>Ga0194121_10000380_pt1 | contig 78768 bp, 71 predicted proteins | sample TA2MahCa50mmetaG_FD_148609 | JGI IMG/M metagenome (GOLD analysis project Ga0194121, IMG submission 148609) | Freshwater microbial communities from Lake Tanganyika, Tanzania - TA2015020 Mahale Deep Cast 50m | ecosystem: Environmental > Aquatic > Freshwater > Lake | place: Tanzania: Lake... | reverse complement strand
TCGGCATCTTGCTGCCGACCGTGGGCGCTTTCGCCGACGACGAGACGGGGCTCGCCGATGACCTGCAGAACTTCACGGACGAGTTCGATCGCATCGATGCGCTGGTGCAGAACGCCACGGTCACCCAAGGCGATCTCGACTTGCTCGCTGCAGCCCTCGGAGCGCTCGACGGGCGCCAGCTGACCGCCGATGCGGGCGTGGGGCTTGCGATCTCGATGCCTTCGGACAAGTTCGCGTGGTCGCTGCACCTGCTCTCTTACGTCGATGTCACGACGTTCGCCGACATCGATCCGCTTGACTTGGCCGCGATTCAGGCCGCGCTCGGCGCAACGGAGCTGCCCACGCTGCTCTCCGCGGGCCGTGGGCTCGGCCTCGCGACGACGGAAGTGGGCTTCTCCATGGCGCGCGAGTTCGACTTCAGCGGCAAGAAGCTCGCCATCGGGGTCACGCCGAAGTACCAGCGCGTCGACTCGATCAACTACGGGATCAACATCGATTCCTACGACGACGACAACTTCGACGCCGACGAGTACATGCAGGACGATGGCAACTTCAACCTCGACGTCGGCGCCTCGTTCGAGCCGGGCGGTGGCTTCTTGTTCGGCCTGATGCTGCGCAATGCGCTCTCCTACGAGTACGACTCGGTCGTGACGCTCGGCGAGTCGTTCACCTACAAGGTCGGTCCCGTGGCGACCGCTGGCGTGTCGTGGACCAACGACTGGTTCACGCTGGCCGCGGATGTCGACCTGAACGCGCGCGAGCGCGTCGACGAGGGTGCCGCGGGCATCGGCGGGCTCGGGATTTCCGACGACACGCAGATGTGGCATGTCGGCGGCGAGTTCGACCTCGCCCATTGGTTCCAGCTGCGCGCGGGCTATCGCGGCGACTTCGAGAACACGCTCGAGGACGCGCTCACGGCCGGCTTCGGGCTCTCGCCGTGGGATGTGTTCCACATCGAAGTCGCGGGCATCTATGTCGACGAGGACAGCCTCGGCGTCGTCGCCCAGCTCTCCTTCACATTCTAGGTTCGGCCGCACAGGCGGCGCTCGCACGCGAAGGCGCGCAGGGGAGCTCCCGCTCTTCGCGCGCCTTCAGGCTGCCTTGAGCAGCGAGTGCAGGCGCAGGAGCGCCGCGCGGTCGGGTTCGAGCTCGAGCGCGGGATAGGCGTCGGTGAAGCTCGACCAGCGGGAGGCCGCCCAGCGCCGCGAGAGCCGCAGGTCGACGCGGTCAGGCGGCGTGCGGAAGCCGTAGGTCCACTCGATCACCTCCTCGTCGCCGAGTACCCAGCGGCCGGGGAGGTGCAGGTCGACCACATCCGCGGGGCGGGAGATGCCGATGTCGTCGAGCACCTCGCGCCGGATGGCGGTCTCGAGCTTCTCGCCGAAGCCGATCGGCCCTTGGATCGGGCCCCAGCAGCTCTCCGAGGCCGCGCCGCGCAGCAGCAGGTAGTCGGGCTGCTCGCCGCGGAAGCGGTACACGAAGATCTTGATGCGGTGCACCAGCTCGGTCATGGTCGGGGAGCGACGGTTGGGAGCCGAGGTCGGTCGGGGAGCGAACGCGCCGCGGGGCGCGGGCCTCCGAGGCGTTCCTTGGGATCGGCCGCCGGGAAGCGCGACTGGAATGGGAGTTTCTGAAGAGAGCGGCGCGGCGCGCGGCTGGCCCGCGCGGCCGGTTGCCGGCATGGAAAGTCCTGCGCGAGTCGCGCAGCGGCTCGAGGGCCTCGTCGACTGGGAACGCCGCAAGCGCGCCGCGATGCGCGTCTCGACGGACCCCGCGCGGGCCCTCCTAGCGCGCCTCGGAGAGCCGCAGGTGGGGCTGCGCGTGGTGCACATCACCGGCAGCAAGGGCAAGGGCAGCACCTCGGCGCTCGTGGCTGCCGGTCTCGCGCGCGCCGGGCTGCGCGTCGGCCGCTACGCGTCGCCGCATGTCGAGCGCCTGAACGAGCGCGTCGTGATCGACGGAGCCGAGGTCGCGGACGAGTTGCTCTACGCCGCTCTCGGTCACGCGCTCGATGCGCGCGAAGCGCTCGTCGCCGAGCGACCCGACATCGATCCCACATGGTTCGATGTGATGACCGCGGCGGCGCTGCTGTGCTTTCGCTGGGAGGGCGTCGAGTGGATCGTGGCCGAGGTCGGACTCGGCGGGCGTCTCGACTCGACCAATGTGCTCGACGGCGAGGTGTGCGTGATCACCAACATCGAGCTCGAGCACATGGCGGTGCTCGGCGACACGCACACCGCGATCGCCACAGAGAAGGCTGGGATCGTGAAGCGTGGCGCCACGCTGGTCACGGGGGTGCCGAGCGGCAGCGAGGCGGATCGCGCGATCGCGGCGCGTGCGGCGGAGCTGGGCGTGCCCGTCCGACATCCGCTCGAGGACATGGGTCGCAGCGAGCCCGATACGGTCGCTGGCCGCAACCTGTGCGTCGCCCGCGCGGTGCTCGCGGAGCTCGGGCAGCGCGGAGTGGCGGCGCAGGATGGCACGCGCCTCGGCGCACAGCATCTCGACGCGCGCACAGCGGCCGCCGCGGGCTTGCCGGGGCGTCAGGAGCGTTTTTCGGTGAGGGAGGTCGCGGTGGTGCTCGACGGCGCCCACACCCCGGCCAGCGTGGCGGCGGTACTGGCGGACCTCGGGCGCGATCCGGCCCTGCGCGCGCGGCCCGTGGTCGTGCTCGGTCTCGCCCGTGACAAGGACCTCGGCGGGATCCTCAAGCATCTCGCGCCCCTGTCCGAAAAACTCGTCAGCACGTCCGTGGGAACCGACCTGCACCGCACCGCCGCGGAGATCGCGGAGGCGGCGGTCTCGGCCGGTGCGGTGGTCGAGTTGGCCATCCCTCCACGGGCGGCGCTCGAGCTGGCCTTGGACCACGCCCGCGCCAGCGGCGCGTGGGTTCTCGTCATCGGCTCGCTGTACCTCGCAGGAGCCCTACGACCCGACCTCAGGCAGACGCGACCGTGACCACCACGACCATCGTCTCGGATCTCTTCCTCACGGATTCGTTCCTCATCAAGGGTGAGGTCGAGCGCAAGCATGCCCGTCTTTCGCAGGTTCTGGACGAGCACCGCAAGTTCTTCATCAAGGTGCGCAACGCCACGCTCGTGGACCTCAACACCTGCGACCGCATCCAGACGCCGCTCCTGCATGTCAACACCGACGAGATCCTCGTCGCGCACGAGTTCCTCGACCAGGCCGGTGACGCCCAGCTCGCCGCGCTCCATCGCGACCACAAGCTCGTCAAGGTGCGCGCGTTCTTCACCGGCCACCTCAACCTCGAAGTCGGCGGAGAGTGCCGTCCCGGCGCCTACGAAGCCGATGACCGCATGACGCGGCGCTTCTTCGTGATGCGCAACCCGCAGGTGCGCGGCTTCAACGCCAAGGAGGACTCGGACCTCCAGCTGCTCTTCAAGCTGCCCTATGTGATCGTCAACAAGGCGCGGCTCTCGTACGTCTACGACTTCAACGAATAGAGCGTTTCAGGCCCTCCTACGGCACAATCGGAGGGCGATGTCGTCCTCCGCAGGTTTCCGCGCGCTGCACTGGGTCGTCGTGCTCGCTTCGGCAGTGTGTCTCGCCGCCCTCGTCGCGATGCGCTTCGCGCTCACGCCTGATCCGGCCGGCTACGGCACGCACGAGCAGCTCGGGTTGCTGCCGTGCAGCGCGCCGCGCTGGTTTGGGATTCCCTGTCCCGGCTGCGGCGTGACCACCTCGATCACATGGTTCGTGCAAGGAGCGCCGCTGCGCTCGCTCAGCGTGCAGCCGCTCGGCTTCTCGCTCGCCCTCGCTGGCTCGCTCGCGCTGCCGCTCGCGCTCTTCGCCACCGTGCGCGGCATCGACCTCGGCGAGCGGCTCGTCCGAATCCCGTGGCGCAGGCTCGCGCTGCCAGCGCTGGCCTTCATCGCGCTCTGCTGGCTCTACAAGATCGCCGCGATGGCGTGAGTCACTCGTCTTCGTCGAGCGGCTCGCCCTCTTCGTCGCCGGTGGGGCGCACGATGCGCAGCTCGTCGAGCAGCTCGATGTAGCTCGCGAAGCGCGAGGCGGCGATGTCGCCGCGCTCGACGGCATCGAACACGGCGCAGCCGGGCTCGTGATCGTGCGAGCAGTCGGGGAAACGGCAAGCGCCTTGGTGGCGTGCGAACTCGGGGAACATCCCGCGCAGTGCGGCGGGGTCGGCCTTGTGCAGGCGGAAGGTGCGGATGCCGGGCGTGTCGGCGACCCAGCCGCCGAACTCGAGGCGGTGCAGCTGCGAGAAGGATGTCGTGTGCTTGCCGCCGTCCCAGAACTTGCTGATCTTGCCGATCTTGAGCTTCAGGCCGGGCTGCAGCGCGTTGAGCAGGCTCGACTTGCCGACGCCGGATGCGCCGTAGAGCGCGGTGACCTTGTCGCGCAGCTTCGCGCGCAGCTCTTCGACGCCCGCTCCTGTCGTCACGCTCGTGCGCAGCACCTCGACACCGATGTCCTCGTAGGTGCGCGCGATCGCCTCGGTGTCGCCCTTGCGGTCGAGGTCGACCTTGTTGAGCACCAGCAGCGCCGGCACCTCGTACCAGAACGCTGCGCCGAGGATGCGATCGGTGCGATTCGACGAGAACTTCGGCCTCTCGACCGAGGCCACGATGCACAGCTGATCGATGTTGGCGATCAGGACCTGCTCGCGCGGATCGTGGCTCGAAGCCGTGCGTCCGAGGCGATTGCGGCGCGGCAGCACCTCGTCGAGGCTCGCGGGCACGCTCGCCGTGTCGACACGCACGAGATCGCCCACCGCGACGGGGTTCTTCTGCTCCGTGCGTTCCTCGAACAGCTTCCCGCGCGGGACGCAGACGACGACGCGACCGTCGATCTCCACATGGCATACCTTGGCATCGGTGCGTACCACGCGTCCGGTCACTTGCGTCGCTTCACTCATGCAGGGCCGCTCATGTTAGAACATCCGGCGCCCATGACGCGCAGGGAAGTGCTCCGATCGACTTCGAATCCGGCCGTCGCTCTCGTTCGCAGCGCGCTCGCTGGACGAGAGAAGGGTCTGCTCGTGCTCGAGGGCGAGCGCCTGATCGACGACGCGTTGCGCGCGGGCTGCGAATTCGCGCTCGCGCTGGTTGCCGAAAGTCGCTCGGAGCGCGCACAGGAACTCGAGCAGCGCGGCGTCGATGTGCGTGTCGCGGACAACGACCTGCTGGAGCGCCTGAGCTCGCTCGCCACGAGCCAAGGCGTGATCGCTCTGGCTCGCGCGCCGCGACCAGCGAGCCTCGCAGCTCCGCACCTCGGACCCGAGGCGCTGGTGCTCGTGGTCGCCGGTGTCGCGGATCCTGGCAATCTCGGCGCGCTCGCGCGCAGCGCGGAAGCGGCGGGTGCGCAAGCGCTTGCGCTCGTGCGCGGCGGCGCGAGCCCGTGGAACGCGAAGGCGCTGCGCGGCTCGATGGGGAGCCTGCTGCGATTGCCCGTGATTCCGTTCGAAGATGCGGCAAGCGCCGCGCGAGAGCTAGGCGAACACGGCTTTCGTCAGGTGCGCGCGGTGACGCGCGGCGGGGCCTCGCCCTCGGAATTCGACTGGACTGGACGCGTCGCGCTGTGGGTCGGCTCCGAGACCGGGGCGCTGCCGGAGGCGGGCGCGCGCTTCGAAGGCGTGACGATTGCGATGCGCGGAGGCGTCGAGTCGCTCAATGTCACCGTCGCGGCATCGCTGCTCCTGTTCGCCGCTGGTCGCGCCGAGGATCCGCGCGCGTGAGCAGCGAGCTCTTCGACGCGCCCGAGCCGCAAGCGCCCGTGGAGTCGCGCAGCGCGGGTCCGCTCGCGGAGCGCATGCGGCCGCGCACATTGGCCGAAGTCGCGGGTCAAGCGCACTTGCTCGGACCCGACAAGCTGCTCGCACGGCTGTTCGAAGGCGAGCTCTCGCAGAGCCTGATCCTGTGGGGGCCTCCGGGCGTCGGCAAGACGACACTCGCGCGCCTGCTCGCGACGCGCTCACTGCTGCGCTTTGTGCCGTTTTCCGCCGTGCTGTCCGGCATCAAGGAAGTGCGTGAGGTGATGGCGGAGGCGGCGGCGACGCGCAAGCGCAGCGGAGTTCGCACGCTGCTCTTCGTCGACGAGATCCACCGCTTCAACAAGGCCCAGCAGGATGCCTTTCTGCCGTTCGTCGAGGCCGGAGACATCGTGCTGATCGGCGCGACGACGGAGAATCCGTCGTTCGAGCTCAACGGCGCGCTCTTGTCGCGCGCTCGCGTGCTCGTCTTGCAGCCACTCGCTCCCGACGAGCTCGTCTCGCTGCTCGCTCGCGCACTCGAGGACGGGCGCGGACTCGGCGGTCGCGTGCGCGCGAGTCGCGACCTCCTCACGCGCATCGCACACGCCTCGGATGGTGACGCGCGGCGTGCGCTGAACCTGCTCGAGACCGCGGCAACGCTCGTGCGCGACGGCGGCGAGCTCGACGAGGCGACGCTGGCGCAGGCGCTGCAGCGCAAGGCGCTCGCCTACGACAAGTCGGGCGAGGAGCACTACAACCTCGCGTCCGCGCTGCACAAGTCGATCCGCAACAGCGACGACAGCGCCGCGACCTACTGGATCACGCGCATGCTCGAGGCCGGAGAGGACCGCGACTTCCTCGCGCGGCGGCTCATCCGCATCGCAGTGGAGGACATTGGCCTCGCCGACGCATTCGCACTGCGCATCGCGCTCGACGGAGCCGATGCGTGGAATCGCCTTGGCACACCCGAGGGCGAGCTCGCGCTCGTGCAGGTGGCCGTGTACCTCGCTCGCGCGAAGAAGTCGAACGCGGTTTACAAGGCCTACGACGCCGCGCGCGAGGATGTGCAGCAAACCGCTGCCGATCCCGTGCCGCTGCACCTGCGCAACGCGCCGACACGGCTCATGAGAGAAGCGGGCTACGGCGCGGGCTACCGCTACGCGCACGACGACCCCGCCGCCAAGGACGGGATGAAGTGTCTGCCGCCTTCCCTGGAAGACCGGCGCTACTTCACGAAGTAGGTCGGAGGTCGAACGCCACGAGGATCTCGTCCTCGTGGCATGGCGGGCCGAGCTTGGCCTGCAGCTCGATCACGAGCGGCCCGATGTCGGCGCCGATGCGTGCAGGGTCGCTCGGCAACTCGTGCGCGAGGTCCTTGTGCAGCACCACATGCGTGACCCCGCGACGCCGCAGCTCGTCGACATCGGCGATGTGGACGAAGTTCGCGAACTCGAAGCGGCTGTCATCCCAAGGCAGTTCGCCCCACGGACGGGCTTCGCCCCGACGGTGCACGAAGCCAATGCTCGTGCGCGCACCATGGATGGCCTGATAGACGACGAAGGGCGAGCCGTCCCACTGCAGGCTCCAGGGCGCCTCGACAAGGTGCAGCCTCGCCGACGGGCTGCTTTTCACCTCGCGCGCCAGCTTCTGGTAGAAGCGCGAGAGCCTTGGCGGTCGAATCGTGTCGTCCATCCAGCGAGCGCGTTCGGTCGGGTCGTACTGGTACTGGAAGTACCCGTGGTGCATCCAGTCGTTGGGGGTTCGGAAGATCGCGGCCGGGCGGTCGTGCAGGCACAGCAGCGGCCCGAAGGCCAGCAGTGCGGCGCAAGCAGCGCTCGACGGCAGGTGGCGCGGCCATCGGGGCGGCGCGATCGAAGCCAGCCACGCGTCCAGCTCCGCCAGCCCGCACGCTGCGAGCAGCAATACGATCCCCAACGCCGGAATCACATAACGCACGGCCACGATCGGAATCTCGACACCCGTCGGACTCGTCGTGACGAGCGCCGCGATAGAGGCCAGGAGCGACACGGCCATCAGCCTCAACAGCAAGGGGCGCGATCGTGCGAGGGCTAGTGCGCCAACAAGTGACATGGCAGCTATCAGTGGTGCGAGCCAGTCCTTGCCCGATCCAGCCAGCAGGCGCCATGCCGCTCCGATATCCAGTGCGCCAACTTGCCCGCGCCCCGAGCGCTCACGCAGCGTGTCGAAGTCGACGAGCACGGGAGGTCCGAGCAGCAGCGCCAGAATCAGTGCCACTGCCAGCGCCTGCGGCCAGAGCAGGCGTGCGCGTGCGCCAAGGCTCGGACCCAAGCGTGTGTCGAGCGCGAGGAACAGCACCGGACCTGCGAGCACGAACGGCAGGGCGACCGGTTGAAACCACGGCGCGAGCCCGGTGCAGATTGCCGCGCCCCATGCCAGAGCGGGCCGTCTGCGTTGCGCGAAGAGTTCGAGCAGGAACAGAGCGGCGAGCGCGAGCACGAACACCGTCGAATAGGGGCGGGCGTAGCGCGAGAAGTACACGTGCAGCGGCGAGATGGCGAGCAAGGCCGCAAAGATCACGCAGCGCTTGGCTCCAACATGACGATGGACAAGTGCGGGAAGGACGACCAATGCGGCGACACCGCTTGCGAACGGCACGGAGCGCATGCCCAGCTCCGAGAGGCCGATCGTGTGCCCAAGCAGTCCGTCGAACAAGGTCAAGGGGATGCTGTGATCCGAGAGCCCGAAGCGCCAAGGCGCCGCGGACACGGGATGTTCGAGCAGGAAATTGAGCGCGTGCCACTCGTCGTCGGCGATGATCTGCGTGCTCAATTGCTCGAATCGCAGCCACGCACCGGCGAAGGCGATGGCCAGGAGCGTCCACCACGGCACCTTCGATTCACGGGCGCGCTCGAGCGACATGGGTGCTCCGCGACAGCGGCTCAGTTCAGCTTCCAAGCGAGCTCGACCAGCAGTTCGATCTCGGCCGATACGGAGTGTTCGCCGCCCTGCTCGTCCGACAAGGCGGCGTCGAGGCGGGCGACGAGCTCGATGTCACCATCGAGCTCGAACGAGTGCGCGTGCCCGGCGTCGAGGTCCCACAGCAGCGAGCCCGTGCCACGGACGCCCAGCTGGCCGGTGGCGGAGCGCACCTCGAGGTCGAGCTCGCCGAGGCTGTCTTGCTCGGTCAGCAGGCCGCGCAGCGCGTCGCGCAGGTCGAGTTCGCCGTCGCTTTCGATTGCGAGCTTCATTTCGGCGAGCTTGCGTCCATCCTGCTCGCGCGATCCGACATACTCGCAGCGCGCGCGGAAGCCCGCGAGCAGCCCGTCGAGGAGCGGAGCGAGTGCCTCGGCCGACTGCGCCAGTCCTTGCTCGCCGCCGGCCGTGGCGCCGAGCGTGGCCGCGTCGTAACCGAGCAGCAGCGCCGGAACGAGCGCCTGTGGCTCGAGTTGCCATGTGGCGCCAACCTCGAGCTCGCGACCGGGCAGGAGCGAGCGCAGGTGCATGTCGGCCGACAGGAGCTCGAGTCGCGACTCGTCGCCCGTCCCGTCCTTGAAAGCGAGCACATACGCACCCTGGGACTTGCTCCACTCGAACACGATCGTCTCGCCGTCGACGCCGAACAGGTCGGTGCGCGCGAGCTTCGACTCCGCCAGCTCGAGGTTCGAGCTCGAAGCCATGTAGCGCCGCTCGAAGCGCAGCGGGCGACCGTCGCGCGTCTCGAGGAAGCGATCGACCACGCCGAGCTCCAGCGCCAGCTTGCCGGCGAGATCGTCGAGCGGAACCTGCGCGCTCAGGTCCTGTCCGTCGACGCTGAGCGACATGTCGCCGATGCCCAGCGACGCCTCGAAGGAGTACATCATCTGCGCCTCGTCGCCGTCCGCCGGCGCAAAGCGCAGCTCGTCCGCGCGCGGTGCGGCGAAGCACAGTGCGAATGTGGCGATGAGCGTGGTTGCGGACAGGGTGCTCGGCATGGCGCCAACTCCAATTGGGAACGGGAGCAGCCTAGCACCGCAGCGGCGGCGTCGCGCGCAGCCCGCGTCAGCTCGCCGTGGCGGTCTCCGCCAGCCGCCGCGCGAGGCCCGAGACGCGCGCGCTCGGCTCGGCGTTGTCGATCGCCATCGAGAGCGCGCGCTCGGAACCCACGAGCACGAGCAGCTTCTTGGCCCGCGTCACGGCCGTGTACAGCAGGTTGCGTTGCAGCATGAGGAAGTGCTGGGAGACGAGCGGGATCACCACGACATCGTACTCGCTGCCCTGCGAGCGGTGCACGGTGATGGCGAAGGCGCTCTGCAGGTCTGAGAGCCCGTCCGGCTCGTACAGCACCTTCTTCTCGGGGAACTTCACGGTCACGCCGTCTTCGTCGACCGCGACGATGCGGCCCATGTCGCCGTTGAAGACTTCCTTGTCGTAGTCGTTGCGCGTCTGGATCACGCGGTCGCCGATACGCCACGCGCGATTTCCGAGCCGGAACTCCTCGACATTCGCGCCGAGCGCCGCGCGCAGGCGCTCGTTGAGCGCGTCGACGCCGCACTCGCCCTTGTACATCGGTGCGAGCACTTGCACGCTCGACGCCCAGTCGAAGCCGAAGCTGCGCGGGATGCGCTCGGTCACGACCTCGATGACGCGATCGGCGCAGCGCCGCGGGTCCTCGGCGGGAAAGAAGTAGAAGTCCGCTGCGCGCTCGCCGCGCTCGGGGAGCTGCGGCATCTCGCCCGCAAGGATGCGGTGCGCGTTCGCCACGATCAGGCTGCCATGGCCTTGGCGGTGAATCTGCGTGAGCCTGAACATGGGCACGCGGCGCGATGCGATCAGATCGACGAGCACATTGCCGGGCGCGACGGACGGCAGCTGGTCCGGGTCGCCGACGAGCACGACGCGCGTGAGAGGAGCGAGCGCCTTCAACAGGTGGTGTGCGAGCACGACATCGAGCATCGACATCTCGTCGATCACGAGCAGGTCGCACTTCAGCGGGTTCTTCGCGTCGTGCGCGAAGCCGCCGGTCTCGGGGTCGTAGTGCAGGAGGCGGTGCACCGTCGACGCCAACCGTCCGGTCGCTTCCGACATGCGCTTCGCCGCGCGGCCGGTGGGGGAGGCGAGCAGCACGCGCGCGCCGGCCGCTTCGGCCAGCGCGACGACGCTGCGCACGATCGTCGTCTTGCCGACGCCCGGACCGCCGGTGAGCAGGCCGAGCCCCGTCGCGAGCAGGCCGAGCACGGCGCGGCGCTGGTCGGGATCGAGCTCGAAGCCGCTCTGGCGCTCGAAGCGCGCGAGCTCCACCTCGCCGGCGAGTGCAGGCACCTCCGCGGCTTCGATTCGGCGCAGCACATTGTTCGCCAGCCCGCGCTCGCTTGCGGCGAGGTGCGGCAAGTACAGCGCTCGCTCGCCCGGCACGACTTCGCCGTCGAGCTTGAGCTCATCGCTCGCGACGAGCTCGCCCAGCGCGCGCTCGAAGCGCTCGTCGTCGATCTCGAGCTGCACGAGGTCGCGCGCGTTCTCGCGCAGGCGGCGCTCACCGAGCAGCGTGTGGCCGTCTTCCGCAGCGGTGCGCAGGGCGTGGAGCAGCGCCGCGCGGGTGCGCTCCGGTCCGTCGAGCGCGAAGCCGAGCTCGCGCGCGATGCGGTCGGCGATCGTGAAGCCGATGCCGCTCACGGTGCCAGCGAGTCGATACGGGTTCGCGCGCACGAGCTCCTCCGCTTCGGCGCCGAGCTTGCGCAGCACGGCCGCCGACTGGCGCGGCCCGAGACCGACGCCGCGCAGGAACGCATTCAGCTTGTGACGAGCGAACTCGGCCTTCACCGCGCTCACGAGCGCCTCGCGTACCGGCCCACGCAGTCCTACGACACCGGTGAGCTTCTCCGGCTCGCGGTGGATCACATCGATGGCATTCACGCCGAGTTTCTCGACGATGCGTCTCGCCAGCGTCTCGCCGATGCCCTCGAAGGCATCCGACGCGAGGTAGCGCACGGCGCCTTCCAAGCCGAGCGGCGGCAGCGGCTCGCAGCTCTCGAAGTTGAACTGTCGCCCGTGGGAGCGATGGCTGGTCCACTGGCCGCGAAAGCGCAGGCGCTGGCCCGCGCTCGGCCGGTCCATCGGGCCGACGGCCGTCACGCGCAGCGAGCGCCACAAGGTCTGGGCCTGCGGGTCGTCAAAACCCTCCTCCGGCGCGATGCGCAGCACGGTGTAGTGCGTGTCGGGGTTGTGGAAGGTGACGACCTCGACCTCGCCCTGCAGCGAGGAGGCAGCGGCCTTGGCCGCGTCGCCCGATCCGTCGTCCTGTTCCGCGCTCACGAAGTGCCTCGGCCGCGAGCAGGATAGGACGGGGAGCGGCGGGGCCGAGCGCTCGATCGCCCTGCGCGGCAGCGATCGGTGTGCGCGGGGCCGCGAGCGAGTTGCTGGACATGACGGGGCGGCCGAGGCTTGGAAACGCGCGGGCCGCAGCGCTTGTTGGCCGCGCGGCAGGGCCGGGCAGCAACTCCTAAGTCCATGTCCAAGCTAGGTTTGCGGGCTCGCTCGCCCGACGCCCGCGCCCGCCCGCACGGGCCGCGCGACTCCCGGCTGCGACCTCCTTCCCGCCGCAGGCGGGCATCGGTATGCTCCTCCGCCCACCATTCGAAGGAGCCCGAGGCTCCAAGGCAGAGTTCGCTTGACGATCAAGGTCCTGGTCCGACAAAACGAGTCCCTCGAAGCCGCCTTGCGCCGCTTCAAGCGCCAGTGCAACTACAGCGGCGTGTTCCGCCTTGCGAAGGCGAAGACTTGGCACGAGAAGCGCTCGGACAAGCTGCGCCGCGAGCGCCGCGAGCGCCTGCGCACGATCCAGCGCGCGAGCCGTCAGGCGCGCGACCTCATCATGGGTCACCGCCCGCCCCCGAAGCGCAAGATGTTTGGCGGCCCCCGCTCGGGCGGCCCCGGCCGCGGTTGAGCGCGCGGCGCCCTGACCGGGCGTCGGTTCCAATCTCCACGTCGCCGTGGTGCCCACGCACCGCGGCGACGTGGTTTCATGTACAGACCGGTGCGCGATGTCGAAGCTGAAGCTGCTCAAGAAGGACCGTGACCTGTCGAAGCCGCTCGAGCAGGTCGAGTTGCTCGTGCGGGCCAGCGATCTGCAGCTGCGGCCGGAGGAAGTGGAGCTGCGCCTCGATCGTTTCCTCGGGCTGCACATGCACTGGCGCTCGCGCACCTCGATTCAGGACCTGATCAAGGACGGCTACGTCTATGTCGATGTGACCTCGCCCGACCGCCCCAACGGCACGGGCGAGCTGGTGCAGGAAAAGCGTCCCGGCCGGCGGCTGCGCGACCGCACGCGCGTGCTCGTGGTCGTGCCCGAGGAGCTGCGCGTCGACCTCACCATGGTGGTCGACAACGGCCTCGTCGTGCTGCGCGAGGACGCGGATGTGCTCGCGGTCGACAAGCCGCCGATGCTGCCCGTGCACCCCAGCGGCCGACACCTCGCCGACACGCTCATCCAGCGCGTCCATGCGCGCTACCGCGCCGACGAGCTCGAGCGCGAGGCTCGCCCGCGGCTCGCGCACCGCATCGACCGCGAGACCAGCGGCATCGTGCTCATCGGCATGCACCCTGAGGCGCACGCCGAGCTGCGCCGGCAGTTCGAGCACCATGAGATCGGCAAGGAGTACTTGGCGATCGTGCGCGGGGCGCCGACGCAGGACTACGGCACGATCGACGACCCGATCGGCTCGGCGCGCGGCAGCTCGATCGGCCTCAAGATGGCCTGTCGTCCCGACGGCGACGAAGCGCTCACGGACTGGAAAGTGCTCGAGCGCCGCCGCGGCTGCTCGCTCGTGCACTGCCGCCTGTTCACGGGCCGCCAGCACCAGATCCGCGTCCACATGGAGTCGATCGGGCACCCGCTCGTCGGCGACAAGCTCTACGGCTACGGCGAGCACTACTTCCAAAAGTACAACGACGGCGAGCTCACCCCGGAGGACCTCGAGGCGCTCGAGCTGCCGCGACAGGCCCTGCACCACCACCGGCTCACATTCACGCACCCGGGCACGGGGGAGCCGGTCGTGGTCGAGAGCCCGCTGGCGCGCGACCTCGCCGAGTTCCTCGCCACGCGCTGAACGGCGTTTGGACTCGTCATGGCGCCGCGCTGCGGAAAGCCCACAATGGGCGCCATGGTCCCGCGCATGGACGGACTGGATCGGCGCGAGCTGCTCGGCGGCGCGGCCGCGCTGGGCATCGGTGCGGCGTGCAGCGCGACTCGGCGCGAGGGCGAGCCGCGCGCGCAGCGTCCGACGAGCGTGCTGGTGCTGCTCGCCGACGACCTGAGCGCGCGCGAGCTCGGCTGCTACGGCTGCGCCGAAGCGCGCACGCCCTCGATCGACGCGCTCGCGAGCCGCGGCGCGCGCTTCACGCAGGCCTACACCGCCGTCGGCGTGTGCCAGCCCTCCCGCTCGAGCCTCTACACGGGCTTGTACCCGCACCGCCACGGCGCCATGGGGTTTGGACCGATCCGCGAGGAGGTCGCGACATGGCCCGAGCTCCTGCGCGCGAGCGGCGTGTTCACGGCGATGGTCGGCAAGCTCGATGTCGACCCGCTCGCCAAGTTCCCCTTCGATCACCTGCTCAAGTCGGCCGACCTGCCGGGACGCCGCGATCCGGTGCTGTGGGCCGGACAGGTGCGCGATGTGCTGCAGCGCGCGCAAGGGCGGCCGTTCGCTGCGGTGATCGGACTCTCGGATCCGCACCGCCCGTTCGACGAGGACGACACGCCGCGCGTGACCGATCCGGCGCGCGTGCGTCTGCCCGCCTCGCTGTGGGACACCGACGGTACGCGGCGCGAGTACGCACGCCACCTCGACTGCATCGCGCGACTCGATCGCACGGTGAAGCTCGCGCTCGAGGAGCTTGCGCGCTCGGGCCGCGATCGCGACACGCTCGTCCTCGTCACCGCCGACAACGGCGCGTCGTTCCCGTTCGCGAAGTCGACGCTGTACGAGCCTGGAGTGCGCATGCCGCTCGTGTGCGCCGGACCGGGCGTGAAGCCCGGCGAGCGTGCGGAGATCGTCTCGCTGCTCGACATTCTCCCGACCGCACTCGAGCTCGCGAACGCGCCGCAGCCAGCGCTCGACGGCCTCTCGCTCGCGCCGCTGCTCTTCGAAGGCCGCACCCTCGGTCGCGATTCGTTCGTGACGATGCAGACCGAGAACAACCGCGAGCAGGCGCGGCCCGCGCGCGCGCTGCACACCGGGCGCTTCAAGTACATCCGCAACCTCGGGCCTGACACCGCGACGGTGAGCAATGTCGTCGGCCACTCCGAGACCTGGGAGTCCGGCAAGCAGGCCGCACGCACGGACGCGCGCATCGCCGCGCGCATGAAGGCGTATCTCTACCGCGCCGCGGACGAGCTCTACGACCTCGCGAGCGATCCCGACGAGCTCCACAACCTCGCGACGGATCCCACGCACGCGGCGACACTCGCGGCGCTCAAGGGCCGGCTGCGCGAGTGGATGGAGCGCAATGTCGATCCCAGGCTCGAGGACTTCGACGCATGACGCCGCCGATTTCCCGCCGCGACCTGCTCGCCGCCGCCGCCGTCACGCCGATCGTCGTCGGCGTCGCGTGCCAGCAAGCGGAGACGGTCGTCTCGCCCACCCCCGCGATGCCCGCGGCGCCGCGCGTGCCCAAGCACATCGTGATTCTCGTCTCGGACGACCAGTCGCGAACCGACATGGGCTGCTACGGCAACGCTGACTGCCCCACGCCGAACCTCGACGCGCTCGCGGCGTCGGGCGCGCGCTTCGACTGCGGCTACGCGGTCGTCGGCGTGTGCAAGCCGTCGCGTTCCGCGCTGTACACGGGCCTCTACCCGCATCGCAACGGCGCGATCGGCTTCGTGCCGGTGCGCGACGATGTGGCGACATGGTGCGAGCTGCTGAAGCCCGAGGCCTGCGCCACGGGCATGATCGGCAAGCTCAATGTGAAGCCGCTCTCGAAGTTCCGCTTCGAGAAGTGGGTCGCGCCGAAGAAGGTCGGCGACGCGCGCGCGGGTGACGAGCTCGCGGCTGCGTTGCGCGAGATGATCGACGGCTTCGCGGGCCGCCGCATGGCGCTCGTGGTCAACTTGAAGGACCCGCACCGGCCGTTCCGCGAGCCGCTGCGCGACGAAGATCCCAACACTCCGATTCCGCACGATCCCGCGGCGCAGTCGATCCCACCCAAGTTCGCGGACACGCCCGAGACGCGCGCCGAGCTCGCGCAGTACCACGACTTCGTGTGGCGCCTCGATCAGACCGTCGGGCGCGTGCTCGCCGTGCTCGACGAGACGGGTATCGCACAGGACACGCTGCTTGTGATGACGAGCGACAACGGTCAGTCGTTTCCGTTCGCGAAGACGACGCTCTACGAGCAGGGCATCAATGTGCCGTTCCTCGCGCGCTGGCCCGGCGTGGTCGCGCCCGGCACGACGAGCCGCGCGCTGGTGAGCCTGATCGATCTCCTCCCCACGGCGCTCGACGCGTTCGCGCTCTCGGCGCCGCAGCCGCTCGACGGTCGCTCGCTCCTGCCGCTCCTGCGCGGCGAGACGGCGCGCGTGCGCGAGTTCTTCGTCGGCGAGCACACCGAGCACCTCTCGGGCAAGCCCAACCCGTCGCGCTCGATTCGCGACGCGCGCTACAAGTACATCCGCAACTACCCGGCGGCCGAGGACTTCGCCAACAATGTGCTGGAGTTCAGCATGACTTGGAAGTCGTGGATCAAGGCTGCGCACACCGATGTCGCTCTGCGCCAACGCATGCAAAAACTCATGCAGCGCCCGCCGGAAGAACTCTACGACCTCGAGGCAGATCCGTGGGAGCTGCGCGACCTCGCCGAGGATCCGGCGCACGCGTCTGCCCTCGCGCGCCTGCGCGCGGAGCTCGACCGTTGGATGCGCGCGAGCGGCGATCCGCTCAGCGCGGGCTGAGCGCGACGCGCGCGCGCCGGTCGAAGGCTCGCTCGATGGCGAGCGCCAGCGCGGCGAGGGCGAGCGCCTGCAGCGGGCCCGTGACGAAGCGCGACGCGAACACCGCGACGAGTGACAGCGCGCCGGCCGCCGTGGCGAGCAGTCCGATCCAGTCTTGGCTGACGAGGATCGAGTCGGGTGCGACCGAGAGCGGCGGCTGCGTCACGCAGCGACGCCAGGTGAGTCGCAGCACCAGCACGGCGGCGACGAGCGCCGGCACTGCAAGTCGCGCCATCAGCCCCGCGCCGCCGAGCAGGCAACCGATCAAGACGAGCAGCGCATAGAAGGGCACGAGGAAGCGCAGCGTGAGCGCCTTGATCGCGCCGTTGCGGACCTCCGCCTCCTCGACCGGCGCCGTCTCGAGGATCCAGCGCGCACGGTGCGAATCCGAGCCGGGCACATGCGCCGCGAGCAGCGGCACATAGGCGCCCGGGATGAAGAGCAGCAGCGCGAGCCAGCCTTGCTTCGCGGCCGGCGACTCGCCGCTCGCGCTGATCCACAGGAACGCCGCGGGCACGGCGAGCAGCGGGTAGGTGCGCAGCACGAACTCGCGCTCGCGCGGCAGGGCCTCGAACAGCCACTCGAAGCTCGCGCGCTCGCGTCCGTGCACCCACCTGCGCGCGGCGAGGCGTCGCAGCGGTCCGAGCAGGCGTTCGAGGAGCGACATGCCGCGCTCGAAGCGGCGCATTTCGGGTGCCGGCACGGCGAGCAGGAGCAGGATCGCGAGCGCGATGGCGAGCGGCGCGGCGAGCGCGAGCAGGCGCGGATGCTCGCTGGTCGAGAACGCCGCGGCGAACCAGGCCGGCGGAAACGCGAGCGCGTTTTCCATGCTCGTGGCCGAGTCCCACGCGCGCATCTGCGGCACGAGCCGCAGGCCGATCGAGGCGCCGACGAGGACGCCGAGAAAGAGCGCGGTCTGCACGACGACCAGCAGCGCCTGCGCACGCCCTCGCAGCAGCGCCTGGACGGCGAGCAGCGCGGCGGCGAACACGAGCGACTGGCCGAGGCCGAGCAGCACGAGCTCGATGCGCGCGGATATGTCGAAGCCCTTCGCGAGCAGCGCCGCGGGCACGAGTGCGCCGAGGCTCAGCACGCCGAGCGCCACCAGCAAGTGCGCCGTGCGCGCGAGGTGCACTTCGACCGCGCGCACGGGCTGCGCTTGCACCCAGTCGCCGGTCTCGTCCGCGAACAGCAGCCGCGACAGCTCGCCGAGCAGCGGGATCGCGACGAGCGCGGCGCTGGTCGAGAGCGCGACGAGCGCGTACGCGAACGGCGGGACCTCGCCGCGCACCAGTCCGCACACGACGGCGGACACGAAGCCCTGCATCAGGATCGCCGCGGCGGGAAAGGCCGCCTCGGAGCCCTGCGCCGCGAGGCGCGCGCGCAGCAGGATCAGGACTCGCCGGAGCATCGCCGCTACAGTACGCGGCACCATGCGCTTTTTCATTCAGGGGCCGGCCGGTCGCCTCGAGGCGCTCCTGTGGACGCCGAAGGACGGCGCTGCCCCGCGTGCCGCCGCCGTGGTGTGCCATCCGCTGCCGACCGCGGGCGGCACGCTGGACAACAATGTCGTGTTCCGCGTCGCGCGCGGCCTGCAGCACGCGGGCCTCGCGGTGCTGCGCTTCAACTTCCGTAGTGCTGGAGAGAGCGAGGGCGTGCACGACGGCAAGGGCGCCGAGGAAGGCGATGTGCGTGCCGCGCTCGATCATCTCGAGCGCGAGTTCCCGGGACTCGACCTGTGGGCCGGCGGCTTCTCGTTCGGGTCGCGAATCGTGGGCTCGCTCGCGCGCAGCGAGCCGCGCATCCGGCGCGTCGCGCTGATCGCGCCGCCGGCCAAGGTCAATGACTGCCGTTTCGTGCGCGAGATTCCGCAGCCGACGCTGATCGTCCACGCCGAGCACGACGAGTTCGGCACGCCGGGCGACTTCGACGCCTCCATCGGCCCGCTGCCCGCACACTTCGACCGCATCGTGATCCCCGGCGTCGAGCACTTCTTCCGCGGCGCGACCCCAAAACTCGAGGCGATCATCAAGGAGTGGGCCAAGCGCTCGCTGCAACCGACATGAACGACACCAAGGCCCGCGAATATCCCAAGGACAAGCAGCCCTCGATCCGCACGGTGATGATGCCGCGCGATACCAACGCGGTTGGCACGATCTTCGGTGGCGTGATCCTCTCGCACATCGACCTTGCGGCCGCGACCGAGGCGCACCTGCTGCATCCGGGCAGGCTCGTGACCGTCAGCTTCGATCAGGTCGAGTTCAAGCAGCCGGTGTTCGTCGGTGACCTCGTCAGCTTCTTCACCGAGACCTTGCGCGTCGGCCGCACCTCGATCACCGTCGGCGTCTCGGTCTGGGCCCAGCGCTCGCGCAAGCGCGGCGAGCTCGTCCATGTCACCGAAGGCCGCGTCACCCTCGTCGCCGTCGACGAGCACCTGAAGCCCACGCCGATCGTGCGCTGACGCACGCACGGGTCCGAGCTAGGGGCCGAGGACCTCGCGGGCTTTCTCGGTCGGGTCTTCGGCGCGGGTCACGGCGCGGAACACATCCTCGAGGGAGCCTTCGCGGCCGGAGCGCGCGCGCAGCTCGTCGAGCGTGCCGAGCGCGAGCAGCTCGCCCTGCGCCACGATCGCCATGCGGTCGCAGACGCGCTCGACGACATCGAGCAGGTGCGAGGTGTAGAGCACGGCTCCGCCTTGGGCGGCCCACTCGCGCAGCACTTCCTTGATCACGGCCGTGGTGGGCGCGTCGAGGCCCTCGAGCGGCTCGTCGAGCACCCACAGCGGCGTGCGCGGCAGGATGGCGCAGGCGAGTGCCGTTTTCTGGCGCATGCCGCGTGAGAACTGGCCGACGGGATCGTCGATGCGCTCGGCGAGCTCGAGCGACGCGAGCAGCCGCTGCGTCTCGGACTCGATGCGCGCCTCGTCGAGGCCGTGCAGGCGACCGACGAGCGCGAGGTGCGCGCGCGGGGAGAGGTTCGAGTACAGCGGCGCGCCGTCGGGGACGAAGGTCAGCTGGCGCCGGGCCGCGAGCGGGTCGCGCTGCACATCGACGCCGCCGATGCGCACCTCGCCGGCGCAGGGCGGAATCAGTCCGCAGAGGATCTTGACCGCCGTGGTCTTGCCGGCGCCATTGGGGCCGAGCAGGCCGAGCACCTCGCCCGGCCGCACATCCATGCTGAGGCCCGCGAGGGCCACGCGACCGCCCTCGTAGGTCTTGCTGACTCCGCGCAGCTCGGCGAGCGGACCCAAGGCTGGAGTGCGGGGCGGTCCGGCTAGACCGGCTGAGCCTCGCGGGCGACGACATGGCCAGAAATGCCGGTCTTCTCGACCAGCTTGGCCGCGATCTCCTCGAGCTTGGCGGTGCTGACCGGCTTGACCCCACCCTTGCCCTTGCCGGGCATGGTCAGGATGTAGGCGTTCTTGGGACGCAGCTCTTCCATCTTCTTGATCCAAGCCAGCACTTCGCGGTCGTTGGAGTTGTCCAACGCGCCCTGCACGAAGGTGGCCTCGGCGCACCAGCGGTCCAAGGGCTGGAAACATTCGACCAAGGTCTTGTAGTCGAGGGTCGCCTTGGGACGGAACGCGTCGTAGGTCTTGGCGGTCCCCCAATCGAAGCTGAAGACCGCCCGGTCGAAGACCGCGCAGACCGCGCGCAGCTCGGGGCACACCAGCGCTTCGGACGGCGACAGCAGGTTGAGCTTGGACTTGGGGAACCACTTGTTCTTGAGATCCCGCAAGTTCTCGCTGATTTCCAGCAAGTTGGGGTGCAAAGTGGGGTCACCGGTCCCCGAGAGGGTCACGCCCTCGAGCTTTTCGCCGGCCTTCTGGATCTCGATGATGCGGCGCGCGGCATTGGTCACGATCAGGCCGGCGCTGGGCAGGATGTGGGCCCGGCTGACGATCGGAACCGAGGACGCGTAGGCCGTCTTGCAGTACAGGCAGTCGGCGGGGCAGCCCTCGCGCGGGGTCGGGGTCAGGTTGATCCCCAAGCTGATGCCGAACCGCCGAGAGCGGATCGGGCCGTACAGGATCGAGTGGTAGGGGGCGATGGTCATGGGAACCCTCGAGCTGGACGGCCGAAATCGCGCCGCGACATTCTGAAGGGACTTGCAGGGGGCTGGCGCGTGCGAGGCACCATGTTACGCGCAAACCTCCACGGTGGCTAGGCGCGCTCTGGCATGGCTGCGTAAGGCCTGCGCAGCGCGTGCGCGAAGAGCAGCGTGGCCAGCGCGCAGCGCCACGGGTGCTCGGAGCACACCTCGAGCCAGCGCCGCGGCCCGTCCCAGCCGAGCTGGAGCGCCACTTCAGAAGCCAGACAAATAGAAACGGGAATCACAATAAGGCCCATTGGAGGGCCGGGGAGCCACCGTCCGTGGGATGGGTCGTCCGCGGGCGCGGTGGGCGGCGAGTCCGCGTCTTGCGAGCGTGTCTCCCAAGCGGCGAGGGGCGTGCGCGGCGGTCGGTCGGAGCCGATGGGAGGGCCACCAGCGGACATCGGGGAGTCTGGCTTGGTGGGCGGAGCCTCGTGCTGCACGCCATGTACATCGTTCGAGCGCGCCGTTGGTCGCGGGGTCGGCCGCCATTTCGTTCGCAACGCCGCTCCGGCCCACGCTCATGAAATCGTGGCGCGGCGACGGGGAGGGGGTCGAACGAAGTGCGCCCGCTCTGGTACCCTTCGCGCCCTTTCTGGCCCCGCGTGGTCCATCTCTGCCGCCCCCCGACCCCGGGGGGCAGGTCAGGGTTCCGCCGCCATGTATTTCGACTACCTGAATGTCCTCGTCTTCGCCTCGGTCGGGCTCGTGTTCGTGTTCGCGAACCTGCTGATCGCCTCGGTCCTGCGGCCCAAGCGGCTCACGGACGAGGGTCTGGACACCTACGAGTGCGGCGAGGAGCCCATCGGCGGCGCGTGGGTCCAGTTCGACATCCGCTACTACACCGTGGCGCTGGTCTATGTCGTGTTCGCGGTCGAGATCGCCTTCCTGTTCCCGTGGGCGCTCGTCCTCAAGGACGCCATGGCCGACGCCGGCGCCGCCGCGGGCTCGGGCGTGGGCTACTTCGCGCTCGTCGAAGGCGTCATCTTCATCGCGATCCTGTTCCTCGGTCTGGTGTATGTCTGGGCCAAGGGCGACCTCGACTGGGTGCTCGCCTACGAGGGCCAGCGCTACCAGCCGAAGTTCGCAGACTCGCGCCTGGGCCGCGTGGCGAAGGTGCGCGACATCGAAACCGAGCTCGAAGCGCGTGAAAAGGCCGCCAAGGCCGCGCCCCAGCCCGAACCGAGCGCTTCTTGAATCGCACGCGCCGAGCACCCGCCGCACCACCATGCTGAGCCTCCAGAACCAGTTCGAAGAGAATGTCCTGACGACCCGGGTCGACTGGCTGATCAACTGGGCGCGCCTGTCCAGCATCTGGCCGATGACCTTCGGCCTCGCCTGCTGCGCCATCGAGATGATGGCGGTCGGCGCGGCGCACCACGACATCGACCGCTTCGGTGCCGGCGCCTTCCGCGCCAGCCCGCGCCAAGCCGACCTGATGATCGTGGCGGGCACGGTCAACTTCAAGATGGCCGAGCGCGTCAAGAAGCTCTACGACCAGATGCCGAGCCCCAAGTATGTGATCGCCATGGGCGCCTGCGCCACCGGCGGCGGTCCCTACTACAAGTACGGCTACACCGTGGTGAAGGGCGTCGACCGCGTCATCCCCGTCGATGTCTACATCGCCGGCTGCCCGCCGCGCCCCGAGGCCCTGCTCGAGGGTCTGATGAAGCTGCAGGAGAAGATCCGCACCTCGTCCGTGGTCCGCAAACCCGCGCGTCTCGCCTAGGGGCCCGACCCATGGACTTTCAGGGCATCCTCGACCGCCTCACGGCGATCCGCGCTCCGGGCCTCGTCGCGAGCGACGAGCCGCGCCAAGCCGATCCCAAGGACAAGAAGGACAAGGGCCGCGCCGGCGATCCGTTCGTGATCGTCGACGCGCAGCAGCTGGCCGAATTCGTGCGCGCCTGCCGCGACGACGATCGCCTGCACTTCGAGCAGCTCGTCGACCTCACCGCCACCGACCCGTCGAAGGACGCGGCCGAGCTGTGGATCAATGTGCAGCTCTTGAGCCTCAAGTTCCGCCATCGCCTCGCGATCAAGGCCCTGCTGCCCAAGACGGCCGCGAGCCTGCCGAGCCTCGTGCCGGTGCACCGCGCGTCGCAGTGGCACGAGCGCGAGTGCGCCGAGATGTTCGGCATTCGCTTCGTGGGCCACCCCGATCCGCGCAACATCCTGCTGCCCGACGACTGGGCCGGCCATCCGCTGCGCAAGGACTACGAGTTCCCGAAGGAGTACCACGGCATCTCCTGCGAGTGAGGGCCGCGCACGCCATGGCGAACGAAGTCACGAAGACGATGCCCCCGAACACGCGCTTGCTTCGCACCGACGCGAGCGAGGTGACGGTCGACATCCGCACGCCCGATCTCGAGATCAACTTCGGGCCCCAGCACCCGGCGACCCACGGCGTCATGCGCGTGCTGATGCGCACCGACGGCGAGCTCGTCACCGGCGCCCAGCCGCACCTCGGCTACCTGCACCGCTGCGCCGAGAAGATCGGCGAAAATGTCGAGTGGCTCCAGTACCTGCCGTACACGGACCGCTACGACTACCTCGCCTCGATGAACAACAACCTCGGCTACTCGCTGGCCGTGGAGGCGCTGCTCGGGGTGGAGATCCCGCGGCGCGCGACCTTGATCCGCATCATCTGCGCCGAGCTCAACCGCATCGGCTCGCACCTCGTCGCCTTCGGCACCTACGGGCTCGACATCGGCGCCTTCACGCCGTTTTTGTACTGCTTCCGCGAGCGCGAGTGGATGATGTCGCTGTTCGAGAAGATCTGCGGCGCGCGGCTCACCTACAGCTACATCCGCATCGGCGGCGTGTTCAACGACGCGCCTCCGGGCTGGTTCGAGGAAGTGGCGCGCTTCTGCGATGTGTTCGAGCGGAAGTGGCCCGAGTATGTCGACCTGCTCCTCGTCAACCAGATCTATGTCAAGCGCACCGCCAATGTCGGCGTGATCTCGCGCGAGATGGCGCTCGATTTCGGCCTGTCGGGCACGATGCTGCGCGGCTCAGGGATCGACTGGGACCTGCGCCGCGACATGCCTTACATGTGCTACGGCGAGATCTGGCGCGACGGCGCGTACAAGATCCCGCTGGCGAAGGGCGAGATGGGCGCGCTCGGCGACTGCTGGGACCGCTCGTGGGTGCGCGTGATGGAGATGATGGAGTCCATCAGGATCGTGCGTTGGTGCCTCGACCACATGGTCGATGGCCCCGTGATCGGCGAGCTGCCCAAGTCGCTCAAGGTGCCCGCTGGCGAGGCCTATGTCGGCATCGAGAACCCGCGCGGCGAGCTCGGGCACTACATCGTCTCCGACGGCGGCAAGGTCGCGGTGCGAACGCGCGTGCGCGGTCCGAGCTTCTCCAACCTCGCCGTGCTCGAGGACATCCTGCCCGGCTCGCTCGTCGGTGACGCGGTGGCGATCATCGGCTCGACCGACATCGTCGTCGGAGAGACGGACCGGTGATGGCGCCCGCGCTCATGCTCGTGCAGGAAGCCGCGCCGGTCGCAGTCGGCAGCGGCAGCAACGCGTTCCTCGAGGGGCTCGTCGCCGCGCTGGGCGAATCCCTCCCGCTGTGGGCCCTGTGGCTGGGCGCCGCCGTCACCGGCGTCGCGATCGTCATCGGCCTGATCTCGCTGATCGCCATGTTCTCGGTGTGGCTCGAGCGCAAGGTCGCCGGCCACATCCAGTGCCGCTACGGCCCGATGTATGTCGGCTGGCACGGCTGGCTGCAGTCGATCGCCGACGGCGTGAAGCTGCTGCTCAAGGAAGACATGATCCCGCGCGACGCGGATCGCCTGCTGTTCATGCTCGCGCCGGCGCTCGTGCTCTCGGCGATCGTGGCGGCGATGGCGGCCTATCCGCTCGCGCCCGGCGTGTTCTTCGCGGACCTCGATCTCGGCGTGTTCTTCGTGATCGCCATGAGCTCGATGACGACCATCGGCGTCGTCATGGCGGGCTGGGCATCCAACTCGAAGTGGACCGTGTTCGGCGCCATGCGCGAGGCCGCGCAGGTCGTGGCCTACGAAATCCCGCTCGGCGTCGCGCTGCTCGTGCCCGTGATGGTCGCCGGCACGCTCAATCTGCGCGAGGCGAGCGAGCTGCAGTCCGACTGGTACGGCATGGGCTGGTTCATGTTCAAGAACCCGTTCATGCTCCCGGCCTTCGTGCTGTACTTCATCGCTGCGCTCGCGGAGACCAAGCGCGCGCCGTTCGACTTGCCCGAGGCCGAGAGCGAGCTCGTCGCCGGCTTCATGACCGAGTACTCGGGCATACGCTGGTCGTTCTTCTTCATGGAGGAGTACGCCGCGATGTTCCTGATGAGCGCGCTCGCCGCCGTGTTCTTCCTCGGCGGCTTCGAGAGCCCGCTGACATGGGCCGCCGGCGAGTTCTTCGGGCGCGAGCTGTTCGTCGCCGGAGTGAACGGCGCCACCGAGCTCAACCTGCAGGCGATCCCCTACCACGCGGTCGCGGGACTCACGCTGCTGCTCAAGACCTTCGCCGGCATCTTCCTGATGATGTGGCTGCGCTGGACGCTCCCGCGCGTGCGCGTCGATCAGGTGATGACGATGGGATACAAGTACCTGACGCCGCTCGCGCTCGTGTGCGCGCTCGGCGCCGCTCTCTGGGAAGCAGGCAAGCAGGCGCTCCTCGGCTAAGCACCATGCAGCAGACCGAAACCGCTCAAGCCTATGTCAAGAACATCTGGGACAGCGTCAAGACGACGCTGGTCGGGATGAAGATCACCTGGCGCTACATGCTCCAGAAGCCGATCACCGTCCAGTACCCCGATGAGCGCCTGCCGATTCCCGATCGGTACCGCGGCATCCACTACCTCGAGCAGGAGAAGTGCATCAACTGCCTCGCCTGCGCGCGCGCCTGTCCCATCGATTGCATCGAGATGGAGGCCGTGCGCCACGGCAAGGAGCTCGAGTGGATCAGCTTCACGCTCGACTACCAGAAGTGCATGTTCTGCGAGCTGTGCGTGTACCCCTGCCCCAAGGACTGCATCCACATGGGCACGGAGTACGCGTTCGTCACCTTCGACCGCTCGGAATTCAAGCACGACCTGCTCTCGTTCAAGGGCATGGCGCGCGAGGCCCGCATCCGCATGAAGGAAGCCGAGGTGGCCAAGGCCGCCAAGGAAGCCGCGAAGGCTGCCAAGGCCGCTGGCGCGAAGGGCGGCGCGGCCGCGGCCGACGAGGCCAAGGACGGCGAGTAGATGGAACTCTCGGACAAGCTCTTCTACGGCCTGCTCGCGGCGGGATCGCTCGGCGCGCTCGCGGTCTGCACGCTCTTGGGCGGCGGTGGCGGCGCGGCCTTCGCGCTGTTCGCGATCCTCGTGCTCGCGGGCTCGCTCCTGTGCATCTGGGAGCGCTCGGTCGTGCGCAGCGCCTTCTGCCTGATCGGCACCTTCGGCGGCACGGCTGGCCTGTTCTTGCTGCTCGGCTCGGACTTTCTGGCGATGAGCCAGATCCTGATCTATGTCGGCGGCATCCTCGCGCTGATCCTGTTCGGCGTGATGCTGAGCCCGCCGGACCTCGGCGAGCGCAAGCTGCCGCGCGTGCTCTCCGGTCTCGTCGCGGTTGGCGCGGGCGTCGCGTTCGTCGCGGCCAAGGTCGCCTCGACCGTCAACTGGGCGCAGGCCGCTGAGCTCGCCGAGCCCGAGCACGCCACCGAGCGCATCGGCGTGGCGTTGCTCGCCTACGACCAGTACGCGATCGCCTTCGAGCTCGCGGCCATCGTGCTCACCGTCGCGCTGGTCGCGGCCGTGTATGTCGCGCGCCGCCGCAAGATCGACCTGCAGGACGAAGGAGCGCGGGGCTGATGGGACTGGGAGCCTACATCGCGGTCTCCGCGGCGCTGTTCGCGCTGGGGATCGTCGCCATCCTCGTGCGGCGCAATGTGCTCTATGTGCTGATGGGGATCGAGATGATCCTCAACGCCGCCAACATCAACTTCGTGGCCTTCAACCGCTTCAACCACGCGGAGGGGTCCCAGAGCAACCTCGACGGGCGCATGTTCGCGATCTTCGTGATCATCCTCGCCGCGGCCGAGGCCGCGGTCGCGCTGGCGATCGTGCTCAACGTGTTCCACCTGTTCAACTCGGTCAAGCCCGCCGAGGCCGACCTCCTGCGCGAGTGAGCGCGAACGCAGAGTCCCACGCATGACCGCGGAATCCCACTTCCTCGCGTTCGACCCGGCACAGGACTTCAAGCTCCTGTTCCTGGCGCTCGCGCTGCCGCTCGTCGGCTATGTGATCCAGCTGTCGGCGGGCAAGCGTCTGCCGCGGCAGGGCGACTGGCTGCTCACGGGCGGCCTGTTCGCCACCGCGAGCATCACCGTGCTGATGTTCGCCAAGTCTCTGTGGGCCGCGTACCACGGGCTCGAGTTCCGCCACCACTCGGGCGACGAGGCCGGCCTGTGGTTCCACTGGTTCTACTCGAGCGACGAGCTCGCCAACGGCGTCGCCAATGTTTCGGCGGCGATCTTCTACGACCCGCTCGGCGCCGCGATGTTGATGGTCGTCGGTGTCGTGAGCTTCTGCGTGCATCTGTTCTCGATCGGGTACATGCACGGCACGCCGCGCTACCACATCTTCTTCGCGAACATCTCGCTGTTCACATTCGCGATGCTCGGGCTGGTCCTGTCGGACAACCTGCTGTTCCTGTTCATCTTCTGGGAGCTCATGGGCCTGATGAGCTACCTGCTCATCGGACACTTCAGCCACGACCCCTCGAGCGGCTACTTCCACAAGTGGGCCACCAAGGCCTGCAAGAAGGCCTTCCTCACGACGCGCGTCGGCGACACCTGCCTGCTCGTCGGCATGGTGATCTTCTTCTGGAAGTTCGAGACCTTCCGCTTCACCGAGCTGTGGCGCCTGTCGATCGAGGAGATCGCGCGGCACCAGTCGCTGCACCCCGGCGAGTACCCGCTGTGGATGACGGTGGGCGGCCTGTTCATCTTCGGCGGCACGATCGGCAAGTCGGCGCAGTTCCCGCTGCACATCTGGCTGCCCGACGCCATGGCGGGCCCGACGCCGGTGAGCGCGATGATCCACGCGGCGACGATGGTCGCGGCCGGCGTGTTCCTGCTCGGGCGCTGCTACCCGATGTTCACGCCCGATGTGCTCGATGTGATCGCCGCGGTCGGCACCATCACCGCGATCTTCGCGGCCACGATCGGCACCACGGCCTATGACCTGAAGGCCGTGCTGGCGTGGTCGACGATCTCGCAGCTGGGCTTCATGGTCGCGGCGATCGGCCTCGGCGGCGTGGTCGCGGGCCTGTTCCACATGGTCACGCACGCCTTCTTCAAGGCCTGCCTGTTCCTCTCCGCGGGCTCCGTGATCCACGGCTGCCACCACGAGCAGGACATGCGCAACATGGGCGGCGTGCGCAAGCACATGCCGATCACCTTCGCGTGCATGCTCGCGTCGACGATCGCCATCGCGGGCATCCCGTTCTTCTCGGGCTTCTACTCGAAGGACATGATCATCCTGCGCGCTTGGGAGAACATCCTCGGCGGCAAGTTCACGGGCGCGAGCTTCTTCGCCGCGGTCGGCCTGCCGCTCGCGGCGGCCTGCACGGCCTTCTACATGTTCCGCATGATCTTCATGACCTTCTCGGACAGCTACCGTCCGGGCACGGTCGAGAGCCCCTTCGCGCACCACGGCGGCGGGCATGACGATCACGGCCACGACGCCCATGGGCATGACGCGCATGGTCGTGAGGAGCAGGGCCACGCCGATCACGGTCACGCTGACCACGGTCACGCTGACCACGGTCACGCGGCTCCGGCGCACGCTCATGCGGCGACCGCTCACGGGCACGACGCCCACGGCCATGATGCGCACGGTCACGACAGCCACGCTGGGCACGCGACGCCGCACGAGTCGCCGCTCCCGATCTTGGTGGCCCTGTGCATCCTCGCCTTCCTCGGCGTGTTCGGCGGCCACTTCTGGCTGGCGGACCCGCTGCACGCCCTCAAGTTCTGGGAGCACGCCCACACATGGTTCGAGACCAGCGTCTCGTTCCAGTCGCTCTACGGCGCGCAGATCGGCGACCGGCTCGCCGCTGCCGTGGCCGTCGACGAGCACGCGGCGCATCAGGCCCACACCGTGGCGCTGTGCGTGTCGCTGGCGGTGGCTTCGCTCGGCATCCTCGTCGCGTGGCTGATCTACGGCCGCGGCTGGGAGCGCTCGCAGCGCATCGCGGGCCGAATCACCCACGCGATCCACGCGATCTACGAAGTGGTCAAGGGCAAGTACTTCGTCGACGAGGCGCTCGGCACCGCGATCGTGGTCGACATGAAGCGCAAGGACGAGCCGCGCTACGAGCCCGACGCGAGCGTGATCGGCGCGTCGGTGCAGCTCGCCAACTTCCTCGGCTGGATCGACCGCAATGTTGTGGACGCCACCGTCAACCTCGTCGGTCGCATCGGCATGTCCTTCGGCACGGGCTCGGCCACCTTCGACCGCGTCGTGATCGACGGCGCGGTCAACGGCGTCGGCCTGTTCACCCAGACCTTCGGGTCTCTCGTGCGCCTGTTCCAGTCCGGCCGCGTGCAGCAGTACGCGACCTTCGCGGTCTTCGGCGGGCTCGCGCTCGCCGTCTGGCTCATCCTCCTCTAGTCGGATCTCAGACGTCCCACACTCCCCATGCAGTCCCAGATCCTGACCTGGATCACCTTCCTCCCGCTGATCGGCATGGCGGTGATCCTGCTCATGCCCAAGACATCCATGAACGCCATCAAGGGCGTGAGCCTCGCGGCCACGTTCGTGACGATGGTGCTCGGCACTTGGCTGTACTTCTCGGGCTTCGAGCAGCGCTCGCTGGCCGAGATTCAGGCCGCGCGGGCGGGCGGCGACATCCTCGGCGCGCAGTTCGTGCAGCGCTTCGACTGGATCGACTCGATCGGCGTGCAGTACTACATCGGCATCGACGGCCTGTCGGTGGCGCTCGTGTGGCTCACGACCGTGCTGCTGTTCGTCGGCGTCGTCGCGAGTCTTGGCATCGAGAAGGCCGGCAAGGCCTACTACGCGCTGCTCCTGATGCTCGAAGTCGGCATCCTCGGGGTGTTCGTCAGCCTCGACCTGTTTCTGTTCTATGTGTTCTGGGAGGTGATGCTCCTGCCGATGTACTTCCTGATCGGCATCTGGGGCGGGCCGCGCCGTGAGTACGCGGCGATCAAGTTCTTCCTGTACACGCTGGCGGGCTCGGTGCTGATGCTCGTCGCGATCGTGGCCCTGCGTCTCGACTCGGGCACCTTCTCGATCCCGCGGCTCACGGAGCTCGCGATCAGCGGGAAGCTCATGGGCGCGAGCCTGCCGGCGCACGGCGCGCTGCTCGGCATGGACTTCACCACCTGGGTGTTCTGGTTCCTGTTCGTGGGCTTCGCGATCAAGGTGCCCGTGTGGCCGTTCCACACATGGCTGCCCGACGCCCATGTCGAGGCGCCGACCCCGATCTCGGTCATCCTCGCTGGCATCCTGCTCAAGCTCGGCGGCTACGGCATGCTGCGCGCCTGCTTCCCGCTGGCGCCGGACGCCTTCCACGAGTCGGCCTTCGCGCTCGGCGTGCTGGGCGTGATCAGCATCGTCTACGGCGCGTTCGTCGCGCTCGGCCAGTCGGACTTCAAGAAGATGGTCGCCTACAGCTCGGTCAGCCACATGGGCTATGTGCTGCTCGGCATGGCCGCCTTCACCGAGTGGGGCATGGAGGGCGCCGTGCTCCAGATGTTCAACCACGGCACCTCGAGCGCCGCGCTGTTCCTCATCGTGGGCGTGGTCTACGACCGCGCCCACCACCGCGACCTGAACGGCTTCGGCGGCCTCTCGCAGTTGATGCCGCGCTACTGGGCGCTCACCACGCTGGGCTTCTTCGCGGCGCTCGGCCTGCCGGGCCTCGCGGGCTTCGTCAGCGAGGCGATGACGCTGGTCGGCGCCTTCCAGGCCGCCGACACGCGCTTCCAGGTGCTCGTGCTGCTCTCGACGCTCGGCATCGTCTTCACGGCGGCCTTCCTGCTGTACGCCATGCAGCGCGTGTTCCTCGGCAAGAAGAACGCGAAGTACGAGGGCATCGAGGAGATCAACGCGCGCGAGGTCTTCTGTCAGGCGCCGTTCCTGTTCCTGTGCGTGCTCTTCGGCATCCTGCCGTACCTGCTGCTCGACTGGATGCACCCCAGCGTTCAGAACCTGATCAACATCCTGAAGGTCCAGGGCTGAGCCCGGCCGGAGCGCACCCTTGAGCAATCCGTACCTCGAAGGCCTCGCGTCGATCGCGCCGGAGATCGTGCTGACGGTCACGGCGCTCGCCGCGCTCGTGTTCGACCTCGTCGTCAAGGGGCGCGAGTCGGTGCGCGTCGGCTACCTCTCGCTCGCGGGCCTCGCCGCCACGGCGTGGTTTTTGTTCGGCCAGTGGGGCGTCGAGTCGCACATGGCCTACGGCATGGTGTCGGTCGACCAGTTCGGCAACTTCTTCAAGCTGTTCACGGTCGCCGCGCTGGCCGTCGTCGTGCTGTATGTGATGCACGACCGCCGCGAGCGCACGAGCGGAGTGGGGGAGTACTACTTCCTGCTGCTCGGCGCCGCGATCGGCATCTTCTTCATGGTCAGCACCAACAACCTGCTGCTCATGGTGCTGGGCTTCGAGCTGCTCTCGCTCTCGTCGTACTCGCTCGCGGGCTTCCACAAGGGCAACCGCAAGTCCGCCGAGGCGTCGATGAAGTATGTCATCTTCGGCGGCCTCTCGACGGGCATCATGGTGTACGGCATCAGCCTGCTGTACGGCCTGACGGGCACGATCGACCTGTCGCTGATGGCGACGAGCCCCAACCTCGTCGCGCAGGTCGGCTCGAACCCGATCCCGTTCGGCATCGCGACCGTGCTGATCCTCGCGGGCTTCGCCTACAAGATCTCGCTCGCGCCGTTCCACTTCTGGACGCCGGATGTGTACGAAGGTGCGCCGACGCCGGTGACGACCTTCCTGGCGGTGGCCTCGAAGGCGGCGGGCTTCGGCGCGCTGCTGCGCTTCCTCGCGGCGCTGTTCCTCGGACAGGGCGCGACGGCGCTCGGCGGCTACGGCGAGCGCGTGGCCTTGATGCTCGGTCTGCTCGCCGCGATCACGATGACGCTCGGCAACTTCGCCGCGCTGCGCCAGTCGAGCCTCAAGCGCATGCTGGCGTACTCCTCGATCGCGCACGCCGGCTATGTGGTGGTCGGCATCGCGTGCATGACGCGCGAGGGTTTTTCGGCGGCGATGTACTACCTCGCCGCGTACTACTTCATGAACCTCGGCGCGTTCGGCTTCCTCGTGTACTTCGAGGGCGTCACGGGCTCCGACACGATCGACAGCCTGAAGGGCATGGGCTTCAAGGCGCCGCTGATCTCGATAATCATGGTGGCGTTCCTCGTGAGCCTCACGGGCCTGCCGCCGACGGTCGGCTTCTACGGCAAGTACCTGCTGTTTGTAGAGGGCGTCGACGAGGGCCTGCTGTGGCTGGTGATGATCGCCGCGCTGAACAGCGTGGTGAGCCTGTTCTATTACCTGCGCGTCGCGAAGGCGCTGTTCCTCGAGAAGCCCGCCGAGCAGGACGCGGCCCCCGCGCCCGTGCTCACGGGCTTCGTCACGGTGCTCGGGCTCGCGACGGTCGGCTTCGGCCTGTATGTCGCCCCGCTCGAGAGCTGGGCCACTCGCAGCCTCGACCTGATTCGCGGCGTCGCGGGTTCCTGAGTCGGGGCACTCGGGCATGCTGGCCGCGCTGGTGATGTTCAGCCCGCGCGAGCTGCTCGTGATCGCGCTCGCGGCCGCCGTCGCCACGGCGGTGTTCCTGCTGCGTCGGCGCCGCGGAAACTGCTGACGCTGAGCCAGCGGGGCCCCGTGTGGGCCCCCTTGGGTTCAGGCACCCCACCGATTTCAGGGAGCGCGTAGACTTTCTCTTACGGGGCCCAGCGCCCGGGAAGGTCATGCTCACCACCCTGTTCCTCGCCGCCGCGCTCGGTCTTCCGCAGGCCTCGTCGACGCCCGGGAATGTCATGGTGCTGCTCGCGGACGATGTCGGCTGCGACATGCTGGGTCTCTTCAGCGGCCATCCGGACGCCCCGCCGACGCCCAACTTGCATGCGCTCGCATCGACGGGGGTCGCGTTTCAGGCTGCGTACACGGATCCGATCTGCTCGCCGAGCCGCGCCTGCATCCTGACTGGCCGCTACTCGTTCCGGACGGGTGTCGGCAACTTCCTGTCGCCGCTGGGTGTCGTCGAGCATTCGCTCCAGCCCTCCGAGATCACCCTGCCCGAAGCCGTCGAAGCGATCGCGCCGTGGCCGTTCGAGAGCTCGGCCATCGGCAAGTGGCACCTGACCGCGCCTCCGCTACAGGTCCCGCTCGCGCCCAATCTGCAGGGTTTCGACTGGTTCGAGGGCGTGCCGGGCAACTTGTACCTCGGGCAGACCTACACGGCGCACACGACGATCCGCAATGGCGTGGCCTTCGCGAGCACGACCTACAGCACCACCGAGCAGGTCAACGCGGCCGTCGCGCGCTCGTCGACGATGCGCGAGCCGTGGCTGATGTATGTGGCCTTCAATGCCGCTCACCTGCCGTGGCACATCCCGCCGGCGGGGCTGCACACGTACTCGCTCTCGGGCTCGCCCGACGCGACGCCCGACATGCACTACCGCGCCAGCGTGCAGGCGCTCGACACCGAGATCGGCCGCCTGCTCGCGTCGATGGACCCTGGCGTGCGCGCGCGCACGACCTTCCTCTTCCTCGGCGACAACGGCTCGCCGAACGAGGTCGTGACACCGCCTGCGATCTCCGGCCGCGCGAAGGGGACGCTGTACGAGGGCGGCGTGCGCGTGCCGCTCGTCATCTCCGGGCCGACCGTCGCGCACCCCGGCAGCCAGTGCCACGCGCTGGTGAACTCCGTCGACGTGTTTCCGACCGTACTCGACCTGTGTGGGGCGAGCGCGGCCGCGCAGGCGACGTTGCGGCGCAGCGACGGGGTCAGCCTGACGCCGTATCTCGCGGAGCCGTGGCGAACGCCGCTGCGCGAGTGGGTGTTCGCGACCAAGTTCCTGCCCAACGGCTTTGGTCCCTACACGTCGCTCGGCCGCATGATCCGCAACGCACGGTGGAAGCTGATCGAGCGCCAAGGCCAGAGCGATCTGTTCTTCGACATGGCGAGCGCGCAGGGCGAGAACCAGAACCTCGCGAGCGGGCCGTTGACCCAGGCGCAGCGGGCGGCCTACGGACGGCTGGCGAACCAGCTGCAGTCGCTCGTGCCATGACCCAAGGCGCAAGAGCCGAATAGACTTAGGCTGCGCGAGTTCCATCGGGGCCGCGCTCGGAAGAACTTTCGATGTCCCTGCGCCAATCGCTGCTGGTTTCGAGCGCGGTCGCCCTCACTCTCACGTGTGGCGGCGGAGGCGGCACCGTCGGTCCGCCGGTCGGCACCCAGCCGACCAACGTGCTCCTGATCGTCGCGGACGACTTCGGCGTGGACATGTTCAGTCCCTACGGGGCGCATCCGAGCTCGGCTCCGACGCCGAACCTGACCGCGCTCGCGGCCGAGGGCATGCTGTTCGAGTACTTCTACAGTCTGCCGTCCTGCTCCCCGACGCGCGCCTCCGTGCTCACCGGCCGCATGCCCTTCCGCCATGGCATCGGCAAGCCGATCGACCACTGGCTGCCCGAGCACGCTCTGCAGCTCGACGAGCGCACGCTGCCGGAGGTCTTGAAGGACGGTTCTGCGACGAGCATCGCCACGTCGGCCGTCGGCAAGTGGCACCTCGGGTCCGAGGCGGAAGGCGGAGCGAGTCATCCCAACCTGCAGGGCTTCGACTGGTTCGCTGGCACGCTCGGGAACCTGATGTTCGGCTCGACCTACTTCGGCCATCAGAAGGTCACCAACGGCGTCACCTCCGCAAGCCGCACCTATGTGACCACGGAGCAGGTCGACGACGCGCTCGCGCGCATCGAGGCCATGCCCGAGCCGTGGTTCCTGTACCTCGGCTTCACTGCGCCGCACACGCCGCTGCATGCGCCGCCGGCGAGCTTGCATACGCAGCAACTCAGCGGGCTCCCGGCCGATACGCCGAACGCGCACTACCGCGCGATGGTCGAGGCCATGGACACCGAGATCGGGCGGCTGCTCGCCGGCATGCCCGAGGCAGTCCGAGCCAACACGACCATCGTCTTCCTCGGCGACAACGGCACGCCCGGCAATGTGATGCTCGCGCCGTCGATGCCCGGCAATTCGAAGGGCTCGGTGTATGAAGGCGGCGTGCGCGTTCCGCTGATCGTGGCGGGCAAGCATGTCGACGCGCCCGGCACGCGCTGCGCCGCGCTGGTGCAGGCCGTCGATCTCTTTCCGACGGTCGTGGAGCTCATGGGCGCGAACCTCGCGCAAGGTGTCGGTGACGCGCGCCCGATCGACGGCATTTCGATCGCGCCCTATCTCGCCAATCCTGCCCGCGCGCCGCTGCGCGAGTTCGCGGTGGCGGAACGGTTCTCTCCCAATGGCTTCGGCGAGTACGCGAGCTACGGCGCGATGGCGCGCGACGCGCGCTGGAAGATCGTGCGCCGCGACGGCCAGCCGGATGCGCTGTTCGACATGCTCGATGCGCGGGGGAATCCGATCGCGTTCGAGAACCCGAGTACGGGCAATCTCAACGACGGGGACATGACCGCGGAAGAGAGCGCGGCGTTCGCACGCCTGCAGACCGCGCTGTCGGCCGCGATTCCGGGGCAGTAGAGTGACTCAGGCGCGCAGTGCCGCGTCGAGCGCGTCGAGCGCAGCCTGCGCCTCTTCGGACAGCTTCGTGCCGAGCAGGTTGCGACGCTCGAGGGGGTCCTCGCTCAGGTCGAAGAACGCGCGCGGTTCCTCGCCGGCCTCTGCGTCGGGAAGCTCGACGAGCTTCCAGCGTTCCGTGCGCACGGCGCGGCGCCACATCGCTGCGACGGGAGCGATGCCGTAGCTCGGGAAGGCATCGACGCGCAGCAGGGAGCGCGAGCGCGTGGCGAGAATCTCGCGGGTGACGAGCAGCTCGCTCGCGAAGGAGAGCGAGTCGGGCGAAGTGAAGTCCGCGACGCCGCGCAACTGCCGCACCGTGCTCCACAGGTCGACTGCGCTGACGAGCCGCTCGCTCGTTCCGCTCGCGACATCGCGGCCCCAGGCGAAGAGCGGCGTGTGGACCCCGCTCTCCGCGAGCGAGCCCTTGCCTTCGCCCGAGGTGCCGTTGTCGCACGCGAGCAGCACGACATAGTCCGCGTCGACCGCCGCGCGCACGAGCTGACCGAGGCGCCAGTCGAGGTGGCGCAACAGATCGCTGTAGCGCGTGCGGCCGGGATAGGTGACGCCCGGAGGCTCATTGGTCGGAGGAGGCAGGTTGTGCGGCGCATGCGGCGCGTTGAAGCTCACATGGATGAACTCGACACCGCCCGCGACATCGGCCAGCGCGTCGGCTGCCGTGACATTGGTCGCAAACTCGCGCATCTCCACGAGTTGCGCGGGCTCGCCGCGCCGCACGCGCGCGCAGGTCCACTCGTAATAGCTCTGGAGGTTGCCTTTCGGGCCGGAATACTCGTCGTACGCATCGCGCTCCGCCGTGCGCGCGACCACGAGCTCGGGCCAGCCAGAACCCGCGGAGAGGTGCCACTTCCCGCGCTTCGTGCGCCGTCCGGGCATGCCATCCGTGATCCATGTCCCGCTCGGGCCCGGGAAGGGCCCCATGTTGTTCGACGGCACATTCGCACCGACCGAATTGCCCGGGCGAAACGACTCGAGGCCCGTGAGCACCTTGGCGCGGAACACGCTGCACACCGGCGCCGCCCAGAAGTTGCGGTACTCGCGCGCGCGCGGGCGCAGCGCCGCCAGCTCGGGCGCATCTCCCTGTACGAAGCACTCCTCGAGAAAAGACCAGCCGACGTCGTCGATGTCGATGAGCAGCACCTTGCGCGCGCGGAACGCGACCTCGCTCGCGCAGCTCGCGAGGCTCGCGCTCGCGACTGCCACCGCACCTGCCGCGAGAACTTGTCGACGATCCAGCGACATCGCGCAGCTCCTAGCGCGGCTTCACCGCATGCAGCCAGAGGAAACCGGCGCTGTGGATGTCATTCCATGTCCGCCAGTCCGGATAGCACGCGCTGGGGCGGAAGCGCGCCGGATCCCCGAGCCCGCGCGAGTCGATCACGCGCTTCGACGCGACCTCGACGAAGCAGGCCCGTTCGAGCTCCTCTCGCCACGCGCTCTCGGTCAGGCGAAGCATGGGCACGCCGGTCCGCTCGGGCCACAGGGCCGTGGCGTCGTTCTCCGCGTAGTACTCGAGCACCAAGTCGAGCGTGCCGCCGGGTTTCATCACGCGCCGGATCTCCGCCAGCGCGGCGTGGATGTCGAGGGTGTAGTACAGGGCTTCGAGCGAGACGACATGCTGGAAGCGAGCATCGGGCAGCTCGAGCTTCTCGAACGCACCGACCGCGTAGCGCGCGCGAATCGTGTTGCTGTGCAGGCGCTCGGCCTCGGCAATCATGGCCGGTGAGATGTCGATTCCCAGCGCCTGCGCTCCGGCGGCCGCCTTCGCCAGCAGCCGTGTGGCCCAGCCGTTGCCGCAGCCGAGGTCGAGGATCTGATCCCCGGCGCGAATCTTCATCCCCGCGATCACCTGCCGCGCGACGTCGCCGTGCTCGGTTTCCATTTCCGCACCACGGCCGTTGGCGGCCCAACGGTCGAAGGTCGCGGCGAGGATCGTGTGGGACATGCGAAAGGCGAGCAGGCCCAGAGGCCGCGGGGAGGATACTGTAGAACTGCGCCCCACCGCGATGGATCTTCGTCAGCAACCCCGCCGCGCCGAGCAGGCCGTCGTCACCGAGCGCCCGCATTTCCTCCAGCGCCTGAACGCGCTGCGCAAGCGCTCGCCGCTGAGCCCGTACTGGCTCGAGCGTCGCTGGCTGCGCCGCGCGATGCAGGAGCTCGCCGAGCACGCCAGCGGCCACATGCTCGACCTCGGGTGCGGCGAGCGGCCCTATGCCGAGTTCTTCGTGCCGCGCATCGCGCGCTACTGGGGACTCGAATACCCACCGGTCGCCGACAACCTCAACCCGGACGTGTGGAAGCGGCCCGAGATGCTGCGCACCGTGGTCGATGTGTGGGGCGACGCTCAGCGCCTGCCGTTTGCGGACGCGACGTTCGACACGGTGCTCGCGGCGGAGATGCTCGAACACCTCCCCGACCCCAACGCCGCCGTCGCCGAGGTCCGGCGCGTGATCAAGCCGGGCGGACGCTTGCTGCTGACGGTTCCGCTCGTCGCGCCCCTGCACCAGTGGCCGTTCGACTTCTATCGCTTCACGCCCAAGGGCATCGAGGCGATCGTCGAGCGCAACGGCTTCGAGGTCGAGCGCGTCACGCCGCGCGGCAACTTCGCTTCGGCGACCGGTGCGACGATCTCGCACTGGCTGGTGCGCTCGATGGCGGCTTCCAAGCTGCACCACGACGGCTCGGTCGCGTTCTCGCGCTGGCGCGGCCCGTTCGTGCTGCCGCTCGTCGCGCTCGTGCAGATCTTCTTCTGGATGTGCGAGCAGCTCGCCAGCGACACGGGCGCGAGCCTGGGCTACTCCGTCGTTGCGCGGCGCAAGCTCTAGCGCAAGCGCGCGAGGAGCTCGTCGAGCGGCTTGAGCGCGACGCCCCAGTCGTAACGGCTCTCGACGAACGCGCGGCCTTGCGCGCCGAGCTTGCGCGCGAGCTGCGGATCCTCGATCAGGCGCGCGATGGCGGCCACCTGCTCCTCGACGGAATTGGCGAGCAGGAAGTCGCGACCCGGCTCGCCCTCGACACCCTGCGTGGCCGAAGTCGTGCCGACGACAGGGAGCCCCATGGCGAGCGCCTCGAGCACCTTGTTCTGGATGCCGCGCGCGATGCGCAGCGGAGCAACCGAGACGCTCGCGCGCGCGAGCCACTCGCGCGGATCGTCGACGAAGCCCGTCACGGTGACACCGGGCTCGCAACCGAGAGCGAGCACTTCGGGCGTGGGGCGCGAACCGACGATCGAGAGCCTCGCAGTCGGACAACGCGCGCGCAGGCGCGGCAGGATTTCGCGCACGAACCAAGTGCAGCCGTCGATGTTCGGCAGGTAGTCCATCACGCCGACGAAGACGAGGTGGCCGGGCTCCGCGCGCTCGGGCTGCGGTCGGTAGAAGGCGAGATCGACGCCGTTGCGCATCACGAGCGAGCGCGCGCCGGGGATCTCGCGCTCGAACACGCGCTGCTCGAGCGGCGTGCACAGCACATTCTCGTCGAAGGAATGCGCGATGCGGCGCTCGAAGGCCAGCAGGGTGCGCTGCTCGCGCGCGTAGATCGCGCTCATCGGCCAGCGCGAGCGCTCCCCGTATTGGCGCCACTTGTCCGAGTCGAGCTCGGCGAAGTGCATCACGCGGCGCAGGTGCGCGTGGGGCTCGAGGAATGCGCCCATCGAGGACGAATACGCATAGCCGATGTCGCAAGAGGGCGCGAGCTCATCGACGACGCGTTGCAGCTCCTTCGAGCCATACACCCCCAGCGTCAACGGACGCGAGCCGACGAGCAGCGGCAGCGCGCGCAGCTTCTGGCGTCGCAGGTCGATTGCAATCGCCGTCGTCGGGATGCCCAGCCCGCTCAAGTGTCGCGCCGCCCCCCGATCCTCGTCGTCGTGCGCGAAGGCCACGACCCGGACCTCGTGCGTGCGGCGCATGCGCTCGATCAGCCTCCATGTGGTGATCTTGTCCCCGCGGTTGGGCGGATAGGGGACGCGCTGGGAGAGGAACAGGACGCGCACGGCCCGCAGAAGGTAGCGATCGACCGGCGCCGCCGCGACGGCCGTTCAGAAGGCCACATCGCCGCAGTCGAGCTCGATGTGCGGTTCGGGTTCGCGCACGCGCTTTGGACCAGCGGTGCCGCCCGCGAAGGGCAAGTCGAGCCCACGCCGTCGCACATCCGCGAGCATGTCCATGTGCGCGAGCGCCTCGTGGATGCAGCGATCGGTCGACGCGGGCACGAAGCGCGCTCCGCCGCTCGTCCAGACATCGTCTTGCGCATGCCTCAGGTCGGCCTCGATCGGCAGTTCGCGCAGAAACAAGCGATTGGCGCCATGCAGCACGCGCGAGTCGAGCACGAACACTGCGCCGCGATCGCTCTCGCGGCGCATCAGTCGTCCGAAGCCCTGACGGAACTTGGCGAGCGCGCGCGGTAGATAAATGCGGCGTCTTTGCTCGGAGGCGCCGATCGCCGCGCACTGCGCGTGGTGGTAGCGATCGGGGACGCCGTAGGGGAGCTTGGCGAGGACGAGGTATTCGAGCGTCTCGCCTGGGAAGTCCGCGCCGTGCCAGAAGGTGTCGACGCCGAAGAGGATCGAGTCGACGCGGCTGCGAAACAGCTCGCCGAGCTCTTCCTTGCGCACGCCCGGCATGCCTTGGAACCACAGCGGAATTCCGCGCTGACGAAAGAAGCTCGCCAGCTCCTCGCCCGTGCGGCGCGCTTCGTCGGCGTTGGTGAAGAGCACCAGCATGCGGCCGCGTGTGCGCTCCCCGAGATAGGCGACGAAGCGCCGTACATAGGCCTGGAACTGGTCGCGCGCACGCGAAGGATCCGGCGCATCGTCGGGAACGCATACCACCACGCGCGAATAGTCGAAGGGCGCTTCCGCGCGGAATGTCTCGACGACACTCGGCTCGCGCTCCTCGCCTTCGAGCGGTTGGGCCGCGCGATCGAGCCCCAAGTAGGCACGCGCAACCTCGAAGCCTTCGCGCAGCCAAGTCGTGGCCGAGATCAGCACGCCGCTCTCGAGCGAGGGATAGAAAACCTTGCCGAGGAGCTCCTGCGGCAGCAACACGCGCGCAGCCAGCATGTCCTCGCCGCGCGCATCGGTCTCGATGTCGTAGAAGCGTTCGCGCACGAAGGCAGGCTTGCCATCGGCGAGCGGAATCCAGTTCTGCAGTGCCGAGAGCCACTCGAGCATCTCCGTGCGCGCGAGCTCGAGCTGGCGACGGACGCGAGCCATGCCGCGCGCTCGAATCGTGTCGAGCATCCCGGCCACTTGTGCCAGCGAAGCGCCCAGCTCCGTTGCGGCGTTCGAGATCTCAGCGTGTGCTCGAACCAGCGCGCGCGCGCCCGCGAGGGCGCGCGGATCGAGCTCCGGCGTCGACGCCGTGTCGATGCCCTCGATGTACTCGCGCAGGAGCGAGTGCTCGTCCTTGCTGTCGCGCTTGCGACGCTGTTCCTCGCGCCAGACCTTGAATGTCTCGATCGCCGTCTCGAGAGCGTCGAGCGCGCCGTGCGCGGCGCTCCACTGCGTCCGGCACGACTCGATCGCCGGCCACGCCGGATCGCCCTCGAGCACGAGCTTCTCGAGGCGGTCGAGCGGCGCGCGCGAGTTCGGCCGCGCAGGCTGGCGCAAGAGGCCCAAGAACTCGCGCACCTCGCGCAGCGTCACGCTCCAGCTCCACGCGTTGCCGGCCTGATCGTGCAGGTGCTCACACTCGTCGAAGATCGCGTGCTTGAAGTAAGTGGGCCGGATCAGCGCGAAGGCGTGGTTGGTGATCAGGACATGGCAGCGCTCGGCGCGTGCGCGCGCACACTCGGCTCCGCAGGTCTCGCGATCTTCTTTCGCGCGGCAGCATGCGGGCTGGGCGCGCACCGAGCGCACGAGCGCATCGAGCTCGCGCTGGAACGGAGCTTGCGCGTCGGTGGCGAGCGCCGGCCGCATCGGGAAGCGATCGAGGTCCGCGTCGTCGTCGGTCCAAGCGAAGAGCAGCAGGCTCGTCCATGCCAGCCACGCTTCTCCACCGTCGCCTTCGCTGGGGACATGCAGCTTGTACGCGCGCCAGCACAGATAATTCGCGCGACCCTTGAGCACCGCCACGCGCGGGATTTCGAGCAGACCGGCGCGAGCGAGCGCCGCGCGGGCGCGCGGGACCTCGTTGTCGATCGCCTGCTCCTGCAGCGCGCGCGTGTAGGTCGAGACCGCGACGCGCAGGTTGTTGCGCACCGACCAGAGCATCGCCGGCACCAGATACGCGAGCGTCTTGCCCGTGCCCGTCGGGGCATGCACGAGCAGCAGCTTGCGCTGGCCGAGCGTGCGGGCCACCTGCGCGGCGACATCGTGCTGACCCTTGCGGTATGTCGGCGTCTCGGAGAGACCGTGAAAGGCCTGCGGGAGGTGCACGCAGAAGATGTCGTCGACGAGTCCGAGATCCGACTCGGAGAGCGGCGTGGGTTCGTCGAGCGACACGGGCACGGTGCCCTCGAGCTTCCACTCGGCCGCGACCTGCGCGCAGCGCGGGCGACCCCGATCGATTTCCGCGCGCACGAAATCCTCGGCATCCTGCGGGTCGCGGCGCGCATCTTCGGTGAGCGCTCCATCGCCGAGCGTGGCGAACAGCTCGCCCGAGGCGCCGCTCCAGCGCCGCGGCGCATCGACCAGCCGCAGCGCGCGCTCCAGGCGCGAGGCTGCGGCCACATCGGTGCTGCGCAGCCGCTCGTGCGCGACGCTCCACGCGGCGGCCGCGAGCGCGCGCATGTCGCGCGGCAGCTCGACGAAGCGCGCCACGATCTCGACCAGCGCGCGCGCGACATCGGCGCTCTCGCGCGGCTGCGGAGCGCGTCCCACGCGCGTTCGCGACGGTACGACGAGCCGCGCGACCTCGTCGAGCCCGATCACGGTGAACGCCAGCTCGCCCGCGGAGAGGTGGCTCGCCCACGGGAGGAAACCGTCGGCCGATGCCACCGCGACATCCGCTCCCGCGAGGAAGGTCGCCAGCTCGCGCCACGCGGCCTCGGGACGCGTGGCAGCCTCCAGCTCGGCGCTCGACAGCCCGTGCTCGCGGGCGATGCGCGCGGAAGCAAGCGGGTCCGAACTGTGCGTCGTCGGCTTGCACAGCCGCACGAAGCGTTCCCAGCGGCCTTCCCGCTGGCGCAGCGCTTCCAGGCGCAGCACGGAGTCGAGCGCCGTGTCGGGGCCCGTCGACCAGAGCGCGGCGAAGGCGACATCGGGCGCGCCGTCGACGCTCCACGGCAGGGGCCTCGTCCCGCCCGATTCGAAGCCTGAAAACCCCATCGCGGCCCACATTCGACCCGCACCGCGACGCTGGCGCAATCACCGATCGTGCGCGCGTTCCCCGCGCCCGCCCAGCGCACGGGGCTGCTCATGTCGCGAGCGACGAAAGCGTCGCGCTAGGCTGGAGGACATGCTCCGTACGCTCGTTGCCCTCCTGCTCGCGTCGCCCTTCGCGCTCGCGGTCCAGTCGCCGCCGCGCGTGCTCTCGCTCGAGCCGGCAGACGACAGCGAGATCGATGCACGCACCCAGACGCGGCTGGTCGTCGAATTCGACCGGCCGATGAACACGGCCAGCTACTCGCTGTGCGGCGGGGGACCGAGCTTTCCGAAGCTCGTGGGACAGCCGCGCTGGGAGAACCCGACGCGACTCGTCGCCGATGTACAGCTCGCGCCTGATGCCGAGTACTCGCTCGGGCTGAACTGTGCGAGCGCGCGCAACTTGCGCAGTGTCGAGGGCGTTTCGCTGGCGCCTCTGCAGTGGGGCTTCGCGACCCGGCCCGCGGAGCTGCGGCCCGAGTCCGAGCAGCGCGCGCGCAACGGCGAAGCCCTCGCGAAGCTCGCCGAAGCGCTCGATGGCCACTACTCCTACCGCGACCTGCGCGTGAAGGACTGGAGCGCGCTGCGCCGCGAGAGCGAGCCCGCGATCCTCGCGGCCCGTACCGACCGTGCCTGTGCCTTGGAGCTGGCGCGGTTTCTGGCGCCCGCCGCGGATCCACACCTCTCGCTCGTGCGCAACCAGCGAGTTCTTCTGACCTTTCAGCGCAATGTCGATCCGCTCTTCCGCCGTGGCTTCGTCGACGCGGCGTTTCGCATCGAGCAAGCCGGCCCGCGCGCGATCGCGGGACGCAGCGCGGATGGCATTGGCTACCTGCTCGTCGACACATGGGTGAACGGCCTCGATCTCGCGCCGATCCATGCCGCGCTCGAGCAACTGCGCGATGTGAAGTCGCTGGTGATCGATGCCCGCACGAATTCCGGCGGCAACGAGGAGCTCGCGCGCGAAGTCGCCGCGTGGTTCGTCGAGGGCGAGGTTGCCTACGCGCGCCACCGTGTGCGCGTAGGGCCGGGCGCCGATGGCTTCGCGCCCACGGTCGAGCGGCGCCTGCGGGGAAACGACGCTCCGCGACGCATCGACGTGCCGCTCGCCGTGCTCACCGGTCCGTTCGCGGCGAGCAGCAACGAGTCGTTCGTGTTGATGCTGCGCCGAGCGCGCGACTGCACGCTCGTGGGGCGGCCGACCGCAGGAAGCAGCGGAAATCCCCAGCCTTTCGAGCTCGGGAACGGAGTAGTCGCGCGCATTCCGTCGTGGCAGTTTCTCGATGCGGAGGGACAGCTGCTCGAGGGTCGGGGTGTCGCGCCCGACGTGCTCGTACCGTGTACGCCGGAGGACTTGAAGAGCAGCGATCCGATCCTGTCGAAGGCGCTCGAGGTGCTGCGCACGAAGCTCGGCGTCCGCTGATGCAGCGCGGCGACCGCGCTGCTGCGCCGTCGCCGCGTGCTCGAAACCAGCGCTTCGTTCCGCGCTACTTGCGGCGACCGCGCTTCTTCTTCGTCGGGTCTGCGGCGCGACGCTGGGCGAGCAGGATCGCCGCGCGCTCGAGCGTCAGGGCCTTGGGGTCCTCGCCCTTGGGGATTGTCGCGTTGGTCTCGCCGTCGGTTACATAGGGCCCGTACTTGCCCGGCTTCACGATCACGGGGCGCTGCGTCGTCGGATCGGGCCCGAGCGTCGCGATGGGCTCGACGGCCGCGGCGCTGCGGCGACCGAAGGTGCGCGCGGGGCGCTCAGCGGCGAACAGCTCGCTCGCCTGCTGCAGCGTGACCGTTAGCAGCTCGCCCTCCGTCGAGAGACGGCGGTACTCGGGCTTCTCGGCCTCGGGCGCTCTTTCCTTCTCGAGGTACGGACCGAAGCGGCCGTTGCGCGCGGTGATCTTGCGACCGTCGCGCGGGTCGGCACCGAGCTCGCGCGGCAGCGAGAGCAGAGCGAGCGCCTCGTCGAGCGAGAGCGTCTCCGGCTTCATGCCCTTGAAGAGCGAGGCGCGCTTGGGCTTTTCGGCCTTCGGTTCCTCCGGTGCCGCCGCGGCTTCGGCGCCCTGCTTCTTCGAGACGCGCTTCTTCGGCTTGGGCTTCTCCTCGTCGGCCGGCGGATCGTCGCCGAGCTGCACGAAGAAGCCGAAGCGTCCGTTGCGCACGTACACGGGCTTGCCGTCGGCGGAGAAGCCGAGCGGCGCCGCGGCTTTCTGCGAGGTTTCGACCAGCTCGATCGCGCGCGCGAGCGTCAACTCGTCGGGCGCGAGGCCCGTCGGCACCGTGGCGCGACGATCCTTGTGCTGCACATAGGGGCCGTAGCGGCCGACGCGCAGCACGAGCGGCTCGCCCTCGAGCTCGCCGAGCACCAGGGCACCGACTTCGCGCGGGTTGATGTCCGTAGCGCGGTCGCGGAGCGCGCGGCCGAGGCCGGGCTTCGTGCCGGTCCAGAAGTCCCTGAGGAACGCTACATAGTCGAGCTCGCCCTCCGCGATGCGGTCGAGTTCCTCCTCCATGCCGGCGGTGAAGGCGTAGTCGACGATCACCGGCTCGAGCAGCTCGAGGAAGTGCACCATCGCGAAGCCGCGCCAGGTGGGAACCAGCGTCTTGTCGCGCACCACCACGTATTCGCGATCCGTGATCGTGTCGATGATGCTCGTGTAGGTCGACGGACGACCGATGCCGAGCTCCTCGAGCCGCTTGACGAGCGATGCTTCCGTGAAGCGCGCGGGCGCGGTCGTGCGGTGTCCCGAGGGCTTGGCCTCGTGCACCGACGCGCGCTCGCCGCGATCGAGCGGCGGCAGCACGCTCTCGCGCTCATCGAGGGCCTTCTCCACATCATCGGAGCCCTCGACATAGGCGCGGCGATAGCCGGCGAACTCCGTCGTGCGACCCTTCGCCTGCGCGAGCACCTTGCCGTGTCCGGCGACATCGCTCGCGAGGGTCGCGGTGACGACCGTGAAGCGCTCGTCGACCATCTGGCAGGCGACCGTGCGCTTCCAGATCAGGTCGTACACGCGCGCCTCGATGTCCGACACTTCGCGCGCCACTTCCTCGGGCAGCCGGAAACGCGAACCCGCCGGGCGGATCGCCTCGTGGGCCTCCTGCGCGCCCTTCGACTTCTGGTTGCCGTAAAAGCGCGGCTTCGGCGGCAGGTTGTCCTCGCCATAGCGCTCGGCGACGAGCGTGCGGGCAGCGTGGATCGCCTCGCCCGAGAGCGCCGTCGAATCCGTACGCATGTAGGTGATGTAGCCGCCTTCGTACAGCCGCTGCGCAACGCGCATGGCTTCCTGCGCGCGCAGGCCGAGCTTGCGGCCCGCATCCTGCTGGAATGTGGAGGTCGTGAACGGCCCGCGCGGCGAACTCGTCTTGGCCTCGCGCCGCACATCCTCGACCGTGAAGTTGGCCGGAGCGAGCGCGCTCGAGAGCTTCGTCGCCGCCGCCTCGTCGAGCACCAGCGCATCCTTCGCCCTGAGCTCGCCCTTCTCCGTGAACTCGCCGCCGCGCGCGAGCTTGCGCCCGCCGATCGAGACGAGCGTCGCGTCGAACGCCTCGCCTTGCTTGGCGAGCTTGAGGTCGACGTCCCACCACGTCGCGGAGACGAACGCCATGCGGTCCTTTTCGCGCTCGACGAGCAGCTTGACCGAGACCGACTGCACGCGGCCGGTCGTCATGCCCTGCGCGATCTTGCGCCACAAGAGCGGCGTGACTTCGAAGCCGTAGAGCCGGTCGAGAATGCGCCGCGCTTCCTGCGCTCGCACGAGCTTCAGGTCGACCTCGCGCGCGTTGCTGACCGCCTTCAGGATCGCGTCCTTGGTGATCTCGTTGAACACCATGCGCGACACGGGCACCTTCGGCTTCAGCACCTCGAGCAGGTGCCACGCGATGGCCTCGCCCTCGCGGTCTTCGTCGGTCGCCAGATAGACGTGGTCGACGTCCTCGCACAGCTTGCGCAGCTTGGCGACGTGGGCCTTCTTTTCGAGCGGCACCACGTAGTAGGCGGCGAAGTCGTTCTCGATGTCGATCGCCAGCCGCGCCCAAGGCTGCTTGCGGACCTTCTCGGGCATTTCGCTGGCGCGGTTGGGCAGGTCGCGGATGTGACCGATGCTCGCCTCGACGATGTAGTCGCGGCCGAGGTAGTCCTTGAGCTTCTTCGCCTTGGTCGGCGACTCGACGATGACGAGATGCTTCATGCGTGGGCAGGGGAGTACCAGCCCATGCGGTCGCGCCGCAAGGGTGGTCCGAGGGAAAGCCTCTTCGGACCGATCGCGGGGGAGCTTGTGTCGCTGCAGGCCGCGCTCGCCCCGCGGTGCTCCAAAACCGCTCGCAGGGGGCCGTCCGTGGGGGGTGGGTGGTCTGCCGCGAGCGTGCGCCGTATCCTCTTCGCCCCCGCAGGGACTTCCTGAGTCGCCTCGCCCCAAAGCAGAGCCCGCTACGCCTCCCGCCCACCCATGCAGATCTCCGAGATCCGTGTCGATGGCTACGAAAGGGTCGTCCGCTGCACGGACCCGACCTCCCGCCTCCACGCCCTCATTTCGGTTCACGACACCACCCTCGGCCCCTCCCTCGGCGGCATGCGCATGCTGTCCTACAGGAACGAGGAGGAGGCCCTGTTCGATGTGCTGCGCCTGTCCAAGGGCATGACCTACAAGTCGGCGGTGGCGGACACCGGCCTCGGTGGCGGCAAGTCGGTCGTGATCGGCGACCCCAAGCTCAAGAGCCCGGCCCTGTTCGAGGCCATGGGGCGTTTTGTCGAGTCCCTTGGCGGCAAGTACATCACCGCCGAGGACATGAACATCGGCGTGGGGGATCTGGTCACCGTGCGCCGCACCACCAAGTGGGTCACGGGCCTCGCGCGCGACATGGGCGGCTCGGGCAACCCTAGCCCCTACACCGCCCGCGGCGCCTTCCACGGCGTGCGCGCCGTGCTCGAAGAGGCCTTCGGCAGCCCGAGCTTCAAGGGCCGCCGCATGCTGATCCAAGGCGTCGGCGCCGTCGGTGGCCGCCTCGCCGAGCTGCTCACCGAGGCCGGCGCACATGTGATCATCTGCGACATCAACGAGGCGCGCGTGCAGGAGCTGTGCGAGCGCTTCGGCTTCGAAGGCGTGTCCGACGCCAAGCACCTCGAGGTTCCCTGCGATGTCTACTCGCCCTGCGCGCGCGGCGCGACGATCAACGACGCGACGATCCCGCAGCTCAAGTGCAAGGCGATCGCGGGCGTGGCCAACAATCAGCTGCTCGAGCCGCGCCACGGCGACGCGCTGCGCCAGAAGGGCATCCTGTACGCGCCCGACTATGTGATCAACGCCGGCGGCATCATCAATGTGTCGTTCGAGCTGCTCCCCGGCGGCTACGACGAGGACAAGGCCGTGGCGAAGATCGATCGCATCTACGACAACCTGCGTCGGGTGTTCGCGATCGCGCGCGAGCAGAGGCTCTCGACCCATGTGGCCGCCGACCGTCTCGCCGAGCAGTGCATTGCCGCTGGCCGCAAGGCGCCGATCAAGGCCTGAAGACGAACTCTCCAGAAAGCGTCGGAGCGCGCCGGGCCCAGGGGGCTCGACGCGCTCTTTGGCTTGGTGGGGCCGGGGTTCGCCGCGCCGCGGATCAGTCGCGCCGCAAGAAGTCGACCAAATCCGCCTCGAGCTCGGCCAGGCCGTAGTCCATCACCGTCAGGGAGCGGTAGATGATCTTGGCCAGCGGCTCGGGCGTATTGGGGTTCAGGTCGCGCGGCGGGGGATAGGAGAGGAAGTAGGAGAGCGACAGGCGCTCGATCTCGCCGCCCTGCTCGCGCCCGGCGTACTGCCACGGGACCTCGTCGAAGGGCAGCACGCCCGTGAGGATTTCGTAGAGCATCACGCCGATGCCCATCACATCCGCCTTCTGGTCGCGCAGGAGCAGCGGGTTGTAGTGGGGCGTGGTGGTGATCACATTGCGCTCGTCGCCGCGCATGGCCGGGTCGATCATCACGACCGCGCCGGAGGGCTTGACGAGGATGTTCTCGGGCTTGAGGTCGCCGTGGTACGCGAGCTCGCCGGCCTTGGCCGTCTTCTGGAGCGCGCGCACGATCGTCAGGAACCAGTTGAGGCGGATGCCCTCGAGTGCGCGGATCTTCTCGCGCAGCGTCTTGCCGCGCACATAGTCGAGCGCGAGCACATTGCGGCCCTCGTGCTGGAACACTTCGCGTACGCCGATCAGGTTCTGGTGGCGCGAGCGGCGCAGCAAGTCGCCCTCTGTCTTCACCATGGCGTCGATTTCCTGCGCGTCGAGGAAGTCGATGCGCGCTCCGTCCTTGCGGAAGAAGATCGCCTCGGCCGGAGTCTCGTCGGGCGAGATGCCATCGGGACGACGCTCGCTCGTCACATCCATGAAGCGCGTCACATAGCGGCCACCGCCAGCGATGTCGCCGAGCTTGAGCGCCACGAGCTCGCCCTTGGGGTCGGTCGCGAGGTACACGAGCCCGAAACCTCCGCGCGCGAGGAACTCGCGCACCTGATAGTTGCCAATCTGTTCACCAGCAGCCAGCTTGATCATGGTTGGAAGAGCACAGCGGAGGATGTGAGGTGTATGGGACAGTTTTCCTGACGCCTTGTTTTCGCCGCTGACCCCAGACTTCCCTTAGCGCCCTGTGCTGGCCTTTGGAGCGAGCGCCGGATGCGGGAAAGACGCGCGGCCCGCAGGGCCGCCGGAAAGTCTCGCGCGCGCGCTCAGCGCGCGGCCCCGAGCTCGACCAGCTCGATCGGCACATCGCTCGCGAGGATCGCGGCCGCGCCTTCGGCGAGGGTGCCGCTGCCGACCCACGCGGGCTCGCTCGTGAACGGCTCGTGGCGCCACGCACGGCCGAGGCCGTCGATGCGGCCGAGCTCCTGACCGAGCGTGTTGCGCACGGAAAAACAGCGTGCAGCAGGCTGGCCATCGCGCGCGTCGGCCGCGAGCTCGACCACCTGACCGAGGGGCTCGCCCGCGCGCACGATCTCCCATGTGCGACGCACATCGAGCTTCACGGGCCGCGCCGCGAGCAGGCCCGCGGGCGCCTCTTCGCTCACCACGCGACAGCCGCCTGCGATTGTGCCGAGCAGCACCAGCGCGACGGACGAGACGATTCCGATGTAACGCACATCCGCTACCATCGGCCGTTGCCCGCGCGCACCTGAGCGCCGGATGGAAAGTCCTTCCCACCCGCGCGCCCGCCCGCATTGCCGCCTTCTCGGGGCTCCCGTATCCTCGCTTCCCGCATGATCGACCCGAAGGACAAGGTGGCGCTCGACAGCTTCCGCAAGGCCGGCCGCATCGCCGCCGAGTGCCGTCAGTGGGCCTCCCGGAACATCAAGCCCGGGGTCGAGATCCGCCACATCCTCGAGTCGGTCGAGGACATCATCCGCCAGCGCGGCGCGCAGCCGGGCTTCCCGGCGCAGTCCTCGCGCAATTCGATCGCGGCGCACTACTGCACCGGCTGGGACGACCCGACGCGCTACGAGAACGGCGACTGCGTCAAGGTCGACATCGGCGTGCACATCGACGGCTATGTCGCGGACACCGCGATCAGCGTCGACCTGAGCGATGACGGTCGGTGGCAGAAGCTGATCAAGGCGAGCTCGGACGCGCTCGCTGCTGCGATCTCCACGGTCGCGGAGGGCGTGTCCGTGGGCGAGATCGGTGCCGCCATCGAGCGCACGATCCTCGCAGCCGGCTACCAGCCCGTGCGCAACCTCACCGGACACGGGCTCGGCCGCTGGAAGGTCCACACTCCGCCGCAGATTCCCAACCAAGGCGAGGCCGGCGGCGGGCGCCTGAAGCAGGGCATGGTGTTTGCGATCGAGCCCTTTGCCTGCACGGGCAAGGGCTACATCGTCGAGCGCGGCAAGGCCGAAGTGTTCATGATGGTCCGACCGCCGATGAAGGCGAAGGGCCTCGACAAGGATGTCTTGCGCGACATCGAGGCGTGGCGCGGGCTGCCGATCGCGCGGCGCTACTTCCGCCATCGCGATCCCGAGGTCGTCGAGGACACGCTCTCCAAGCTCGCCCGGCAGGGCTCGCTCATGCGCTACCCGCCGCTGGTCGAGGCCGACGGCGTGATGGTCGCGCAGACCGAGCACTCGCTCTACCTCGGGCCGGATGGCGTCGAGATCCTGACCGCGGGCGCGTGAAGCTCGCGCTGGTCACGGTGCCCTGGGACGCGCCGGGTGAGCACGCGCAGGCTGTGCGCGCGCTCGGCCGCGAGCTGTGGGACCACGCGGAAGTCTCGGTGTTCGTCGAAGGCTCTCGCGCCGGCGGCGACTGGTTCGGAGTGCCGACGCGGCCGGCGAGCGCGCTGGTGCCGAAGCAGTTCGACACCGTGCTCTACTGCGTCGACGACGCGCCCGAGCACGCTTTCATGGCGCCGCTCGTGCGCAGCCTCGGCGGCTGCGTCGCCCTGCACGACTGGAGCCTGCGCAAGTTCGCGCACGCGGTCGCGCCCGCGATCGCGCACGGTGGCTGGCGCGGCCTGCGCGCGGGCTTCGAGGAAGGCGGGTTCGCGGGCGCGCGCGAGGGCTGGGCCGGTGCGCGGGACGGCAGCTCGCCCCTCAACCGCTCGATCGTGCGCTTCGGCGACGCTTTCCTCGTGCGCGACGAGGCGCTGCGCGACGCGATCCTCACCGACCGCAACGCCCCGACTCCGATCGCCGTGATCCCGTGGCCCACGCACGCGGACGGTGACTGGTCCGCCGTCGCCCAAGCCCTGTTCCGCGCCTTCGAGCGCTTCCCCGCTCCCCGCGCCGCCCGCAAGGGCCTCGTCAGCTTCCAAATCCGCGAACGCCTGCGCGAGCGCACCGAGCGCCCGCCGCGCTGAACGCCCGCCGCGCTGGTCTTCTCTGACCGCTGGCGCGTTTTTTCCGCGACCAGCCCGCCGCCCGAGCGACGAAGGGCCGAGCGAGCGGGCGCGGCGGGCCACGGAGGCGCGCGGCGGCTCCGCTTCGCCGGAGAAGAAGCGAGGAGATCCATGCAGGCAGTCTGGTTGGCCGCGTTGGCGGCTGTCGGTGTTTCGTTCGGTGCGGGCGAGGTCCGTGGACCGCAGCTCGCCGAGCTCGAGGATGCGGCCTTCGAGGACCGGCTCGAGCCGCTGGCGCACGAGCTTGCGCTCACGCGCGAACCGCAGTTCGAGCTGACCTTCGGCGCCAGCCCCGTGCAATGTGGCTTCGCGCTCGAAGTGCGCGGCGGCGAGGCTTTCGGTTGGGCGCTCCTGTCGTTCGCGAGCGAGCACGCGCCGCCGACGCGAGCGCTCGTGCGCCTCGATGGTCGCGGCAACGCGCGCGTCATCGAGCGCAATTGGCGCGCTCCGTCGCCCGTGCGCGCCACATGCCGCGTGCGGCGCTCGTCGGGTGCTCGCGCGCTCCTCTCGCTCACGATTCCGTCCGTCGGCTCGTTCCCGCAGGCACCCGGGTTCGTGCTCACGCCGGGAGCGCTCGTGATCACCGAGATCATGAAGGACCCGACGACGGTCTCGGATGCCATGGGCGAGTGGTTCGAGGTGCGCAATGTCTCGTCGCAAGCCATCGATCTCACGGGCTGGCTGCTGACGGACGGCACGGGCAACAACCATCTGATCCAGTCGGCGAGCGGGCCGGTGATCGTGCCTTCCCGCTCGTACTTCGTGCTCGGGAACAACGCCAACATCGCCACCAACGGCGGAGTGACCGTCGACTACAAGTACTCGTCGTTCCAGCTCGCCAACGGTGCCGACTCGATTCAGATCCTCGATTCGCAGGGACTGTTCGTCGACGCGGTGCTGTACGACGACGGCATCTTCTGGCCCGACACGCCGGGTAAGTCGCTGTCCCTCGACCGCGCGCTCGTCGATGTGGTGTCCAACGACGACGGGGACAACTGGTGTGTCGGCATCATCAGCATCAGCGCGTCGAACGCGGACTGCGCGACGCCGCGACGCGCCAACACGGTTTGTCCGTAGCCCGAGTGCGAACGAGATGGCGTCCCGCACCTCGATGCTCTCGGGGGTGCGGGGCGCGGCTCAGGGCCGTAATGTCACGCGCGACCCCGGGTGCGCGCGCCGGCTGCGGCGCTCCGCGAGCTCGCGGGCGATCGTCTCCTGCCGACGCCATTGGCCAAACAGGGCTCCGGAGCCTTCGAAGGACTCGATGCGCTTGCGCGTCGGTTCCGCGACCGAGCCAGCGGCCTCGCGCCGGAACGGCGTGCCCGGCAGCGGCATGAATGTGTGCGCGTGGGCCTTGGCGCCGAGCGCCACGAGGCGCTCGACGAGCGCGAGCGTGGCGGCGACATCGTCGGGCTCCTCGCCCGGCAAGCCGAGCAGGAAGTCGACATTCGCCTTCCAGCCGTGCTCCGCGCAGGTGCGCACCGCGCGCACGATGGCCTCGACATCGTGGCCGCGATGGCTCGTGCGCAGCACGCGCTCGCTGCCCGATTGTCCGCCGATCACGAGGTTGTCGTTGTCGACGAAGCGCCGCAGCAGGGCGAGCGCCTCGCTCGTCACATGCTCCGGCCGCACTTCGCTCGGGAAGGTGCCGAAGTACATGCGTCCGTCGCCGCCGATGGCCTCGCGCACGCGCGCGAGCAGCTCTTCGATCGCCGCGAGGTTCACGCTCTCGTCCGGCGAGCCGTAGGAGAGCGAAGTGGGGGAGACGAAGCGCACATCCCGTAGCCCGGCGCGTGCGATCTCGCCCGCCCAGTGCGCGATGTTCGCGGGCGAGCGATGGCGGAAGCGCGCCTTGGCGAGAAACGGCGTCTGGCAGAACTTGCAGGCGTAGATGCAGCCGCGCGTGATTTCGATCGGACCGAACAGGCGGCGTGCGGGGACGAAGGGCGCGAAGGTGTCGAGCTCGGCGACGCTCTCGGCGCGTCCGGCGCTCGCGATGCCGCCGTGGGCCGCGTGCGACAGGCCGCGCAGGGTGCGCAGCGACTCCGCCAGAGCGTCGAGATCGCTGGCAGCTCGCAGCGCGCGCGCGAGGGCCACGATCGCGTGCTCGCCCTCGCCGACGGCCACGAACTCGAAGCCGGCGGCGAGGGTCTCCGCGGGCTCGGCCGTGGCGTGCACGCCGCCCGCGAGCGAGAGCCAGCCGTGGGGCACTCGCGAGCGCAGCCATGCGAGCTCCGCGGCGCACTCAGGCAAGCTCGGCGAATAGAAGCTCCACGCGACGAGCGTCGGCTCGCCGCTCGCGACCGGAGCGCTGACGGCGCGCTCGAGCTCGGCGGGAGTGCGCGCGAGGACGAGCTCGAAGTCGCCGTGCGCGAGCTCGGCCGCGAGCGCGCCCGCGAGCACATTGAACGCGTAGCGACCCGGGTTGCGGTAGCTGAAGACGAGCCGCGCCATGCGCGTCACTCGTCGCCGAGCATGGCGCGCAGCCGCTGCAGCTCGTTGAGCGCCTGCAGCGGCGTCAGCTGCTCGGGATCGAGACGCGCGAGCGCGGCCTCGACCTTCGAGGGCGGTGTGCCGAAGAGCGACAGCTGCCCCGAGGGCGCCCTGGCGCCGCTCGCGTGCGACGAGATGCGCGGCACGAGGTCCTCGTTGTCGGCCTCGAGGTCGCGCAGGATCGAGCGCGCGCGCTCGAGCAGGTCCGCGGGCACGCCGGCGAGGCGCGCGACATGGATGCCGTAGGAGCGATCGGTGCCGCCGTCGACGATCTTGTGCAGGAACACGATCTCGTCTTGGTACTCGCGCACGGCGACCGACTTGTTGCACACGCCCGGGAGGCGCGTCGCGAGCTCGACCAGCTGGTGGTAGTGCGTCGCGAACAGCGTGCGGCAGCCGATGCGGTCGTGGATGTGCTCGACGATCGACCACGCCAGCGCGAGCCCGTCGAAGGTGCTCGTGCCGCGCCCGACCTCGTCGAGCACGACCAGCGAGCGCGCGCTCGAGTTGTTCAGGATGTTCGCGACCTCGACCATCTCGACCATGAAGGTCGAGGCGTTGCGGCTGATGTCGTCGGCCGCGCCCACGCGCGTGAAGATGCGGTCGACCACGCCGATCTTGGCCTTGCGCGAGGGGACGAACGAGCCGACCTGCGCGAGGAGCACGATCAGCGCCGTCTGGCGGATGTAGGTCGACTTGCCGGCCATGTTGGGGCCGGTGAGGATCGTCACGCGCCGCGCGTCGCGGTCGAGCACGCTGTCGTTGGGCACGAAGCTCGAGCCGCCGCTCATGCGCTCGATCACGGGGTGGCGCCCGTCTTCGATCGAGAGCAGGTCGCCGTTGTCGAGCTGCGGCGCAACATAGCGGTTCTCGACCGCACGCTGGGCGAGGCCGGCGAGCACATCGATGCTCGCGAGCGCGTCGGCGGTATCGAGGATGCGACCGACATGGCGCGCGAGCTCGTCGCGCAGCTCGCTGAAGATCTGGTACTCGAGGTCGCGCGAGCGCTCCTCGGCCTTCAGCACCTTGTCCTCGAACTGCTTGAGCTCGGCCGTGATGTAGCGCTCGGCGTTCTTGACGGTCTGCTTGCGGATGTAGCTCTCGGGCACGCGCTCGACCTGCCCGCGCGGCACCTCGAGGTAGTAGCCGAAGACCGAGTTGAAGCCGACCTTGAGGCCCACCATCCCCGTGCGCGCGATCTCGTCGGCTTGGAAGCGCGCCATCCAGGTCTTGCCGTCGCCGGCGATCTGCACGAGCTCGTCGAGCTCCGCCGAGAATCCCTGCCGCACCATGCCGCCGTCTTTGAGCGAGAGCGGCGGCGCGTCGACCAGCGTGCGCTGGACGCGCGCGGTGACGTCCTCGAGCGGATCGAGCCGCGCGAGCAACTGTCCGAGCACTTTCGAGTAGACGCTCTCGAGCTTCGCGCGCAGCTGCGGCACGAGCGCGAGCGAGTTGGCGAGCCCGACCAAGTCGCGCGCGTTGGCGCGACCGGTCGAGACCTTGGCGACGAGGCGCTCGATGTCGAGCACGCCGCGCAGGAGCTCGCGCACATCTTCGCGCAGGAACGGTCCCTCGACGAACTCCGCGACGCCGCGCTGGCGGTGCAGGATCGCCTCGGGCTGGCGCAGCGGCGCGAGCAGCCACGCGCGCAGGAGCCGTCCGCCCATCGGCGTGAGCGTCGCGTCGAGCGCCTCGAGCAGCGTGCCCTCCGTGCGGCCTTCGCGCTGGGTGACGACGAGCTCGAGGCACGAGCGCGTCGCGCGATCGAGCACGAGAAACTCCGCTGTCTCGACCTTCTCGATGCGCCGCACATGCTCGCAGGCCGAGCGCTGCGTCTCTTCGAGGTACTCGATCAGCGCGCCCGCCGCCGGCACGGCGTGCGAGTCCTCCTCGAGGCCGAAGCCCTCGACGGTCTGCACCTTGAAGTGCCGCGAGAGCGCGCGCAGCGCCGTCGCGCGCTCGAAGCGCCACTCCTCGCGCTCGCTGCGGCACAGGCCCTGCATGCGCGCGAGCGCCTCGGCGATCTCCGGCGCGCGCTCGCCGAGCGTCGTCGCGCACAGCACCTCCGCCGGCCCGATGCGCGCGAGCTCGCCTTCGACCTCGCGCGCGGGCACCTCGCTCACGAGGAAGCGCCCCGTCGAGACATCGACCCACGCGAGCCCGGCCTTGGCTCCCTGCACATGCAGGGCAGCGAGGAAGTTGTTGGCGCGTGCGTCGAGCGCTTCTTCCTCGGTGATCGTCCCGGCCGTGACCACGCGCACGATGGCGCGGTCGACGAGGCCCTTGGCCGTGCGCGGGTCCTCCATCTGCTCGCAGATCGCGACCTTGAAGCCCTTGCGGACGAGCCGCATCAGGTAGGCCTCGTGGGCCTTGACCGGCACCCCGGCCATGGGGAGCGCCTGGGTGGCCTTGTCGCGCGAGGTGAGCGTGATGCCGAGCTCGCGGCTGGCGGTGACCGCGTCCTCGCCGAAGAGCTCGTAGAAGTCGCCCATGCGGAAGAACAGCAGCGCGTGGGGCTGCTCCTTCTTGGCCCGCAGGTACTGCGCCATCATCGGCGTGGTCGCAGCGCTCTTGGGGCCCTCGTCGATCAGGCTCGGCTGGTGCATGGCGGGGCGGGGCGGGCGGGCCGCACGCGGTGCGCTCGGCCTGCGTCCAGCGGACCGTGGAGAACGGCGCGCGGACTGTGCAGTCTATAGAGGACATGCGTCCCCGCCGAGGGGCGCGCGGGGCCTCCGGCGCGCGTCCGGAGGCCGCTTCGGGGGCTGGCACTCAAGTTGCGCCACCCGAGGTCCGCTCGCCCCAGCCCCCACGAGCGGCGATGCGTCTCCCGCGCTCCCGCTCCACGCCCCATGACCCGTCCGATCCCCGCCCCGCGGCTCCGCCGCCTATCGGCCCTCGCGCTCGGCCTCGCCGCTTTGGCCGCGAGCTGCATCTCGACCACCGCGCGCCACTTGGCCGCCGTGGGGCAGTTCGAGTCCGGGTGCTTCGACGACGCGCGCGCGGGGTTTGAGGACGAGCGCGCGATCGGCTCGCCGTTCCTGCGCGGGGCCGAGGTCGGCATGGTCGAGCTCGCGCGCGGCAACTGGGACGAGGCCCAGCGCGCGCTCGACGGCGCCGTGGACGCCGTGCGCGAGCTGGAGGAACGCGCGTTGATCGGACCTGCGAACCTCGGCGAGGCCGTCGGGTCGCTCGTGATCAACGAGGGCGTCAAGGACTACCAAGGCGAGGGCTACGAGCGCGTGCAGGTGCACAATGCGCTCGCGCTCACCTACCTTGCGCGCGGCAGCCTCGACGGCGTGTATGTCGAGACGCGGCGCGCCAACAAGCTGCTCGAGACCGAAGAAGGGCTCTACCAGAAGAAGTACGCCGCCGGCGGCTTCGGGCACTTGCTCTCCGCGGTCAGCTACGAGCTGCAGGGCCGCTACGACGAGGCCTACATCGACTACCGGCGCATGGCGGAAAAGGAGCTCGGCCTCGAGCTCGCCGGCCGCGCGCTGGTGCGCATCGCGACGCGCCTGCGCTACGACGACGAGCTGCCGCGGCTCGTCGAGCGCTTCGGCGAGCCTTCGAAGCTCCCGCAGGATGCCGCGTCGATCGTGGTACTCGGCGGCCTCGGCCTCGGGCCCTACAAGGTCGAGAACACGCTCGCGCTGATGACGCCGTCGGGGCTCGCGCAATTCAGTGTCCCGCGCTTCGTGCCCCGCCCGCAACTCGTCAGCACGCTCGAGCTCGTGGTCGACGACGGCGCTCCGCTGCGTACCTCGCAGGTCGAGAGCGTCAACGATGTCGCCGCGCGCAACCTCGAGGACCGCATGGGCTGGCTCGCAGCGCGCTCGGCGCTGCGCGGCGCGATGAAGCTGATCGCCACCAACGCTGTCGCCGAGAGCGTGCGGCGCAAGCACGGCGACGCGGCCGGCGTCGCCGCGTGGCTCGTCGGTTCGCTGCTCACCGCCGCCACCGAGCGCGCCGACACGCGCTGCTGGTTTACGCTGCCCGCCGAGTGGCACGCCGCGCGCATGTGGGTCGCGCCCGGCGAGCACTCGCTCCGCCTGCGCGCCGTCGGCGGCGACAGCGTCTCGCTCGGCACCCTTCGCCTCGCTCCCGGCGAGACACTCGTGATCCTCGCGCGCAGCCTCGGCCCGCGCCTCCATGTCCACTCCGTCGGCGGCGAGACCGTCGCCGCCGCCCCGGCTCCACTTCAACCCTGAGTCACGCCATGAAGAACCATCTCCTTCCGCTCTCGCTCGCGCTCCTGCCGCTCGTCGCCTGCACCGCCGCGCCCTCCGGCTCGGTCAACCGCTACGACGGCAAGGGCACCGAAGTCGGCAATGCGCTTCTGAACGCCGCACTCGAAATGCGCAACATCGTGCGCGCCGAGAAAAACGGCCTGATGGTCGTGCAGGTCGACCTCAAGAACCGCCGCACGACCCCGCTCGCGTTCCAGTGGAGCGTCGAGTGGTACGATCGCGCCGGCCTCAAGATCAACTACATCCCGCAGCACTGGGAGCCCGAGCGTCTCGCCGGCTCCGCCTCCAAGACCATTCAAATGGTCGCGCCGAGCCCCGAAGCCGTCAGCTGGCAATTGCAGGTCGGCTCGCGCGACGAAGTCCAGTGAATCCAGACGAACACGCCTCCCTCCAAGCTCCCAACCAACCCATGAACAAGCTCCTCGCTCCCTTCGCGCTCCTCGCTCTCGCCCTCGCGTCTTGCTCGTCGATCCAATACGACGATCCGAACAAGGTCGAGACCGTCAACATGAAGTTCGGCTCGACCGACCTGCAGTCGATGGCCGACGGCATGGTGCAGTCGCTGCTCACCAGCCCGAACCTGGCGTACATCGATCACTCCGGCAAGGGCGACGACAAGCGCGTCGTGCTGCTCACGGGCAGCGTGCAGAACCGCACCAGCGAGCACATCGACACCTCGAGCATCACCGACTCGATCCGCACCGCGCTGCAGAAGTCGGGCCGCTTCCGCCTCGCCGCGTCGAACCAAGGGCAAGACGAGCTCGGCTCGCAGGTCCGCTTCCAGATGGAGTCGGGCCGCGTCGACCCGAACTTGATCCGCCAGTTCGGCAAGCAAATCGGCGCCGACGCGGTGATGTACGGCAACCTGCGCTCGATCGAAAAGTCGAAGGATCGCAACATCGAGGACGCCGGCCGCAAGACGGACGACATCTACTACAAGCTCACGCTCGAAGTCGTGAACATCGAGTCGGGCGAGGTCATCTGGATCGACGAGAAGGAGATCCGCAAGTCGAAGAAGACCGGCCTCTTCGGCGGCTGATTTTTCCGCTGCTGCCTGCGAACACGGGCCCCGCGACGCACGCGCGCCGCGGGGCCCGTCGCGCTCGCGGTTGCCGCGCGCGCCGCCGGACGCGAAGCTCTCGTCCCGATGCCGACGCCCAGCTCCCTGCGCGAGGCCGAGGTGCTCGTCGCCAACCTGAGCCGCGGCTACGCGGGCGTGGCGGCGACGATGCGCGCGCTCGTGCCGCTGCAGCAGCGCGAGCGCGCCGTGGCGTTCCTCGATCGCGCGCGCATGGGCCTCGCGGGCACGCTCTCCTTCGCACAGGCGCTGCGCCAGCGCTGGAAGCTCGTGTCTACACCCGTCCGACTGTGCGTCGTCATGGCGCGTTCTGGCGCTTTTTCGTCAACCGCTCCTACGCCGGGATCGCCGTGACTCCGCGCGGCGCGACTTTCCGCGCCCGAGTAGCGGAACTCGCGCGCGCAGGCTGAGTTCCCTAAACCACTCCCATGCTCGCCCTCGTCGCCGTCCTCGGCATCCTCGCGCAGGAGCCCGCGCCTGTTCCGTCCTCCGTTCCGCCGCAAGCTGCGCCGCAGCGCTTTCTCGAGCTGCGGCCGCCGGAGACCAGTGCGCCTTCGAAGGAGGCCATGGAAGCGGCGGCGAGCTACAGCGAGCGCTTCTCGGGGCGCGCGGTGCTCGTGCTGCATGCGGGGCAGGTCGTGTTCGAGCGCTATGCCAATGGCTGGAGCGCCGAGCGGCCGCACGCGCTCGCGAGCGGCACGAAGAGCTTCTGCGGGATCGTCGCTGCCGCGGCGCTGACAGATGGGCTCGTGAAGCTCGACGAGCCGGTCGTCGACACGCTCGTCGAATGGAAAGACGAGCCGCGCGCCGCGCGCATGACCGTGCGCTCGCTGCTCGACCTCTCCTCGGGCCTCGAGCCGGAGAGCGAGCTTCTCGGCCGCGCGGGCTACGGCATCCGCGACCTCGGCCCCTTGAACGATCTCGCCGGGCGCCTGCGCGGCGGTTCGCGCGAGCGCGCACCCGAGGACTGGTATGGCGCGGTGCTCGGCGTGCCGATCACGCGCGATCCCGGCCGCTTGTTCCGCTACGGTCCGTCGCACTTCTACGCATGGGGCGCGCTGCTCACGCGCAAGCTCGCGGCGTCCGAGCGCGCGGAGAAGAGCTACTGGGACTACATGCGCGCGCGCGTGTTCGAGCCCGCGGGGCTCGCACTGCCGCGCGAGCGCTTCGCTCTCGACGCCAAGGGCCAGCCCAACTTGCCCGGCGGCGCGCACCTCACCGCTCGCGAATGGGCGCGCTTTGGCGAATTCGTGCGGCTGGGCTGCACGGTCGAGCGCACGCAGGACGACGGCAGCGTCGAGCGCATGGCCGTGATCGAGCGCGACGCGCTCGAGGCCTGCTTCGTGCCGAGCGCCGCCAACGGCCAGTACGGCCTCACATGGTGGCTGGCGAACGACGCGCCGGGCACGGGCGTGTCGGCGGCCGATGGCGCGATCGTTCCGGCCGATGCGCGCGAGTTTCGCGGGCTGCGGGCGTCCGACGGGACGCCGCTGCGCATCGCGCAGGCCGCGGGTGCGGGCAAGCAGCGCCTGTATCTCGTGCCGCAACGCGCGCTCGTGATCGTGCGCTTCGCCGAGATGGACCAAGGCGGTCGCGGCTTCGAGGACGAGCCGTTCCTGCGCCCGCTGCTCGAGCTCGGTCCCGAGCGCGCCTCCGCACGCCCGTCGCGCCCCGTCGCCCCACGCGAGTCGCGCGCAGCGGCCGCCGACTCGACCCTCCCGTGGGTCACGCCGGCCGTGCGCGCGCCGCGCGTCGACTTCCGCACCTTCGACAGCGCCGCCGCCAAGGCGGTCGTGAGCTTCCACATCTACACGCCTCCGCAGTACGACGCCGAGCGCGAGCGGCGCTTCCCCGTCGTCTATTGGCTGCACGGCTCCGGTGGCAGCGGTGCAGGCATCGCCCCGGTCGCCGCGCGCTTCGACGCGGCCATTCGCTCCGGCGACCTGCCGCCCGTGATCGTCGTGTTTCCCAACGGCCTCCCCAACGGCATGTGGTGCGACTCCCACGACGGTCGTACGCCGGTCGAGACCGTGTTCATCGAGGAGCTGCTCCCCGAGGTCGATCGCGTCTACCGCACCCGGGCCGAGCGCGCGGGCCGCATCCTCGAGGGCTTCAGCATGGGCGGCTACGGCGCGGGCCGGCTCGGGTTCGTGCACAGCGAGCTCTTCGGCGCCGTGTCGATGCTCGGCGCCGGACCGTTGCACCCCGATTTCGAGGTCTCTGGGGACCGCGAACCCGCCCCGCGCGACCATCTGCTCGCGAGCGTGTGGGGCGATCTCGAGCGCTACCGCGCCGCGAGTCCCTGGCAGCTCGCCGAGCGCCACCGCGCCGCCGTGCAACACCTGCCGCTGCGCATCGTGGTCGGCGCGCGCGACTCGACGCTCGAGTTCAACCGCAGCTTCCACGGGCGCCTCGAACAGCTCGCCATCCCTCACGAATACCTCGAGGTCCCCGGCATGGGCCACGACCCCGACGCCCTGCTCGCCGCCCTCGACCGCCACTTCTGGACCTTCCACTCCCGCTTCCTCGCCCCCCCCGTCCCGCCGTCGACGCCCCCCGCCCCGACCAACCACTGAGCCATGCGAGTCGCGTGGCTCCCAAGGCGGGGAAGGAACTCCAAGCGGATGATTCTTGCTGGAGGCGGCCTCTCTTGGCTGCGGGGTCAGCGGCGCTGGGGGCCTGTAGTTCAGCGCGCTGTGCGGCCGCACATGGTTGTACTCGTGCCGCCATGCCTTGATGACTGCGCGTGCCTCGGCCAGCGTGAAGAAGATCTCTCCGTTCAGAAGCTCGTCGCGCAGCTTGCCGTGGAAGCTCTCGATGTAGCCGTGCTCCCATGGGAGCCCGGCTCGATGTAGAGGGTCTTCACGCCGCCGCGACACATCGATCGACAGGCACTCGCGTGTGGACTCATCCATCAAAGCCATGAGCTTCCGTGGACATCCGCCGTGCGTACAGGCGTGTACGAAGTCGTAGCTCCACACATGGCTGGGCCGCTGCGGCCGCGGGCGGATGCACGGTCCGCCGTCCAGCCGAAGGCGTGCGCGTGTGGGCTGTCGCACAGGCACTTTCAGATCCTCTCGTCTCCAGATCCTCTCCACTCGTTTGTGGCTCACAGGCCAGCCAGCCTCGCGCCAGATCGCCATGTCGAGCGCCTGCTCCGACACGATCCGCTTCAGCCGGACATTTTCACGCTCGAGGTCGTGCAGTCGCTTGGCCTGGTCGACCTTCAAGCCGCCGAACTCCTTGCGCCAGCGGTAGCCTGCCCCGTCACTTCGAGCTGTCGGCAAACGCCCTTCACCGTGCGCCCTGCGCGAGGGCGACCTCAGCCTCACGCCGCTTGCGGAGGATCTGATCGTCGCTGTGTTTGCGCTTGCATTCTCGTGCCCGTCTCTTCGTCGTTGGGGCCCGACTCCTGACCTGCGACTCGGACCGGGCTGAGGGAGGCAGGTCGGTCGGGCTCGGTCAGGGGCGGGACCGCGGGGTGGCGCGCAGTGGGCGCAGGGGGAGCGGGCCCCGAAAGGGGAGTCGTAGGCCGGGACCCAGCGGTTTCCCCGAGGACTGAGGAAGCGTGGTACGCCCGACGGGATTCGAACCCATGACCTTCTGCTCCGGAGGCAGACGCTCTATCCAGCTGAGCTACGGGCGCCCCTTTGGGCGGGGGAGTATAGCGAGCGCGGAGGGGAGGCGGGGCGCGGAGGGGGGGCTGGCATTATTGGGGAATGGAGCTAAGGTGCCGCAAAGAGGAAAGGGGACTCCTAGCCAACGCCCTTCCCTCGAACATCAAGGATACAGCGTGAAGATTCGAACCTCGCTCGAGTGTCGTGGTGGGCAAGCGCGGCGTGGCCGCGCACGACGGGTAGCCGCGCTGGCGCTGTTGGCGCTGGCAGCGGCCAGTGGTTCGGTTTGGTGGGCGGGTGGAGCCGGAGGCGCTCCCGCTACCGTGGCGGCCGAGGTGCTCCAACCTTCGGCCGACACGGATGGCGACGGGCTCGTCGATGAGCTCGAATCCGTGCTGGGCACTTGGCCCTGCCAAGCGGACACCGACGGTGACAGCTTCAGCGATCTGGAGGAAGTCGCGCGCGAATCGAACCCGCTCGACAGTTCGAATTTCCCGCTGACTCTCGACCCTTCGGTGGCCATGGTCGGCTTTCAGCTGGGTCGTCGCGTGCACATCGCGACGCTCGTTTTCGTCCCCGATGGGAACTTGCACACGAAGTGCTTGCGGTTTGGTGCGCGCGTGGGCGAACAGATGTTCCCTGTCTCGCTTGCGGCCATGCGTGGCGGCGCTCCGATTCGGGTCCGCAACGGCAGCGCGCTGGGCTCGAAGATCGTGGTCCTCGATCCCCTCATCCGAGCGGAGGCTGTCCTCGCTCGGCGGGGCGCGTCGGTCTTCGCGACGCTCGCGCAGCAGGGCACCTATCTCGACGCGGAGACCTGCGACTTCGCGGCGTTGCAGGGCTCGCTGTACCAGTTCGTCCGCATCTCCGGCGCTGGGATGACGATGCCCGCGCCGGGCGGCACGGGCATCGGACTGGGCCATGCCTACCGGCCGATCGATCCGTCGAACCAGTCTCCCTCGAACGCCATGGGCGAGATCTGCGCGCAGACCACTACGGTGGTGCGCGTGGTCGGTGCGGTCGTGACGCATGAGGTCATTGCGGCCGACTGCGTGCCCGGGTGGGACACCTTCTGCCCACCCGGCTGTGTCAACACGGTCGGCAGCACGGTTCGATCCATCGATCCGGCCGCCCTGATCGGCGGCTAAGAATTGAATTCCTGCCGCAGCGGACCCCCAAAAGGACGGGCCGCGGAAGCAGGGAACCGGTCGCCCGCGGTACTCGTCGAACCCTCGCCTGAAGTACTCCCCATGAGTCCTGACCCCGATACGGAACTGATTCGGACCTGCCAACGCTCTTCGCTGGCCGGGCTCGACGGCCCGTTCCGGGAGCTGTACGAGCTCTACAAGGACCGCGTCTACAATGTCTGCTACCGGATCACGGGCAACCCGTCGGACGCGCTCGACGCCGCTCAGGAGACCTTCGGAATCCTGTTTCGCAAGCTCGGTGGGTTCCGCTTCCAGAGCAAGTTCTCGAGCTGGGTCTACCGCATCTCCGTCAACGCCTCGATCGACCTCAAGCGGCGCTCGCGGGCGCGGAGCCTTGTGTCGCTCGACGAGCTTCAGGAATTCGACGAGCACCAGTCGGCGCGCTTCCATCCGAGCGACGAGAAGCCCGAGATGCCGATTCACGCCGCGTCGCGCCACGAGCTCGAGCACGAGGTGCAGCGCGCGATCTCCAGCCTGAGCCCGAAGTTGCGCACGATCACCGTGCTGCGCTACATCGAGAGTCAGTCCTATGAGGAGATCGCGGACACGCTGCAAATCTCCCTCGGCACCGTGAAGTCGCGCCTCTCTCGCGCGCACGACATACTCGACCAGCGCCTGACCCCGATCCTCGACCGGTACTACCTCGGATGAAGCCGCAAGCGCACTTCGACTGCAACGCGTTCCGCGTTGCTGCGCTCGACCGCGCCGCGCTGAGCGAGCATGCGTGCGCCGAGTGCGAGCGCTGGGTCGGTCGCCTTGCGCTGCGCGAGGGGCTGTTGCGTACATTGCCGCGGATGGTCGCGCCGAGCGAGCTCGAGGGCTTGAGCGAGCGCGAGTTCCAGAGCGAAGGCCGCCGCGCACGCGCGGTCCGCGCGCTCGAGAGTCTGGCGCGAGTCGAGGCTGGCGACGAGTTCGACCGTGCCGTCGAAGCGTTGGCGTCGGGCACCGGCCCGCAGTTCTCGGCGCGCGCGCCGAGCGTGCTCGAGCGCCTCGTGGCCGAGGATCTCGCGAACCCGGTCAAGGCCCGCGTCGCGCGTCAGTTCGAGGGCCTGCCGCGTCTCGTGGCGCCCATGGTGCTCGAGCAGCGAGTCGCTCGCGAGCTCGCCAAGCCGCGCGCCGAGAGGAAGCTCGCCACGCGCGCGTGGCTCTCCGTAGCGGCTGCGGCGATCGCGCTGCTGTCACTTGCACCGCAGGCGTTCGAGCGCCGCGGCGCGCCGAGCGACCTCCAGAGCGCTCGCGGCGCGCGCCCATTCCGCGTCGAGCGTCTGGAGTCGACGCGCGACCTCTCGCCCTCGGCTCGCGCGTGGTTCGAGACCGTCTCCAGCGGCCTGCTCGAACAGAACAACATCTAGGATCCACTCCCGTGCGCCGCCCCTCGCTCCTCCTCACCGCCGTCACCGGCCTCGCCTTCGGGCTGGTCGGATGCGGCGACATGTCGAGCGTGAGCGCGCCGTCGACGACCCCGCCGCCGATCCTGTACTCCGGTCAGCCGAGCGAGGCGCTCCTGCAGAAGATGCGCGTGGCGCCGACTGCGGTCGCCTACAGCGGCGTGCGGCGGGTCGAGCAGTCGTGGCAGGTCGGAGTGACGGTCTACTCGACCAGCTACCGCGAGGAGGTCTCCAGCGACGGGCAGGGCCGTGTCGCACTCCAAGGGCTCGAGCTGATCGCTCCGACCCTCCCGCCGCGGCGCGAGGAACTGTGGCACATGCTGCAGGAATCGCGCGACGGGTTCCTGTTCCGCTACCGGGACTTCCGCATTCACGATGTGGCCCAGATGTGCGTGAACTACAGCCCGATCGCGACCGGCGTGCGCACTCGGGTGGCGGGCCGCGAGTGCGAGGAGCTGGTCTTCGCGCTGCGCCACGGCGCCGCGTTCACCTACAACCTCGCGGTCGACCGTGAGTCCGGTCTGGTGATGCGCTGCGAGCAGGTCGCGACCGACGGACATGTGATGGGGAAGGTCGAGTTCGAGAGCCTTGAGCTGAACCCGCAGTTCGCCCCGGACTTCCCGTGGGACGAGAGCTCCAATCAGGAGCAGCCGCTTCCCGAGTCGCGGAGTTTGCGTGTCGCGGCGCTCGGCTTCCGGCCGCGCCTGCCCGAGGGCGACGGCGGCCGCTTCCTGCTGGTCGAGTCGACCATCGTGCGTTCGCCGGAGCCCGACGGCGGGGGCGAGATCCCCTGGGCGAAGTCGACGCTCACCGATGGCATCGAGGTCGTCTTCGTGCTACACGGCGGCGACGATTCCTCGCTCTTGAGCGAAGATGTGATGCGCGTGGCCCCGTCGGTCGGCCCGTGGAATCATGTCGAGGGCACGCTGGCCGGCGAGCGCTTCATGGCGCTCGGGCGCGCCTCGGCGGACGAGCTGCTCGACCTGATCGCGTCGACGCTCAAGTAGCCGCCGTAAATTTCTTCCACCTCCGTGCGTGGAAGCGACCTCGCGCTTGTGCCGACCTCCCGCTTGCGGGTGGGGTAGCCTTTGGTGCCGACATTCCCTTGGAGTGCGGCGACACACGCGATGCAAGAGCCTTTCGAAAGCGGCGATTCCCCGTCCGAGCCCCCCCTCGAGTCCGCGGAGTACCGCGAGCGGCTGCGCAACAAGCTCAACTGCCTGATCGCCGTGCTCGAGGTCGCGACGGCCAAGGTGAAGCAGTCGCTCGCCGGCCCCTCGCCGGACCTCGACCGGCTCATGCGCATCCAGCGCAACCTGCAGGAGACGCTCGAGGTGTGTGCGCGCGCCCGGACGGCGCTCGATCGCCGCGGTCCGCTGCCCGAGGGGCTTGCGCGCGACCTCGCTTTGGTGGTCAGCCCCTCCGCGCTAGGCCTGCCGCTGCCCCTGCCAAGTGGCACAACGGCGAAGCCCGTGGGCGAGGCTTCCGACCTGGAGCGGGAGCGCTTTGCGCGTCTGGGACGCATCGAGCGCTCGATGATCGGCGGTATCGACTTCGACGACCTCGCGCGTCGCCTGCAGTCGGGACAGTAGGACTTCCCACGGCCCCGGCTTGAGCAGCGCGGGCGCTGCGGTACAAGTGCGGGCGATGGAACGCCCGCGCAGGGAGTCGCTCGAGGCGCGCATCGTCGCGCGCGGCCCGCAGGTCGTGCTCGCGAGGCCGCACGCCGACGACGAGGACGAGGTGCTCGCGCTGCGCTGCGCGAGCTGGGACTTCCTGGCGCCGTGGGAGCTCCACTTGCCCGGAGTCGATCCGCTCGGGCCCTCGTGGTTTGCGCGCTACCTCCGCATCGGGCCCGAGCACCGGCGAGCGCGCTGGCTCGTGAGGCTCGCGTCGGATGGAGCGGTCTGCGGCTCGATCACGGTGGGGGAGATCGACGAGCGCAAGGGATGTGCGAACCTCGGCTACTGGATCGGCGCAGGCTATGCGCGGCGCGGCCTGATGAGCGAGGCGCTCACGCTCGCGATCGAACTGGCGTTCCGCGAGCTCGGCCTCCGCGACTTGTATGCGTATGTGCTCCCGGAGAACCAGCCATCGCGCGCGCTGCTCGCGCGCGTGGGTTTCCGGCCCGGCGGCCTAGCGCGCGGCTACCGCGTGGTGCGCGGAGTGGCGCGCGACCACGAGCGCTGGGAGCTCAGCGCCCCCAGTCGCGCAGGTAGCGGAAGTCTTGATTGACCGTGCGCTGCGAGAGCTTCGCGATCAGAGGCATCACGCGCTTGAACTGCGTGGCCGCGATGCGAGCAGCGATGCGGCGCACGAAATCGACATGGAAGCCCGCGTCGACGAGCTCGCGCTCGCTCATGCGCAGATCGACCATTTGATGGAGCAGTCGATCGACGTCCGCGTAGCTGAAGCCGAGTTCGCCCTCGTCGGTCTGACCTTCGAACAGGTCCGCGCTCGGCGCCTTGTCGAGGATCGGGGAGGGCACGCCCATGTGGCGCGCGAGCTCGTAGATCTGGTGCTTGTAGAGATCGCCGATCGGGTTGAGCGCGCTCGCGGAGTCGCCCCACTGCGTCGAGTAGCCGAGCAGGATTTCGGTCTTGTTGCTCGTGCCGATCACGAGGCCCTTCCACTCGACCGACAGGTCGTAGAGCACGATCATGCGGCAGCGCGCCATCACATTGCCGCGTCGCATGCGATCGTCGACCCCGTGGGCGCCGAGATAGCCATCGGCCATGCCGGTGATCTCGACCTTGCGCGTCGCGATTCCGAGCGAGCTCGCGAGCAAGCGCGCGTGGCCCTCGCTGTCGGGATTCGATGTGCGGTAGGGCATCATCACGCCGAGCACATTGTCCGGACCGAGCGCGCGCGCGCATAGCGCGGCGACGAGCGCGGAGTCGACGCCGCCGGAAATGCCGATCACCGCGCGCGAGAAGCTGCCGCTGGCGAGCTCCTCGCGCAGGAACTGCACGAGCAACTGCTCGACGAGCGGCGGGTGGATGTCGAGCGGATTCACGCGCTCCTCCCGTCGCTCTGGCGGTCGAGCGCGCGCGCGAGCAGGTCCGGGCGCGAGTCGCGGCGCAGCGGAGTCGCCACGCGCGCGCGGCGCAGCGCGTCGGATGTGAGACGCACATCGAGGCGTCCGGGTTCGAGGCCAAGGAGACGCGCGCTCTCGGCGCCGAAGGGATCGATCACGCGCGAGCCGCCCCAGAAGAACACGCCGTCTTCCCAGCCGACGCGGTTCGAGTAGACGACCCATGTCTGGAACAGGAGCCCATAGGCCTCGAGCAGCGTGCGCCAGGTGTGCTCGCTGGCGAGCTCGCGCGCTCCGCCGTCGACGCCGCGACCGGGGCTGCAGCACATGACCAGCAGCGCGTCGGCACCGGCGAGGAAGTGCTGGTAGCCGCTGGAGACATGCCAGGCGTCTTCGCACACGAGCAGGCCGAAGCGCCCGTGGCGCGAGCGGAATGTCGTGAAGGAATCGCCGGCCGCGAACTCCCGCATCTCGTCGAACATGCCGTAGGTGACGAGGTGCACCTTGCGATGCACATGCAGCACCGCGCCGTCCTCCAGAAACGCGACGGAGTTGTAGATGCGACCGTCGTCGGAGCGCTCGACGAAGCCGACCGCGATAGAGATGTCGCGCGAGAGCTCCGCGAGTCGCGCGAACTCGCGCGACTTGATCGAGAGCGCGACCTCGGCGGTCTGATCCTTGAGAAAGTAACCGGTGAGCGAGAGCTCGGGGAACACGATCACCTGCGAGCCGCCGCGGCGCGCGGCTTCGACCTGCGCGATGTGCTCCTCGAGGTTGCGGCCTATGTTCCCCAGTGCCGGGTTCGTCTGCGCCACCGTCAGCCGACAGTCCATGCTCTGAATCGTAGCAGGCCGCGCGGGCTCTACGCTCGCAAGGCTGCCTTCGAGCGCGCATGCGCGAGGGCAGAGCGGGCCAAAGTGGCCGTGTCGGCCCCGGAAGCCTCGCCCTCGTAGCCGAGCAGCAGGCGGTGGCGCAGCACGCTCACGCACAGCGCGTCGAGGTCCTCGCCCGTGACATGCAGACGGCCGCGGAGCAGCGCGCGGGCGCGGGTCGCGGCCAGCAGCGACTGCCCGGCGCGCGGGCTGGCGCCGTGGCGCACGCAGCGGCGCACATCGGCGGGCGCATCCGCATCGGGGTGCGTGGCGAGCACCGTGCGTGCGACGAGCTCGACCAGCTCGCGCGCGACCGGCACTTCGTGCGCGAAGCGCCGCAGTGCGCGCACTTCGGTCGCGCTCATCACGGGCGCGACTGGCGCGGGAGCCGGGCTCGCGCTCTCGTCGAGCACGCGCACGAGCTCCGTGAGCGACGGACGCCCGAGCACGACCTTCTGCTGAAAGCGATCGAGCTGGGCCTCGGGCAGCGGGAAGGTGCCCTCCATTTCGATCGGGTTCTCGGTGGCGACGAGGAAGAACGGATCCTCGAGCGGATATGTCTCGCCGAACAGGGTCACGCGCTGCTCGGCCATGGCCTCGAGCAGCGCCGACTGGGTGCGCGGACTGGCGCGGTTGATCTCGTCGGCGAGCAGGACATGCGTGAACACCGGCCCGCGCTCGATGCGCAGCACTTGCCGACCGTCGGGGGCGCTCTCGAGGAGTCGCAAGCCGAGGATGTCGCCGGGCATCAGGTCGGGGGTGAACTGCACGCGCCGGAAGCGCAGGTCGAGCCCGGCGGCGAGCGCCTTGGCGAGCGTCGTCTTGCCCAGACCCGGCACGCCTTCGAGCAGCACATGACCGCCGGAGAACAGCGCGCAGAAGAGCTGCTCCACGACATCGTCGTGGCCGAGGAACACGCGCTGCACGGCACTCTCGAGCTCGCGGGCGCGCGTGAGCAGCGCCTCGAGTTCGAGGGCCGTCGCCTTTGGATCCGCCTGCGTCATGGCTTCATCATGCCAAGGCCCGCGCTCCGTCGCACGGCCGCGCGCCCGCGACGCTATCCTGCGCGCCGCCATGCTCCAGCGCCTCCTTCCGCTCGCAGCTTTAGCGCTCGTCGCTTGCGCTTCCGACGATCTCCGCGTGGGGCGCATGGCCGAGCCCCAGAAGGCCTCGCCGACTCTCGCGCGGGCCGCGGGCGAGCGCGGCGACTGGAGCCAGTCCGCTAGCGTGTGGTACGAGCTCGGCCTGCGCGGCGGCGATGGCGCGGCTGCGGCCTATGTGGAGTGCGCCATGGCGCTGTGCGAGGCGGGCTCGAGCGCGACCGCGCAGCGCTTGCTCGAACACGCTCTCGAGACTTCGCCAGACCAGATCGACCTGCTCGAGGGACTGGCAGAGGTGATGCTGCGCTCGGGCTTCCGCCGCGCGGCCGAACCGCACCTCGAGCGCGTGCTCGAGCTCGATCCGGAGCGAGTCGCCACCTTGCTGGCCCTTGCGCGCTTGCGCTTCGAGCTCGGACTCGAGCTCGGCGCTGCGCCGCTGCTCGAGCGTCGCATCGCGCTCGGCGGCGGCGACGCGGAGACATGGGTGCTGCTCGCGCGCGCGCGACGCGGTGTGGGTGACTGCGCTGGCGCGGTCACGGCCTACGAGCACGCGCTCGCGCTCGGCGAGAGCGATGCGGAGCGCCTGCTGTATGCGGCGACGATGTACTTCGAGTTTCCAGCGGCCGAGCGCGGCGCGCTCGACGCCACGCTGGCCGAGCGCTGGATCGCGCGCGCGCTCGAGCTCGATCCGACCTCCGTCGACGGCCACTTCCTCCTTGGATTGCTGCACGAGAGCGAACAGCGTCTCGATGAGGCCGGCGCGGAGTACCGACGCGCGCTCGAGCTCGATCTGAACGCCATCAAGGTGCTGCGGCGCATCGCCGAGTTCTATCGCCGGCGCGGCGACCGCGAGCTCGCCCTCGCGGCGGGCGCGCGCTACGTCGAAGCGCTCCGGCGCAGCGGCGACGATGTCGAGGCCGGCGAGCGTTGGCTCGCGGACCTCGCGCGCGAGTGAACCGCTACCTGCAGAGGCTCGCGACGAGCGCCTCGACCTGCTCGACCAGTTCGCGCGCGAACTCCTCGCCGAAATCGAGCTCGAGCACATCGATTTCCGGGAACTGATAGCGACCTGACGCGCGGGTGAACGGAATCCCGTACTCCCACTTGTTGCCGTCGGAAGCGTGAATCGTCACGGCGATCTGGTCGTCGCCGTCGACCGGCTCGACGGTGTACTTCACGACCTCGTAGTTGGGCATGGGAGCTCGTCCGTGGATGCTCGTGGATCGAACTAGCGGCGCGACTGGAGCGCCTCGTCCTTCACGAAGAGGTAGTACATCTGGCCCGGGCTCTTCGTGCGGCCCGCGGTCCACTCGGCTTCGGGGCCGATGCCCATGTAGATGTCGGCGCGACCGGCCGTGCGGATGGCGCCGCCGGTGTCCTGATCGAACATGAAGCGGTCGTAGACGGCCGAGCCGTAGGCCTCGTCGTCTGCGGTGAACAGGCGCTGGAACCAGCTGAGCGGCGAGCTGCGGTCGGGCACTTCGACATCGACGAACACGATGCCGCCGCGCGGGAAGAGCGACTTGTCGGTGGCCAGCGTGCGGCCGCCCGTCACATCGACATTGAGGCTGCCCTTGGGATCGCCGTAGATCTCCGTGAAGAACACGAAGCTGTCGTCCTTGTCGATGTACTCGAGCAGCAGTTCGGGATGCTCGGCGCCCCAGGCGCGAATCGTCGCCAGCGACACATCGCTCGCCTGGATGTGGCCGTCCTTGACGAGCATCTTGCCGAGCGAGACATACTCGCGACCGTTCTTGGCCGCGTAGCCGAAGCGTCGCTCGCTGCCGTCCTCGAGCTCGATCACGGCCGAGCCGTTGACATGCGCCACGAACGCGTCGAGCGGGTCCTTCAGGTACACGAGCTCGAGATGGCGACCCGCCAGCATCGCGCTCGCTTCGATCGCCGCGCGCGTCGGGTAGGGCGCGAGCGAGCCGTCGGCTTGCTTCTGGCCGAGGATCTCGCCGTCCTTGCCTTTCACGAGGTCGTCGGGCATTCCGTAGAGCGGCCAGCGGTAGTTCGCGTCGCGGGTCATCGAGCCCGGCAAGATCGGCGTGCAGTAGCCCGTGAAGAGCACGCCGCCGCCCTTCGCGTTCCAGCCGGCGCTCTTGTAGATCTCGAAGTCGAGTACGACGCTCGCGTCGAAGTCGCGCTCGTCGGTGCAGCTCGAGAGCAGCTTGCGGAAGTGCTTGAGACTCTCGAGCGCGCGCGCGTGGGTGATGCCTTCGATCGGGAAGTGCTCCTTCGACGAGGGACGCCCGTACCACTCGATCGAGCGCTCGAGCGCGGGAAGCAGCTCGTCGCGGTCGGCCCAGCTGGCCTTGAAGTCGGGGCGCTGCTCGCCCTTGCCGAGCTTGAGCAGGGCCGGCGCGCCTTCGGGCAGCGCTCGGCCGTAGTCGGGGGTCTGGCAGGCGGCGGCGAGGAGCAGGGCGAGAGCGGGGACGAGGTGCAGCTTCATGGGACTGGCGAGAGTAGCCCGCGCGACGCGCTCGTTCCATGCGCCTTTTGCGCGCGCTCGCGTAGGATCGCGGCCCCCGATGCAGGTCTCCTTCCGCGAAGCGCTCGTGTACTGGCTGCAGCTCGGCTTCACGAGCTTCGGCGGGCCCGCGGGCCAGATCGCGGCGCTGCACCGCGAGGTGGTCGAGCGCCGCCGCTGGATCGATGAGGAGCGCTTCGCGCACGCGCTCAACTTCTGCATGTTGCTGCCCGGGCCGGAGGCGCAGCAGCTCGCGACCTACATCGGCTGGTTGCTGCACGGTCGCCTCGGCGGGGTCGTGGCCGGTGCGCTGTTCGTGCTGCCATCGGCGCTCTTGCTGTGGGGGCTGTCGTGGCTGTACATCGCGCACGGCGAGGTGCCGACGGTGGCCGCGGCGTTCGCGGGGCTGCAGGCGGCGGTGCTGGCGCTGATCGCGGGCGCGATCCCGCGGCTCGCGCGGCGTTCCTGCCGCAGCTGGCCCGGCGTCGCGCTGGCCCTGTTCGCGCTCGGGGCGAGCGCGCTGCACTGGCTGTCCTTTCCCTCGCTCGTGCTGGCGGGCGCGCTGATGGGCGCGCTCGCGCTGCGGCCTGCCGTTGCGCTGAAGAGCGCGCCGAGCGCGCCCGTGCCGCTCGCCTCGACCCTGCGCGTGGCGCTCGCGTGCCTGCTCCTGTGGTGGCTGCCGGTGGGACTCGCGGGAGTCCTGCAGGGTTGGGACGGGGTGCTCGTGCAGCAGGGGCTGTTCTTCAGCGAGACGGCCTGCGTGACCTTCGGCGGCGCCTACGCGGTGCTGCCGCATGTGGCCGAGAGCGCGGTCGAGCGTTTCCGCTGGCTCTCGGCGCCGGAGATGCTCGCGGGGCTCGGGCTGGCGGAGACGACGCCCGGTCCGCTGATCATGGTGGTGCAGTTCGTCGGCTTCCTCGGCGGCTGGCGAGCCGACGGGGCGCTCTCCCCGCTCGCGAGCGCGAGCCTCTCGGCGGCGCTGGTCACATGGGTGACCTTCCTGCCCTGCTTCCTGTGGATCTTCGTCGGCGCGCCCTACATCGAACGCCTGCGCGGCTCGGTGCGGCTCGCAGGGGCGCTCGCGGGCATCACCGCGACGGTGGTCGGTGTGGTGGGGATGGTGGCCCTGTGGTTTGGGGCCAAGGTGCTCGTCGACGCGCGGGGCGAGCTGGACCCCTTCGCGCTCGGGCTCGCGCTGGCCGCTTTCGGCGCCCTGCTTTGGAAGGAAGCTCCCAGCGCGTGGGTCGTAGTGGCATGCGCGGGAATCGGCGCATTGCGCGGGCTCGCGTTCCGAGAGTGAAATGCGCCTGCCGGTCGATTGAATCGGCCTAGCATCCTCGGCTCGCTGTCTCATGTATCAATGTCCTCGTTGACCCGCAGCACCCCCGTCGCACTCGCGCTGCTCGCCTCCTGCGGCGGCAGCAATCCGCCGCCGCTCGAGCCCGCCAATGTGCTGGTGTTGGTGCTCGACGACGTCGGAGTCGACATGCTCGGCAGCTACGGCGTGCACCCGAGCTTCCCGCCGACGCCGAACATCGACGCGCTCATCGCGGACGGCGTGCTGTTCGAGCGCTGCTACACGCCGCCGAGCTGCTCGCCGACGCGCGCGGCGGTGCTCACGGGTCGCAAGTCGTTACGAACCGGCATCGGCCATTCGATCGAGGAGCTCCTGCCGGAGCCCGCGCTCGAGCTCAGCGAGCGCACGCTGCCAGAAGTGCTCGCGGCCGGCAGTCCGCGTTCCATCGCGAGTTCCGCGATCGGCAAGTGGCACCTCGGTTCCGCGAGCGTCGGTGGCGAGGATCATCCGAACTTGCAGGGCTTCGAGTGGTTCGAAGGACCGCTCGGCAACCTGTTCACCAACCAGACCTACTTCAACTACGCGAAGGTCCGCAACGGCGTGCGCTTCTCGAGCGATGTGTACGCGACGACCGATCAGGTGAACGACGCGCTCGGCCGCATCGCCGCCATGCCGGAGCCGTGGTTTCTGTGGTTGGGTTTCAACGCGGCGCACACGCCGCTGCACGCTCCGCCGGCGCACCTGCACACATACTCCCTCGCGGGCGATCCTGCGGCCACGCCGTACGAGCACTACTGCGCGATGATGCAGGCGCTCGACACGGAGCTCGGCCGCTTGCTCGACGGAATCCCGCCCGCCATGCGCGCCCGCACCACGGTGATTGTGCTCGGCGACAACGGCTCGCCTCAGCAGGTCGTGGTCCCGCCGTCGATTCCGAGCCAGTCGAAGGGCTCGCTGTTCGAGGGCGGCGTGCGCGTGCCGCTCGTGATCTCAGGCCATCGGGTCGCGGCGCGCGGCCAGCGTTGCGGGTCGCTCGTGCAGACCGTCGATCTGTTCCCGACCATCGTGGGCCTGTTCGACGCGGACCTCGCGCAGGGCGTCGGCGACAACCGCGTGATCGACGGCATCGACCTTGCGCCGTACCTCGCCGATGTCGCGACACCACCGCTGCGGTCCTATGTGTTGGTCGACAGGTTCGAGCCCAACGGTTTCGGGCCGTACACGCAGCAGGGCGCGATGATCCGCGACGAGCGCTGGAAGCTGATCCGGCGCTCGGGCCAGCCGGACGCGTTCTTCGACCTCGAGGGCCTCGACCGCGAGGGTGCCGACCTCAACTTGGGGCCCCTCGACGGCGAGCAGCAGCAGGCGCTCGCACGCCTGCAGGATTGGCTCGATCTCTCCCTGCCCTGAGGCGGGTGCTTGACCTCGCGAGCGCGGAGCGGACACTAGCCCCACGATGGGCTGTCTTCTCGGCTGTCTCGGACTTGCGTTCCCGCGGCTCGTGCTCGCGGTGCTGTGGCTCGCCGACTATCTCGACACGGCCTACGAGAGCGTGGCATGGCCGCTGCTCGGCTTTGTGTTCCTGCCGCTCACGACCATCGCGTACGCGTGGATCATCAACAGCCACGGCGAAGTGTCGGGGCTGTACACGGTCGGCGTCACGCTCGCCGTGCTCGCGGACCTCGGCGTGCTCGGCGGTTCGCGCGGCAGCGTCAGCCGTGCCTGAGCTCACAACAGCTGCACGCCGGTGGCGACGAAGGTGCGCTTGCCATCGGGGCGCAGCGTGAACACGCCTTCGACATTCGCCCTGCGGCCGGCGCAGTCGAGCGGGAGCGTGAAGGCGCGGTCCTTGAAGGTGACGAGCAGCGCGTCATCGCCCGAGCCGAAACGCATCCAGCAACCGGCCCGCTCGCACACCGTGTCGATCGTGCCCGTGAAGAGCACGGGCTTGCCGTCGTAGAGGGCCGGATTCGAGATCAGCGCTGTGGCCTCGACGCGCGGCGTGCCATGGGCGCCGACACCGTAGCTGTCCTTGGGTGTCGAAGTGCAGGCGGCGAGCAGCGCCAAGGCGATGGTGAGCGTGCATTTCATGGCGCAGAGTGTGCTGCGTGTCGCGCGCCGTGGCAACGGGCCGCACCGCAGGTCGACGCCGAACGGCCGAGCGACCAGGCTCTGCCTCCGTGAGCTCCGACCTCGACTCCGTGCGCGGCACGATCGCCGCCATCAACCGTCGCGACCCGCTCGGCGTGGCCGTCACGCTCGCTCCCGAGGTTGCCGTCGTCGACGCCCACGGGCGCCACTTCGAGGGCCGGGAGACGCTCATGGAGGGCTGGCGCGGCTACTTCGCCACCTTCCCCGACTACCAGATCGAGATCGAGAAGGAGCAGCCCGGCGCGGGCGGAGTGCTGCTCTTGGGGCACGCGTCCGGTTCGATCCGCGGCCGCCGGGATCGCGCGTGGCGCATTCCGATCGCGATTCGCGCCGAGGTTTGCGGGGGCCTCGTGTGTTTGTGGCACATGTTCGCCGACACCCGCCTGCCCTTCGAGAGCATTCGCGAAGGCTGAGGTTGTCGGCAGGATCGCTCAGCGTCGCGCCGAGCACGGCCTCGACCTTGCAGGACACCGCCGGGCGCCGGGCCTTCGAACAAGGGCCGAGCGACCTGTTGCGCGTCAACTTGCGCGCGCAGCCGATCGACGCCGCTCTCAGAACGAGAGCAGCGTCTGCAGGTAGACATAGCTCGTGTCGCCGTTGCCGGTGGCGTTCGGCGCGCTGTCGAGAAACTCGCCGGCGAACAGGTGCGCGACGCCGAAGTCGAGCGTGATGTTGCCCGGCAGCACGCTCCAGCGCGCGCGGAATTCGACGAGCTGGCCGACCTCGTCGCCGGAGTTGCCCGAGGGATCGCGCACATTGCCCGGCGTGTAGGCATCCGTGTCGGACTCGAGGTGCGCGAGGCGGTGCACGAACATCAGGTCGAGCGCGTCGCTCGGGTTCGCGGTCACGCGCCAGCCGGGTGAGACAAGATTGGCTCGCGCGAGCGCACCGAAGATGCCGGTGGGGCCGAGCTCCCAGCGGCGCGCGCCGAAGAGCGTGTCGAAGCGGTTGTTTTCGCCGTCGCTCGCGCTGTCGTCGCCGGTGGCGAGGTCGTATTGGAACGCCAGGCGCGGCTTCCAGCTCGCGTCGAAGGTGTAGCCGGCCTCGAGGTGGTGGAAGCGCGCGCGGTGGTCGAGCTCGACGCCTGAGGTCGTGTTCGAGTGGGAGCTGCCGAACTGCCACGCGCTCTCGAGCTCGAAGTCGAACTCGCCCTTGGCCGGCTTGCGCAGGGAGCGCAGGCCGAGCGTGGTCAGGTCGCGGTCGGCGGTCGCGAGACCGGCCGAGTCCTGCTCGTCGAGCTCGAGCCAGTAGAGCTCGGCCTGCACCTTCGGGAAGAGCTCCGCGAGCGTGCCGTAGAGACCCCAGAACTGAACCTGGCGAGTGCTCTCGTCGAGCTCGACGCCGTTGTCGAGCAGGCTCGCCTCGTCCGTGGGCAGGCGGCGCACCGGCAGCGTGTAGAACGCGCGCAGCGAGCTCTTCGAGGCGCTCTCCCACAGCAGGTTGATGCCGTCGAAGTTGTTGGTCGTGTTGCGGAAGTCGTTGCGCGCCACGAGACGGCGGTTGCCGAGGTCCATCGTGTGGCGCCCGACGATGGCCGTCGTCGTGTCGCCTTCGCGCACGACGCCCTTGCCCGCGTAGCCGGCGAAAACCTGCACGAACTCAGCCGCGTTCACAGTCGTGGTGTCGAGCGCCGAGCCCGTGTCCGCTTCGTACTGGCGCGAGTCCATCAGCTCGGCGGTGGCGATGAAGCTCTCGAGCCGCATGTCGGCGCGCAGGGTGGTGCGCAGCGCGAAGAGGTGGTCGCTGTCGTCGTAGGTCTTCGGGGGATTGCTGCTGTTGGCGCGGAACTGCCCGTCGAGGTACTCGAAGCGCGTGCGCTGGGTGCCCGAGAGCGAGAGCCACTCCGGGAGGCCGAGTGCGGACTCGAGGCGCCAGGGCTCGGCCTTGGCGGGCGCGGCGCTCGACTGAGCCGCAACGAGCGGAGAGAGCGCGATGGGTGCGAGCGACAGCAGGCGGTGAAGACTCATGGTCGGTCGAGCGTGGAGGCAGCGTGGGGCGGCGGGCTCCTGACAGCTTGCGCATGCTGCGCGGCCAAGGCCGTTCCGAGCGCTGCGTGC
>Ga0194121_10000368_pt1 | contig 79928 bp, 79 predicted proteins | sample TA2MahCa50mmetaG_FD_148609 | JGI IMG/M metagenome (GOLD analysis project Ga0194121, IMG submission 148609) | Freshwater microbial communities from Lake Tanganyika, Tanzania - TA2015020 Mahale Deep Cast 50m | ecosystem: Environmental > Aquatic > Freshwater > Lake | place: Tanzania: Lake... | reverse complement strand
TGGGGATGCCTGGCCCATAGACGAGCCGGGGCTGTATTCGGCCGACTACATGTACGGGGCTGCCGGCATCGGCCACTATTTCCTGCGGCTGCGGCGCCCCACCGAGATCTCCATGCCGCTGATGTGAGCGCGGCGGGGGATGACCCGCTCCGGTCTTTCCCAAGGCGCGCCCTGCCCCCTCGCTCGCTTTGCTCCGCTACCCGGCAACCTCGGCACGCGGTCTTCCCAACCCCGCTGCTCCCCAGGGAAATGCCTCCGGGGTCATTCCCCCGCCGCTGGTCTTCACTCGTACCCCAGGTACGCCTCCCGCACCTGGGGGTTGCGAAGCAGGGCGCCGGCCTGGTCCTCCAGGGCGATGCGGCCGGTCTCCATCACGTAGCCCCGGTGGGCGATCTGTAGGGCTTCGTTGGCGTTCTGCTCCACCAGCAGGATGGTGGTGCCCCGCTGGTTGAGTTCCCTGATGACCGCGAAGATGCGCTGCACCAGCACCGGGGCCAGACCCAGGGAGGGTTCGTCGAGCAGGAGCAGGCGGGGCCTGGCCATCAGGGCCCGGCCGATGGCCAGCATCTGCTGCTCCCCCCCGCTGAGGGTGCCGGCCTTCTGCCCTGCCCGTTCCCGCAGGCGGGGGAAAAGTTCGCAGACCTGCTCCAGATCCCCGGCCACTCCCGCCCGGTCGCGGCGGGTGTAGGCGCCCAGCTCCAGGTTTTCCAGCACCGTCAACTCCGCAAAGACGCGCCGGCCCTCGGGCACCTGGCATAGGCCCAGGGCGACGATCTGGTGGGGGGCGGCCTGCCGCAGTGAGACCCCGCCGTAGAGCACCTCGCCCGAGCGCGCCCGGATCAGCCCGGAGATGGTCATCAGGGTGGTGCTCTTGCCCGCCCCGTTGGCCCCGATTAGGGTGACGATCTGCCCCTCCTCCACCCGCAGCGAGACGCCCCGGAGCACCTCCAGGGGCCCGTAGCCGGCGTGGACCTGGCGCAGTTCGAGCAGAGCGGCCATTAGTTTGCCTCCCCTGCCGGAGGCCGATACTGGGGCCCCAGGTACGCCTCGATCACCCGGGCGTCCTTCTGCACCAGGGCCGGCTCACCCTGGGCGATCAGTTCCCCGTGGTCGAGCACGTAGACGAAATCCGAGATACGCATCACCAGCTTCATATCGTGTTCGATGAGCAGGATGGTGACCCCGGCCCGGCGGATGCGGCGGATGAGTTCGACCAGGGCTTGGGTTTCCTGGGGATTCATGCCCGCGGCCGGTTCGTCGAGCAGGAGCAGGCGCGGGCCGCAGGCCAGGGCTCGGGCGATCTCCAGCTTGCGCTGCTCCCCGTAGGAAAGGCTGTCGGACTGCTCGGCCTCGCGCTGGGCCAGGCCGACGAAGTCTAGGTACTCCAGGGCTGCCCCGGTGAGGCGCTGCTCCTCGGCGCGGTTGCCGGCCAGGGCCCGCCAGAAACCGCCCCGGGTCCGCCCGTGCAGGCCCACCTTGACGTTGTCGAGCACCGACAAATCGGTGAAGAGGCGGATGTTCTGGAAGGTGCGGGCGATGCCGGCCCTGGCAATGTGATCGGGGGGCATGGTGGTCAGCTCGACTTCCCCCTCGGCGGCGACAAAACGCAGGCGCCCCGAGGTGGGCTGCACCAGGCGGGTGAGGGCGTTGAAAAAGGTGGTCTTGCCCGCCCCGTTGGGTCCGATCAGGGCAGTGATGCTCCCCTCGTGGATGGCGAGGGAGACCCCGGCAACGGCCCGCACCCCGCCGAACTGCACGGTGATCCCCTCGGCTTCGAGGATGTGGGCAGGGTCACGCACCGGGCGGGTCCTTGCGCAGGTGGAAGAGGTCGCCGGCCAGGGCGGTCAACCGCTGCCGCAGTTCGGGCAAGAGCGGCTTGCCTCTGCCGCCGGGGGGCAGCAGGCCGCCGGGCCTGAAGATCATGAAGAGCACCAGGATCAGCCCGAAGAAGAGGTAGCGGGTGCGGGCCAGGTTGAGTTCGACCCCCTCCTCCTTGACGCTGAGGATCTGCTTGACGATTCCCCCGCTGTTTTCGACCCAGGCGCGGGTGGAGTCGGAGACCCCGGCAAAGAGGTAGGGTTCGCGCAGCAACTCGCCCAGGCCGATGAAGCAGAGGGCGCCGATGAGCACCCCGCGGATATTGCCCATGCCGCCCAGCACGATGCAGCAGAGCACGACGATGGAGGACCAGAAGTCGAAGATGTTGGTGCTGACGATGAGGAACTTGAAGGCCATCAGCGAGCCGCCCACCCCGCCGACGAAGCCGCTGAAGGCGAAGGCGATCATCTTCTCGCCCCCGACCTGGATGCCGCAGGAGCGGGCCGAGACCGGATCGGCCTTGATGGCGGCCCAGGCCCGGCCCAGGCGCGAGTGGTGCAGCAGGGTCACCGCCCCCAGGGTAATCAGGGCCAGGAGGAGCACCAGGTAGAAGAAGCCGGGGGTGCCGTCCTTGAGCACCTGCCGGGCGAAACGCGGCTCCAGGCGGATCTCGGCACGGTACTCGCCGGGGGAGAGCAGGGCAAGATCCCAATAGATGAGCGGCTTGAGGAAGGCCCCCGGCTCCCGCCCTTCCATGGGGATCTGCACCGCCGAGCCGGGGGATTCCCCGTCGATTACCCCGCTGCCCAGCACCACCCAGGGGGCCTGGGCCTCCAGCTCGACAAAGGCCATCTGCCCGTCCCAGTTGCGGAAGCGCAGCTCCGGGCCGGCCCCCGAATCCGGGCTGGAGCGCTCGTAGCGGCGCCGCAGGCCGGGGCTGGCGTCGGGCGACAGTTCCCCCAGCCACAGGTCCTGGGGGGTGAAGCTGGGCTCAGCGGTCAACCCGGAGGGGTTCTCCGGGGTGGAGCCGCGCGGGTCCGGGCTGACCCGCAGGCGCAACTCCACCTGCCGGGCCGGGGCCTCCTGGTAGCTGAGGGCGATGGGGGGATAGCCCTTGATGCCGCTGGGCCCGCCGGTCAGCCAGCTCTCGTTGAGCACCAGCAAAAAGACGATCTCGGCGAAGGCCAGGGTGACGATGGCGTAGTAGTCCCCGGTCAGGCGCAGGGTGGGGGCTCCGCGCAGGACGCCCCACAGGGCGCAGTGCAGGCCGGCGATGAAGGCCACCACAAAGAAGGAGCCGGTGAACTGCCATTCGGGCTGGCGGTAGAGCAGCACCGAGGTGTAGGCCCCCACGGTCATGAAGGCCACGTAGCCCAGGTCGAGCAGGCCGGTGAAGCCCACCACCACGTTGAGGCCCAGGGCGAGGATGACGTAGATGAGGATGAGCAGGCAGACTTCCATCAGCCGGCCGTGGCCGGTGGCCGGCAGCAGTTCGGCGCCGGCGGGGCCCAGCCAGGGCAGCGCCAGCAGGAAGAGCAGCAGGGCCAGCAGGAATTGCGCCGAGCGGGAACGCCATCCGCTCATGAGCGGTCCACCGCGCTGCTGCCGAGGATGCCGGTGGGGCGGACCAGGATCACCCCGATGAGGATGGCAAAGGCGAAGGCCACCGAGTAGCCCCCCGAGATCTCGAGCCAGGGGCACAGATAGGCGCGGGCCCCCACCTCGACCAGGCCCATGATGACCCCGCCCAGGAAGGCGCCGCGCAGGTTGCCGATCCCCCCCAGCACCGCGGCCGAGAAGGCGATTACCCCCGGATAGACCCCCATGCGAAAGCCGATCTGGCTGCCGATGTAGAGCCCGTAGGAGACCCCGGCCACCGCGGCCATCGCCGCCCCCAGCACAAAGGTGAAGCTGATGACGCGGTTGACGTCGATGCCCATCAGGGCCGCGGCCCCCTTGTCGAGGGAGCAGGCGCGCATGGCCTTGCCGATGGTGGTGCGCTGCACGGTCCAGTCGAGCAGGAGCATCAGGGCGAGGGTGATGGACCAGATGAAGACGAACTTGCCGGGGATGAAGACCGCGCCGGCCCCGTCGCGGCCGCCCAGGATGGCGCGCTGGAAGAAGTGTTCCTCGCCGGAGGGGGCCAGGGCCGGGAAGGCCCTGGGCTCGGAGCCCCAGACCAGCATGGCCAGGTTTTGCAGAAAGAGGGAGACCCCCACCGCGGTGATCAGGGCGGCCAGGCGGGGGGCCTGGCGCATGGGGCGGTAGGCGAGATATTCGATTAGAAGGCCCAGCAGGCCGCAGCCCAGCACCGCCAGGGCCAGGCCGGCCCAGAAGGGCAGGCCCAGGGAGGAGATGGCCACCACCCCGAGGAAGGCCCCGATCATGTAGACCTCGCCGTGGGCGAAGTTGACCAGCTTGACGATGCCGTAGACCAGGGTGTAGCCCACGGCGATCAGGGCGTAGATCCCCCCCAGCAGCAGGGCGTTGAGCAACTGGTTGAGGAAAAAGTCCATGCGCCGGGGGAGGGCTTACTCCATCTGCTTGGGCGCCGGGACGAAGCGGCCGCCCTCGACGACGGCCACCATCACCGGTTTGAGGCAGTCGCCATTGTGGTCGAAATAGGTCACCCCGGTGATGCCCTTGAACCCTTTCTCGCGGCTGGTGTGGCCGGCCATCCAGTCGCGCAGGTCGTTGCGGTCGGTGCCCACGGCGCGGATGCCATCTAAGGCCATGGTCACCGCGTCGTAGGTGAGGGCGGCCCAGGTGTCGGGCTCGCGGCCGAAGCGCTCCTTGAACCTTTTGGCGAAACTCTTGGCCGCCTCGCTGGAACTGGGCCCGAACAGGAAGGGGGTGGTGATCAGGGTGCCGTTGGCCGCTTCGCCGCCGATCTCGGTGAAGCCGGGCCCAAAGACCCCGTCCCCGCCGAGGAACTGGGTTCTGATCCCCTTCTCGCGGGCCTGCTTGACGATGGTGCCAGCTTCGGCGTAGAGCCCGGAGATGAAGATGGCCTGGGCCTGGGCATTCCTGGCCAGGTCGAGCAGGGGGGCGAAGTCGCTGGTCTTCTCCCGCACGTAGTCCTGCACCGTCACCACCTGCAGGCCGATGGCCTGGGCTCGGGCCACAAAGGCGTCCTTGAGGCCCTTGCCGTAGTCGTCGTTGTCGAAGAAGACGGCCACCCGCTCCAGGCCGAGCGTCTTCTTGATGTAGTCGGCCATGAAGGCGCCCTGGTAGTCGTCGCGGTAGAGGTTGCGGAAGGTGTAGTCGCTGCCCTCGCAGACGTGGATATTGGTGGAGCCGGGGGAGAACTGCACCACCTCGGCGTCGCGGTAGATGGGTTTGCCGGCCAGGGAGCAGGTGGAGTTGAAGTGCCCGATGACCATGCAGATGCGCTGGTCGGTGGCGAACTTCTTGGCCACGGTGACGGCCTTGTCGTTCTTGCCCTCGTCGTCCCCGTACTCGGCCTCGATGGGGCGGCCGCCAATGCCGCCGGCGGCATTGGCCTCCTCCAGGGCCAGGGTGGCGGCGTTGCGGATCATCACCCCGTACATGGCCCCCGAGCCGGTGAAGGGGCCGGCCACGCCGAGGCGGATGGGCTCGGCGGCCCAAAGGGAAAGGGGCAGGGCGGCCAGGGCGGCCAGGGCGGCCAGGCCCAGGAAGGTGCGGCTGCTTTTCATAGGGGGCCTCTCGCGGTGTGGTTCAGCTCTTTGGGGCCAGGAGCTGGCGCAGTTGCGCCAGCTCTCCTGGTTCCATGTGGAAGACGTTCTCCTCGGCCGGGAAGGCGCCCTGTTCCACGTCGTGGCGGTACGCGGCCAGGGCCCTGGCCGCTTCCTCGCCGAAACGGGTATAGGCCCTGGCCAGGCGCAACTCCACCCCGCTGAAGCCCAGCAGGTCGTGGACGATGAGCACCTGGCCGTCGCAGTGGCGGCCGGCGCCGATGCCGATGGTGGGGATCTCCAGGGACTGGCTGACCAGTTGGGCTGCCTCCTCGGCGACCATCTCCAGCACCAGGGCAAAGACCCCGGCCTCCTGCAGGCGCCGCGCCTCCTCCAGCAGCCATTCCGCCTCGGCGGCGCTCCTGCCCTGCACCCGGGCCACGGTGCCGCGCTTCTCGCTGAAGGCGTACAGGTCGCGGCCGTGGGACTGGGGGGTGAAGCCCAGATGCCCGGCCACCGGGATGCCGGCCCGCGTCATGGCCTCGACCTGGGGCAGCACCGGGGCGCCGCCCTCCAGCTTCACCCCGTCGGCCCCGCCTTCCTGGATCAGGCGGCCGGCGTTGAGCAGGGCGGCCTCGGGGGAGTGGTAGGAGAGGAAGGGCAGGTCGGCCAGCACCAGGGCCCGCTCCACCCCGCGCCGCACCGCCCGGGTGTGGTGGACGATGTCCTCGACGGTGACCTCTTGCTCGCTGCGGTAGCCCAGGACGTTGGTGCCCACCGAGTCCCCCACCAGGGCGATGTCGATGCCGGCCCCTTCGAGCAGCCGGGCAGTGGGGCAGTCGTAGGCGGTGAGGGCGGCGATCTTCTGGCCCCGCGCCTTCCTGGCGCACAGGTACGAGGGGGTGACTCTGGGAGGAGAGAGGGAGTCGGGCATGGTGCCCACTTGGAGATAATTGTCACAGGTTGTGAGGACTGCTACAATGACCAGCAACGAACTGCTGACACACTTGATTTGGCGCAAGGCCATAGTGGAATGGGCCGGCAGTTTTTTAATTATATGATCCAAGCGCGGCCCAGGGCAAGGTCCTTATCGCGGTGAAAGTGGATCCGATGGCGGACAAGTACGCCTTTATCAGCGCCGAACTGGAGCGCCGGGAACGCGAGGGGCTGCGGCGCCGGTTGCGCCCGGTGGTCCCAGGCAGGGGGGTGGAGGTGGAGGTGGAAGGCCGGCAGCTGGTCAACTTCAGCACCAATGATTATCTGGGCCTGGCCTCCCACCCCCTGGTGCTCGAAAGGGCTGCCCAGTACCTGCGCCAGTACGGGGCCGGGGCCAGGGCCTCGCGCCTGGTCTGCGGCTCGCACCCCGGATTCGCCCCGGTAGAGGAGAAGTTGGCCCGGCTCAAAGGCCGGGATTCCGCCCTGGTCTTCAACTCGGGCTTCCAGGCCAATGCCTCGCTCTTGCCGGCCCTGTGCGACCGCCATACCCTGTTGCTCTTGGACCGCCTGGCCCACGGCAGCCTGATCCTGGGGGCCCAGGCCGCCGGCTGCCGGGTGTGGCGGTTCCAGCACAACGACCTGGACCACCTGCGGCAACTGCTCCAGCAGCACCGGAACGCCCACCCGCGGGTGATCATCGCCACCGAATCGGTGTTCAGCATGGACGGGGGCCAGAGCGAGGTGGGGGCCATCGCCGGGCTGGCGGCGGAGTTCGAGGCCCTGCTGCTGCTGGACGAGGCCCACGCCACCGGGGTGCTGGGACCAGGAGGGGCGGGGCTGAGCTGCGGCCACCCGGTGGACCTGGTCATGGGCACCCTGAGCAAGGCCCTCGGCGCTTTTGGCGCTTACGTGGCCTGCGAAGCGCCCTTGCGGGAGTACCTGATCAACTGCTGCTCGGGGCTGGTGTACAGCACCGGGCTGCCCCCGGCGGTGTTAGGGGCGGCGGACGCGGCCCTCGAACTGCTGCCCCGGATGGACGCCGAGCGGGCGCAATTACACGGCCACGCCGACTTCCTGCGCGGGGCCCTGCAGGCCCAGGGCTGGGACACTGCTGCTTCCACCACCCAGATCGTGCCGGTGGTGGTGGGGCAGAGCGAGAAGGCCCTGGGCCTGGCCGCCTGGCTCGAAGAACAGGGGGCGCTGGCCGTGGCCATCCGGCCCCCCACGGTGCCGGCCGGCCAGGCCCGCCTGCGCCTGGCTCTCTCTGCCCTGCACACCAGGGCGCAGCTGGAGTGGCTGGTGGAACTGTTGGGGAGATGGCGTGAGCAGAACTGAGGTGCTGCTCCAGCACGGCTGGGGTTTCGGCCCCTGCTGCTGGGCGGGATGGCGGGCGGCGCTGCCCCCGGAGGGGGTGCTGCGGGTGGCGGACCGGGGCTATTTCGGTACGCCCTGCTCCCCTGAGGGCCAGCCGCAGGTGATCGTCGCCCATTCCTTTGGCCTGTACCTGCTGGAGCCCCGGTGGCTGGAGGGGGCGCAACTGGTGGTGGGGTTGGGGAGCTTTGGCACCTTTCATCCAGAGGGGGAGGCGGGCCGGCGCTCGCGGCGGGTGGTGGGGCGGATGCGCCGGCGTCTGGAGGAGGAACCAGAGTCCCTGCTGGCCGGGTTCTGGTCTCAGTGTTTTGCGCCGGAGGGGGGAGGGCAGGACCTGCCTGGCCCCCCGGAGAAACCCCTGCTGGCCGCGGACCTGGCGCGGCTGGACAGGGAGGCCCTCGACCTGGAGCTTTTGCGAGGAGCGCCGCGCGTGCTGCTCTTACACGGCGAGGAGGACCAGGTCGTGCCGGTGGAGCAGGCCCAGGCCCTGCAAAGGCAACTGTCCAACAGTCGCCTGGAGGTCCTGCCTGGCGCCGGCCATGCCCTGCCCCTCACCCGTCCCGCCGCTTGCTGGGCGGCCATCGCCGCGGCGCTGGGGCCATGAATACACCCACTCGCCAGGAGCGCATTGCCCGCAACTTTTCCCGCAGCGCGGCCACCTACGACCGGGCCGCCGCCGCGCAGGGGTGGGCGGCCCAACTGCTGCTGGCGGAACTGGCAGGCCAGGTGGCCAGCCTGCCCGAAGGGCCGGCGCTGGAGATGGGCTGCGGCACCGGCCTCCTGAGCGCGGGGCTGGCGGGGTTGCTGCCAGAGCGGGAGTGCTGGTTTACCGACCTGTCCCCGGTGCTGCTGGAGGTCTGCCGGGGGCGGGTGGGGGCAGCCCAACACCGGCACTGGCAGGTGATGGACGGGGAGCGCGGGCCGGAACAGCAGGGGTACGCCCTGATCATCTCGGGCATGGCCCTGCACTGGTTCGCCGACTGGCGGGGGGCCCTGCGGCGCTGGGTGGGGGCGCTGCGGCCCGGCGGCCTGCTGGCCTGCTCCTTTCAGGAGGCCGGCTCCTTTCCCGAATGGCGCGCCCAGTGCGACCGGCTCGGGCTGCCCTGCACGGCCAACCCCTTTCCCGCCCTGGAGGAGATGCGGGAACTGTTGGGGAGTGCGGGCCGCTGCTGGGCGGTGCGGCAGGGGTGGCGCCACGCCTCGGCGCGGGATTTTTTTCGCAGCCTCAAGGCTACCGGAGCCGCCACCCCATTGAAAGGAGAGCCCCTGGGGGCGGGGGTCTTTCGACGCCTGCTGGGGGCCTGGGACCAGGAATACCCAGCCGGGGTGGAGGTGACGGTCTCCTGTGGCCTGGCGGTGGTGCGGCGGGGCGCAGGGACTTTGAGTATCCATTAGGGGAGCGATGGAGCGATTGCCGCCCAGATTCTTCGTCACCGGCACCGATACCGGGGTGGGCAAGACCCTGGTCTGCGCGGTGCTGATGTCCGGGCTGGAGGCGGTGTACTGGAAACCCGTACAGAGCGGGGAGCCCGGCGACACCGAATGGGTACAAGGGGCCACCGGGCTGCCGGCGGCGCGTTTTGCCCCGGAGACCTACCGTTTTCGCCTGCCCCGCTCCCCCCACGAGGCCGCGGCCCGCCAAGGGGTGGAGATCGAGTTGGACGCCTTCTGCCCGCCAAGGGCGGCCCGGCTGATCGCCGAGGGGGCCGGCGGGGTCCTGGTCCCCCTCAACGACCGCCAACTGATGGTGGACCTGATGACCCACCTGGGATTGCCGGTGCTGCTGGTGGCCCGCAGCGGGCTGGGCACCCTCAACCACACCCTGCTCAGCCTGGAGGCGCTGCGGGGCCGGGGGCTGGAGGTGCTGGGGGTGGTGGTCAACGGGCCCAGGGACCCGGCCAACGAGGAGGGCATCACCCGGTACGGGCAGGTGCGGGTGCTGGCTGCGGTGGAGCCGCTGTTCCGCCTCGATCCCGAGGGGTTGCGCGAGGCGTACCGGCGCTGTTTTGGAGGAGGGGGATGAACTCACCCATCTGGATGCCCTACACCCAGATGCAGGGCGCCCCGGCCCCGCTGGTGGTGCGTTCGGCGCAGGGGGCCCTGCTGGAACTGGAGGACGGCCGCCGGCTGGTAGACTGCATCTCCAGTTGGTGGGTCACCCTGCACGGCCACTGCCAGCCCCGGATCAGTGCGGCCATCGCCGCGCAGGCCGGCCGGCTCGAACAGGTGATCGCCGCCGGCTTTACCCACGCCCCGGCCGAGGAGTTGGCCCGGCGCCTGACCGGCCATCTGCCCTTCCTGCCCCGGCTTTTCTATTCGGACAATGGATCCACCGCGGTGGAGGTGGCCCTGAAGATGGCCTACCAGTACTGGCGCAACCAGGGGGCCGGGGGCCGGCGGCGTTTCCTCAGCCTGGAGGGGGCGTACCACGGCGACACCCTGGGGGCCATGTCGCTGAGCGGGCGCTCGGTCTTCACCGAGGCTTTCGGGGGGTTGCTCTTCCCGGTGGACTTTGTCCCCTTTCCCCAGACCTGGATGGGAGATGGGGAGGCGGAGGAGCGCGAGGGGCTGGCCCTGGCGCACCTGGAGGGCCTCTTGCGCCGGCAGGGGGAGGAGTACGCGGCAATGATCGCCGAACCCCTGGTGCAGGGGGCGGCGGGGATGCGCATGTGCCGGCCCTCCTTCCTGCGAGGGGTCCAAGAACTCCTGCGGGCGCACGGGGTGCTGCTGATCGGCGACGAGGTGTTCACGGGGTTCGGCCGCACCGGGGGGCTCTTCGCCTGCCCCCTGGCCGGGGTACGGCCCGACATCCTCTGCCTGGCCAAGGGGCTCAGCGGGGGCTTCCTGCCACTGGCCGCCACCTTGTGCAGCGAGCAGGTGTACCAGGCATTCTGCTCCGATGATCCGCGCCACACCCTCTACCACGGGCATTCCTACACCGCCAACCCCCTGGGCTGCGCCGCGGCCCTGGCCTCCCTGGACCTGCTCGAAAGCCAACCCCCACCCTATGCCCATCTGGAGGGCTGGCACCGCGAGGAGTTGAGGGAACTGGTGGATCACCCGCACCTGTGCCGGCTGCGGGTCTGCGGCACCATCGCGGCGCTGGAGGTGCGGGGGGCGGCAGGGTACCTGCACGAACTGGGGCCGCGTCTGCGGCAGGCCTTCCTCGAACGGGGGTTGCTGCTGCGGCCCTTGGGCGGGATGATCTACCTGGTGCCGCCCTATTGCCTGGAACGGGATCAGTTGGTCCGGATCTACCGCGCCATCGCCGAGGTGGTCTCGGGGCTCGCTGCGTAGGGGGCCTGGCCTTGCACAGCATCAAGTGTCCAGCGCATTGTTGCTGACCATCGTTGCTGCCTGGTGAGGTGCCGGTTATTTCCCCGTGGACACTTTGGGCTCCAGGCCCAAAAGGCTGAACAGGGCCGCGTCCCTGGCCTGGCCCGGGTGCGGGGTGGTCAGCAACTTGTCGCCCGAGAAGATGGAGTTGGCCCCGGCCAAAAAACACAGGGCCTGCCCTTCGTCGCTGAGTTGGTCGCGGCCGGCCGAGAGCCGGACCATGGCCTGGGGGAAGAGCAGGCGGGCCGCGGCGATCATCCGCACCAACTCCCACACCGAGACCCTGGGCTGCTGGCCCAGGGGGGTGCCGGGGATGGGCACCAGGGCGTTGATGGGCACGGATTCGGGCGGGGTGGGCAGGGAGACCAGGGTGTGGAGCAGGTCGATGCGGTCCTCCTCGCCCTCGCCCAGCCCCAGGATGCCGCCGCAGCAGACCGAGATGCCGGCGCGGGAGACGTGGGCCAGGGTCTGGAGGCGGTCCTCGTAGGTGCGGGTGCTGACCACCTTTTTATAGTGCTCTGGGCCGGTGTCGAGGTTGTGGTTGTAGGCGGTCAGGCCGGCTTCCCTGAGGCGCCGGGCCTGGTCTTCGTCCAACATGCCCAGGGTGCAGCAGACCTCCAGGTCCAGGGCGGCGACCTGCCGCACCATCTCCAGCACCTGGTCGAATTCAGCGCCGTCGCGCACCTGGCGCCAGGCGGCGCCCATGCAGAAGCGGGTGCTGCCGGCCTCCCTGGCCCGCAGGGCGGCCTCGGCCACCGCGCCCGGATCGAGCAGGGGCTGGCGCTCCAGGCCGGTGTGGTGGTGGGCCGACTGGGAGCAGTAGCCGCAGTCCTCGGGGCAGCCGCCGGTCTTGATGGAGAGCAGGGTGCAGACCTGGACCTGGCGGGGGTCGTGGTGGTGGCGGTGTACCTCGGCGGCCCGGTGGATCAGTTCGAGCAGGGGGGTGCGGTACAACTGGCTCACCTGCGGCCGGGTCCAGGGTCCGGGTTGGGTCTGCATGGGTCGCGCTCCTGGCGGGGGTTGCTCAAACCAAGGGAGTTTCGGCGCTGCTGGCAAGGCGGCGGTGGCTTATCTTTTGGATTAAGGAGGGGCGCATGGAGGAGAAACCGCCGGACAGATCCTGGCTCCAGTCCTATGCCCGGTCCAGCCAGTACGCGGGGGCCGGCATCCAGATGGCCGTCTCCGTCTTTTTGTGCCTGCTGGGGGGCAACTGGCTGGACCAGCGCTGGGGGACCTCGCCCCTTTTCCTGATCCTGGGGGTGTTCCTGGGCGGTGGGGCCGGCTTCTACAACCTGGTCAAGCTGCTTACACGCGCCGAAGGGCGCCGACGCGAGGAGAAAGAGGGATGTGGGAAGGAGTGATCGCCGGGGTGGCCGTGGCCGCCCTCAACGGCCTGGGGGCCTGGCTGCTGATCCGCTGGGCCTTTGACCGCGACAACCAGACCTTCGTGCTGGCGGTGCTGGGCGGCACCGGGGTGCGCCTGGCCCTGGTGATGGCCATCTCGGTGGGGATCTTCAAGTTCACCGAGTTGCAGGCCGGCGCCTATATGGGGAGCCTGATCGTCTCCTTTCTGGTCTTTCAGGTCTGGGAAATCGCCCTGGTGTTGCGCCGGCGGGGGAGGGCCAAACCGGGGCAGAGTGGTCCGAGGTAAGAAAAAAGCTGCCCCTGCCGGCCCAGGTGTTGACACGGCTTTTGCGGCTGCTTAGCTTATATATTCTTTGCAGCACGGGCTCCGTCTTTCTATCCCTTCACTGATCCCTGATCCATGTCCGGCGAGACCCAAGCGGCTGGCGCCGCCCACCAACAGATCGACATCCTGGGCCACCTCCTCAACCACGATTATCTGGAGGTGCCCTTCTTCAATGCCCCCCACCTTATCGACGGCAAGATTCCCCTGCCGCAGTTCGATCCCATCTGGGGCATCGACCTGTCCATCACCCGCCACGTGGTGATGCTGTGGATCGCCAGCACTTTGTTGGTGGGGCTGCTGCTGATGGCCTTCCGCCGGCGCGAGCTGGTGCCCAGCGGCCTGGGCAACTTCTTCGAGTCCATCGTCGTCTTCATCCGCGACCAGGTCGTCCTGCCCACCATGGGCGAGGGGGGCCGGGCCTATCTGCCCTACCTGCTCACCGCCTTCTTCTTCATCCTTTCCTGCAACCTGCTGGGCCTGATTCCCTACGCGGCAACCGCCACCGGCAACGTCAACGTCACCGCAGCCCTGGCGCTGATGACCTTTGCCCTCACCCTGGGCGCCGGGATTCGCCACAACGGCCTCTTCGGCTTCTTCAAAAGCATCATCCCCCACGGCCTGCCCCTCTGGCTGCTGCCCATCATGATCCCGGTGGAACTGGTCAGCATGTTCTCCCGGCCCTTCGCCCTGTGTATCCGTCTCTTCGCCAACATGATCGCCGGGCACATGGTCATCCTGGTTTTCCTGGGGATCATCATTCTGCTAAAGGCCCTGTGGCTGGCCCCCCTCTCGGTGGCCTTTGCCACGGCGATCTACCTGCTGGAGATCTTCATCGCCTTTGTCCAGGCGTTCATCTTCACCATGCTATCGACGCTGTTCATCGGCATGGCGGCGCATCCCGAGCACTGAGGGGCCCGCCTGCTCACCAAACGATAAGGAGGCAGGAATGGAATTGGCATATTTGGGCGCCGCCATCGGCGCCGGTCTGGGGGCGATTGGCGCCGGCATCGGCATCGGTCTCCTGGGCGGTTCCGCCATGGAGGGCATGGCCCGGCAGCCCGAGGCCATGGGCGAGATGCGGACCAACATGATCATCGCCGCGGCGCTAATCGAAGGCGTCGCACTCTTCGGCGAAGCAATCTGCGCCGCCATCGTCTTCACCAAGTAAGCGGCCGCTGAGGGCAGCCATGTTAGACCCCCATACCGGGACAATCATCTGGACCCTGATCACCTTTGCGGTGGTCCTGGTGGTGCTCAAGGCGGCGGTGTGGAAGCCGTTGCTGGCGGCGCTGGACGAACGCGAACGGCAGATCAGGGAATCCCTGGCCGCCGCCGAGAAGGCCAAGGCCGAGATGCAGGCCAGCCTCGATGAGCAGCAGCGCGCCCTGGAGGCCGCGCACGACGAGGCGCGCAAGATCGTCGGCCAGGCGCGCGAGGCGGCCGAGCGGGTCAGCCAACAGATCATCGCCGAAGCTCGACAGGAGGCCGAGCACACGGCCCACGCCATGCGCCGCGAGCTGGAAAGCGAGCGCCAGGCCGCCCTGGACCAGTTGCGGCGCGAGGTGGCCGAACTGGCGGTGCGGGCCGCCGGCCTGATCATCGACGCCGAACTCGACAACGAGAAAAACCGCCGGCTGGTCGATGACATGATCAGCCGCATACCCCAGGCCCCGGCCCACAACTGAAGGCGGCGGCGAGGGCGCCCCGCCACATATGGATAACCGATGAGTGCTCCCGAAGTCGTGCGGCGCTACGCCGCCACGCTCCTGGAGGCCGCCGCCGAACTCAAGGTCGAAGCCCAGGTCCAGGCCGACGTCGAGGGCCTGCGGGCCACCCTGCTGGCCTCAGCTGAGTTGGGCGCCTGCCTGGGCAACCGCCTGGTCGAGGCACAGGTCCACCGCGCCTTGCTGGAAAGCCTTTTCGCCGGCAAGGTGCAGCCCCTGACCCTCAACTTCCTACTGCTCCTGGCCGAGCGCGGGCGGGCCGGGCTGCTGCCCTGGGTCCTGGCCGCCTTCATTGACCTTTTCGACGCCAGGCAGGGGGTGCTTCAGGCTGAGGTCCGTTCGGCGGTGGAGTTGAGCGAGGAGCAGCGGCGGGGCTTTCAACAACGCCTCGAAGCCTACACCGGCAAGCAGGTGCGCCTCAGCGCCAGGCTGGACAAGAGCCTCAAGGGCGGCGCCGTCGCCCGGGTCGGCGACACGGTCTTCGACGGCAGCCTGGTCAGGCACCTGGAGTCCCTGCGCGCACAACTGGCAGGGGCGTTGACAACCCACAACTGATCTTACACGGCCCAATTTCGAGGAACTGATCATGCCCACCCCGACCCTGGTCCAGCCCGACGAAATCTCCAAGATCCTCAAGCAGCAGTTGCTGGGCTTTGAGAAGCAGATCGACGTATTCGAGAGCGGCACTGTGCTCTACGTCGGCGACGGCATCGCCCGCGTCCACGGCCTGGCCAATGTGCGCGCCACCGAGTTGGTGGAGTTTCCCCACGGTGTCATGGGCATGGCCCTCAACCTTGAAGCTGACAACGTGGGCTGCGTGCTCTTTGGCGACGACACCCTCATCCACGAGGGCGACCTGGTCAAGCGCACCGGCCGTATCGTCGAGGTGCCCGTGGGCGAGGAGCTGCTGGGCCGGGTGGTCAACCCGCTGGGGCAGCCCATCGACGGCAAGGGGCCCATCAACGCCAAGCAGACCCTGCCGGTGGAGCGCAAGGCCCCCGGCGTGATCGACCGCCAGCCGGTGGAGGAGGCCCTGCAGACCGGGATCAAGGTAATAGACTCCACCATCCCCATCGGCAAGGGCCAGCGCGAGTTGATCATCGGCGACCGTCAGACCGGCAAGACCGCCATCGCTATCGATACCATCATCAACCAGAAGAACAAGGGGGTCACCTGCGTGTACGTGGCCATCGGCCAGAAGGCCTCCTCGGTTGCCAAGGTGGTGGGCAAGCTCGAAGAGAGCGGGGCGATGGCCTACACCATCGTGGTCTCGGCCACGGCCAACGAGCCGGCCCCCCTCCAGTTCCTGGCCCCGTACTCGGGCTGCTCGATGGGCGAGTACTTTCGCGACAAGGGCGGCCACGCCCTGGTGGTCTACGACGATCTGACCAAGCAGGCGTGGGCCTACCGCGAGATGTCCCTGATTCTGCGCCGGCCCCCTGGCCGCGAGGCGTATCCGGGCGACGTATTTTACCTGCACTCGCGCCTCCTGGAGCGGGCCGGCAAGATGAGCGACGAGAAGGGGGGCGGCTCGCTAACCGCTTTCCCGGTCATCGAGATCCTCGAAGGTGACGTCTCGACCTTCGTGCCCACCAACGTCATCTCCATCACCGACGGCCAGATCCTGCTCAAGCCCGAACTCTTCTACTCGGGCATCCGGCCGGCCATGGACGTGGGCGCCTCGGTATCGCGCGTAAGCGCCGCCAAGACCAAGGCGATGCGGGCAGTGTCGCGCACCCTCAAGGGGGACATGTCGCGCTACAACGAGTTCAAGGCTTTTGCCCAGTTCGGCACATCCGACCTGGATCAGAGCACCCGCGACCTGCTCAACCACGGCGAGAAACTGGTCGAGGTGCTCAAGCAGGACCAGTTCAGCCCGCTCTCCCTGGGCGAGGAGGTGGTGGCCCTGTACGCCGCCAACGCGGGCCTCCTCGACGACCTGCCCACCAGGGCGGTGCAGCGCTTCGAGAAGGAGATGCTGGCCAACATGCGCACCGTGCATTGGGCCCTCCTCGAAGAGATCAACAAGACCCTGGCCTTCAGCGATGAGACCAAAACCAAGGTCCACGAGTCCATTCTCAAATTCAAGAGCAGCTTCCGGGCCTAGGAGACCTTTCGTGGCTACCCTGCGCCAACTCAGAACCCGCGTCGGCAGCGTCAAGAACATCCAGCGGGTCACCAACGCCATGAAGCTGGTGGCGGCTGCCAAGATGCGGAAGGCGCAGGATGCCATCGTCGCCGCCCGGCCCTATGGCAGGCAGCTCAGCCGCGTGCTCCAGCACCTGACCCAGAGCATCGAGAGCCAGCACCCGCTGCTGGTGGAGCGGCCAGTGGCCCGGGTGGCGGTGGCGGTGGTGACCGCCGACCGCGGCCTGTGCGGGGCTTTCAACTCCAACGTCTGCCGGATGGCGCAGCAGGAACTGGCTCGCCATCCCCAGACTGACCTGATCACCGTGGGGCGGAAGGGCCGCGACTTTTTCCGGCGGCGCAGCGTCGCCCCGGTGGTCCACCACGCCGATGTCTTCCGCCGGCTGAGCTTCAAGCACGCCTTGCAGATCTCGCACGACCTGAGCCAGCGCTACCTGCGGGGCGAGGTGGACCGGGTGCTGCTGGTCTTCAGTGAGTTCCGGTCCGTGGCCACCCAGCGGCCGGTGGTCGAGCAGCTTTTGCCGGTGGTGAAGCCCGAGGTCGCCGAGGACGAGGCGTTGCTGGACTACATCTTCGAGCCCGAACCCGAGCGGCTGCTCGACGCGCTGGTGCCCCTGCACGTCAACTACCGGGTCTGGCGCGCTCTGCTCGAAGTCAGCGCAGGCGAGCAGGCCGCCCGCATGACCGCCATGGACAACGCCACCAAGAACGCTGGCGACCTGATCGACGGGCTGGTCCGCCAGATGAACAAGAAGCGGCAGGCCTCCATTACCCTCGAACTGATGGACATCATCGGCGGCGCCGAAGCAGTATCACAGTAGACCGACGAGGCTTTTATGAAGGAAGGCACAATCAAGGAAATCATCGGCGTGGTTGTCGATGTGGATTTCGCCGGCCAGGAACTGCCGGCCATCTACAACGCACTCGAAGTGGACCCCGCCCATCGCCCCGGTAAGGAACGCCTGGTGCTGGAGGTGCAGCAGCACCTGGGCGAGAACATGGTGCGCTGCGTGGCCATGGACGCCACCGACGGCCTGGTGCGCGGCGCCAAGGTGGCCGACATCGGCAAGCCCATCCAGATCCCGGTGGGCGAGGAGGCCCTGGGTCGGCTCTTCAACGTCATCGGCGAGCCCATCGACGGCAAGGGGCCGCTCTCCCCCGACGTGCCGCGCATGCCGTTGCACCGGCCGGCCCCGCCGCACCAGGAGCAGGTCACCTCGGACCAGATGCTGGAGACCGGCATCAAGGTCATGGACCTGATTTGCCCCTTTGCCCGCGGCGGCAAGCTGGGCCTCTTTGGCGGTGCCGGGGTGGGCAAGACGGTCATCCTCACCGAGTTGATTCACAACGTGGCCTCCAGCCACGGCGGTTACTCGGTCTTTGCCGGAGTGGGCGAGCGCACCCGCGAGGGCAACGACCTCCTGCACGAGTTGAGCGCCTCGGGGGTGATCGACAAGACGGCGATGGTCTTTGGCCAGATGAACGAGCCGCCCGGCGCCCGCCAGCGCATCGCGCTCACCGGCCTGACCATAGCCGAGTACTTCCGCGAGGAGATGGGCCAGGACGTGCTGCTCTTCATCGACAATATCTTCCGCTTCATCCTGGCCGGCGCCGAGGTTTCGGCCCTCCTGGGGCGTATGCCCTCGGCGGTGGGCTACCAGCCCACCCTGGCCACCGAGATGGGCGAGTTGCAGGAGCGCATCACCACCACCAAGAAGGGCTCCATCACCTCGGTGCAGGCCATCTACGTGCCGGCCGACGACTACACCGATCCGGGGGTGGTCACCGCCTTTGCCCACCTTGACGGCCGCATCGTGTTGGAGCGCAACCTGGCCGACCAGGGCCTCTACCCGGCGGTGGACCCCCTGGCCTCCAGCTCGCGCATCCTTGACCCCCATGTGGTGGGCGAGGAGCACTACCAGGTGGCTCGCCAGGTACAGCAGATCCTGCAAAGGTACCGCGACCTGCGGGAGATCATCGCTATCCTCGGCATTGACGAACTGTCGGACGAGGACAAGATCGTGGTGGCCCGGGCCCGGCGCATCCAGCTCTTCCTGACCCAGCCCTTCCACGTCGGCGAGGGTTTCACCGGCATCCCCGGCGAGTTCGTCAAGGTCGAGGACTCGGTCAAAGGGTTCAAGGAGATTGCCGAGGGCAAGCACGACGAGTTGCCCGAGCAGGCTTTCTACATGGTCGGTTCCATCGAGCAGGCCGTGGCCAAGGCCAAGAAGATGGCCGGCGGCTAAGCCTAGAGGCGCTATGGTGGAGTTTCAGCTCGACATCGTCACCCCGGAAAAGCGGGTCTACAGCGGCGAGGTAGCGCGTTTCCAGGGTTCCGGCACCGAGGGCAGCTTCGGAGTGCTGGCCCGCCACGCCCCCCTCCTGACCTCGCTGAAGAGCGGTCAGCTCGCCTTCCTCGACCACCAGGGCAAGGCCCGCCGCGTGGCCGCCAGCGGCGGCTTCGCCGAGGTGGGGGATAACCAGGTGACGGTGCTGGCCGAGACCGCCGAATTCGCCGAGGAGATCGACGTAGCCCGGGCCCAGGCGGCCCGCAGCCGCGCCGAGGAAAGGTTAGAGAAGAAAGAGGAGGGCACCGACGTGGTCCGGGCCCAGGCGGCCCTGGCGCGGGCCCTCAACCGCCTCAAGGTGCGCGGCGTCCTTTGAACCGGGCCCCAGCCCAAGGTCCGGCCAATCATCGCCAGATGGTTGGCCGTTTTTTATTTTAATTCCCGTGGCCCTTTCAGGTGGAAGTGTTATGTCCGCGGTCCCGCCCCGCCTGCGCCAGTTCCTGGAGGAGCACATCCCCCTCATCGAGGCGGAGATGTTCTCCTTCCTGCCCCTCCAGGCGCCCGAGGAGTTCATGTATCGCCCCATGCGCGACTACCCCGAGCGGGGCGGCAAAAGGGCGCGGCCGGCCTTGGTGCTGCTGGCCTGCGCCGCCCTGGGCGGGGATTGGCGCCGGGCCCTGCGCACCGCGGCGGCCTTCGAGATGTTCCAGTCCTTTGCGGTGGTCCACGACGACATCGAGGACGGCTCACAGATGCGGCGGGGCAAGCCCTGCCTGCACCATCTGCACGGGGTGCCCCTGAGCATCAACGTGGGCGACGCCCTCTACTGCAAGGTCTTTGAGGTGCTGGGGGCCAACCGGCCGCTTTTGGGCGCGGAGATGTCGTTGGAGCTGATTGAGGAGATGGTGCGGGGCTCGCGCGAGACCTTCGAGGGGCAGGCCTACGACGTGGGCTGGATCAGGCAGCGCCACATCCCCAGCGAGGCCGAATTCATGGTCATGCTGCGCAAGAAGACCGGCTGGTACACCGGGAGGGGGCCCTGCACCGCCGGGGCGATCATCGCCGGGGCCGACCCCGCCCACCGGCGGACCATCGGCGACTTTGGCGAGGCCATGGCCATCGCCTTCCAGATCCGCGACGACCTGCTCAACCTCACCTCCTCCGAGCGCGACGCCGAGGTGGCTCCCGGCATCACCTCGGGGGCGTACGGCAAGGAGCGGGGCGGGGATATCGCCGAGGGAAAGCGCACCCTAATCCTCATCGACCTCTTGCGCAAGTGCTCGGCCGCCGAGGCCGCCGAGGTGCTGGAGGTCCTGCATCAGGACCGCCAGCACACCAGCCAGGCCCAGATCGAGCGGGTCATCTCCCTGGTCGAGCGCTACGGCTGCATGGCTTTTGCCGAGGGGGTCTGCCGGCAGCAGGCCGAGCGGAGCCTGGGCCACCTGGAGGCCCTGCCGGCCACCGAGGCCCGCGAGCTGTTGCGGGAGATGCTGGAGTTCCTGGTGCAGCGGGCCTTCTGAGCCCCTTCAGCCCCCGGCATAGACCCGCTGGCGGGTGGCCCGCATGTAGCCCAGGGTGTAGGCGGTGCTGCGGCCATCCCCGGCGTCGGGCACATGGTCGGGGATGAGCACCCCGTCGAAATCCACCTCCCGCAGGGCCCGCATCACCTCGTACATGTCCACGTAGCCCTCGTCCACCAGGGTCTCGCGGAAGCGGGGCAGGGGGGCGTCCACGTTGCGGAAGTGGATCTTGAAGAGCCGGCCCTGCCGGCCGAAGTGGTCGATCATCCCCAGCACGTCCCTTCCCATCATCGCCCCGCCCTCCGCCCAGGTCCCCACGCAGAAGCAGAGCCCGAAGTTGGGGCTGTCGGCGAGTTCCACCGCCCGCTCGTACCCCGCAAAGTCGCGGATCACCCGTGCCACCCCTCCCAGGGTGGCTACCGGCGGGTCGTCGGGGTGCAGGCCGATGCGCACCCCGGCCTCCTCGGCCACCGGCATCACCTGCCGGATGAAGCGGGTGAAGGTGTCCCAGATCTCTTCATCGCTATAAGCCCGGCCGTGGGAGAAGGGTAGTTTGGCCGCTTCCGCCATATCGAACTCGCGGGTGGGGATGCCGCCCCGGGCCTGCCCCACCCGGGTCTGGTAGTAGGGCAGCATCTTGATATTGGCCATGTGGGCGTAGGTAGTGTAGGTGATGCCGGCCCGGCCCAGGTCGCGCAGGTACTGCTGGTACTGGGCCACCTTCAGGTCGAAGCCCTCCAGACCCAGCACCAGGGTGGGGTCGCAGTGCAGGTCGAGGATGCCGACGTTCCACAGGTGAATGCCGTGGTCCCCGAGCAGGCGGCGGGTCTGGGCCAGGTACTCGTAGTTGGCGTCGGCGATGGTGGTCCAGATGGTGGCGCACTCGACGCCCAACTGCTGGAAGACCTGCAGGTCCTTGGCGGTGGGGTGGGGGTTGAGCCGGTCGCCGATCTTGATGCCGGGCAGGGCGGGCATGGGTCTTTTCCTCAGGACAGGGGATGGTAGAAGTAGGCCAGGAGCAGGCGGGCGGTGTTGTAGAGGGCTTCGAGGTGGCAGATCTCGTAGCCGTGGGTGTTGTCCCCCGGATAGCCGATGAGGGCGGCGCGGGCAGCGGCGCCGCGGCTCTTGGCAAAGGTGGCGTCGCTGCCGTAGGAGGTAAGCACCGCGGTCTGCACCCCAAAGCCCAACTCCCCGGCCAGGCGCTCCAACTGCTGGTTGATGCGCTGGTGGTAGATGCCCGAGGAGTCCTGACAGCCCAGCACCGGCTCGGCGCTGTTGCGGACCTGGTACTCCTGGGCCACGGGCACCACGTCGAGGGCAATGACCGTGTGGCTGGGCAACTGGGCCAGGGCGTAGGTGGCCCCGTGGGCGCCGATCTCCTCCTCGGAACTGGCGACCAGGTACACGTCCTGGGCCGGCGGCTCGGCCCGGAGCTGGTGGGCGGCTTCGAGCAGGGCGGCCAGGCCGCCACGGCAGTCGAGGTTGTAGCCGCACAGGTACTCGCCCAGGGGCCAGGGTGCCTTGAAGGGACGGGCGATCACCACCTTGGTGCCGGCCCGCACCCCGGCCTTCTGCAATTGCTCGGGACCCAGCTTGGTCTCCACCCACATCAGCTCCCAGCTCAGGCCCCTGCCCTCCTTGAGCTGGCCGGCCGGGCTCTCGGTGGAGACGTGTTTGGAGCCGATGGAGAGCACCCCCGGGATCAGGCCCTCGCGGCCCATGATCTCCACTGGGATCTCGCCGATGGCCCAGGGGTGCAGGCCGCCCACGTTGCGCACCCGCAGCCGGCCGTCCTCCTCCACGCGTTTGACCACCATCGAGATCTCATCCTTGTGGGCGGTCACGGCGATGGGGGCGTCGGCGCTGCGGCCGCGCATGTGGATGATGATGTTGTCGGCGGGATCCTGCCAGACGGCGTCGCCGACCCCGCGCATCTGTTCGAGAACCAGTTGATCGACCTCGGCTTCAGCGCCGGAAGGGGCGTGGGCGCGGAGCAGTTGGTCGAGGCAGCGGTACATGCGCTCGCGGTGGAGGGGAATTTGCACGGCGGGCCTCCGGGTGGGGGTCGAAGTGGGGCGGAAAATGTAGAGGTTGGGCAGAGGTGGCGCAAAAAAGCCCATCCGGTGGCGGAGGGGCTTAGAGGGTGGGGCTGGGATTAAAATTAGGAGGCCAGGACGCCGATCACTTCCTCGGCCAGGGGGCGCAAGTCTTTCTGCAGGCGGATGCGGCCGCGGTTGACCCTGGATTTGACCGTGCCCACCGGGCTGTCGATGATCTTGGAGATCTCCTCGTAGGAGAGGCCGTTGAGATCGCGCAGGAGCACGGCCTCGCGGAATTCCTCGGGCAACTGGTGGATGGCCTCGACCACCGAGCTCTGGATGGTGCGGGTATCGGTCTGCTCGCCGGGCAGTTGCTCGCGGTCCACCGGCTCATAGAAGGAGCTGTGCTCCTCGTCCTCGCTGGGGCCGATGGGAATCCAGTGCCAGCGCTTGCGCCGGCGCAGCTCGGTCTTGGCCAGGTTGCCGGCGATGGTGTAGAGCCAGGTGGAGACCTGCTCGATGGCCTCGTACTGGTGGCGGTGCCTCATGCAGCGAAGAAAGGTCTCCTGGACCAGATCCTCGGCTGTTTCGCGGTCCCCCACAAAGCGGTAGACGAAGTTGAAGAGGGGAACCCGGTAGCGACGGACCAGCAGGGCGAGGCTGTTCTGATCCTGGGCGGCCTGCATCAGGATGGCCTTGTCGGAGAGGTTTCTGAGCGGGTTCATAGGCCAGTCCTTTCTAGATCGGCTGAGCGTGAACAGCTAGTGGGGGACGCTGGCTCCGCCAGGGCATAACGCAATATTCATACCATCTATTTCGGCAGGGAAAGGGGGCCCCTTTTGTGAGCCCCCTCACCAAGTCAGACCAGATTTGGCGGCAAGTGGGTGGGGTTGCTCTCAAAAATCTGAGACTCTCCTCATTTTTCTGAGGAGGTGGATTTTGACAGGGCAGGGGGCAGGCAGTAGATTCTCCACCCCTTGTAAGGGCGGGAAGGCAATGGCCGAGGAACTGATAAAACAGCTTCAAAGTATTAGTGAAAAAAGGGAGATACACCGCTTCTCGCCCCAGGATATGGTCGAGTTGCTCCAGGACGGGGAGGAGGTGGGGTGGATCATCTCCCAGGTATTGCCCGAGGGCCCGGCCGAGGCTGTCAAGGAATTAAGTGGTCTGCTGACCCAGATCGCCGCCCAGGTGGCGGCTGCAGGGGGGCAAACCGAGGCCCCTGAGCCGGCCGCGCCAAGGGAAGGGGCGGCCCAGCCAGAAGGGGAGGATGCCACCTGGCAGGACCTGGAACAGCTCCCCCTGCCCCCTGGGGTGGATGCCCGCCAGTTCAGGGAGTTGATGGCCTCGCCTCAGGGCGCATTGCTGACCGACTTCAGCGCCTTTTGCCAGGAGCAGGGGATGGCGCAAGGGGGCGATGCCCGTGAGATGAGCGGGGCGTTGCAGGAGTTACACGAGGTGTGGCTGCAAACCCCCCGGTCCTCGCTGGAGGGCAAGAAGCCGGTCGAGGTGCTGAACGGGGGGAGGCTGATGCCCGCCAGAGTGGAAACCTTCCGGCGCGAGGCCCCTAAGGTGGGCCGCAACGACCCCTGCCCCTGCGGCAGCGGAAAGAAGTTCAAAAAATGCCACGGCACGGAATGAGGTCCGCGTGGTCGAGTTGAAGGAGTCGGCGCAGATCCAGGGGGTGGCCGTAGCGGAATTGCAGGTTTTTGGCGACCAGCGCGGCCGTTTTGCCGAGACCTTCCGCAAGGAATGGTTCCCGCAGCGCAGCTGGGAGCGGATGCAGGTCAACCGTTCCGAGTCCCAGGCCGGGGTACTGCGTGGCCTCCACTACCACCGCCATCAGGTGGACTACTGGCACTGCGTTTCCGGGCGCATACGGGTGGGGTTGTGTGACCTGCGCCCTTCCTCACCCACCCAGGGCAGGAGCCAGCTCATCGAATTGGGCCAGGAAGCCCTGCATGGCCTCTATATCCCCTGCGGCGTGGCCCACGGTTTTGCGGCCCTGAGCGAGGTGGTGCTCTTCTACGTGGTGGACAACTACTACGACGGGGCCGACGAGCTGGGGGTGGCCTGGAACGACCCGGCCCTGGGCCTGGACTGGAAACTGGGAGCCCTGCCCGTCCTCTCAGCCCGCGACCAGCGCAACCCGCTGCTCAAGGACATACCCCCTGACCAACTGCCGAGGTGATCCCATGCTCCTGGACCTGAACGCCGCCCTAATCCAGACCCAGGCCCTGCGCCTGGCTCCCCCGGGCCAGATTTTCTGGTACACCTCGGGGACCGTGGGGCCCTACTACATCAACACCCACTATCTGTACGGCGGGCAGGGGCCGGCCGAGGACTTGCTGCGCTTTATCGACGCCGAGAGCACAGACCATGTGGCCTTTCCCGGCCGGCTGCAAGCGCGGGTGGAGGCCCAGGCCGCTGCGGACCCGATCTTCGCCGGGGTGGTCGAGGCCCTGGCCGAGCGGGCCGGGGGACAGGCAGGCGATTTCGTCTCGGGAGGGGAGCGGCGCGACTGGTTTTTCTCGGGGATGGTGGCCGCCCGCCTGGGCAAACCGTATCTGCTGATCTACAAGGACCACGGTGCGGTGTTCTATCGGGGAGGGAAGGCGGAGGTGGTGGACAAGTTGAAGGGGATGAAGGCCCTGCACGTGGCCGACCTGATCACCGAGGCGTCGAGCTACACCCGCGACTGGATTCCGGCGTTGCGAAAGCGAAGGGCGGAGATAAGCTACGCCCTCAACGTGGTGGACCGGGCCCAGGGTGGGGCCGAGGCCCTGGCCAGGGCCGGGGTGCGCTCTGAGGCGCTCTTGCGGGTGGACGGGGAATTGTTTGTCGCGCTTCGGCGGGCAGGCCACATCGATTCTCAACAGGAGTCGGTGCTCCTGGCCTATGCCCAGGACCCTCATTCGGCGATGAAGGCTTTCTTGCAGGAAAACCCCGAAATTCTGCGGCAGGCCCTGCGCTCCGCCGACCAGCGCACTGGGGACCGCGCCCGGCTCCTGGCCGCACACAATCCCTACCAGTTGGCTCCCGAGTTGCTGAAAGCCTGAGTCAACGGGCCGGCGGGTAGACCAGCAGCCCTTGGCGTTCGGTGCGGGCGCGGAAGAGGTAGCCGCTGGCTGTGACGTAGAGGGTTTTGAGGTCCGGGTCGCCGAAAGTGCAGTTGGTGGGCCGGTCCAAAGGCACGGGATGGGTTTCCAGCACCCGGCCATTGGGGGCAAAGACGTAGATCATCGGCCCAGAGCCGCTCTGCTGCCAGCCGGCGGTGGCGACGAGGTTCCCCCCGGTATCGAGGCACATACCGTCGATGCCGCGGTGGGGGTAGAAGTTGTGCAGCACGAGGTATTCCCCCACTGAGCCGTCCGCAGCGATGGGGTAGGCCCGCAACTCCCGCTTGTTCCCCTCTCCATAGTGGCTCTGGGCCACGTAGAGCCATTGCTGGTTAGGGGAGATCAGCAGGCCGTTGGGCTTGGTGGTGTCGGTGGTAGTGCGGTGGAGCTGCCAGGAGCCGCCGGGCTCTGGGTCGAGCCGGAACACCGACTGGTGGTCCAGCTCGAGGTCGTCCTCCCTGTCGCCGTAGCGCGGGTCGGTAAACCACAACCTCCCCTTCGCGTCGAAGGCCAGGTCATTAGGGCTGTTGAGGCGCTTGCCCTCAAAGCGATCGGCCAGAACCGCGGTGCTGCCGTCGGCGTTATAGCGGACGATGCGCCGGCCTTCCCCGCCCCCTTCGCAGCCGTACAAGCGCCCTTCCCGATCGAAGAGCAACCCATTGGCCTCGTTGGTGCCGGTGCGCCATACCGCGCAGTCGCGGGTGCGAGGGTCGTAGCGCAGGATGCGGCTGTTGGGGATGTCGGTGAAGAAGAGCGCCTCCCCGTCCCAGGCCGGGCCTTCAGTGATGTAGCTGAAGGGGCCGGCGACCTGCTCGAAATGCCAGCTCATCCCGAAACCTCCTCCACTTCCTGCCCCCCGATCCGCACCGAGACCAGTTGCGAGACCCCTTCCTCGGGCATGGTGACCCCGTGTAGGGTGTCGGCGGCGCCCATGGAGATCTTGTTGTGGGTCACCATGATGAACTGGGTGCCCTGGGCGAACTCCTTGAGCACCCGCACGAAGCGCTGCACGTTGACGTCGTCCAGGGGGGCGTCCACCTCGTCGAGGATGCAGAAGGGGCTGGGCTTCACCTGGTAGATGGCGAAGAGCAGGGAGATGGCGGTGAGGGCCCGCTCGCCGCCGGAGAGCAGGCTGATGCTCTGGAGGCGTTTGCCCCGAGGCCGGGCGGTGATCTCGATGTCGGCCTCCAAAGGGTCCATCTCCGGGGCCAATTGCAGATTCGCCTCGCCGCCGGGGAAGAAGCGGGCGAAGGTCTCGCGGAACTTCTCGTTGATTTGGGTGAAGGAATCGACGAAGATCTGGCGTGCCACCCGGTCGATGCGGTTGAGGGTGGTTTTCAGGTCTTCGGCGGCGCTGAGCAGGTCGTCGCGGTGCTGGGTGAGGAAGTCGAGGCGCTCCTTCTGCTCGGCGTACTCGTCGAGCACCGCCACGTTGACGCTGCCCAAGCGCTGGAGGGATAGGCGCAGCTCCTCGGCCCTGGCCTCAATGGCCGCCAGATCCAGACCCTCCTCGGGCCGGCCCATGGCCTCCACCTCGCAGTGCTGCTCCTCGCGCAGGCGCTCCGAGATATGGGCGGCGCGGCTGCGCAACTCGGCGATCTTCAACTCCAGTTCGTGGCGGCGCTCGCGCTGGGCGCTGAGTTCGCGCTGCAGCCGGCTGATCAGCTCCTCCAACTGCCGGCTCTGGGTCAGGACCTCCTGCCAGTGTTCCTGGCGCTGGTCGCGCTGGCGGGTCAGCTCGTCGCGGGTGTGGTGCAGCTCCCTGAGGCGGTAGGTCAGTTGCGTTGCCAACTGGCCCAGGTCCCGGCGGTTCTGGGCGGCTTGTTCCCCCTCCTGCCGGCTGCGCTCGATGTTCTGCTCCAGGTTCTGCCCGATGTGGCGTAGGCGCTGCTCGTCGCGGCACAGGCTCTCGGCCTGCTCCACCAGCCGGGCCCCTTCCACCCGGAGGACGGCCAGTTTCTCGGCCCGGTCGCGGCGGGTTTCCTCGGCCCCCTGCAACTCCTCCTCGCGCCGGGCAATCTGCTCCTCTAACTGAACCCCCTGCTGGTCGAGCTGCTCCAGGGTGTTTTCCTGGGCCTTAGTGGACTGGCGCAGCCCGGCCAGGCGCTCGGCCAGGCGGGTGTGCTCGCGGTCCAGCCCTTCGAGCTGGGCCCCCAGGCGCTGGGCCTCGGCCTGGGCCCGCTGGCTGAGGTGGGCCTGCTCGCGCTCCTGGTCGCGCAGGGCCTCGGCCTGGCCGGCCAGGGACTGGGCCCGGCGGGCCAGCAGGGCGCTGCGCACCTGGGTGGACTGGCAGAGGTTCTCGGCGGCGTGTAACTGGGCGCGGCAATGGGCGCCGCGGGCGCGCAGGGCCCGCAGTTCGCGGCGCCGACCCAACACACCGCTGTCCTCGTCCCTGGCCTGGCCGCCAGTCACCCGGCCCCCCATATCGACGGCATCGCCCTGGAGGGTGACGAAGCGCAGTTCCTGGTCCACGTACCCGCCGGCCACGGCCAGGGCGGCTTCGAGGTCCTCGACCACAAAGGTGTGGCGCAGCAGCCGGCCCAAGAGCGGGGCCAGGGCTGAGTCGGCCTGCACATAGCGCAAGAGCGGCCCGATCAGTCCGGGGAAACGGGCCGGCGGGGCGGCCGGGGGCGGGGGGGTCTGCCACTCCAGGGGGAAGATCCCGGCCCGGCCTCCGGTGGCGGCAAGGTGGCGCAGGGCCTCCAGCACCCCGCCCGCCCCTGGGGCGACCAGGGCCTGAAGGGCCTCGCCCAGGGCGGTCTCGACGACGCGGTCGTAGCCGGGGGTCACCTCGATCAGGTCACCCAACACGCCGGTGAAGAGGCCCTGGTGCGGCGAGTCGAGGATAAGCTTGCGCACCCCGCTGTCGTAGCCTTCGTAGCTGGAGCGCAGCCGTTCCAGGGCCTGCAGCCGGGCCTGCTCGCCTTCGAGGGCGCGGCGGGCCTCGTCGCGCTGCTGCCGGCGTCGGGACAGCTCAGCGTCGACGGCTCCGGCCCACTGGCGCACGGCCTGCTGGTCCTCCTGCACCTGGCGCAGGCGCCCCTGCCGCTCTTGCAGTTCCTCCTGGGCCAGCCGGGCCTGTTCTCTGGCGCGCTCCTGCTCCTGGGCCAGCCGGCCGATCTCGCCCTCCAACTGGCGCTGGCGCTCGCTCAAACCCTCGGCCTCGGTGCGCAGGCGCTCCAGGGCGCCGGCGGCCTCACCCTGGCGGCGCAGGAGCTCGACCTGCTGGCGCTTCTTGTTGTCCAGGGCATAGCGGCTGGTCTGAAAGGCGCTCTCAGCCGCGGCGGCCTCTCCCTCGCCCTGCTCCCGGCGCTCCTGGTCGGCCGCCAGTTGGGTCTGAGCGTTTTGCAGTTCGGCGGCCGCTTGGGCCAGTTGCTGCTGGGCCGTTTCCAACTGGCGGCAGTATTCCTCGCACGCGGCGGTGGTGCGGGCGATGAGGGTCTCGCTGGCTTCGAGGCTGGCCCTGGCCGTGGCCAGTTGCCGGTCCTGGTCGTGGATCTCGTCCACGCAGATGCCGTAGCGCTGGCCCACATCCTGCAGCCCCTTCTCGGCCTCGGTAACCGCCAGCCGGCCCTTCTCCAGTTTGGCCTCGCGGCTAGTGAACTCGATGTATCCGGATTCGGCCAGAGCGCTCACGCGAGCCAGTTCCTCGCCCAGGGGGCGCAGCTGGTCCTGGATGGCGAAGAAGCGCAGCCGGCCCAGCAAGATCTCCTGGGCGTCGAACTCCTGCTTGAGTTCCTGGTAGCGCCGCGCCCGGCCCACCTGTCGGCCCAGGTAGTCCACCTGGCGCTGGATCTCGGAGATGATGTCCTCGATGCGGGTCAGGTCCGCGGTGGTGGATTCGAGCTTGGACCAGGTGGACCGGCGGCGGACCTTGTATTTGGTGATGCCAGCGGCCTCTTCGATGATGCGGCGGCGGTTGTCGGTGCGCTCGCTGATGATCTCGTCCACCATGCCCTGCTCCATCACCGAGTAGGCCCCCGGCCCCAGGCCGGTGTCCATCAACAGATTCTGCACGTCGAGCAGGCGGCAGGGGACCTTGTTGAGCAGGTAGTCGCTCTCGCCTGAGCGGAAGAGCCGGCGGGTGATGTTCACCTCATTGAAGTCGATTGGCAGGGCGCGGGCCGCGTTGTCGATGGTGATGGTGACGTCGGCCATGCCCAACTGCTTGCGTTTGCGGGTGCCGGCGAAGATCACCTCTTCCATGCGGTGGCTGCGGAAGGCGCTGGCACGCTGCTCGCCCATGCCCCAGCGGATGGCCTCGATGACATTGGACTTGCCGCAGCCGTTGGGGCCGACGATGGCGGTGATCCCCGGGCCGAAGGGGATGGTTATCTTGTGGGCAAAGGACTTGAAGCCGTAGATCTCGATGGCGGTGAGCAGCAAAGCCGGATATCCTCTGGAAGGTGGCGGTTTCAGCTCAGCGGGCCAGCCGGCCGGCGAACTCCTGGGCGAATTTCTTGAGCTTGGGGGCGATGACCAGCCGGCAGTAGGTCTGGCCGGGGTTGAGGCGATAGTAGTCGCGGTGGTAGTCCTCGGCCGGGTAGAAGCGGGTCAGGGGCTCGATGGTGGTAACGATGGGGTCGGGCCACAGGCGGGCCGCTTCCCGGCGCGAGAAGTCGGCGGTCTGCCGCTGCGCCTCGCTGTGGTAAAAGATCACCGAGCGGTACTGGGTGCCCACGTCGGGGCCCTGGCGATTGAGGGTGGTAGGATCGTGGGTGCGCCAGAATACCCCGAGCAGGTCGGCGAAGGAGAGGACCTGGGGATCAAAGTCGATCTGGGCCACCTCCGCGTGCCCGGTGGTCTCGCCGCACACCTGCTGGTAGGTGGGGTTCTCGGCGCTGCCGCCGGCGTACCCGGGCACGGCACCCCACACCCCCTGCATCTGCTGGAAAACCGCCTCCACGCACCAGAAGCATCCGGCGCCGAGGGTGGCGGTTTCGCGTGCTGCGGCTCTTGTCCCAGCCTGGGACATCGTCCCTCCTGCGTGGCAAAATAGAGAAATGGTACAGCATCCGGCGAGCACGGTCAAGGCAATTGTGGCAGGAGGTTTCGTACCCCGGCGCCTTGACAGGCCGGAAGGGGCTGGGCTAGATTCTCCCCTAATGGAGAGGGGGCGATGAACCTGGGTGATCTGCTGGCCGACGTGACCGGTCGCCTGCCCGAAGACCGCCGCCAGGCCGTGCAGGGCCTGGTGGCCAAGTACGGGGCGGACGAGAACCTGCGCTTCATCCTGACGCTGGTGGCCGCCGGCGGCAAGCGGGAGCGCCGGCTGGTGCGCCTGTTGCTCAACGAACTGGAGGACCTGGACGAGCGCCGCAAGCTCAGCGGCGCCCAGCAGGAAGGTTGAGGGTGGCCGGGTCGGGCTGGCGCTTCCTGCGCCGTATCGCCGATCATTCCTTTGCCCTGGCAGGGGAGGACCCGTTGCTGGGGGAGGTGGCGGCCAAGCTGTACAGCGGCGCCCGGGCCGCGGCGGCCCCCAAATCGTCTACTGCTTCCAGCCAAAGGAGGGGGCCTACACCCTGCGCCGCCGGGGCCGGGTCGTGGCCAGAGCCGCCTCGCTGAACGCGTTCTTCCTGGAGGCCGAATGGGCCTTACCCACCATACCCCCTGCTGCGCATAGGGCATTATTTGCAACTACACGCCGGCAGCGCCGCCCGCCAGGGCCGGGGCCTGCTGCTGGTGGGCCCGCCCGAGGCCGGCAAAACCTCCCTGGCCCTGCCGGGCTGGTCCCGCCTGGGCGTCGAAATCGCCCTCCGCGGGAGGAGCGCAGGAGGTCTGGGCGTACCGCCGCGACCTGGTCCTGCGCCCCGGCACCCGGGCGCTGCTGCTGGAGGGTCCCCCGGAGGGCCCTCCCATCAAGTGGTCCGAGGGCAACTGCTACCTTTCCCCCCGGCTGATCTCCGCCCTGCGCCTGGGCGCCGGGCTGAGGTGGTCCGGCGGCGGAGTTGGTCTTCGGCGACGCCAGGGCGGCGGCCGCGAGGCGTTCAAAAATCTAACGCCGAGTCATCCGGCAGCTCGAATTCTTCGTCCTTCCCCATGCAGATGATGTGCTCGGCGGTCAATTCCTGGCGGCCGGGGTACCCGGCGTCGATCTCGTGCCAGTAGCGCACCTGGGACTCGCCCCGCTGCCAGCACAGGTATACCCAGCGGCCGCCAAAGGTGGTGGGGAAGTCGATCAGACCGTGGCTCAGCCCGCCCTGGGGGAAGCGCAGCCCGCGGCCGCGGATCTCCTGGTGGACCAAGCCCTCGATCTCGCGGCTCAACTGGGCGCGCATGCGGGTGTGGCGCAGGAATTCCCGGTGGTCCGGGTTGCCGGAGGATTCCACCCGCTCCCCCCACAGCACCTCCAGGAACTGGAGTTGCTCGCAGTGGTGCAGGAGCCGGCGCCGGTACTCGTCGAGCTGGTCCAGCAGCGCCTCCAGATGGGGGATGAGGGCGTCGGCCTCGGCGACGGTAAAGGCCTTGTGGCGGGCCATTGAGTTCCTCGTGCAAAAAGGGCGGTTTTGGGGGGAGTATAGCGCATCCTGGGAGTGGCCACAAGAAGCTCTTGCGCGGGTGGGGGGCCTGTCGCATATTAGTCCAAAAGCGGCGCCTCCTCCGGTCCTGCAAATCCTCGCAATCCCAAGCATCATATGGCGGTCACCCTGGAAATTGTCAGGCAGGTGGCGGCTTTGGCCCGCCTGGAGTTTTTGCCCCAGGAAGAGGAGCGGCTGGTCGGGGAGCTCAACCGGATTCTGGAGTACATGGAAAAGCTGGGCGAACTGGACACCGCCCAGGTGGAGCCCACCGCCCATATCATATCCCCAATCGACGCCTTCAGACCGGACGAGGCGGAGGTCTTCCCCGGCGCCGCGGCCCTGCTGGCCCCGGCCGACCCGCGGGACGAGGGGTATTTCAGGGTGCCCAGGATCATCGACTGAAGGAAGCGGCAGCCCGCCCGGGCGGCCGCTTCTCGTTTTTCGGGCGTTCTTCGCCAAGGGGGCAAGATGGCAGGCAAATACACCGGGCCAAAATACGTGGTGGTGGCCGGGGGGGTGATGAGTGGGGTGGGCAAGGGGCTGACCACGGCCTCCATGGGCAAGATCCTGCGCGAGTACGGCTACACCACCACCGCGGTAAAGATCGATCCCTACATCAACTACGACGCCGGCACCCTGCGCCCCACCGAGCACGGGGAGGTGTGGGTCACCGACGACGGCGGCGAGATCGACCAGGACCTGGGCAACTACGAGCGTTTCCTGGGCGTGGACCTGCCGCGCTGGAACAACCTTACCACCGGCCAGATCTACCACGCGGTGATCGAGCGGGAGCGGCGGGGCGAGTACCTGGGCCAGACGGTGCAGCCCATCCCCCACATCACTGAGGAGATTAAGCGCCGCATCCAGGAGGCTGCCGCCGGCTACGACCTCGCCCTGGTGGAGATCGGCGGCACGGTGGGCGACTACGAGAACGAGCCGTTCCTCTTTGCCATGAAGGCCCTGGAGCGCGAGATAGGCGAGGAGCACTTTCTCTTTGTGCTCATCACCTACCTGCCGGTGCCCCCCCATGTCGGCGAGATGAAGACCAAGCCCACCCAGCAGGCCATCCGGATGCTCAGCGAGAACGGCATCTTTCCCGACTTCATCGTCTGCCGCTCGCACCAGGACATCGACGAGGTGCGCAAGAAGAAGATCCAGGTGGGCGCCAACGTGCCCATCGAGCACATCATCTCCGCCCCGGACATGAAGACCATCTATGACATCCCCCTCACCCTGGAGGCCGAGGGCATGGGGGAGAAGATGCTGGCCAAGCTGGGCCTGGAGGTGCGCAAGCGGCCCGACTGGGCCCACTGGGAGGGGTTGGTGCGCCGCAGCAAGGACCCGGTCAATCGCGTGCGGGTGGCCATGGTGGGCAAGTACGCCGAGAGCGGAGCCTTCCAGTTCACCGATTCGTACATCTCCGTGAACCAGTCCCTCATCCATGCCGGGGTGGCCAACGACGCCAAGGTGGAGATCGTCTGGATCGACGGCCACAGGTTCGAACAGGGCGAGATGGGGGTGGAGGTGCTCGACGAGTACGATGGCATCGTGGTTCCCGGGGCCTTTGGCGCCGGCGGCGGCGAGGGGGTAATCATAGCCATCCGCCGCGCCCGCGAGCAGAACATCCCCTTCCTGGGCCTGTGCTACGGGCTGCAACTGGCTGTGGTGGAGTTCGCCCGCCACGTGGCCGGGATCAAAGAGGCAACCTCCGAGGAGTTCAAGGACGATTCCCCTTACCAGGTGGTGTGTATCCAGGAGCAGCAGAAGAAGGTCATGGAGGAGAACCGCTACGGGGGCAGCATGCGGCTGGGGGCGTATGCGGCGGTGCTCAAGCGCAAGACCCGGGTCCTCGAACTCTACGAGAAGTGCGGCCGCCTGCAGGAGGACGCCAAGCGCATCCGCCAGTTGATGGACAACCCGGAGCAGGCCTTCCGCGTCGGCGAACTCATGCTGGGCCGCGACAAGGTGGTGCTGGAGCGCCACCGCCACCGCTACGAGATTTCCGCCCGCTTCGTCGAGTTGCTGGAGGAGGAGGGACTGGTCTTCTCGGGGTATCACCGGCGGGTGGACGGCACCCGGCTGATGGAGTTCATCGAGCTGCCCAAGCACCGCTACTTCATCGCTACCCAGGCCCATCCCGAGTTCAAGTCGCGCCTCGACAATCCGGCCCCTCTCTTCGCCGGCTTCGTCAAGGCCGCCCTCGACTACCGCCAGGAGCGGGGCAGCGCCTGAGGGCCGGCTACTTGCAGGGGAGGCAGTATAGGCGGCCGCGCTCGCTCTGGGGCGCGGCTGTTTTTTTGGTCCTGTGGGCCTGCGGGGGCCCCGGCGGGGAGCCAGCCCCCCCGGCCCCCCCCGCTGAGGCCGACCGGGAGCTGTGGGGGGTGCGGCTGGAGTTCCACCAGCCCGGCATGTCCGCCAGGGTGGAGGCCCCGTACCTTCGCGACAGCGAGGAGCGGCAGACCAGTTGGGCCGACAGCGGGGCCCAGGTGGCCTTCTACGACTCGGCAGGCCGCCTCAGCTCCCAGGTCAGCGCCGGCCTCCTGGCCCTGGATCGGGCCACCGGGCTGTGGACTTTGGGGGGTGGGGTGGTCGCCGCGGCTCCCGAGAGCCTGGAGTTGCGGGCCGACACCCTGGTCTGGGAGCAGCAGACCGGCAAACTCGCCATCCCCGGCCGGGTGACCCTGCGCGCCCCGGAGGGGGGCGAGGAGGGGGAGGGGTTGCAGACCGGGCTGGACCTGGCCGAGTGGAGTTTGCGCCGGGTAAAGGGACAGTGGCGGGGCGAGGGGTACGAGGTGCGGGTGAACGCCCGGGGCGAGACCGGCCGTCGCCAGGGCGGCAGCTTCTCGGCCGAGTACGACAGCGCTACCTTCGAGTGGGAGGGCGGCTGTCTGCAGGCGGGCCGGGCCAGCTTTGCCGGCGGCCAGGGTCGGGTCTACCTCTTGGGCGGGGTGGAGGGCGCCGATTCGACGCGCAGCTTTGCCGCCGCCGAGGTGGAATGCCGCCTGGCAGAGGAGGTGGTGGTGGCCCGGGGCCAGGTGCGCCTGGAGGAAGGAGACCTGCGGCTATGGGCCGACGAGTTGCGCCAGCAGCGCCGGGAGGGCACCTGGCAGGGATGGGGGGAGCCGGCCCGGATCGAACGGGGCAAGCGGGCTCTGACGGCGCGGCTTTTCTCCCATCAGGAGGAGGGGGACCAGGTCGAGGCCTTGGGCGGGGTGGTCTTCCGCGAGGGGGAGCGGTGGCTGGAGGCGGGGAAGCTGCGCTACCTCCACGCCGAGGGGCGGCTGGAGGCCGGCGCCGAGGTGAGCCTGCGCGACCCGGCCTTTGAGGGGGTGGCCAGCGCCGGCCAGCTTTATTTTGATCTCAACACCCAGCGGGCCACCCTGCGCGGCAATCCCCGCCTGCAGCGGCACACCGGCGAGGAGCTGCGCCTGGGCGCCGGGGAACTCGACTTTGACCTGGAGGCGAGGGAGCTGCACGGGCGGCGGGGTTTCGAGGTGCAGGGCCGCGATAGCCGCCTGGCCGCCGAGGAGGGGTGGTACCGCAGCGACCTGGAGGAGTTGGGCATGGGGGGCGGGGCCGAGCTGCACCACGATCAGGGGGAACTGCGGGCCGCCTTGCGCGCCGACACCCTGCAAGTAAAACTGGAGGAGGGGCGCCTGAGCCAGGTGGCCTCGCCGGGGCCGCTAAAGGGCAGCTTCCAGATCCTGCCCGACCAGGTCGGCTGGCTGGAGGCGGGGAAGGGGAGCGCGGTGCTGACGCATGGCGAACTGGCGCGGTTGGAGTTAGGGGGCCGGGCCGAGGTGGTCCGGCGGCAGGGGGGCGAGGCCAGCCGCTTTGTGGGCCGGCAGGTGATCCTCCATTTTGGGCAAGGCCGGCTAGAGCGGGTGGTCATCGACGGGGAGGCCGAGCTGTGGGCCCGGCTCAAGGAGAAGGACCGCCTGCCGGCCCTCAACCACGTCAAGGGGGAAAAACTCGAGGTGCTGGCAGGCGAGGACAACAGCTTCGAGATGCAGGGCTCGGCGGGCACCTATTACCGCGACGCGGAGGAATGAGGTGGCCCTGCGCACCGTGGCGCTCTGCAAGAGTTATGGCCGGCGGCGGATAGTGGACGGGGTGAGCCTGCGGGTGGAGCCGGGGGAGATCGTCGGGCTCCTGGGGCCCAACGGGGCGGGCAAGACCACCACCTTCTATAGCATCGTCGGCTTCGTGCAGCCCGACGAGGGGCATATTTTCCTCGACGAGTTGGAGGTGACCCGCCTGCCCATGTACCAGCGGGCCAGACAGGGTATAGGGTACCTGTCCCAGGAAAAATCCATCTTCCGGGGCCTGAGCGTCTCCCAGAACATCCTGGCCGTGCTGGAGACCCGCCCGCTGAGCCCGGCCCAGCGGGCAGAGCGGCTGCATACCCTTCTGGCCGAGCTCGACCTGGAGGAGCGGGCCGGCCAGCGGGCCGACACCCTCTCGGGGGGGGAGACGCGGCGGGTGGAGGTGGCCCGGGCCCTGGCGATGGAGCCGCGCTACATGCTGCTGGACGAGCCCTTTGCCGGCATCGACCCGCGCACCGTGGAGGATATCCAGGCCATCATCGCCGGTCTGCGGCAGCGGGGCTTGGGTATCCTGATCACCGACCACAACGTGCGCGAGACCCTCGAGATCACCGACCGGGCCTATATCCTCGTCGATGGCCGCATCCTCACCTCGGGGACCGGGCCGCAATTGACCGCCGATCCCCAGGTGCGCCGGCACTATCTAGGCGAAAAGTTTCAGATGGATTAGAGTTTGCGCTTCGTAGCCGAGGCGAACCAGCGCTCTTGCCGGGATTGAGGCTTGCGAGGGACTCCTTTTTTGAGATTTCCCTGTCGAACCCGGCTCCCTGTCGCTGTTACCAGTGCGGACCTGTGCTCTTGCCAGGTCCGGGTTCGGGGAGAGAAGATCCAGATGGATTAGGGCGCCGGGGATCGACCCACGCCGGGCATTTCCAAGGCGCGTCCTTCCCGCCCTGCTCGCTAGCCCTTCCCCGCTGCCCTACCCCCTCAACGCCCCATACGTGGGGGCTTTGAGGCTCCGCTCTCCCCGCCACCCGTCCCGCGTCCTTCCCTGCCCGGCCACTCCCCGGGAAAACCCTGCTATGTTCAAAGTCAAGGTCTGCTGGAAAAGGCGTAGTGGTCTTGATCCAAACCAACCTCTGGGGTTATCTCCCTGCCGCTGCCTTGACATCTCTGGGGGGTCGTTCTAACTTAAAGACGAATTTTCCTCGAAACTATATATAGCAAAACTCATGCTCCGTATCTCCCAGAATCTCAGTCTGCAGCAGAAGATGGCGCCCCAGCTCATCCAGTCGCTGCAGTTGTTGCAGATGTCCACGCTCGAACTGGAGCTGGAGATCAAGCAGCAGATGGAGCTGAACCCCCTGCTGGAGGAGGGCCTGGAGCAGAGGGAGGAGGGCGACGAGGGCCCCGAGGAGGCCGAGGGGGAGGAGGCCCCTTCGGTAGTGGAGGCCCTCAAGGAGGAGGCCGAAGTCCCCCAGAACATGGAGGAACAGGTCAACTGGGACGCCCTCCTGGAGGACCAGTTCGACCGCAACTCCTACAACAATGAGTCCACCGAGTACGACCCCAACTGGGAGGTGGACCGCGAGCCCCAGGAGAACCGCATCACCACCCTCCCCCCCCTGGTCGAGCAGTTGCAGGAGCAGCTCATCCTCACCGACCTGGGCCAGGAGGAGCGGCAGATCGCCGAGTTTATCCTTGGCAATATCGACGAGCGCGGGTACCTGACCTGCCCCACCGCGGAGATCGCCACTGCCCTGGAGGTGGAGGTGGAGCGGGTGGAGGCGGTGCTGATGGTGATCCAGGGGTTCGAGCCGCCCGGGATCGGGGCGCGCGACCTGGCCGAGTGCCTGCTGATCCAGTTGCGGCAGCGCGTGGAGCCAGAGCGGGAGCTGGCCATGCGAATGGTGGGGGAGTTCATGGAGGACCTCACCAAGCGCCGCCTCACCCGCATCACCCGGGCCCTGGGCATCGGCAATGAGCAGCTCAAGGGGGCCATGGACCTGATCGAGAAATTGCAGCCTTATCCTGGGACGGCCAGCACCAGCAATTACAACGGCCTGCTCACCCTCGACACCGAGGTAGCCTACATCACCCCGGATCTGATCGTCGAGAAGGTGGGGGAGGATTGGGTGGTCAGCCTCACCGAAGGCAACCTACCCTCCCTGCGCATCAACCCTTCCTACGCCAAGCTGATGAAGGTGGGCCGGCGCAACGGCCAGGACGAGGTCCACACCTACCTGTCCAAGAAGCTCAACGACGCCCGCTGGCTGATCAACGCCATCCACCAGCGCCGCACCACCATGCTCAAGGTGGCCAACTATCTGGTGCGGGCGCAGATGGATTTCTTCGAGAAGGGACCGGGTTTCCTGCGGCCCATGGTGCTGCAGGACGTGGCCGACGCGGTAGGCATGCACGTGTCCACCATCAGCCGGGTGAGCAACGGCAAGTACATGCAGACCCCGCACGGAGTGAAGGAGTTGAAGTACTTCTTCGACAGCCGGGTGGGCCGGGAGGACGGGGGAGAGGACGTGTCGGCCCGCAGCGTAAAGGAGAAGATCTCGACCCTCATCGAGGCCGAGGACCCGGCCGAGCCCCTCAGCGACCAGGAGATCGCCGACCGCCTCAGCAAGGAGGAGGGTCTGCGCATCGCCCGCCGCACCGTGGCCAAGTACCGGGATCAGTTGGGCATCAACGCTCAGCGGTACCGGAAGAAGGTGTTTTAGGTAGGGGTAGCCCTCACCGCGTATTTCTCCAGCGACAGAAGCAGCCTGATCCTCCCCTGGATCTCGCCCCGCACCCGCCGGAAGACCAGTAATCGCTCCTCATCTGTCCCGGTGGCCTCGGCCGGGTCGTCGAAACCCCAATATATCCGCTACGCGTCCCCTGGAGAGACCGGGCAATGCTCGTGGGCGCGGTCGCAGAAGGTAATGATCAGGTCGAAGTGTTCATTCAGGTACTGATCCAGCGGTTTGGAGGATTGGGCCGAGATGCCGATCCCGATCTCCTGCATGGCGCGGATGGCCAGCGGGTGTACCGGCTTGGGATGGGTGCCGGCGCTGAAGGCCACAAAGCGACCCTGGCCCAGGTGGCGCAGCAGCCCCTCGGCCATCAAGCTGCGGCAGGAGTTGCCGGTGCAGAGAAAGAGGGTTTTGTACATTACAGGTTCACTTTGGTTCAGCGGCAGGCTGCCTGGCGAGCCACCCCATTGACCGGGCGCGGGCAGCAGATCTGGCCGGCCTTGGCCAGCTTCTGGAGCCGTTGCAGATCCTCGGCGGCGAGGGCGGCAGCCTGGGAGTTCAGGTATTTGTACAACTGCTGTTTCAGCGAGGTGTCCGGTTTGGAAAGCGCGTAGTAGATCCACACCCCTTCCCGCCGATCGTGCACCAGGCCGGCGCGTTTGAGTACCCCCAGGTGCCGCGAGATCTTGCCCTGCGGCATCTCCAGCACCTCGACCAGCTCACAGACACACAGCTCGCCCTGTGTCAGAAGCAAGAGCACGCGCAGCCGGGTCTGGTCCGCGCAGGCGCCGAACACCTCCAGATCTTTTTCCATCTCCTACCTCGCTGAAATCGCCGCCTCGCCCGGTTCCGGGGAGAAGTATCGCCGTTGGAACCACAGGGCCACGTTCACCAGGCCGATCACGGCCGGCACCTCCACCAGTGGCCCGATCACTGCCGCCAAGGCTGCCCGGGAGTTGATGCCGAACACCGCCACGGCCACGGCGATGGCCAGTTCGAAATTATTGCTGGCCGGGGTGAAGGACAAGGTGGCGGTCTGGGCGTAGTTAGCCCCCACCTTCCGGCCCATATGGAAAGAGGCTAGGGACATCGCCGCAAAATAGATCAAGAGCGGCAGGGCGATGCGCAGCACGTCGAGGGGAAGCTGGGCGATGTGCTCTCCTTTGAGCGAGAACATCACCACAATGGTGAATAGCAGGGCCACCAAAGTCAGCGGACTGATACGGGGGACGAACTCCCCTTCGTGCCAGGGCCGGCCCTTGAGCCGGAGCAGCAGAAACCGGGTCAGGATGCCGGCCAGGAAGGGGATACCCAGGTACACGCAGACACTCCTGGCGATCTGGGAGATAGTGATGTGGACCTCGATGCCCTCCAAGCCTAGCCAGGTGGGCAGCACGGTGATGAAGACATAGGCGTACACCGAATAGAAGAACACCTGGAACACGGAGTTGAAGGCCACCAGGCCGGCGGCGTATTCGTTGTCGCCTTTGGCCAGTTCGTTCCAAACGATAACCATGGCGATGCAGCGGGCCAGGCCGATCAGGATCAGGCCCACCATGTACTCGGGATAGTCGCGCAGGAAGAGCAGGGGCAGCCCGAACATCAGCACCGGCCCGATGATCCAGTTCTGGACCAGCGAGAGGGCGAGCACCCAGTAGTTGCGGAATACTTCGTCCAATTCCTCGTATTTCACCTTGGCCAGGGGTGCGTACATCATCAGAATGAGGCCGCCGGCGATGGGGATGGAGGTGGTGCCCACCTGGAGTTGGGTGAGCACCGCCACCACTTGCGGGGCCCAGTACCCCGCGCCCACCCCCAGGGCCATGGCCAGGAAGATCCACAGGGTCAGGTAGCGGTCGAGAAAGGAGAGTTTCTGCGCCACCGTTTCAGCAGTCATAGGCTCAACCGGGTTTGCGGGCGTTCACGCCCAGGCTGGTGACGTAGTCGGAGGCCCGGACGTCCTTGGTCAGTTGCTCTGCGATCTTGGCGTAGAGGGGATCGTTCCAGTCGGTCATTGCGTCGATGTATGCTCCCTGCTCCTCGAGGCGGATCTCCACCAATCCGGCGTCCCGTGCCATGGCTTTGGTCTGGCTCACCGGCACCGCGCCGGCCACGCAGCCGACCAGGGCCTCGACCATCTCGGCAACTGCAGGGGGGAGGGGTTGGCGCAGGGCCAGGTCCGAGACTGCGACCCTGCCGCCGGGGCGCAGCACCCGGGCGATCTCGCGCCAGACCTGGGCTTTCTCCGGCGAGAGGTTGATCACGCAGTTGGAGATGACCACATCGACGCTGGCGTCGGCGATGGGCAGGTGCTCGATCTCGCCGAGGCGGAACTCGACGTTGTCCAGGCCGGTGCGCTCGCGGTAGACGGGCAGGTTGCGGCGGGCGCGGTCCAGCATCTCCGAGGTCATGTCCACGCCGATGGCGCGCCCCTGGGGGCCCACCTTCTGGCCGGCGATGAAGACGTCGAAGCCGGCGCCGCTGCCCAGGTCGAGAACCACCTCGCCCGGCTGCAGCCCGGCCAGGGCCGTCGGGTTGCCGCAGGACAGGCCGAGGTTGGCGGCTTCGGGCAGGTCGGCCAACTCGTGGGCGCCGTACCCGATGGCGCGGGCCAGGTCGTCAGCCCCCTCGCCGGACCCGCAGCAGGAACGCGCCTGCCCGGTGGCGATGCTGGCATAGCCCTGGCGCACGGTCTGGCGCAGGGCGTTGCTGTCTGCCGGTGAGGGGTCCTCGGTGCAACAGGAGGGGCCGCAACAGGGGGATTCCTGGCCGGCGCTTTCGGGGGCTTCGTTCCGGGCCTCGGAGGGGATCGCTTCTTTGCTCATCGCTCATACGCTCCTGGTGAAAGGGTGTCTGTGTAAGGAATACAAACGGGGACATATATCTGTCAAGACGGATATACAATTTTTTGGCGGCGAGAAAATACCCGCGATCTCGGGACAAGACCGCGGGCAGAAGCCTGCTGCCGCCGGATCAGATCAACCGTCCGCCTTCATCAAAGGCCATCGGGTCCAGCCCGCCCACCTGCTCGAGCTGGGGATGGGTCCTGAATTCCTCGTACAGGGACTCAGAGAGCTGGATCTGGGCCAGGTCCAGGGTGTTCCGGATGCGGACGATGCGGGCGCGCGAGCCGTCGGCGACGCGCTGCACCTCCAGGGCCGCCTCGATGGCCCGGCGGTCGTCCTCCATGACCACCGGCACGTAGGCGCGGTTGAGGAAGGTGGAGGTGAAGGCGTTGGCGTAGGTGGCCTGGAAGTCCACGGCGTCGAAGAGCCTTCGGGTGACGATGTCGGCCAGACCCATGCCGTTGGCGTTGCCGTGGGTGCGCTCGCTCAGCGAGAGGGTGACGATGCGGGCCACCCCCGGCTCGTCGGGTTCCTTGATCCCGGGCAGCATCATGCGGCCCAGCACGTTGGTGTCCATGCCGGTGCCGCTGATGTCCTTGCCCATCTCCTCCACGACGAGCACGTCGATGTTGCGCACCAGCAGGCGGGGCATGTTCTCGCGGGCCAGGGCCAGCAAGTGGGGCTCGCGGCTGGCGAACTGTTCGGGGCGCAGCGCCTCGACCGCGGCGGTGTGCTCGTACGCATCCTCGACCAGGGCCACCCCCAGGAGCACCTGCGCTTTTTTCAGGATCACCTCGCCCCAGGCCGGGATGAGCCGGGCCAGGCCCTGGGCCCCCTGCGAATGGGCCAGGGTGGCGCCCTTGTGCGAACCCAGGCCGATGGTGAGCATTTTCATCAGGCCGCTCTCGAAGGGGCCGCGGAACGAGGTATGGGGCTTGACGCGGTTGATCAGCACGATGCCCTCGGCCTCCAGGGCCAGCCGGTTGATCATCACCGGGGTGCCGTCGGCCAACTGCCCCACCTGCACCACCTCCATGGTGGATTCCACCGGGCAGCCCATGCTCTCCGGGGTGATGCCGTAGCTGGCCAGGACCCCGATCTGCCCCTCGGCGGTGGCCCCGCCGTGGCTGCCCATGGCCGGCAGCACAAAAGGCCGGGCGCCGGCCTCCTTGAGGTGATCGACCACGGCGCGGGTGAAGGCGGCGATGTTGGCGATGCCGCGGCTGCCCCCGGCCACCCCGATGCGGGCCCCTGGCGCGAGGCGGAGTTGAGCCTGCTGCAACTGCGCCTGCAAGGTAGCGAGGGGATCGGGGAGGGCGGCGCTGGGGAAGTGCTGGCGGACCTTGCGCATCCGGGGCAGTTGCATGTGGACCTCCTCAGCCGGTAAGGGCCTGGCGCATGCGGCGGCCCCGGTCGCGCACGGAGGCCGCGAACTTGGGCACCCCCTCGCTGCCCTGGGCGATCTTCCAGACCAGGACCACCGGCCCCGGCCCGCTGAAGTGCAGCGGCAACAGCTCCTCGAACTGGGCCTCGGTCTCGATGGTGTGGGCGGACTTGATGCCGGCGCCGCGGGCGATGGCCGCGTAGTCGATGAGGCCGGCTCCTGGCACTGGCTGACTGCCAGTCACCTCGTAGGTGCCGTTCTCGACGATCACCAGGGTCAGGTTGGGGGCGGGCCGCTGGGCGAGATTCACCAGAGTGCCCAGGCCCATCAGGGTGCTGCCGTCGCCGCTGAGGGCGATGACCCGGCGCCGGGGCTGGGCCAGGGCCAGGCCGTGGGCAAAGGCGGCGGCGTGGCCCATGGCGCTGTCCACGGCGGCGAAATCGCCGGGGCCGTCGGAAAGCCGCGACCAGGGCACGGAGACGCTCATGGTGGTGACGACAAGTTCGTCGCCGCGGCGGGCGGCCAGTTTCTCCAGGCAGGTGTATTTGTCCAACATCTCAGGTGGTCTCCTCAACCAGCACCACGGCGGCAGGCATCGAGGTCGCTGCGACCTTGGCGAAGGCCGCAGAAATCTGCGGCAGGTCCTTGTCGTCGAAGAGCAGAGTGTAGGGGATGTCCCAGGCTTTGAGGGTGGGCTCGAAGAAGGAGGCCGCGGTATCCACACGCGGGGCGCCCGGCTGCAGGGTCTTGTAGCCCCGGTAGCCGATGAGCATCACCAGGGGGATGGCCATGTTGTAGACCGTGCCGCGGAAGGCGTCGCCGGCCTCCAGAAAGCCGGTGTTCTGAATGAGCACCAGGGGATGGGCCCCGCCCACCCACAGGCCGGCGGCCATGCCGAAGGCCTCGCCCTCGCGGCTGACCAGGATCAGGTCCAGGTCGGGGTCGGCGAAGAGCTGCTCAAAGAGAGCGCGTGAGCCATTATCGGGCACCCCCACCACGTGGGTGACGCGCTGGCGTTTGAGTTCGTCGAGGATCAGTTTGGCCTGTACCAAGCGGGTTCTCCTGTGCAGATGGCAGGGTAGATCGCGATTAGCCCCAACAAAGAATACCCCGATCCCCTGTTCCGTCAAGCGTTCACTGGCCCAAATGGCACACGTCCCCGGCACGGACCAGGCGCCGGCCCCCGCCCTCCTCCTCCAGCACCAGGGCCCCGTCCGGCTCCAGTCCCAGGGCCAGGCCGCGCAGGCTCGCACCCTCCAACTGGACTTCCACCCACCGGCCCAGGGTGGAGAGCAGGGGGAGGGCCGAGGCGATGAGCGGGATCGGCCCCTGGGCGCAGGCGTCGAGGTAGAGACGCTCGGCCTCCTCCAGCAGGGCCCGCAGCAGGGAGCCCCGGTCCACAGATACTCCGGCCTGCAAGTGGATGGAGGTGGCGGCGGGCAGGTCGGGGGGGAAGGCTTCCTGGTTGACGTTGATCCCGAAACCCGCCAACAGCCCGCCAGGCCCAGCCTCGCAAAGTATGCCGGCCACCTTCCCGCCCCCGATCAGCACGTCGTTGGGCCATTTTAGCAGGGCGGGTGCCCCGGCGCAGGCCCGTATCCCCCTGGCGATGGCCAGGCCCAGCAGCAGGGGCACCAGCGAAGGGGCCAGGGAGGCGGGGGGGCGCACCAGGAGCGAGCACCACAGCCCCGTGCCCGCGGGCGAGTGCCAGGTGCGGCCTCGCCGGCCCCGGCCCGCAGTCTGCTGCTCGGCGATCACCAGGGTGCCTTCCCCGGCGCCTTCCCGCGCCAGGCGGCTCAGCTCGTCGTTGGTGGAACCGGTCCGGTCAAAATAAAAGACCCGCTGCCCGAAGCAGCGGGTCTGCAAGCCGTGAAGCAGTTCCTCCATCAGGCGGCGAAGATGGAGCGGTTGGCCACGCCGAAGGGGTGTTTGGGCTGCTGGATGCCGCCGATGAACTGGGCGGTGCGGCCCGAAGGGACCCAGCCCTGGTAGTAGGCGCTGAAGGTGGCGTTGAAGCGCTTGAGGGCCTCGCGGTTGGCCGCGGTGTCGGCGCCGGCCCCCACGTAGGCGTTGTTGAACACCCCGTCCTCCTTAAGGCCCCGTCCGCCGGCCTCCTTGATCCGCCCGTCCACCGCGCCCAGGATCTGGTCGGCCTCGTTCCCGCCCACGGCGCTGACCATCACCTCGGTGATGCCGCCGTACTTCAGGGCGGTCCAGGTGCTGAAGCCGTCGGCCAGTTTGCCGGAGCGGAGGATCTCCACCTCGCCGGAGACCACGCGGGGCTGGGGCTCGACGATGCCCTCCATGTTGGGGATGCGCGAGACCGGGTAGATCAAGCCGGCCGGGCGGTGCTCGCCGAAGTACTTCTCGCAGGTCTGCCGGACGATCTCGATGCGCTCCCAGGTTTTTTCGGGGGCGTCGTCCACGGCTACCAGCAGTTCCAGCCACACCGTCTGCTTGCGGAAGTCGATGCCCTGGGCGGCGAAGGGCTTGGCGTAGTGCTCGTCGAGGACGAACTCGGTTTCTTTGGCCAGGTCCGGGCCCAGGGTGTGGACCCACTCGTCGCCCTTCTTGTGCGAGACCGAGGCGCCGCTGGGCTGGTGGTCCACCCAGTAGCCATAGTCCACCTTGCCGTCCCCTACTTTGAGGCCGGCGCCCAGGGCGGCGCGGATCTGCACCTCGAAGAGGGCCTTGGGGTCGGGGAATCCCTCGCGGTGGGTGAAGCGGGCCATGCGGTTGGAACGCAGCGGGCCGCCGGTGCAGCGGTTGATCATCGGCCCGTACACGGCGTTGAACTCGTCGCGGCGGGCCTGGCAGTCCTCCTTCTTGGCCGCGGGGGTGGTCCACAGCACGTCGGTCTTGTACACGTCGGACCAGTGGGCCTTGCCCAGGGCCAGGCCGGCGTTGAGGTTTTCGATGGTGCCGAACCACTCGGAGCCGATGCCGCTGGGGTACTGGGTGCCCACGTTGCCGCTGGGCTCCACCAGGCGGGAGATATTGTTCTTGTCATCGATGAGGATGACCTCGGCGGTGCCGCAGAAGACCGCACCGGGCTTGTGGCGGACGATATGGACTTTGGCCATTGGTTCGCTGTTGGGGTTGGATGGTGGAGGGAGAGGTCCTATATTCAGCGCGACAAAAATAAACCTCCCCGCGTTCTGAGACAACAGCATGGCCACCTGCGTCCTGCTTTTCGCCAAGGCGCCCGTCCCCGGCAAGGTCAAGACCCGGCTCCTGGGCTGCTGCACGCCCGAGGAGGCCGCGGCCCTGTACCGGGGTTTTCTGCTGGACAGCGGAGCGCTCTTGCGGGCCTCGGGTGCGGCGCTCAAGGTGGTGGCCTGCGAGCCGCCTGGGGCCAGGGAAGAACTGGCCGGGCTCTTGGGGGAGGAGGGTTTGGTCTTTGTCCCCCAGCCCCAGGCCGGTCTGGGCGAGCGCCTGGAGCAACTCTTTTCCTGGGCCTTTGCCCAGGGCATGGAGCGGGTGCTGGCCCTGGGATCGGACAGTCCCAGCCTGCCGGCGGCTCTGGTGGACGATGCTCTGGCCCTGCTGGAGGAGCGCGAGGTGGTCATCGGCCCCAGCACCGACGGGGGGTACTACCTGATCGGCCTGCGCCGGCCTGCCCCCGCACTCTTCGCCGGCATTGCCTGGAGCAGCGGCCAGGTCCTGGCCCAGACCCTGGAACGATTGGAAGGGCGCTCGCTGGGCCTCCTTCCCATCTGGTACGACGTGGACACCCCGCAGGACGCGGGGCTGCTCAAGATCCACCTGGAAGCCCTGGCCCGGACGGATGGCGAGGCCGGGGCCCATACTCGGCAGGTACTGCAGCACCTCAACCTGCCTTTTCCAAGTTGACGAGAAGATGCTGAGAAAGGTCGCCGCAGCCAGGTGGTTCCAGAACGGGGTGACTCTGGTGATCCTCTTCGCCGGGGTCCTGGTGGGGGTGGAGACCAACGCGGAATTCGCCGCGGCCCATCACGGGGTGCTGCTCTTCCTCGACCGCCTGATCCTGGGCATCTTCACCCTGGAGATGCTGATCAAGATGGGGGCCGAGGGGCGCCGGCCCTGGAACTGCTTCGGCGACCCCTGGAATGTCTTCGATTTCCTGATCGTGGCGGTGTGTTACCTGCCCATCCACAGCCAGTACGTGACCGTGCTGCGACTCCTGCGACTCCTGCGGGTGTTGCGCCTGGTGCGGGCCCTGCCGCGTATGCAACTGCTGGTGGCGGCCCTCTTCAAGAGCATCCCCTCGATGGTCTACGTGGCCGGGCTGATGATGCTGCTCTTCTACGTCTACGCGGTGGCCGGGGTCTTTGTCTTTGGCAAGAACGATCCCATACACTTCTCCTCCCTCGGCCGGGCCATGCTCTCCCTGTTTGGGGTGGTGACCCTGGAGGGCTGGGTGGAGCTGATGAACATCCAGATCTACGGCTGCGACCGCTACGGATACGGCGAATTCCCCGAGTTGTGCACCTCGCCCCTGGCCATGCCCGCCGCGGGGATCGGCTACTTCGTCAGCTTCGTGCTCCTGGGCACCATGGTGGTGCTAAACCTCTTCATCGGGGTGATCATGAACGGCATGGAGGAGGCCCAACGCGAACGGCAGCAGGAGCAGCAGGACCGCCTGGGGGTGGGCAGTCTGGCCGCGGAACTGGCAGCGGCGCGCGAGCAGGTGGCCCGGCTCGACGAGGCGCTGGGCAACCTGGAGGCCAGGGCAGGGCAGGCCGGTTCGGAGGCTCGCCCCCGGTGAGTGCCTTCACCTCCACCTATCTCGACCTGGGAACCCCCTGCCACTGGCTGCGGGGCAACCACCACGGGCATTCGACGGCCTCGGACGGCAGTCTGGAACCGCTGGAGGTGGTGCGGGCCTACGAGCAGGCCGGGTACCAGTACCTGGCCCTCTCAGAACACGACCGCCTGCTCGATCCGGCCCCGCTGCAAACGCGGACCGGGATGTGCCTGCTGCCGGCTGTCGAGGTGACCTCCTGCTCCAACCAGACCCTCATGCACCTGGGGGTCACCGCCGCGCTGCCGGCCCGCCAGCTCGCCCCGCGCCAGATCATGGAAGAGGTGGAGGCCGGCGGCGGGCTCTTCGTCTTCGACCACCCCAACTGGAAACCCCGGCCCGACTACGCCACCGACGAGTTGTTGGACACGATGGAGGGGCTGCGCGGCATGGAGATCTACTGCGGGGTGATCGAGCGCATCGCCGGACAGGCCCGGGCCACGGACCGCTGGGACCGCCTCCTGAGCAAGGGCTGGCGGGTCTTTGGCCACGGCACCGACGACCAGCACGAACCCGGCGATCACTTCGTCGCCTGGAACTGCGTGCAGTGGCCCGAGGGTGTGCCCGTGAATGCGCCGGGGATCATCTCCGCCCTTGGCGCTGGGCGTTTCTACGCCTCCACCGGGGTCGCCATCGGCCGCGTGGGGCTGGACAGCCAGGGGCGGGCCGTAGTGGAGTCCGATGCCGCTGTACTCCACTGGGTTAAGCGGGACGGGACCATTTTCAAGAAAGTGAAGAGTGGCTCTGACCAGCTGCATATTGAGGAAGTCGGCGATCCTTCCGAGGCGCTCTACGCGCGCGCCGAATGCCTGGGCCGGGGCAACGCGATGGCCTTCACCCAACCCTTCTGGATCGAGGCCTAGCATGTTGAGCATCCTCAAAGGCCCCTATCTCCAGTGGCCCACCCCCACCAGCATGACGATCATGTGGGAGACCTCCGGTCCCTCCTCTACCGAGGCCCGCTACTGGCAGACCCAGCGCACCCACAACCGCGGGATGGTGGCCCTCCCCGAGACCCAGCAGCAGGCCACCGGGGCCGGCGATACCTCTATCCACAACCTGGTGCTGGAGGGACTGGAACCCGAAACCCTTTATCGCTACCTGGTGCGTTCGGCGGATACCTCCGGCCAGGTGGTGGAGAGCGCCATCCTCCCCTTCAAGACGGCGGTGCGCCCGGAAACTCCCTTCTCCTTCGCCGTCACCAGCGAGAGCGGCGGGTACGGGGATGATCAGATCAACCGCCGGCTCTTCCCCTTGATCCAGAGCCATCGCCCGGACTTTCTGCTGATGGTGGGGGACGCGGTGTCACACGGGAAGCGGTACGAGGACTGGGACCTGTATTTCTTTGCGCCGGCCAAGGGGCTGCTGCACTCCACGCCCTTCTACCTGTGCTGGGGCAACCACGAGGAACGCGCCTCCTGGGCGCGGGATTTTGTCGCCTACCCCGAACCGAAGAATCACTATTCCTTCGATTACGGCAACACCCATTTCACCGCCCTGGACTGCACCGCGCTGGTCGACTACCGCGAGGGGCCCCCGGTGGCCACCGCCGAGTTGCAGCCTGGCTCGGCGCAATGGCGATTCCTGGAGGCGGACCTGGCCGCCAGCGGCGCCACGTGGAAGGTGGTCTTCTTCCACTATCCCCCCTATGTCTCGGCTGACTACGAGGTGGAGGCCCTGCGCGTCCTCTGCCCGGTGCTGGAGGCCCACGGGGTGGACCTGGTCTTCAACTCCCACACCATCGTGTACGAGCGCAGCCATCCCCTGCGCCAGGACCGGCTCGACCTGGAGCGGGGCATCGTGTACGTGGTGGCCGGCGGGGCCGGCGCCAAACCCGAGTGGTTCCACCCCAAGCGGTCCTGGCACACGGCCCGCGCCCAGGCGGTGCCCCACTTTGTCGAGGTGGTGGTGGCCGGCCCCACCCTCGAAGTGCGGGCCATCGACGAGCAGGGACATCTCTTCGACACCTTTCACATGAGAAAATAGGAGGTCTCCATGGTGCTTCCCAACATGAGCCTGGAGGGCAAGGTGGCCCTGGTGACGGGCGCCGGCTCGGGCATCGGCAAGGCCTGCGCCATCGCCCTGGCCGAGGCCGGGGCCGACTGTGCCCTGAGCGAACTGCCCGAGCGGATGGACAACCTGAAACCCGTGTGCCAGGACATCGAGAAGCTGGGCCGGCGCGCCGCGTCCCTGCCCCTGGTCCTGCCCCAACTGCCCAGCATCGGCGCCTTTGTGGAAGGGGCGGTGCGCGAGTTGGGCCGCATCGACATCCTGGTCAACAATGCCGGGATCAACACCCCCAAGCCGGCCCTGGAGGTGAGCGAGGCGGAGTGGGACCGCATCCTGGGGGTGAACCTCAAGGGGGTGTTCTTCATGGCCCAGCGGGTGGCCCATGAGATGATCAGGACCGGGGGCGGCAAGATCGTCAACATCGCCTCTATGAACGGGGTGGTGGGCTATTACAAACGGGCGGCGTATTGCGCCAGCAAGGCCGGGGTGGTCAACCTCACCCGGGTGCTGGCCATCGAGTGGGCTGAGCACCAGATCAACGTAAACGCGGTGGGGCCCACCTTCATCCTCACGCCCTTGACGCAATCCACTTTCGACGATCCGACCATGCGGGCAGATCTGCTCAGCCGCATCCCCCTGGGCCGGGTGGGCCAGCCCGAGGACGTGGCCAGCGCTGTGGTCTTTCTGGCCGGGCCGGGCGCGGGGATGGTGACGGGGCATACCCTGCTGGTGGACGGGGGATGGACGGCGCTTTAGAGGGTGGCGGCAGGGAGCGACCCACTGCGGCCTTTCCCGAGTCCCGGGCCTGCCGCCGACGCCCTTCTCAGCCCCCAGGCCCTTTCCCGACCACTGCACCCCCAGTAAAAACCTTCGGGGTCATCTCCCCGCCGCTGAGATAGCTCCGGAGACTGAACCAGGGCCGGGGGAGTGCCTCGGAGGGCGCCTCTGGGGGAGTGGTAGAGGGAAAGGGCCGCCGGGCAGGGTAGCGGAGCCAGAGCGAGCGAGGGGGAAGGCCCTGGGACTGCAGAGGCGCCCATAGTGGGCACCCCGCGTACCTGGCAACGGGAAGACTTAGTAAGGAATAGCTATGACCGAACTCAGCGCGGGCAGCGGCCCGCTCTTCGCGGACCCGGACCCGGAGGCGGCGCGGGCCTTCTTCCGCCACAAGTCACGGGCCCTGGAGGACAAGGTGATGCCCGTGCGGGAGGCGGTTTCCCGCTTCGTGCGGGACGGGGATTACCTGGGTTCGGGGGGTTTTGGCACCAACCGCATCGCCACCGCGGCTCTGCACGAGGTGCTGCGCCAGCGCAAGCGCAGCCTGAGTTTTGCCGGCCATACCGCCACCCACGACTTCCAGATCCTGGCCGCCGGCAATCTGAAGGGCGAGAAACTGCTGGCCAGGGTGGACCTGGCCTATGTGGTGGGCCTGGAGGCCCGGGGACTCTCGCCCCACAGCCGGCGCATCATCGAGGGCGGCCAGTTGGAAACCTGCGAGTGGACCAACTACGCCCTGGCCTGCCGCCTGCACGCGGCGGCCATGGGGGTGCCGTACATGCTCTCGCGCAATATGCTGGGTACCGAAACCTTCACGCATAGCGCGGCCAGGCTGTTGGTCTGTCCCTTCACTGGCCGCCAGGTGGTGGCCCTGCCGGCCCTGTACCCGGACGCGGCCCTGATCCATGTCCACGAGAGCGACTGCTACGGCAACTGCCGCATCCACGGCGTCACCGTGGCCGACCTTGATCTGGCCCGCGCCTCCAAGCGGCTGATCATCACCTGCGAGCGGCTCATCCCCAACGAGGAGATCCGCCGCGCCCCCCACGCCACGGTGATCCCCTCCCTCTGCGTGGACGCCGTCTGCGAGGTGCCCGGAGGTTGTTATCCGGGCAACATGCCCGGCGAGTACTTCTCCGACGAGGAGCACCTGCGGAAGTGGCTGGAGATTGAAAAGGACGAGGCGGACTTTGCGGCCTTTTTAGATGAGTACATTTACAGCACCGGCGATTTTGCCGGCTACCTGGAAAAATGCGGCGGCGCAGCGCGTCTGGCCCAGTTGCGCGACCTCGAACTGTTGCGGGGGTAGCGCGGCGGGGAGAAGGCCCCTGAGCGAATTCCATCGCGCCTCTGGCCACAGGGTTGTGGCCCAGGGGTCGATGGCCTCGGAGCCGGCCAGGGATGGCCGGCGGGAGTGAGCGAAGGGGCCGTTCCTCGACGCGCCTGTACAACGAGGACAACCATGTACAACTCCATGGAACTTATGATCTGCACCGCGGCGCGGCTACTGGAGGACGGAGCCACCGTCGGGGTGGGCACCGGCGCCCCCTGCGCCGCGGCCATGCTGGCCCAGAAAACCAGCGCGCCCCACCTCTTTGTGATCTTCGAGGCCGGCGGCCTGGCCCCCCGGCTGCCCACCATGCCCATCTCGGTGGGGGACTCGCGCACCTTCTACCAGGGCCTGATGGCCACCAGCATGAACGACGTGCTGGAGTTCTGCCAACGCGGGATGGTGGACTACACCTTTCTAGGTGGGGCGCAGATGGACACCTACGGCAACCTCAACTCCACGGTGATCGGGCCGCACGATCACCCGAGCGTGCGCCTGCCCGGCAGCGGCGGGGCCAATGACTTTGCCAGCTTCTGCTGGCGCACGATGGTGTTGACCAGACATGACCGCCGGCGCTTCGTGGAGAAGCTGGACTTCCTCACTACCCCTGGGTATTTGACTGGCCCCGGCGCGCGCGAGGCCGCCGGCCTGCCCGGAGGCACCGGCCCGTACAAGGTGATCACCGACCTGGCGATCATGGGCTACCACCCCCAGTCCAGGCGCATGCAGGTGGAGAGCCTGCACCCGGGGGTAGGCTTTGCCCAGGTGCAGGAAAACACCGGCTTTGATTTGTTGCAGGCTCCCCACCTCGAAGAGACCGCACCGCCCGACCCGGAGGCCCTGCGCCTGCTGCGCGAGGAGGTGGACCCCCGCCGGCTCATCATCGGGAGATAGGACATGCAGATCTACGCCGCGTATTCCCAGTTGCTGGACAGGCTGGAAAAGACGGGCCGGCCCATCCAGACCCTGGGCCACACCCCAGACGGCTCGCCCCTGGTGGCGGTGCGCGCCGGCGGGGACAAGCTGCCGGCCATCTTCATCAGCGCCGGCAGCCATTCCACCGAACACGCCGGTGTCAGCGCGGCGGTGGAGCTGATCGGGCAGTTGCACACCGATCACCAGGTGTGGGTGATCCCCACCCGCGACCCGGTGGGATTGGGGGGCTATGCCCACGCCCTGAGCCTGGGGCTGGGGGAGAAGCCGCGCCTGGACTCCCTGGCCCAGGTGGAGGAGTTGCTGCGCCGCGAGGGGGAGGTGCTCTACGAGGACGAGGGTCGGCTCCTGGCGCTGGTGGGCGATTTCGGATACTCCTGCTGCCGGCCCGGCACCCACAGCCACGACGCCCAGTGGGGGTTTTATCTCAAGCTACAGGAACTACAGAAGACCCGGCCCGAGCTGCTGGCGCCGTTGCGGGGCCGGCGCCTGTACATGACCCCGGCCCAGGCCGGGGTGGAAGGCACCGGCGACCTGGGCCGGGCCTATACCCTGATCATCAGCCTGGAGGGGGAAGTGCTGCACCTCAACCGTTTCCACGACACGGCCTGGGCCCCGGTGGAGCCCAGGGTCACCCGGCAGTTGCTGGCCCGCATCCGGCCAGGACTCAGCTTCGACATCCACGAATCCCAGCTGATGGGGGACCGGTACTGGCTCTCGGCCCGCCACCAGAAAAACCCCGAGGACGAAGCCTGGGAGCAGCGGGCGGCCCGGGCCACCATCCAGGCCATCGCCGGTGCGGGGGCCACCCTTGCCGAGGACCAGGACGTGCTGGGCGGGGTGCCCATCGAGAAGACCTGGTTCCGCAAATCCGAGAAAGGGGTATACTGGCTGGACGCCAATCTGCGCGGCGAGGGGTTGAACCTGATGGACTACGCCTCGCGGGTGTACGGGATGGCCTTTGGCACGGAGATGGGTATGTACGGCAGCTTTGCCCACCGGGTGCGCCTGGGGATGCTGACGGTGCAGAGCGCAGTGAAGGTCTTCGCGGAGCGGTACCAGTGAACCCCCCGGCGGCACCTCCTTCCTCCCTGGCCAGGGAGGAAGGAGGTGCCGCCTCTTCTACCTGCTCTGCACCGGGCTGTTAAGCGTGTAGGGCACCGAGGTCTGCCCTTTCATAGAGACCCTGGCGCCGAGGCAGTGGGTGCCCATCCTCGCGGCGGCCCTCGCCCTGCGATTCGCCCTGCGCTGGCTGCTTATCGCCCAGCTGGGGCAGCAGGAGGCGGCCCGGTCCGAGGAGGTGGACCTGGGTTGGCCCTGGCGCTATCTGCAGGTGGATCTGAGTACCTGGCTAGGTGTGGGCCTGGCGATGACAGCCTGGAACACCTATCAGTACGATTTTCCCCTGGCCAGTGGTCTCAAGGTGGTGCTGGCCTGCGCCATCCTGGGAATCTTCACCTCAATCAGTCTGGCCCTCGACGCGGAGTGGCGCCTCAGCCAGCGCCTGTGCTCCCAGGCCGGCCTGAAGGCGAGCAACCGCGGCCGCTTCCTCTCCATCTCCATTAAGTTCCAGGCCTTCATTGCCCTGTGCGTGGGCCTTCTGGCGGCGGTGCTGCTCCTGTTGATCTACAAGGACTTTCGCTTCGTCGTGGACCGCTACGCCGGCGGGGAGCACTTCGAGTTCAGCTGGATCGTCAAGGAAAAGCTCTTTGTCTTTGCCACCCCGCTGACTGGCACCGCCGCGGTGATGCGCAAGTACAGCCGCAACCTGCAACTGATGTTCGATCTGCAACTGGGGGCCCTGGGCAGCGTGCGGCAGGGCGACTACGGTGTCCTGGTGCCGGTGGTCAGCAACGACGAGTTCAGCCTCATCGCCGAGGCACCCACGAGATGATCGCCGGCCTGCGGGAGCGGGAGCGGATCAAGACCATCTTCGGCAAGTACGTCAACAGTACCGTGGCCACCCAGATCCTCGGCCAGGACGGGGGCGCGGACCTGGAGGGAAGGAGGTGGAGGTGGCCATCCTCTTCACCGATTTGCGCAACTTCACCCCCCTAGCCGAGCGCTGCACCCCCCACCAGGTGGTGGAGATCCGCAACCAGTATTTCTCCCTGGTGGTCGAGGAGATCCATCGCTGCGGTGGCCAGGTGGACAAGTTCATCTGCGACGCGGCCATGACCATCTTCGGCCTGGGGGGCGACGGTCCAGCCTGTCCACAGGTTTTCGCGGCGGCGCTGGGCATCCGCCGCGCCCTAAGGGTGCTCAACGCCGAGGTGGAGGCCCTCCAGTTGCCGGTGGTCGACAACGGCATTGGCCTGCATTGCGGCCAGCTGGTCGCCGGCAATATCGGCTTTCCCAAGCGCCTGGAGTACACGGTCATCGGCGACGCGGTCAACGAGGCCGCCCGCCTGGAGCACCTGACCCGCACTCTGCCGTCGCCGGTGGCCCTGTCCCAGGAAGTGTATTTTAAGCTGGGGGCGGAAGCCCGGGCCGGGCTGTGGCACGTTGGCGAACACGCGCTCAACAGCAAGGCCGCGCCTCTACCCGCCTACGCGCCGCCATCCATCCAAAACCCCATTAGAGGAAAACAGCCATGATCAAGCTTGCCTACGTCGCCGCCCCGGAGCCCAATATCACCAATACCCTGATGAAACAGATCGGCGTCACCCATGCGGTGTACTATCCCGATCTTTCGACCAAGCCCAACGCCCCCGAGGACGAGCAGCCCTGGGGCTTTGCCGCATTGAAGCGGGCCGTTAAGGGATTCGAGCGGCTGGGGATGAAGATGGCGGTGATCGAGGGCCGGCCGCCGATGGAGAAGATCAAGCTGGGCCTGCCCGGCCGCGACGAGGAGATCGAGGTGGTCAACAACTTCCTGCGCAACATGGGGGCTCTGCAGATCCCGGTGTGGTGCAGCATGTGGATGCCCATCCTCGGGGTGATCCGCACCTCCTTCAGCATCCCCAGCCGGGCCGGGGCGCAGGTCTCGGCCTACGACCATACCGCGCTGCGCGACAAGGGGCCCACAGAGCACGGCCTCGTCACCGAGGAGGCGCAGTGGGCCAATCTCAAGTACTTCCTCGAAAAGACGGTGCCGGTGGCCGAAGAGGCCGGGGTCAGGATGGCCATGCACCCGGATGATCCGCCGCTGTCGCCCATCCGCGGGGTGGCCCGGATCATGAGCACCATCGAGAACTACCAGCGCCTCGTCGATCTGGTCCCCAGCCCGATGAACGGTATCGGTCTGTGCCAGGGCAACTTCGCCCTGATGACCAAGGACATGCCCGGAGTGATCCGCCATTTCGGCAAGCAGGGGGCAATCCACTTTGTGCATTTCCGCGACGTGCGGGGCACGCCCGACAACTTCGTCGAGACCTTCCACGACGACGGCCAGACCGACCTGCTCGAATGCCTGCGGGCCTACCGCGAGGTGGGCTACGAAGGTGTGCTGCGGCCGGACCACTATCCCAAAATGGGCGATGCCGACTTCAAGGACGAGCACACCCTGGCCCGGTTCTTTGCGGTGGGCTACATCAAGGGCCTGCGCGAGGCCGTGTACGGCAAGGTGCCGGAGTAGCGGGAGGATCGCCGCTGGGTGGCGGTGGGCTTCATACGGGCGCGCTCACCCGGCGAGGAGCCGCAGCTCAACCCTGACCGTGGATCGCAATCCTGGGTAAGGGGGAGGAAGGGAGACAGCGGGGACTCGTCTCCGGGCACGTGGGCTTGAGCGCTGGGGGCTCTGTCCTACACTATGTAAGACAAGGGGGTGCGTATGACTATCACCATCCGCAGTACTATCTGATAAATCACCGCACCACCGCTACCCGCACCACCGCCCGGAATTCCCCCGCCCGCAGCCGGGCCAGGAACACCCCCGAAGCCACCTCCTGCCCCTGGTCGTCGCGGCCGTCCCAGGTGTAGCGGTGGGTGCCGGCTGCCAGGGGGGCGTCCAGCAGGCGGCGCAAGGGGCGGCCCAGGGCGTCGCAGATGGTCAGGGTGGCGCGGGTGTCGGCGGGCAGGTCGAAGCGGAGAGTGGTGGCGCCGTTAAAGGGATTGGGAAAGGCTGGAAAGAGCGCGGCGCGGGTGGGCAGAGTCCCGCCGCCCTCCGCGGCGGTGTCGGCGGGGGCTGCGCCGAGGAAGGGCCGCCAGTCCACCGGGCCCTGAAAGAGGGCGGCGATGGCGGCGGAATCGGCGCTGCCCCAGTAGTTGCCCCCGGCCGGCAGGGCCTGGCCGGAGAGGTTTTCGACGGCGGTGCGGTTGTCGCGGAAGGTGTTGCCGCTAAGGGTAGGGAGGGGGCTGCCGCTAGCTTTGAGGGCGGTGAGGTTGCCCTGGAAGGTGCTGCCCTCCAGCGCAGGGGCCGAGGAGCGGGACTCGAAGCCCACCCCGGCGTTGGCAAAGGTGCTGGCGCGCACGGCAAAGCGAGGTATATCCTCGAAGCGCAGGCCGGCGTTGTTGAGGAATCGGCTCGCCGCGATGGTCCCGGCGGCCCCCTCGCTGAGGACCAGGCCGGTGCCGATGTTATCGGCGAAGGTGCTTCCCTGCACCTCCACCAAGGGCACCCCGGCCACCACCGCCCCGTCGCCCTGGTTGTTCTCCAGCCGCACCTCTTCCAGGCTCAGCCGCTGCGGGCTGCGGGCCCGCAGGCCCACGCCCTGATTGGCGCTGAGCTGGCTTTGGCGCACTACCACCTCCCCCTCCCAACCCTCCAGATCCAGGCCGCCCCCGGTGTTGCGGGTGGAGGTGCTCTTGCTCAGTTCGAGGCGCTGCCCCCTGCCGCCCACGGCCTTCAGCCCAGGGCGCGGGTCCTGGGCATCGAGCAGGCCGTTCTGCTCCAGGCGCAGGTCCACTGCCTCCAGGGAAGCGTTGCCCAGCGAGACCCCTTCCTGGCCGCACTGTTCCACGGTGACACCGCGTAGGGTGAGCCGGCTGCCGCCCTGGGCCCGGATGGCCGGGATGGTGAGATGGAAGAAGCTGGTGCCGCTGACAAGGGCCGGGCCCTGGAGGGTGAGGGAGAGCCCGCCCAGGCTCTGCTGGATGCGGCTGTCCTCTAAAGTGAAGCTGCCCCCGGCCGAGACCTCGCCGCTGAACCCGTAAACGCAGCGGTCAATAGTGGCGTCGCGGACTTCCACCTGGGCCCCTGGGGCCAGGCGCACCCCGAACCATAGGTCCTGGCTGCGGGCGGGGTCCACGGCAAAGGCGCCGCCCTCGGCGCGGAAACGGCCCTCCACGGCCAGTTCGACCAGCTCGGGGCTGAGGCCGCTGCCGCTCAGGTCCTGGGGGGCAAAGAGCACTCGGGCTCCGGGGGCCACGATCAGTTCGGCGCCAGCGGGCACCACTACGTCCCAGGGCAGGCGGCGGGTGCCGGACCACCGGGTGAGGCCCTGGGGCAGGCGGGCCTGGACCAGGCCGTGGAGGGCGTGGTCCAGTTGGAGTTGCTCCGCGTCGAGGGCCTGGCCGTCCATCAGGAAAACCCCGGCCCAGTCGTCGGCGCGGGGGGTGGCGGCGGCCGACTCGCAGCGGGCCCGCCCCTCCAGGCGTAGGCCGCCGTAGACGAGTACCTCGGCGCGGTTGGGGTCGAAGCCGCTGCCCTGGTCGTCGCCCCGGACAAAGCGTAGCCGCGCCCCTTGGGCCAGGGTAAGGGTGGCCCCCGGCTCGACCACCACGTCGCCGCTGAGGTGTACCTCGCCGGCCCAGGTGGTGTCCGCGGCGACGTGGCCGGGCAAGTTCTGGCGCAGCCGCACGCTGCAGCGCATGTGGGTGCCCTCGCGGCGGATGTTTTCGATGGCCATGCCCAGGGGCAAGTTGCGGCGGAAGCCGGTGTGGGCGCTCAGGGCGGGGTTGGTGTCCCAGGCCAGGCGGGTGAAGCGCACCCCGTCGAAAGGATCGGTGGCGTCCCCCTCGTTGCCCCCGTGGGCGGCGGCGTAGGTTTCGTCGTTGGCCCAGAAGTCAAGGTCGTCGCGCCCGTCCACCGGGTCGGGATTGCCCTGCTCGTCGCGCAGGCCGTCGGCGCAGAGCAAGTCCACCTGGGGGTGGCGCTCCTCGTCGTTGTCGGCCCGGTCGTCGACGTGCCAGACCAGCAGACCCTCACCGGGGATGTTGCGGTTGTAGAAGCTGCTGGCCCGCCGGCGGTTTTCGATGAGGAAGTACTCCTCGGCGCTGACCGGGAGTTTGTACACCTGGTGCCCCAGGGCCAGGTCCTCGATGGCCAGGTCCGGCTGGTCCTCTGTCAGTGCGACCACCTCCACCCACCCCAGCTTGGCCAGGGCCCAGGCGCTGAAGGCGTTGGGGCCGTCCTCCACTCCCCAGCCCCGGGCCCCGGTGGAGGTCATCAGGCACCACTTGCCCACCCCTGCGCTGTCCTCGGCAGGTTTCACCTCGCCGGCGGCGGTGACGGTGGACTGGTCGAAGAGGTCGGGGAGGCCCAGGACATGGCCGAACTCGTGGCACATGGAGCCGGCGGCGATGCTGAAGATGTGGGCGCGTTGGGTGGTGCCCCCAAATCCAGAGAAGCGGCTGCGCACACGGATGACCCCGCCCCCCTCGGCCGGGTCGCCGCTGAGATAGTCCCCATCCAGGCCCAGGGAGGCGAAGCCGGTGGCCCCGCTGATGAAGAAGTTGCGCGGCACGGTGAGCAGGTTGATGAAGACCACGTCCACGTACCCGTCGTCGTCGCCGGAGTTAGGAATCCCGTCGGGACCATCATTGTCGAACTGGCCGAAGTCCGCGTCGTTGTCGGCCTGGGCCAGGATCTGGAGGTTGAAGCGGCCGTAGTCCCCCAGCACCCCGGAGCTGCGGGCCACGTACGCGGCGGCCGGCTCGGTCGAGCTGTAGCGCCGGGGCAGCGACTGGCCGGAGACCTGCATCTTGCCCCGCGACATCTCGCGGTAGAAGTGGGAGAAGCTGCCGGGGCGCTCGGGGTCGAAAAGATCGGCGGCCCAGGGGGGGGCCAGGGTATCGCCAAGGGCCTCGCCCCGGAACTTGGCGAAGATCACTAAAGCGCTGAGGCTGCCGCGGGTCAGGGCGGGTTTGGCGGCCGGGGCGTCGCGGCACTGCCACTGCGAGGAGGCGGGGGCGGCCCCCAGTAGAAGGGCCAGAAGCAGGAGCGGGTGCTTCACCCCAGGAGGTCGATGCGGGCGGCGGAGAACTGGAGGCCAAAACCGCCCTGGGTGCGGCGGGGGCTGGATGTGGCCTGGAGGAGGCGGCTCTGGTTGCCGGACTGTTGCAGGTGGCGCCGCAGGTTGAGGGCTCCGGCCTGGAGCAGGCGCAGGGCCGTAGAGTCCTCCTCCTGGCCCAGGCCCACGGCAAGGGGGCTGACCGGGTCGGTCTGGGCGGCCAGGCTGGAGAGCATCCCGGTGCCACTGGTGGGCAGGTCGAGCAGGCCGGGGCCGGCCTGGGGCTGGGAACGGGCGTTTATGCCCGGCGGCCCGCCGGCGGCCCGCAGGGAGGCGATGTCCAGCCCGCCCTTGACCCTGGCGGTGCCGGCGTTGTAGTTGAGCCGCTTGATGAAGCGGGGGCCGATGGTGGCCTGCAAATCGTCCCGTAAGAGCGGAGTGACCATGGCCGATCAGGAAGGCTCCGGGCGCTGGAATTCGCGGATGAAGTATTGTACCTCAAGATCGTAAGTTTGGAAGGGATCGTCCAAGTTAAGGTACTTCTCGTCCTCGACGTAGATCGATTCCCACTCGATCACGTAGCGGGCCTTGTGCTTGGTCAGTGAGCGCATCACCGAGGAGCGGGCCCGGGCCCGGGTGTCCTGGGGTGGGGTGACCATTGCCAGGTTTACCCGCTCCTCGTCCACCACCTTCTTGGTCATGCCGCGCCGGTGCAGGTCGAAGTAGAGGCCCTTGCCGGGGTTGAGGTTGTGGTATTCCAGGTCGAGGCTTTGCAGCCAGGGATCGTCCCAGTCGAGGCCCTCGGAATCGACGAAGGACTGGAGGAGCCAGCGCTTGGCCACCCAGTCGAGGCGGTCGATCAGGCTCAGGGGATCGACCGCCAAAGCCTCCAGCACGAAGCGCCACTCGCGCAGCACCCAGTCGATCTCCGGCTCGCGGCCCCGCAGGTGGCGCTCGGCCAGCTCCAGGTAGGACAGTTGCAGTTCGACGGCGGTGATGTGGCGCCCGTCCTCCAGCTGCACCGCCCAGCGCCAGTGGGGGTCGCGCGAGACCTCGCGGATGGCCCGCACCGGGTCGAGCAGGCGGATGTCGGTCCAGACGCCCTGCTCCAACAACTCGATGAGCACCGCGGTGGTGCCCACCTTGAGGGCGGTGACGTATTCGGACATGTTGGAATCACCCACCAACAGGTGCAGGCGGCGGTACAGGCCCCAATCGGCCAGGGGCTCGTCGCGGGTGTTGATGATGGCCCGGCTGAACTGTATCCACTGGTAGATCTCGGTGACGATGTGGTCGGCCCGCTGGGAGAGCTGGAAATCGACCCGCCGCCCATCGCCGCTGGCCTCGACGTCGTCGTGGCAGCCCACCCGGCCGGCCCCGGCAAAGATCTGGCGGGTGACGAAGAAGGGCAACAGGGCCGGCAGCAGGCGGTGCGAGAAGGGCACCTCGCGGCGCACCAGGTAGTTTTCGTGGCAGCCGAAGGTAGCCCCGGTGTAGTGGTCGATGTTGTTCTTAAAGAAGGAGGCGGTCTCGGCCAGGCCCAACTGGCTGAGGGCGCGTTGCACGATCAGCTCGCCGGCCCGGTCCGCGGCCACCAGATCGAAGAGGCCGCGGCATTCGGGGCTGGCGAACTCGATGTGGCCCATGTCGATGTAGAGCCGGCCGCCGTTAAAGAGGAACCCGCCGTTGCCCGGCGGCTCGTCGCGGCCCCGGTAGTGGGTGTCGACAAAACCTAAGCCCTCCCGGAAAACCGAATCCTTGGCCCGCACCGAGATCAGGTCGGAGCTGTGGGAGGGGTCGCTCTCGGGCGGCATACAGCCGTATTCGATCTCGAGCCCGAAGATGCGGTTCTGCATGGCCGGCCACCACGTCAGGAGGTGTAGGGCGCCAGGGCCTCCGCCAGGTAGCCGGCGGGCAGCAGGCGGAATTTGGTGCGGGTGGGCAGGCTGCGGTCTAGCACCGCTGCCTCGAAGCGCCGCTCCTGTCCCGCCCTGGCCAGAAAGGCGCGCATCTCCTCCTCCCCCGGTTCCCCCTCCTCCTCGCGCTCGGAGAGCAGGGCGCCCAGGGCCCACGCCTCCAGTACACCGGACAGGGCCCCCTCCAGGGGCAGGGCGGCCGGGTCCAGGGCGGCCAGGTGGGCGGCGACGGCCTCCTCGCTCTTGCGGGCCCCGGCCACGGCCGCGGCGTTGCCGGCGCTGGAGAAGGAGCCGTCGGCCTCGATGGTGTAGAAACGCTCCCCGGGGTTGGCCGGGTCCAGTTCGGCGACCATGGCCCTGGCGATGTACGGGGAGCGGAAGATCTCGTCGAAGGCGGTCTTCATCAGCGGGCCCAGGCCCAGGTGGACCAGGCGCTGGAGGGAGACGTCGCTGGAGGAGAGGTTGAAGGCTTCCAGATGGGCGATATCGATGACCGCCTTGCGCAGCTTTTCGAGGTCGGCCGGGTGGCCGATGGCGGCGAAGGCAATGTCGTTGTACACCTCGAAGAGCTTGCGCGGCCCTGGGGTGGTGGTCAAAAGCAGCACCCCCTCGGCGTAGGCCAGGCCCACCACCGGGCTGGCGTCGCGCAGCTGGTCCTCGAGGTACTCGCGGCGGTTGCGGATGGCTTCGACCCAACGGTAGGGCTCGTCGAGCATGGGGCGCCTTTCAGCCGGAATCCCGGCCGAGGGCCTGGTAATGGGCCTCTAACTGGGTCTCGGGTAGGAGGGCGATGCCCGACGCGGCCAGGCGCATCACCTGGGGGAAGATCCGGGCCCGGGAGCGGTACCCGCCGGTGGCGGTGTCGTACTCGGCGGCGGTTTCCAGAAGCTTGAGGGCCAGGGCCACCGCCTTGGCCTCGTCGTACTCGGCCAGGGGTCTTTTGCCCCAGCGGTTCTGATAGTAGAGGGCGCCGCGGATGGTGGGCGAGCCGGAGCCGGTGGCGGTGAAATCCACCGTCTCGAACTGGGCCCCCAGCAGGTCGTAGAAAAAGATCTTGCCGCCCTCCTGCGGGTCGTAGGCGGCGAGGATCGGTACCACCGCGCCGATGCCCTGCATGGCCAGGCCGAGGTTTTCACGCAGGAGGCGCGAGAGGGTGCGCAGCTTGCCGTCCAGGCTGAGGGTTTGTAACTGGGAGCGGCGGTAGTGCTGGAAGGAGACTTCGAGCAGGCGGGCGATCTCATAGCCGATGGCCGGCGAGCCGGAGATGGCCAGCACCGCGCTATCGTCGATGGCCAGCACCTTGTCGGCCCGGTCGTAGACCACGGTGTTGCCCATGGTGGCGCGCCGGTCGCCGGCCACCAGCACCCCGTCCCGATAGCGCAGGGCCAGGATGGTGGTGCCCTCGGTGGTTTCGAAATGCTCGGGCGGTCTGGGGGCCACAGGCGGGGCGGGCAGCAACTGGCCGCGTTCCCGCAGCAGGGCGAGGAAATCCTCCATGCGCTACTGGCCCGTGCGCTGGCGGTAGCGCCTGGCCTGGTCCGGATCGACCTTGCGCATGCGGCGGATCAGCTCGTCGGTACTGGGACGCCCGACCTTGGGGCGGCGCGGGCCTTCCTCGTTGCCGCCGCCCTCGCCCGGCTCAAAGGGGGGGGTGGGGCGGGGGGCACGGTCGCGCAGGGCGAAGAAGCGGGACTCAGACATGCGGTTCCTCCTTGTTTCTCAGGCAGAGGTCGGCAGTTTTTCGATCAGGGCCTCGACGCTGGGGGCGCTGTTCACCACCTGATTATAATAAGCCGCGACCTCTGCGTCCACACAAGCCTTAAGGTCCACCACCCGGACCCTGCCCCTGAGGCAAAACTCGATGCTGTCCCAGTTGAGGGAGCGCACCGAGGCCCCGAACTTCTCCAGGCAGCGGCCGCGGAAGTAGGCCCGGGTGTCGGCGGGGGGGCGGTTCAGCCCCTGCTGCACCTCCTCTTCGGTCACTAGCCGTGTCACCTGATCCTGGGATTCCAGGAGCAGATAGAGCCCTTCCTCGGGGTCGATGTTGCTGTACTCCAGGTCCTGGCTCTGGAGCCAGGCGCGGTGGTCCGGGTTTTCCCATTCGAGGTTTTCGGCCTGGGCAAAGGCGTCGAGCAGCCACTTCTTGGTGACCCAGTCGCAGCGACCCAAGAGTTCGAGGGGATCGCGGCTTAGGGCGTCGAGGGCCTCGGCCCACTGGGACAGGACCCAGTCGGTCTCTGGATCGCGGCCCTGCACCAGTTTGCCGGCCGCCTCCAGATAGGAGCGCTGGACCTCAAGGGCCGAGGTGTGGGTGCCATTGGCCAGGGGCAAGGCCCACTGGTGGGTCTGGGCGCGGGAGATCTCCTTGATCGCCGCCAGGGGATCGGCCAGCTCCCAGTGGGGCAGGACGCCTTCTTCCAAAAGGTCGAGGACCAGGGCGCAGGCCCCCACCTTGAGGGCGGTGGCCCATTCCGACATGTTGGCGTCGCCGACGATCAGGTGCAGGCGGCGGTGTTGGTCGGCGTTGGCGTGGGGCTCGTCGCGGGTATTGACCAGGGGCCGGCGGGTCATGGTGTCGACGCTGGCCAGGACCTCGAAGAAATCGGCCCGCTGCGAGAGTTGGTAGATGGACGGCTTGGCCAGGGGGGCGCACTCGACGCCCACCTTGCCGGCCCCGGCCCAGACCTGGCGGGTGACCAGGAAGGGCACCAGGCCCTCGATCACCTGCTGGAAGGGCAGCCGGCGGGGCAGGAGGTAGTTTTCGTGGCAGCCGTAACTGTGCTCCTCGAAATCGGTGTTATTCTTGTATAGGTGTACTATCCCGCCGCCCCTGGTGGCGCTGCGGCGGCGGGCGCAGTGCAGCAGGATGCGCTCGCCGGCCCGGTCCAGGGCCACCAGGTCGAAGAGGCTGTGGCACTCGGGGGTGGAGTACTCGGGGTGGGTGTGGTCATTGTAGAGCCGGGCCCCGTTGCTGATGATCAGGTCGCTCTTGAGGTCCTTGAGGGGGATCTTCCGCTGGCGATCGCGCTGCAGGTGGACGGTCTCGTCCTGGTCGTTGAGCAGCTCGTCCACCTCAAAGCCGCGCATGTCGCGGCGGGGGTTCTCCAGGCCGTAGTCCCAGCGGGCCACGAAGTCCTCTTTGAGGTAGCAGCGGATTAACTCCATGGACTCGACCACCACGTCCATGTCCGCCACTCCGTCCACCTGGATGCCGTATTCGGTCTCCAGTCCGAAAAGCCGCCGCATGGGGCTCAGACGATCCTGCCGGACTGGTTTTCGGGCCGCGACGCCTCGGGGCGCACCGGGGTTACCCGCACCACGTTCTCGGGATCGTAGTCGATGAGCTTGAGCCAGTCCTCCACTGCGTCGGTGGGCGGGAAGATCTCGTTCTCGCGGTACTCGGCGCGCACCGCCTCATCCAGGTCCTGGAGGCGCAGGCCGGCCAGGGGGCCGCCCCCGGCGATGGCCCGTTTGATGGCCGCCTCCTTGGCCCGCTGCACGATGGAGGAGATTAGGGCGCCGCTGATCAGGTCGCCCCAGTAAAGCACCTCGTGGCGGCCGCTGCGCAGGGTGACTTCGAGGAAGCGGTGGTCCTGGCTGCGGGCGAAGAGGGCCTTGAGCGCCCCCTCCACCAGGACCTGGCGGGCGGCCTCGGGGTCGCCGACGCCGGCGATCTCCTCGGCGTCGATGGGCAATTCGGGGGTGAGGTAGATATCCAGAATGGCCCGGGAAGCGGCCTGGTCGGGCCGGCGCACCTTGATTTTGCGGTCGACGCGGCCGGGGCGCAGGATGGCCGGGTCGATGAGGTCGTGGCGGTTGGAGGCCAGGATGACGACCACGTCTTGCAAAGACTCGATGCCGTCCATCTCGGTGCAGAACATTGGCACCACGGTGTTGGAGATGTTGTGGGTGCGCATGGAGCGGCGGGTGCCCAGGATAGACTCGGCCTCGTCGATGAAGATAAAGGGTAGGTACCCTTCCTTGCGCTTCTGGCGGGCCTGGGCGAAGATCTCCCGCACCATGCGCTCGGTCTCGCCCAGCCACATGTTGAGGATCTCCGGTCCCTTGATGTGCATGAAGTATTCCTTGAGTTCCAGACCCTCCTGTTGGCGCAGATGCTGCACCAGGTTGTAGGCGGTGGCCTTGCCGATGAGGGTCTTGCCGCAGCCGGGGGGCCCGTGGAGCAGGAAACCCTTGGGGGTGGAGTACTGGAATCGGGCAAAGAGTTCGGGATGGAGGGCCGGCAACTCGATGGTGTCGCGGATGGCCTGAATGGCCTCCTCCTGTCCGCCGATCCTGGACCAGGGCATGGGCGGGATCTCTTCGAGGAAGTGCTCCTTGCTCTCGCGGGGCTGCAACCTTTCGAGGGCCACCTTGAAGGTGGGGTCCACCCGCACCTCGTCGCCCACCTTAAGCAGCACCTCCTCCAGGTCGGCCGACCGCACCAGGACCAGGTCCTGGGTGCCGTGGGCCTGGCCGATGCGCAGCCGGCCCTGGTCCAAGAGGTCGGCGATCTTGGCCACCGGCCCGGAGGGGCTGTAGTCGAGGGAGCCCACCACCGCGTACGCCTCGTTGATCAGCACCCGGCTGCCCACCTTGAGCTGGGAAAGGTCCACCCGGGGGTCCACGTTTGCGAAGTACTCGGTGCCGCCCACAAAGAGGTTGGCTATCCCGTCGCGGGGGGAGCCGAGAAAGATGCCGACGCGGTTGGCCGGGGCGGTAACTTTTTCGAGAGCGGCCTCCAGTTCGACCAGGGTGCGGCGGGCCTCCTGAAAGGTCAGCTCGCGCTCCAAAAGCAGGCGGCGCAACTGGTAGAGCAGGGGCCGGGTCGGGTCGCGGTCGGGCAAAAACAGCAGGGCCTGGTCCACCAGTTCCAGGGGGCGGTAGTCGGGTCCGTACTCCTGGGGATCGTCCCCCGGCTCGTACTCGTCTTCGTCGCCGCGGCTGCGGTAGTGGCGGTCCTTCTTGCTCATCGGCTCCGGGCTCCGGTCAAAGGATGATGTCCCCCAGGCGGCCGTAGCGCACCCGGCCGGGCAGACGCCAGAGGAAGGCGCCGGCCAACTTGGGAAGGGAGGCCAGGCCGGTGTAGTAGGGCGGGCGGGTGTCCGAATCCCACGACCAGTAGATGATCATCGCCTTACCCTTGATTAACTCCGTGGGCACGGCCCCGAAGTAGCGACTGTCGGCGCTGTTGTCGCGGTTGTCGCCCATCATGAAAAAGTGGTTTAGGGGCACGGTGAAGGGGCCAAAGTTGTCGCGCGGCTGCACCGCTGCCGGATAGGTCTCCTCGGCGGTGTGTTTGGCCAGGGGTGGGTCGGGAAAGGGCTGGCCGTCCACGTAGAGCACCTTGTCCACCACCTGGAGCTTCTGGCCGCCCACGGCCACGCAGCGCTTGATCAGGTCGCGGTCCGGGTCGGTGGGGGAGCGGAAGATGACGATGTCGCCGGGCTGGGGATCGCGCAGGCCGGGCAGGCGGAAGAGGGTATAGTCTGCCAGGGGGATGTCCACCGGCGCCCCGTACACAAACTTGTTGGCCAAGAGGTAATCCCCCACCAACAGGGTGTCCTCCATGGAGCCGGAGGGGATATAGAAGGCCTGGACTACAGTGGTGCGGATGAAGAGGGCCAGGCCCACGGCGATGGCCAGGGAGGAGGCGTATTCCCTGACGGAGGACTTGGGCGAGGCAGGTGAAGGCTTGGGCGAGGCGGGTGCGGCCATGGAGCGTTCTCTGGGGTTAGGAGTGTATGTGACGCGGTTGATAGGAGTATAACAATCGGGCAGGAGGTTGTAAATACAGTCGGATGCGCGAGGACAGTTGCTTGTGGAAGCAAGTTGGCCTGTATAGTTTAAAGGAGCTGGCCACAGGGGTTTCGGCGCATGCAGGTCTTTTTTTGGGGGATGAGGCGCTCCTTCTCCGTTTGCCGGGCGCAGAGCCTGCGCTAGGAGGGAAAGACCCGCTGCGTGGAGGTGCGGGCCGGCGAGCATGTGATCCTCATCGAGGCCGCCGGCCAGGCCGTGGTGGACCGGGGGTGAAAAAGATCCACCTGCTCCGAAGCCATGCTTACTGGGACCATATCCAGGGTTTTCCCTACTTCGCCCCCCTGCAACAGGAGGGCACCCAGGTCCGGGTCCATGCGCTGCGCCGTCCCGGCACTAGCGTGAGCGCCATCTTCGCCGAGTAGCAGCGCCACCCCTTCTTTCCGCTGGGCCTGGACGGCCGCGGCCGCCGGCCCGGAGTTCGTGGAGTTGGAGGAGGGGCAGATTGTGGAGATCGGGGACACCAAGGCCTGCACCCGGCGCCTCAACCACCCCAGCGTGACCTTGGGGGTTCCGCCTCGAAAGAGGGGGGCGGGTGCTGGCCTATCTTTCGGACGTGGACCTGTAAAACAAGCTGCTGCTAGGCGAGGGGCTGCAGAGGGCCAGCGCCGCGGAGGCCGGCGCCTGGCCTTCCTACACCGCCATCCCGAGCGAAGCGACCAGGAGATCGATGCCCTGGTCGGCGCCCACCAGCGGCGGGGCTTGGTGGTGGAGGGGGCACGGCAGGGGCAGGTCTACTAATTGGGGAGGAAAAAGTGAGATACTGGACGTGGGTCTTCGCTGCGCTGTGGATTGCCTGCGGTGGGGAGAAGGAGGCGGGGGCGCCGGCGCCAAAAGGGTACATGGACGAGGTGCAGCAGTTGCTGCTGGAATTGAGGGTGCTCGACAAGCAGATCGCCGCCCAGATCACGGCCGACACCCTCGAAGCGGACCGCATCGTGCCCCTAATCCGCAGCCAGTTCCGCCCTGCGCTTGCCGGGTTGCGGCAGCGGGTGGGAGAGTTCAGACCGGATTCGGCCTACGCGGGGGTTAACGGAAAACTGCTGCGCTATCTCGACCTGCGCCTCCAGGCGTACGATCTGGCCATTCAGGGGGCGCAGGAGCGCCAGCAGGAGCTTTTCGACGAATTCGGCCGGCTGCAGGTGCAGGCCGAGGCCGAAGGTCGCAAGCTGGAGGAGGCGCTACGCCAGGCCTGGCAACAGCGCTGAGTCCTGACCAACACGAAAGGAGGTGGCGAGATGGAAGACAGTCTGATGGTCCTGGGCCCGGTGACCCTGGTCGCCCTGGGCCTGCTGGCCTGGCTGATCCTCGTCTGGCTGGAGTACAATTAGGAGTCCAGCCGGCTGGACTCCCGCGAGACCCACAACTCCGCCACCATTCCTAAGCCAACGTGGAGGCCAGCGAGCAGGCGCGCAGCCGCACCGCCCAGGCCCTGTAGCGGTGTCGGGCCCTGGAACTGGACCTGTCGGGGTTGCACCAGCAACTGGCCCAACTCCGCGAAGCGGGCAAGGACAAGAAGGAATGATCCTCAACCGGAGGGGGTGAAGGCCCGATGTTCGGATCGCTGCTCATCGTCTGCCTGCTGCTGGCCGTCGCCGGGGTGCTGAGCAGGGTTTTTGCAGGGCGGCGGCTCGAAAAGGTCAAGACACGGCTGAACGACGCCCAGCTCGAACGACAGCACACCGCCGCCCAGCGCCGCCAGAACGAGGATCTGCTGGCCCCTTAAGAGAACCGGGAGCAACGCCTCAAGTCCGAGCGGCAGACCCTGACCCGCGAGATCAAGAATCTCAAGAACCGGCTGGGCGACTCCTCCCCGGGCTGAGAGAAGGCCGCCGGCCTCAGCCCCGAGGAGTGCCGATTTCCATCCCCACCGCCGGACCCCTGCGGGTCCACCCAGCGAATCCCCGATACTTTGCCGACCGCCACGGTCGGGCCCTGTACCTGGTTGGCTCCCACACCTGGGACACCTTGCAGGGCCTGGGTCAAACCGATCCGCCGCCGGCCTTTGATTTTTCGGTGCACCTCGAGTTCCTCGCCGCACACGGCCATAACTTCATCCGCCTGTAGCGCTGGGAGCTTTGCCGCTGATACAACGGGGCCAACCAGCAGGATCACGCCAAGGAGCCCCGTCCCTGACCGCGCACCGGGCCGAAGCTGGCCCGCGACGGCAAGCCCCGCTTTGACCTGCGCCGCTTTGACCCCGAGTACTTCGGCCGGCTGCGGGGGCGGGTGGAGGCGGCGGGCCGGCGCGGGCTCTATGTCTCCGTCATGCTCTTCAAGGGCTGAGGACTGCGCTTCGTCAAAGGCGACTGGGAGGCGCATCCTTTTCATCCCGACAATCCCCAACAGCACCCGTTGGGCATGGATGGGAAGGTGCCCCGGCCAGAACTGGCCAGCACCGGGTATTGCCTGGCGGCGCCTGGGCGGGCCTACGCAGTGTACCTGCCCGAAGGCGGCGGGGCGCCGGGCGGTAGCTGCGAATCGTGGAGGGCGCCGGGGACGGGGAAGTAGGCGCTGTGCCTGCGATGCGGCTACCCGTGCCGCTCCTCGGTCCAGGGGTCGCCGTGGTTATGGTAGCCGCGCACCTCCCAGAAGCCGGGCTGGTCCTGGGCGGAGAAGACGAGTTTGCGCAGGAATTTGGCCGATTTCCAGGCGTAGATTTTGGGCACCACCAGGCGCATGGGGCCGCCGTGCTCCAGGGGTAAGGGCTGGCCGAAGAGTTCGTAGGCCAGGATCACCTCCTCGGCCATGCAGTCGGCCAGGGGCATGTTGGTAGTGTAGCCGTCGGCGCTGTGGGCGATGAGGTAGCGGGCCGCCTCGGTGGGGCGCACCAGCGTGGCCAGGTCGAGGAAGGGAATCCCCCCCCACTCGACATCGAACTTGGACCAGGTGGTGACGCAGTGGAAGTCGGCCACTTGGTCTTTTTTTGGCAAAAGCTGCAAAAAGCCTTCCCAGTCCAGGTCGAGGGGTTGCTCGACCTCGCCCTCCACTGAGAAGCGCCAGCGCTTGGGGTGGAATTGGGGATGGACTCCCAGGTCGAGGACCGGGAAGCCCTTGGTCAGGTGCTGGCCCGGAGGCAGACGGTTGCGGCCTGTTGGGGCGCTGGGGACTTGGCGGCGGAAGCGCTCCAGCAGTTTTTGCTTGGCCGCCAGCATCCTCTCATTGTATTCCATCTCCCCGCTCAATACACCTGATCCACGTACACCACGCGTTCCTCCTGTATTGAAAAAATGGCCGCGGCCAGCACCCGCTGGGCGGCCAGGCCGTCGGCCCCGGAGCCGTCGATCTCCTCGGGACTGGCCCCCTCGTCCACCTGCTCGACGAAGCGGCCCAGGCGGTTGCGGAAGGTATCCTCGAAGCTGCGCATCCCGCCGAAGAGAGGGTTGGAATACACCGTCTTTTCGAGATTGCCGGCAGGGTAGAGGGTGGCCTCGCGGAACATATCCTCGATGACAAAACGGCCCTTGAGGCCGGCTACCTCGCAGCGCTCCATGGGGTGGCCCCGCTCGATGTCGTAGCTGCCGGTCAGGTGGCCGAGGGCCCCGCTTTTGAAGCGCATGTTGAACTGCGCGGTGGAGTAGATGGCCCGGCCCGGAGCTTTGAGGGCGAAGCACTGCACCGCCTCGATGTCCCCGCAGAAGTAGCGCATGATGTCAACCGTGTGGGGATGCAGGGCCTTGATCTGGAACCAGGGCGAGGTCTCGCGCGGGTTCTTGATCCACATGCTCATGTTTATGAAGAGCTGGTGGCCGATGCACCCCTCCTCCACCCAGCGTTTGGCCAGGCGCGCCGCTGGGGTGAAGCGGTGGTTGAGGTCCACCCCGAAGCAGCGGTTGAGCCGGCGGGCGGTGGCGACCATCTCCTCGGCCTTGGCGATCTCGTTGGAGATGGGTTTCTCGCACAGGACGTGCGCTCCGGCTTCCAGGGCCTCGATGGTGGGGGCGTGGTGGTCGCTGCCGTACTCGTGGCCGCCGGTGGCGACGCTGACCATGTCGGGGGCGTGGGATTTCATCAGTTCGGCGACGCTGTAGCAGGCCGGCACCCCGAGGCGCTGGCTGGCGGCGTCGGCGCGCGACTTGTCGATATCGCACACCGCCACCAGTTGGGCGTTGGTCAGCTCTTTGTAGATGGCGGCGTGGAGGTTGCCGATGGGCCCCAGGCCGACGACGGCGACGCGGACGGTCACAATGTGATGACCTTGCCGGTGTCCCAGGACTTGATGGCGGCCTCGATGACGAGCTGGACCTTGAGGGCGTCCTCGGCCTTGGCATCCACCTTGTCGGGGGGGGTCTTGCGGCGCAGGTCCTCGATCCAGGCGCCGATGCGGGAGGGGAAGGTGTCGGGAAAGCTCTTCATGCCGCCGGGGTGTTCGTAGATCTCGACCTGGTTGGAGAAGCGGGGGTAGAAGCAGAGCTTCTCGCAGGCTTCGTTGATGACCACCCGGGCCTGGGAGCCGACCAGCTCGCAGGTCTCCAGTCCGTAGCTGCCGCCGGCGTCGTAGCTGCCGGTAAGGTGGCCGATCACCCCGTTGGTGAAGAGCAGGTTGACCTGGGCGTTGGACCAGATCTGGCGGCCGGTGCCTTTCTTGAAGAAAGCCTGCACCTTGGCCACGTCCCCGGCGAAGTAGCGCATCACGTCGAGGGAATGGGGGTGGAGGGCGCGGATGTGGAAGTGGGGGCTGGACTCATTGGGGTTGTTGATCCACATGGTCATGTTGATGATGTTGAGATCGCCCAGGCGGCCCTTGCTCAGCCACTCCTTGGCCCGCACCGCCGCGGGGGTGAAGCGGTGGTTGAGGTTGATGGCATAGGCGACCCGTTTCTGTTTGGCCAGGGCCACCATGCGGCGGGCCTTGTGGATCTCGTTGGAGATGGGTTTCTCGCCCAGCACGGGGATGCCGGCGCTCAGGAGTTCCACCGTGGGTTTGTAGTGGTCGCCGCCGTTCTCTTTGCCGGCGGTGGTGACGCTGCAGGCGTCGAGCTTGATGCCGCTTTTGAGCATCTCGCGCACGCTGTAGAAGGGGCGGGCGCCGTACTTCTGGGCCGTGGCGTCGGCGCGTTCCTTGATGAGGTCGCAGACGGCGACGACCTGGGTGTGTTTGTTCTCGGTGTAGCAGCGGGCGTGCAGGTTGCCGATGCCGCCCAGTCCGACGATGCCGATGCGCAACATATCCCTCTCCTTGGTTTTTATGGCGGCCCGGGAACGCCTGCTTCGGACAGTCCCCAAGGCGCGGACTCTTGCTCTCCCCCACCGCCACTCCACCGCAGGGCCCCACACCTTGGGGCCCTGCGCCCGTGATCGCTCCCCTCTCCCCTCAGCGCCTCCCGCGGACTGCCCTCGGTCTTTGCCACCCCACCGCTGCCACCCCCGCAGCACCATCTATATGGTGCTGCACCCCAGGGAAACGCCTCCGGGGCATCTCCCGGTCCTCGCGCTACCTCTAATCTACGAAATTCAGCCCCAGCGTTTACCTAGGGTGATGTCCTGCTCCAGCAGGGGGTCCTGGGAGCGGCCGAGTTTCTCCAGACGCTGGCGGAGTTGGCCCTCCAGATCCTGTTCCAGTTCGGCGCACAACTGGGGTTGTTCCTCGGCCAGATTGCGGGTCTCGCCTGGGTCGATCTGGAGGTCGTACAGTTCGCGGGGCGGGTTGCCGTAGTGGTCGGGCCGACGGGAGAGGATGAGCTTGTGGCCGGGGGTGCGCAGGCTCCACTTGGACTGCCAGGTGTTCTCGGCGCTGAGGAGCTGGGCGGGGGCTTCATGGCTGGAGAGCAGGTCGCGGCCCTCCATGCCGGCGGGGACCTCGATGCCGGCGGCCCGCAGCAGGGTGGGGGCCAGGTCGAGGTGCTGGGCCAGGTCCTCCCGCTCTGCCCCGGCCGCCACCCGGCCGGGCCAGCGCAGGATCAGGGGCACATGCAGGCAGCAGTCGTACAGGCCGTGGTGGTCGTAATAGATGCCGTGTTCGGTGAGGCTCTCGCCGTGGTCTGCCATCAGGACGACCAGGGTGCGCTCCGCCAGGCCGAGTTGCTCCAACTCGCCCAGCAGCGCGGCGAGCTGGTCGTCGAGGCAGTTCAGGGCCCCGGCGTACAGGGCGTCCACGAAGGCCGAATCTGTGACCCCCCCCACCCACTTGAACCAGGTGTCCTGCCAGGTCTTGCCCAGAGGGTGCTGCCACAGGGGGGCTAGGGATGTGTTGGCCGGATCGGCTTGGTCTGCACCTTGGTAGAATCGCCGGCGGTACGGCTCGGGGGGCAGGTAGGGGGTATGCACGTCCCAGTAGTGGACCAGGAGGAAGAAGGGCTCCGGGCCGGCGGCCCGCAGGAACTGAACGGCCCGGCGGTTGAGGTCCTCGGCGGAGACCATCAGGGGCATGGAGTGCCGGCGCGAGGGATCGAGGTAGTGCTCGTACCCCCGGTTGAACCAGGGGTACTTGGCCCAGCCGAGATTGTCGATGGCCGCGGTGGTGTACCCGGCCTGGAGCAGCAACTCGGGCAGGGTGGGGGTGAGGGGGTCCAACTGGGCCTGGCCCCCGTGGCAGACGATCTGGTGGGTGAGGGGGTGCTGGCCGGTGTAGAAGGTGGTGAAGGAGGGGTGGGTGGGGATGGCCGGGGCGAAGCACTGGGTCCACAAGGTCCCCTGGCCGGCGAGGCGGTCGATGGCCGGGGTGAGGGGACGGGATTCGCCGTAACAGCCTAAGTGGTCGGCGCGCAGGGAATCGAGGGCGAGGACGAGGATATTGGGGGGCATGATCAAAGGGGGTTGGGCAGGTCCACGCGCAACTCGGCGGCCAGGGCGCTGATCTGGGCCCAGGCCCGCTCGTCCACCCCGATGCCCTGTCGCAGGCGTTCCTGGGAGACGCGCCACGCCTGCTCGCCGGGGAGGAGCACCTCGGCGACGCCCTGGGCCGGCGGGCTGGACTTGATCCAGTCGATGAACTGCTCGCTCTCGCGGTGGTAGCTGTCGAGGGGGGTGAAGGCGGCGATGTCGATGAGGGCGATGAAGAGGGCGTTGCCGCTGCGCTCGGGGCTGGCCTGGCTGCATCCAGCCCCCGAAAGGGCCCCGGCCAGGATATCTACCATGAGGGCCAGGCCGAAGCCCTTGTGCCCGGCGCCGGGAAAACCGAGGGACAGCATGGCCCCTGGCGGGGGGCCGTAATAGGCTTTGGTGTCGGTGGTGGGTTGCCCCGTGGCGTCGACGAGACGGTCCGGCGGGGTGGGGGTGCCGGTGTTGTGGTGCAGGCGCAGGGCCCCGCCCGAGATGGCGCTGGTGGTCATGTCCAGGACCAGGGGCCAGGGCCGTTGCGTGGGCAGGGCCAGGCAGAGGGGGTTGGTGGGCAGGCGGCGCTCGATGCCCCCAAAGGGGGCCACGGCCAGGTCGCCCCCGTGGCCGTTGGCCGCCACCAGGGCGATGCGGTTTTCCCCGGCGGCCAGGGCGGCGAAGCGGCCCAACCGGGCGACGTGGTTGCAGTCCTTGAGGGTGACGACCACCAGAGGGGCCTGGGCGGATAGTTCGAGGGCCATCCTCATGGCGGCCTCGGCGCTGACCGGGCCGAAGTTCCAGTTGCCCGAAAGCTGGGCCAGGCAGCGGGTGGCCCGCAGCACCCGGACCGGGGCGCCGGGGACCACTGTGCCCTGCCGCACCATCTCCACGTACTGGGGGAAGCGCAGGGGGCCATGGCTGTCATGGCCCAGCAGGCTGGACTCGACCAGGTGATCGGCCACCAACGCGGCTTCGGCGGGGGGCACCCCCACGGCGGTGAAGAGGGCGGCGCCGAGTTGGTTCAGGTCCTCGGGGCGGAAGGCGGGCATGGGCTCAGAGGGTGGCGGTGGTGTCCACCACCAGCAGGGCGTTGGCCACCGGTCGCTCCCCGGTTTCGTCGGAGGGCCGGTTGACCACCTGCCGGTGGATCACCATGGTGGTGGAGCCCCCCCCGTCGAGGTTGAGGGCCTGGTAGGCGTTGGCGCTGCTGTGGGTGAAATCGGCCAGCTTGGCACACAGGAAGTCGGCCAGTTCCGGCAGGGTCATACCCTCGCTGTACCCGGGCTGCCGACCGTCCACAGTGACCAGGAAGAGCAGCTCCTGATTCTCGGCATAGCCGATGGCGGTGCGCGGGTGGCGCTCGTCCACGAACTTCCGGCCCAGGCCCTCCTGCTCGTACTCGATGGAGATCTCCCCGTCGCGCACCAGGCGGGGGCCCCCGCCTATCCCTTCGCGCAGGGGCTGGAGGGAGGGGGGCAGCAGGCAGTAGAGGCGCAGGGTGTCGCCGGGGGCCAGGGGGGTGTTGTTGAGGTAGTTGACGCCGGCGCTGACCAGCCACTGACCCGGAATCAGACTGAGTTCAGCGTTGACCGGCAGCACCTGCATCACCTGGGCGCTGACGGTGTCGTTGGCCAGGCCCGGAGGGTCCAGAAGCTGGAGCCGGTACCCGATCTGGGCGCGGCTGGAATCGACGTACCCTGGCCCGAACTGGGTGTAGAGGCTAAGGCCATTGGCCGCGGGGCGGCGGTTGAGGGCGTTGATGGGCAGGATCTGGTCGGGGCCGCGCAGCAGGCCGGCCACAAAATGAAAGACCTCGATGAGGGGCCGGCCCTGGGCATTGAGGGCGAAGACCGAGCGTTTCTGGGGCAGTTGCAGCACCTGGCCCTGGCTCACCTGCAGGCCGGCGGTGCGCAGCACCGGCTCGTCGCGGTAGAAGAAGTCGCCGTTGATCCCGGCCACCGCGTTGGCCGCCAGGGCGCTGGTCTTTTCCAGGTTGCCGTGGGCCAGGTCGGCCCGGGCCGTGCGCAGGCCCAGGCCGCCCTCGCGGGCTTCGGACAGGTCGATTTCGAGGACGTTGATGGCCCAGGGGCCCTGGGTGAGGTAGAGCTGATGGTGGTAGACGCCGGGGGCAACCGCCGGGGCCGAGGAGGACCGGCAGGAGGGCAGGAAGAGCAGGCAGAGCCAGACCAGCCCGCCGCGCCGCAAACCAGTAAGGGACCACCTATGCAACAACGCCTACCCCCTGGGAAGAAAAAGCGGGGAAAATGTAGGACAGCGGGGGGACGATGTCAAACAAGTCAGTGTAAGATCACGAGTTGCCGTGCGAACCGGCCATCCGGGGTCCGCAGCAGGGCCAGGTACACCCCGCTGCCGGCGGGACGGCCCGCCTCGTCGTGTCCGTCCCAGACTACCTGGTGGGCGCCGGCCTCCTAGAAACCTGCATACAGGGTGCGCACCCGTTGCCCGGCCGCGTTGAAGATGGCCAGGGAGAGGCTCTGGGCGCGGGGCAACTGGTATCGCAGCACCACCTCGGCGTTGAAGGGGTTGGGATAGGGCTCGTCCAGTCCCAGGGTCAGGGGTGCGGCGGGTTTGGCCGCCGGCGCCCAGGTCACGGGCGCGGGCAGGGCCAGGGTATCGACAACCCCGGAGGCGGCGAGGGCCAGGACGAGGCGCAGGGCCAGGGTCAGGGGCGAGGATTCCGGGCTCAATCGCCGCAAGCGCAGCCGGCCCAGCAGGGCCTCCCCCTCCAGGGGCTCGGCAAAGGAGAGGCCCAGGCTCAGGAGGCCCTCCGCGCCCAAGTCGGCCAGGAGCAGGGGGGCTGGGCGGTCCCTGGAGAAGTCCATGCCCGCGTATTCTAGTTGCGTGGGCAGGTCCAGTTCGAGGGTGAGGCCGCTCAACTGGCGGGCTTCCCGCACCTCCACCGGGACCAGGTACTCCTGGCCCCAGGGCAGGGGGTTGCCCAGGGTGAGGAGGGTGGGGGCCAGGCCGCGGCCCTCCAGGGGAATCTCTAGGGTCTCCTTCAGAGAGTTGCTCAGCCGCAGCCTGCCCCGCTGTGGCCCCACCAGGCTGGGCCGGAACTCGATGCGCACCGCGCCCACCGCGCCGGGGGCCAGGGTGTCGGGCGCCTGGAGCACCCGGAAGGGGCCGTCGGTCAGGGCCTGGAGGGCGAGGGGGGCGCGGGGGTGGAGGTTGCGCAACTCCAAATCCATGGTCCGGCCCTGGTCCAGGGCAGTGGGGGGAAAGAGGCGCCGGCCGGTCTGGGCGTGCAGGTAGGTGAGGTTGCCGCGGCCGGTGTAGGGCAGCAGGACCCTGGGCCGGGTCGGGTCGTCGGTGGCAAAGGCGAGGGTCCCCTGCACCAGGGCGGTGTCGCGCGGGGTGAAGCTCAACTCGATGATCCCGGTCTGGCCGGGCGGGATGCTCAGGCGGCGGGGATTGGGCAGGAGCAGGCGCGAGCCGCTGAGCACCTGGCTCAGGTGCAGGTCCACCTCGCCCTGGTTGCGCAGTTCGAGGCGGGTGCGGCGGGCCCGGCCGACGCGGCCCAAACCCAGGTCCAGGGCCGCGGGCAGGGGGGCCAGTTCGGGTTGGCCGCCCCGGCCCAGGAGCAGCACCCGCTGCACCGGGGTTTCGGGCACGTCGCTGAGGATGAAGAGGGTGTCGGCGTAGGCGCGGCGCTGGGCCGGCAGGAAGCTGAGGGGCAGTTGCAGGGCGGCGCCGGCGGGCAACTGCCCCTGCCCGACCAGGCCCAGGCGATAGGGGCTCCTGACCTCCAGGCGGTACTGGAGCGGGGCGCTGCCCTGGTTGCCCAGGGTGAGCACCTGGCGGGCCTCGCCGCCCACCACCACGGCGCCAAAGTCGAGGGAGGAGGTATTGAGCCGCAGGTCAGGAGCCAGGCCCTGGCCGGTGAGGGGCACCTGCAGAAGGGCGGTTCCGGCGGGGCTCTGCCAGCGCAGGGTGTCGGCCTGGCGTCCGCGTCCGCCGGGGATGTAGGCCAGGTCGAGGGCGCGCGTCTCGCCGGGGGCCAGGCGCAGCGAGGCGCTTTGGGCCAGGCGCAGGGCCGAATCCGGGGCCGCCACCAACTCTACTGGCAGGGTGCCGCGGTTGCGCAGCAGCAGTTGCCGGCTGCTGGACTGGCCCACCCGCTGGGGGCCAAAGTCCAGGCGCGGGGGCCAGGTTTCCACCTGGGGGGCGGGTGGGGAGAGGCAGAGGAGCCGGCCGCCCTGCGCGTCGCCTTCGAGGGCGTAGATCTCCCCCTCCGGGCCGGCGGCCAGGTCCAGCAGGGCCGGGGCGAACCCGGCGGCCAGTTCCTCGAGTTGGTCCCGGGCATTGAGCCGGTAGAGCCGACCGCCGGCCAGGCCCAGGTAGAGTTGGTCGCCAAAGGCCAGGGCCAGGGGCCGCTCGGGCAGCACGGCCACCTGTCGCAGGGAGAGGGAACCCTCCCCACCGGCGCCCTCGGCTCGCCACAACTCGCGGCTCTGGGCCAGCGCGAGGTACAGCCCGCCCTCCGGGGTGCCCTCGATGAGGGCCGGACCAGGGGGCAGGGTGGCGCAGGTTTCGAGGCGCTGGTCCACCAGGCGCAGCAGCCGGCTGCGGTCCTGCTGGTACAGATAGAGCTGATCGCCGGCCAGGGCCAGGGCCTCGGCGGCCTCGCTGATCTGGGCCAGGGGCAGGTACAGGGGTTTGCCCTCGCTGTCGGCGGCTATGCGGGTCAGGGGCTGGGGCCGGCCCAGGGCGGCCGGGGTGGCCAGGAGCAGACCCCTGCCCAGACGGGCCGGGGCCGGGGCGGCGCGGTAGTCGCTGGCCCGGAAGGCGGCAAAGGAACGGCGGGTGGGCAGGAGTCTCTCCAGCCCTTCGCGGTGGGTCAGGTACAGGGCCTGGCCCTGGGGGTCCCAGAGCAGTTCGAGCAGGCCGGGCCGGTCCAGGGCGGCGAGGCTCTCCAACTGATAGGAAAAGGCGGCGGTGATCCGGTCGCCCGGGTCGGCCAGTTGCCGGACCACAGGCAGGCGGGCCACCTGGTGCCGCTCGATATCGGCCAGCACCAGCTCGCCCTGCGTATCGAGGGCCAGGCGGGCGGGGCAGGCGAAGCCAGCGCCGAGGACGCGCAGCACCCCGTCGCCGTCCACGTGTACCAGCCGGCCATTGCCGGTGTCGGCGACAAAGACCCCCCCGGCCCGGTCGGCCGCCAGGCCCAGGGGCTGGTCGAGGGCGGCGCGGGTGGCGGGGGTGCCGTCGGCGCCGGCGCCGGGCTTGCCCGTGCCGGCGATGGCGCGCAGCAGTCCCTCTGGGCCGAGGCGGTATACGCGATGGTTGCCGG
>Ga0194121_10000364_pt1 | contig 80485 bp, 58 predicted proteins | sample TA2MahCa50mmetaG_FD_148609 | JGI IMG/M metagenome (GOLD analysis project Ga0194121, IMG submission 148609) | Freshwater microbial communities from Lake Tanganyika, Tanzania - TA2015020 Mahale Deep Cast 50m | ecosystem: Environmental > Aquatic > Freshwater > Lake | place: Tanzania: Lake... | reverse complement strand
CAATATATCCCCGTTTGGTTTGGAGGATGGTCGAAAAATTCTGAAAAAAACTGCAACCGCGGGCTTATTCTTACGAAGTCGAGAGTTCTGCGGGGGAAGAGATTTTTGCCCCTTGGTGAGAACCGAAAAAAGACTGGCTCGTCGTACATCGCAACGGGCTCTCTGGGAGCGTTTCATTCTGGACTCCGCAGCCTCCGCGAATTATGATGTAGGAGTCTGAAATCTGTACTGGACAGGATGTCCGTATGGCGGAACTCCTGTCGGTTTCATTCTCACATCATGGCCGGAGCGCCCGATGAACCAGGCATGCAACGGGGAGCTCGTTCCTGTCGGGGGCGGCGACCCAATTCCGTTGATTCGTCCCACATTGACTTTGGGACGGCGCGAGTCGTGCGATATCTGCCTTCGCCACGCCAATGTCTCGGGGCTGCATTGTGAGCTGACCTACAAGGACGGCCGCTGGCATATACGCGACCTCGGCAGCACCAACGGCATCAAGGTCAACGGCAGCCGCGTGCAGAAGAAGGTTCTGCACCCCAAGGATGTCATCACAATCGCCAAGAGGAAATGGACCATCGAGTATGTGCCCGCGGCCGCACAGCGCCTGGAGGAAATCCTCGAGGAGGAAGAGGATATCCTGAGTCAGCCGCTCCTGGAACGCGCCGGCCTTGTCCACCCGCCGCGCGATGAACGCGACAAGAAGCGCCCGCGCAATATCACGCCGCTGGACATCGATGATGACGATGAAGACTTGTGATTGGCAACGGCAAGTGGCGCTGGCGGCATGTCGCGGTCGCGACGCAGGCTCGTTCAAGCGATTCACCAGTAATGCCGTAGCAGATCGTAGCCCAGCAGCATCAGCGACACATCGACGATCAGGTGGCTCAGCCACGGCCCGAGCAGCGAGCCGGTGCGGTGGTACAGCCAGGCCCAGACCACACCACCGCCCGCCACGCATAACGAGAACGGCACCGCGGCCTCCCAGAAATAGCCCTCAAGATACACGCTCAGCACGATCACGTGGTGTGACATGAACGCCAGGGCGGAGAGCGCCAGCGCCCAGGGCAACGGCACGAACTTGCGCAGCCAGCCGAAGACGAACCAGCGCCAGTAATACTCTTCGAGAAAGGAATGCGGCACCGAGATGAAGGCAGCCATCAAGAGATAGCCGGTCGGATTGGCGAGATTGAACTGTTTCAGCCAGCCATGCACGCGCTCGCCGACCGATTCAAATACCGGTGTGTCCTTCAGCCAGAGGAAGTACAGGCCGAGAGTGCCAGCTGCCACAACCAGACCGAAGACGATGCCAGGACCAAGGCCGACGCGCTGAAACGTCCCCGGCCAGACGGGCGGCCGGCCTCGCCAAACCGCGCGGTTCACATACATCAACGGCAAGGCAAACTGGATTGCCTTGCCCAGCGCGAACGCGGATTGCAAGGCTGGATTATGCTCGCCGCCGCCCATCGCCGGCAGCACGCGAAATTCCAGCCAGCTCATCAAGCTCGGAAACCCCATGGCGATGATCAGGGCGATGGCGTCGCCGGCAGAACCGCGCGTTTCATTGGCGTCAGTCATGGCCACGGCAATATAGCAGAATTGTCGAAGACGGGCACTCGGAGCACGCACATGAAGCAGCTGAGAATGGCATTTGACCATGTCGGCATCCCGACGGACGAACCACAGGCAGGGGAGAGCTGGGTCGAATTCAGTTCCGTGTGGGTCACCAATCCGCGTGCTCACCCGCAGCGCATCGAGTACATCCGTCCCAAGGTCAGACCCGATGTGCCCCGCGACCAGGAGGGGCTCTGGAAACTATGGAACTGGCCGCACCTGGCTTTTCGTGTCGATGATCTTCAGCAGGCGCTGCGCGGTGAACAGCTGATCCTCGGACCGTTCAATCCCGGCGGCTTTGGCGAGGTCGCATTCATCCTCAAGCACGGGCTCGTCATCGAGTACATGCAGTACGATGATTTGACTCACTGGTTCGGCCAGCCCAATCCTCCCGGCTGGCAGCCGGAGCCACTGCAATGACGTTTCAATCGCCCTCGCGGATGCGATATACTGTCGTTTGAGTTGATTGAGGGTAACCTGCGGTGCTGCGCTTCCTGTGCGATGAACGGCGCTCGAACGGCATGCTGACACGCCGCGAATGGCTGCGCGTCGGCGGCGTGGCGGGCCTGAGCGGGCTGGTCCCCGGACGCGCCCGCTCTTCCAGCCAGCCAGCAAGCAGGCTCGCCGGCTTCGGCCGCGCCAGATCGGTGCTGCTCATCTTCACGGGCGGCGGCGTCAGCCAGCTCGACACCTGGGACCCAAAACCGGATGCTCCCCAGGAGATTCGCGGCGAATTTCGCGCCATCCAGACCAGCGTCCCGGGCACACTGGTAAGCGAGCACCTGCCGAGAGTGGCCAGGCTGGCCGACCGTTACGCGCTGATTCGCAGCATGTCTCACGACGATGTCGATCACGGCTCCGCTTGTTACCTGGCCTTGACGGGACAGTTTCACGCGCGGCGATCGTCCAATCCGCCGCCATCGTCAAATGATTTTCCCACCTACGGCGCCATCGTCAAACGCGTTCGGCCAACCGATCAGTTTCCATATAGTGCGGTCCATGTCAATGGGCCGGTGCTGACGCCTCGCGAGCCGGGCCCGGGTCAGTGCGGCGGCTTGCTCGGCCGAGGCTACGAGCCGCTAGTCATCGGCGACGTTTCAGCTCTGCATCACGGGCTGCCGGGGCTGCAGCCGCGGCCGGACCTCCCCAGCATTCGCCTGCAGGCGCGACGCTCGCTGCTGCAAGCGATCAATGATCAACGCCAGGCCTGGCAAGGCGACCGATTGCTGCTCGAGCGAAACCACCTTTACCGGCAAGCCTACGAGTTCCTGGAGACGCCGCGGCATCGTCACGCTTTCGACCTGACGCGCGAGCCGGAGCAGGTTCGCCGGCGCTACGGCCCGCACCGTTCCGGGCAGGCATGTCTGCTGGCCCGGCGGCTGGTCGAGGCGGGCATACCCTGGATCACCGTGATGTGGAATCACATGATTCGTGGCCAGGACGTGACGCCGACCGGCGAGGACGAGTTCGGCTGGGACACCCACAACGACATTTTCCCCACGCTCAGGGACCACTTGCTGCCTCGCCTGGACGTGAGTCTGTCCGCGCTGCTGGAAGACCTGGAGCAACGCGGCTTGCTGAAAGATACGCTGGTGGTGTGCATGGGTGAGTTTGGCCGGTCGCCGCGCATCGCCCTTGAACCCGGATTTGCCGGTCGGCTTCCAGGGCGAAAGCACTGGGCGCGGGTGTACTCCGTGCTTGCCGCAGGCGCCGGCGTGCGCGGTGGCAGGATCGTCGGCGCCTCCGATTCCATTGCCGCCTTCCCGCGCTCCAGTCCGCTCTCCCCCTGCGATCTGGCAGCTACCATGTTTGCTGCGCTGGGCATCGATCCGGAGGGACACTTCCAGGACCCGGCGGCACGGCCCTACGCGATCAGTTCCGGCAGAGCGATCCGGGATCTTTATGTCGGCTGAGGCTTCGCTGAAAGGAAACTCTTGGCCGTCTCGTTTGCCTTGACGCTGTTTCTGGGATCAGCGCTCGTTTTTCTGGTCCAGCCCTTGTACGGCAAGCTGTTTCTGCCGTTTCTGGGCGGCACGCCGGCGGCATGGAACGGCTGCATCGTCTTTTTCCAGGCGGGCCTCCTGGCCGGCTATGCCTACTCCCACTTCGCTCCCACACGTCTCGGCGTCCGTGTTCATGCCGGCGTGCATGCACTCTTGCTGCTCGTGCCGCTGGCGATTCTCCTTTCTTCCTCTGGGGGGACCTGGAGCCTGATCGGCTCGCCAGCCGACCCTCCCGAGACGGAGAATCCAGTTTTCTGGCTTTGGCAGACGCTCGTTATCGGTGCCGGGCTCTCCTTCGTGCTGATTTCGGCCGGCGCTCCTCTGTTGCAACGATGGTTCGCGGAGACCAGGCATGCGGGCGCGAGAAACCCTTACGCTTTCTACGTTGTCAGCAACCTCGGCAGCTTGATGGCTCTTCTCGCCTATCCAGTGTTGATCGAACCGCACCTGACACTCACGCAGCAAGGGCAATGGTGGACAGCCGGCTATGTGCTACTCACGGCGCTGACCATTGCCTCGGCTGTGCTGTTCTGGCGCAGTCCGGCGCACTGTGCCGTGGCCGATGTGCCGGGTGTGCTGTCAGCGACAGCCGCATCGCCGCCGCCGACAGCCACGACCCGGCTTCGCTGGATCGCGCTGGCACTGATTCCTTCCAGCCTGATGCTCAGCGTGACCACCTACTTGACCACTGACATCGCCGCCGTTCCCTTGTTGTGGCTGGCGCCTTTGACGCTGTACTTGCTGACCTTCATCGTGGCTTTTGCACACAAACCAGTCGTGCCCGTGGGGGCCGTTACTCCCTGGGTCCCGCTGGTGGTTCTGGTACTAGTCCTGGTGCTGATCATCAAGCCGGTTGAGCCGCTGCTGCTGGTAATGGGGCTGCACCTGGCCGGGTTTTCCTGGATCGCACTGGCCTGCCACGGAGAACTCGTCCGCAGCCGTCCGCACCCGAGTCGGTTGACGGACTTCTATCTCTGCCTGGCGGTCGGCGGCGTGCTCGGAGGCCTGTTCAATGCCCTGGTAGCGCCGCTGGTGTTTTCAACCGTTGCCGAGTATCCGATCGCGCTGATTGCAGCCTGCCTCATGATGCCACACCGCGAGACCGTCGCGCCGGCTTCCAGGAAAGAGCCGATAGTCATTCGCTTGCTGACCGATACGAACGTCCTTTGGTTGCTGACCTTTGGTCTCGGGACGATGATGCTGGCAGGGCTCACGCTACTGATCCGCATCGATGCGGGGCCGCTGCGAACGGGACTGGCTTATGGTCCCGCTCTGCTGGCGTGTTATCTGATCAAGGGACGGCCAAGGCGATTCGGCATGGGTCTCGCCGGCATCCTGCTGGGTGCCAGCTGGCTGCCGGGTGTCTACGGGGCGACGGAGTATCGCGCACGCAGCTTTTTCGGCAGCCATCGGGTCACGATCGACAAGGGCTATCGTCTGCTCGTCCATGGCAACATCGTTCACGGTCAGCAGAGCCTCGATCCGAAACGACAGGAGGAACCGTTGACATACTACTCGCGCAAGGGCCCCATCGGGCAGCTCTTCAAGAGCCTCCAGGGAGACCGCCGTCTCCAGCGCGTGGCCATGATTGGGCTCGGCACCGGGGCGCTGGCCTGCTACGCGGAACCGGGGCAGATCTGGACATTCTTCGAAATCGATCCAGCGGTGATCCACATCGCGTCAGCGGATGCCGGCTTTTTCACATACCTGAAGAACGCGAAGGGCGCGATCCATGTCGTGAGCGGCGACGGCCGGATACGGCTTGCCGAGCAGAAACAGAAATTCGGCTTGCTGGTCGTCGATGCCTTCAGCTCGGATGCTATCCCGGTGCATCTCTTGACCAAAGAAGCGCTGGCCGTGTATCGCTCGCGATTGCAGCCGGATGGGGTCATTGCCTTTCACATCTCGAATCGCTTTCTGGACCTGGAGCCAGTGCTGGCCAATCTGGCCCACGACTGCGAGCCGCCCTGGACCTGCTTGATTCAGCGAGACCTGGCGGTCGGTGGAATGGACAGGGAGCACGGTTACTGGCCGTCGGTGTGGGTGTTGCTGGCGAGACGGCCGGATGATCTGGTAAACCTGAGTCGCCATGCCTGGCAACCGGCGCAACCCGACCCTCGGCTTCGACTCTGGACGGACGACTTTTCCAACCTCATGGCAGTTTTGCGAATCTCGACAGCCGAGCGCTAGATGTCAGCGGCATGGCTTGCCCAGGGCGCACGTCTTTCCAGCCGCCGCGGGAAAAACCAAAAAACACTCGGCCGCACAGTTGCCCTTCGCCCCGAAGTGTGTTCCAATGAATGTTCGTTGCCGCAAGTCCCAGCCGCAAGCCGTCTGCGTGCAGGCTTGTGCTGGCACGAGACGCGACACCCCGGCGAAAGCAAGCCAGGAGCATGTCGCCACGGACGACCAGCGGAAGGAGCACCAGTAAATGGGAAGCGACATGGTGGCGGCCCTTGGGGCCGCGACGGCCAACGGGATGGCCTTTTTCGCCGCTAATTGCCATGGACCGGCACTCCAGTGTCCGGCGCTGCGGCGCATCGCCGGCAAATCTTTTGCCCTGGGCGAGACCCTCAGCACGCAATTCATTCAGTTGCCGCAGGTTCGCCAGACGTTCTCGATCCTCGGTAGCCAGCCACCCGGAACCTGGGGATTGTCGCACGGACTCAACGAACATCACCTGGCTGCCGGCTGCGCGAACTGGGACTCGCGCATTCCCTGCAGCCAGCCTGGCTTGACCGGGACCGACCTGGTGCGGCTTGTGCTGGAGCGTTGCAAATCTGCCCGGCAGGGCTTCGAGCAGTTAACAGGGTTCATCACGCGACACGGCCAGGGTCGGTTCGCGCAGGACGCCGGCGGCAGGGACGACCATGTTTTCCTGATCGCAGATCCTCACGAAGCGTTTCTCGTCGAGGCGGCGGGAAATTCCTGGGCGTCCATTGAATGTCACGATGTCCGTGCTGTCTCGGACGCGGCCATGATTCGCCAGGACTGGCAGCGCATTGCGCCCGGCCTGGCTGACCACCTGATCCACCAGGGCTGGTGGCGCGACGACGGCAGCAAACTGGACTTTTGCGGCAGCCTGCTCAAGGAGGGTGCGGACGCGCATGCGGCCCAGCGCCGCTGGGGCCGGGCCACGCTCCTGCTCGAGCAACAGAACGGCACCATCGACCAGGCTTATCTCCGCCGCCTGCTGGCCGACCATTACGACGGCACCGTGACCGAAGTGGATCCGCTCAAGCCAGCCGGGAACCTGCCGCTCTGCCAGCACGCATCCAGAAAACTTGATCGCGCGACCGGCATGAGCCTGATCGCCGGGTTGTCCGCCGATCCTGAGCATGTACCGCTGGCCTGGTGCGCGTTCGGCCCGCCTTGCGCCAGTGTCTACGTGCCGATGTTTCTCGACGCCGATCTGCCGGCGGCCGTGACCCGTGCCTCAGCACAACCGGATCTCGAAAGTTTGTGGTGGCAGACGCATTTCCTGCTCAATGCCGCCGGCGCCGATGCGCAGAACTGGTCCCGGATACGCAGCAACCTGGCCGGTTTGCAAGCACGCATCGATCAGGAGACCGAGGACTTCTTGACGGAAAATGCTGCCTTGCGGAGCAGCGATCGGCCCGGTTTTGAACGCCAGGCCATGCTGTTCATGCAGAATCATGCCGAGCAGCTCGAACTGGAATACCAGCGCTTGCAGTCGCGCGGCCAGCGCGTCGCCGTCCCCAGCAATATCGACGGCCCCTGGGTATAGCAACAAGGGAGAGTTTCCGCCTGGCTGCCGTCCAACGGCGCGGTGGCCTTGACCGCTTCGCCTCCCGACCGTAGCTCCAAGGCGATGGATAAGAATCTGCAAGTCGCGTCGCGCGATGCCGAGGCTCCTTACCGCGTTGCCTGCGCTTGTGGCCAGATCTTGACCGGTACACGCCGGGATTCCTATCAGGTCATCACCTGCTCAACCTGTGCCGCCGAGCGATTCATCTTGCCGCGCAGTCCGCTGCCGCCGCTGGATGCGCAGCCGGCTCACGAGCCGACTCAAGGACAGGCCAGGCTTTGGACGTACCCACTACTGGCGGCAACGCTGACATTACTACTGATCGCCGGCGCCTTCCTGCTCTATCAGGTGTACTTCGCCGGCGAGGTCGAGAAGCCGGCAAACTATTCAAGCAAGCGCGACTTGCCAGCGCGTTTACAGGCGGCGCGAGCCAATCTCGCGCTCGGGAAATTCCGCCTGGCTACCCAGGAACTGGAACGCGAGGACGCCGGCAATGAATTGCCGCTCGCCGAGCGTCGCGGCTGGACGCAGTGTTTTCGCGAGGCCTCCTTGCTGGCCGACCTGGCCCCTGAGCCGCTCGAGGACATCCTTCGCCATGCGATGAGCATGCCATCTGCCGAATGGCAGGCGGACTTTCCGCATCGCTTTCTCGGTAAGACGATCCTCTTCGACATGCAACTCTCGCGAGCCCCTGATGGCCGTGTGCAGGGAAACTACGAACTCTTTGCAGGCAGCGACCCGGCGCGACTGGACATAGGTGGCTTGTCGCTATTCCAGAAGTCGGACTTTGCCGAGCCACGACGCGTGATATTCGCCGCTCGCCTGGCAAGCGTCGCCCTGGAACCGCCCGGCCCGGTCTGGGTCGTTCGCTTTCTTCCGGAAAGCGGCGCCCTCATGACCCAGCGCGAAGCCGTTGGCCGCTGCTGTCCGCCACTCGCCGAGGTGGAAGCTGCGAAAGTGCTGGAACGGCAGGCGGTGCAAGTCCACCAGACGCCTTGATGATGCGGAGGGGAGCCGCCCATAAGATTGACCCAATGTGCGTCCTTGACGTATCGATGATGGTCGCCCATCCGGCTCGACAATGATGAACCATCGACTGCTGCCTGTCTTGTGGCTTGCTCTATTCGCCCTGGCCGGCTGCGGCGGCAAGTCCGGACCTCCCCCCATCTATGTCGGCCAGGTAGCAACCCTGAGCGGCCCGGATCGACTCTCCGGCGAGCAGGCCATGCGCGGCATTCGCCTGGCAGTGCAGGAACAGGCAGCGCTGACCGACAAGGATCAGCTTCGCCCCATTCACGTTCGCCACACCGACACACGCGGCAAGCTCGATGCCTTCGAAGGCGAAGCCATTCGCCTGGTTTCCGTCAATCGTGTCGTCGCGCTGCTCGGCGGCAACACGCCTGCGGAGGTCATCCGGCTCGACAGGGCACATGTGCCGCTGCTGTCTCCCAGCGGTCTGCGTACGCGCGACATGAGCGACCTGGTATTCCTCACCGGGCTGACGCCCTCATTTCAGGGAATGACGCTGGCGCGCTTCACCGTCAATGACCTGAAGGCGACGGCCGGCATGGTTGTCGTTGTCGATGACCGCCGTGAAGATTCGCTAGCCCTTGCGGAAGCCTTCGTCGCGGCAGCTCAGCCGACAAGCCGGACACGGATGCTGCGCTTCGGCAAGAATCCTCCCGCCGCCGAACTGGCGAAAGCGGTCGCGGACGCCAAGCCGGGAGTGCTGCTCTTTGCCGGCTCGGCGCGTGATCTGCCCGCGCTATTGAAGGCCTTGCGGCCGGTACCGGCGGTTGTCCTCTTCGGCGGCGAGGATGGGGCTGCTCAGGTCCTGCTCGAGTCGCCGGAAACAGCGGGCGTGTACCTGGCAACCGCCTTTGTCCGCGACCTGGACACCCCGCGTGCCAGGGACTTTGTCGCCGAGTTTGCCAAGACGAACAACGCCGAGCCGGACGTGCACGCCGCCTTGGCCCACGACTCCGCCCGCCTGCTGTTCGAGGCCATCCGCAATTCCAAGACCGAACTCACCCCCGATCATCTCAAGAAGGAACTGGCACTGCTGAAAGATGTTCCCGGCCTGACCGGCCCGCTGTCGTTCAAGGACGGTACATTGCAACGTCCAGCATTCATCGTGCGCCTCGAGAAAGGCAGAAGCACGCTCGTCAAGAAATACTTGCCGGATCAGGACTCCAAGAAATAACGCCCTACGCCGTCAGCGCGGCTTTCCCGCGCGAATGGCAGCCAGATGCGTGAACGTACGCAGGTACAGCGTCTCGCCGGCAATGGCGGGCGTGCTGTGGCTGCCTTCTCCAAGCAAGTTGCGCGCGACCAGCCGAAACTTCCTGTCGGCCGCCAGGACAACGACGTCGCCTTCGCGCGACATGGCGTACAGATGGCCGTTGGCAAACACCGGCGAACCGTAGTAGGAACCGGGCACGCGTTCTCGCCAGTGGGTCTTGCCGATTTCGGCATCGGCACACGTCACCACGCCGCGGTCATTCCAGAGGAACAGCAGATCGCCCTGAACCAGCGGCGTCGGCACCAGCGGCGCGACTTTCTCGATTCGATACGTGACCTTGGGCCGCTTGCCGTCGGCCCGCGGCGCCAGCGCCACCGTTTCATACTGCACACCGAGCCAGCCGCACGTGCCCAGGACCAGGTTGCCGTGAATGATCGGCGAGGCGATGGCCCCCTCGACATGCTTCTTGGAAAACACGTCTGCCTCCCAGTTCGTCTGGCCCGTTCGCGGGTCGATGCTGGTGAAGCCCTGCTCATAGCTGACCAGGATCAACTCCGCCGGCTTGCCCGACTGCTGAAAGATGCACGGCGTGCCGTACGCGGTGCGGCTCTTGCGCTCGATGCGCCAGCGGACTTTTCCCGACTTGGTGTCGAGCGCGACGGCGCAACTCTTGCCGTCCTGATCGTTGGGTACGATGACCATGCCATCGTGGACGATGGGCGAGGCGCCGCAGCCGTGGCCGGCACGAGACGGCCCCAGATCGATGCGCCAGGCTTCCTTGCCCGCGTGATCCAGAGCGATCACCAGGTAGTCCTTGGCGCTGGCAAAAGTGACATAGACTTGTCGCTCATCGACGGCCGGCGTGGCCGACGCGAAACTGTTGTCGGCATGCTTGCCGGAAACCGGACCGGAGTATTCCTTTTGCCATAGAAACTGCGGGCGTTCACGCGCCGGGCTCGCCTTGTTCTCGAGACACTGCACGATGCGCGTGCCGGTCTTGTCATTGCCGCTGGTGACGAAGATCTTGTTGCCCCACAGAACCGGGGAGGAATGCCCGGTGCCGGCGAGCTTCACTTTCCAGGCGACATCGCTTTCCGTCCAGCGAAAGGGCAGCGACCTGGCGGTGCTGAGGCCGGATCCGTTCGGACCACGAAACCGTGTCCACTCCTGTCCTGCCGCTGGGCTGGTCAGCATGCCCAGAAGCCACAATGAGATATGCCAGCAGCGCATGCAAACCCTGCACTCTCGAGGCGAGAATCCCCGCGGCACCCGTTGGCGGCTCGGCCGTACATCGATGGATTATACATGCCCGACCACTCATGGCGCAGCCCGGCTCGCGCCGTATGATAGTTCACGACCACCGACATCCTGACTATGAGGTCTCTGCAATCATGCACGAAAGCTCGCGAGCGTTCTTGACCAGCCTGCTGCACACGCCGAGCCCATCCGGCTATGAGCGGCCGGTCCAGGATCTGGTGCGCGGCTGGGCGAAGCCGCTGGCTGACGAGGTGCGCACTGACCGGCACGGCAACGTCATCGCCGCCGTCAATCCCGGTGGGTCGCCGCGGATCATGCTCGCCGGGCACTGCGACCAGATCGCGCTCATGGTGCAACTCATCGACGAGAGCGGCTTTCTCTATGTGCAGCCGATTGGCGGCTGGGACATGCAAATCCTCCTCGGCCAGAACCTGACGGTGTGGACGCGCGAGGGCCCTGTCGCCGGGGTGGTGTCGCGCAAGGCGCCGCACCTCATGACCAACGAGGAACGCAAGAAAGTCCCGGACTTTCACGATGTCTGGGTCGATATCGGCGCCAGGGACCGCAAGGACGCCGAGAGCCTGGTCAGTCCAGGCGATCCCGTGACCTTCGACCTTGTCTGCCGCGACATGCGCAACAACCTCGTCACTTCTCCCGGCTTGGATGACAAGGTCGGTGTCTGGACTGTCATGGAGACGCTGCGCCTGCTGCGTGGCCGACCCATGAAGGCGGCGGTATTCTGCGTCTCCACCGTGCAGGAGGAGATCGGTCTGCGCGGCGCCACGACGAGCGCCTACGGCATCCATCCCGCGCTCGGTATCGCCGTCGATGTCTGCCACGCCGCCGACACCCCCAGCAACGACAAGAAGCAACTCGGCGAGACCAAGCTCGGCAACGGTCCCGTTGTCTTCCGCGGCCCCAACATCAACCCGCACGTCTTCAGCCGCCTGCATCACCTCGCGACCGCCGGCAACATCCCGATTCAGGTGCGCGGCGCTCCCCGCGCTACCGGCACCGACGCCAATGCCATCCAGCTTAACCGTGAGGGTGTCGCCACCGGTGTCATCGGTATTCCGAATCGCTACATGCACAGCCCCGTGGAGGTGGTGAGTCTCGACGATCTCGACCATGCCGCAAGACTGCTCGCCGAGTTCTGCGCCAGCATCTCACCGCAGTGCGACTGGGTGCCATGACGTGCTTGCGTCTGGCCTGGAGTCGTCCCATGCCCGAAGACTTGTCGCGCGACGAAGTGCTCGCCGTCGTGGATCGCATGATCGACGATCTGCTCGACAAGGCGGCCATTGCCGAGCCTCCGGTCGATGCGATCATGCTGGCACAGCGGCACCTGGGCATGGTCGTGTGCCTGGATCGCAGTCAGCCGCAACGCGGCCGGGCCCATCGCAGCGCCGGCAAAGCGCTCATTTACCTTCGCCCGGAGCCGACGGCAGAACGCCATCAGTGGACCGTCGCTCACGAGATCGGCGAACATCTGAAACCCGCGTTGCTGGAACGGCTGGGCGTCGAGCCGGCCCAGTTCCGCGCCATGGCCGGCGAGTCGCTTGCCAATCTCTTCGCCTATCGCTTGCTCGTTCCCAACCGCTGGTTCCCGGCGGATGCCCGCGACCTCGATTACGATCTACTTACCTTGAAGCCACGTTATGCCACGTCCAGCCATGAAGTCCTGGCCTGGCGTTTTCTCGACCTGCCGGATCCCTGCGTGGTGACGATTATCGACAATGACAATGTCAGCCGTCGTCGCAGCAATTCCTGGCGAGTCCACCGGCGCCTTGAGCCAGCCGAAAAGAAGTGTCAGCAACAGGTCAGCGCGCAGGGCAAGCCGCGCGTGGTTCGCGAGAACGGCTGGACCGTGCACGGCTGGCCCGTGCATCGCGACGGCTGGAAGCGCGAGATCCTCCGCAGCCAGGTCGAGATGGATTGAAATGACATCGCCAGGAGGCGATGCACGGTTTCTAAGGATCCTGATGGATGTGGCGGATCTCTTCGGGCGCGAGCCGGAGCGATTCGCCGCCCGGCAACTCCAGTCGGAATTCGTCGAAACCGATGTCCTGAATCGTTCCGCGGTAGGTGGCCCGGGTTCCTTCGACAATGACTTGCCGGCCCGTCAAGTCGAGATGATGTCGCCAGCGCTGCTCCAGCGCGGCCGAATCGCCGGCTTCCAGCTCCTGGTATGTCCTGTCCAGGCATGGCAATAACATCTGCGCGACGGCCGCGGCATCCGGGACACGGTCTGCGAACATCGCCAGCGAACCGGCGTCGGGCAGGTTGACGGCGGCAAAGCTCTGCGCATCCTGGGAAACGTTCAGGCCGATGCCGGCAACCGTGGCAACATGCGGCCCGACCGTCCGCTGTTCGATCAGGATGCCGCACACCTTCCGCTGATTGATGAGCACATCGTTCGGCCACTTGATGCGGCCATGCTTGCCGATGACCTGTCTGATCAAGTCGCAAACGGCCACCGCGGCCCAGGCGGTTAGCCGAGCCGGCTGGCGCAATTCCGGCGGCGGGAACACCAGCGCGGACATCAGCACGCTGCTACCCGGCGTGGCCAGCCAGCTCCGCCCATGCTGGCCGCGCCCGGCCGTCTGCGCGCCGGCAACGATCACCACGCCGTGATTTTTCGCGTCACCGGCAAGCGTTAGACCATGTGTGTTGGTGCTGTCGAGGCGGTCAAAAGACAGGACGCGCCAGCCGATCCGCCGGCGCGCGGCTGGCAACGGCGTCGTCATGCATCGTAGTCCAGGGCGATGTCCAGCGCCGCGGTCGAGTGTGTCAGGGCGCCGATGCTGATGCGGTCCACGCCGGTCTCGGCCACGTCGCGTACGCTTTCCAGCGTGATGCCGCCGGATGCCTCCAGCGTCACGCCGGCGGCCAGTTCATTGCGTAGCTTGACCGCCTCGCGAAGCTGCGCCGGCCTCATGTTGTCGAGCAGGATGATGTCCGCCTGAAATCGCAACGCAGTCGTCAGCTGATCGAGATCGTCCACCTCGATCTCCACAGGCAGATTCGGGTACTTTTGCCGTGCCGTCTCGATGGTTCGGCGAATGGCCGACAGCCCGCCTCCCAGCGCAGCAAGATGATTGTCCTTGATGAGGATGCCGTCGTACAGGCCGAGACGATGGTTGTGGCCGCCTCCCTGCCGCACCGCATACTTCTCCAGCAGCCGCCAGCCGGGGGCAGTCTTGCGCGTATCCAGTATCTTGCAAGGCAAGCCGGCAACAGCGTCGACGTAGCGGCGCGTCAAGGTGGCGGTGCCGCTCAATCGCTGCAGAAAGTTGAGGGCGATGCGCTCGCTGGCCAGGATGCCGAGCATCGGCCCCTGGACGCGGGCGAGGATGGTCCCCGAGCCGGAAAGACGCGTCCCGTCCAGGCACTCCGAGACGCAAGTAATGGACCCATCGACGGCCTTGAGGACCAGTTCCACGGCCGGCATGCCGGCCAGCACGCCGTCGCGATGCGCCACCAGTCGCCCGCCGCCACGCTGGCTCAGCGGGATCATGGCCTGGCTCGTCACGTCGCCGTCGTCGCCCAGGTCCTCGTCCAGCGCCAGCTCGATGAGCCGGCGGCAAGCAAGCGCTTCTTGTGGTGTGAAGGTCATGTCAGCGGTCAGCGGATCGCCATGCCGAATCAAATCCACTCTCTAGAATAGTTATTGTCTGCTTACGGGAAAGACACGCTGGAGGTTGGCGAGCCGACTGTCACGCTGGCTTGTGCGTCAAGCCCTGCTCAATCTCACAACTGCACATGAATCAAACCAGCGATGAAGCGTTCGAGGAAGGTGAGCCGCCACGCCGGCCGCGACCCAGCGAGCGCGTGGAACGCGCCGACCGCGAACGTCCGCGCCGTTCGCGCGATGATGAAGAGAGCAACGACGACCGCCGCGAACGCCGCCGGCCGCGCCGACCTGACGATGATGCCCTGTCCACGCTGATCCCGTACCGGAATGGACAGGCGCTGGCGGCCTACTACTGCGGCGTCTTCAGCCTCATCCCGCTTCTCGGCGTCCTGCTCGGCCCGATTGCCATCATCCTGGGCATTCTCGGCAACAACTACGCGAAGGCCAATCCCGAGGCGAAAGGGACAGGACACGCCATCACCGGCATCATCCTAGGCTCGATCGGCTTCCTCATCTGCGGACTCGCGCCGGCGATCTTCATCGGCATGGGCATGATCGCGACGCGGCGGTGAGGCCGAGGGTTTAGACAAGCTGAGTCCACACGCTACCAATCCGAATCGAGCTTGAGCCCATCGCTAGGGTGCATGGCCGCGTTCCAGGTTCGTGGGCTGACGTCCTTGGAAACAAATCGTACAACCGCATCCGCAAGACCCACGGTAATGCCCATTTGCGAATAACTCTGGGCCATCAGCGGGCTGGTCCGGCAATCGGGAGGCGATGGGGCAAGCTGGAAAGTCGCCGTTGCGTCTGCAGTATGCGCTTCGACCCTGGCCGGGTTCTGGCCAATGAAAGCCGCAAACGGTGAATTTGGGGCGGCGTCGTAGCGGCTACCGCCTTCGCCACACAGTGCGTGCTTTTGGGCTAAAATGATCGTCGTCGAAGTCCCGTCCGGGAATGAATCCGAGAAACGGGCACTACCGGGCTCAATTGCAGCGAAGTGAAGGATAGAGCGATCGAAAGCTGTGTTCCGCCCCCGATCGGAAAACACTCGCAAGTTAGCGGCGTTGTTCTGCACGCCGTGCTCGTCATGGTCGCGCAGGGTCGCGTCAATGTAGGGCGATACAACGGCGTTGCCATCGACGACGCCGTCCTGCAGGATCTTCTTGTACAGATTGTCCTGCTCGATGTATGGCAGCAAATGGACATGAATGGAGGCGGGGAACTTCATCGGGCCGAACTTGTCGAACGCAGGCGGCAGCTGCTTGTAGACATCATGAAAGGCATGACAAGCCAGGGCCATCTGTTTGATATGGTTCATTATGGTTGTGCGTGAATGTGGAAACTGGTGTTGCCGATGTCCAGACAGAGCGATGATGAGTAGCGAAAACGCAAGCCCGCTCACGGTCATGAGGACCACCAGTTCCGTCCGCGTCAAACCGGGACGAGCGGAACCTGACCGTGACATCACCATCCTCCAGGTCATGGCCGCAGGCCGGCTCACTTGTTATGCTTGGCTCCGAGCGGGCATACCGGCGGCACTTCATCGGGATTCTTGAGAATTCTGCCACAGATAGGCCCCGCTCGCATTACCTGGTGGATTTCCCACCCGCTGCGAGCGCTATATCCAGTATCTCCTGGGCCGTCAGCTTCCGTGAAACGCCATCCCTGAAATACAGCTCGGGACTCTGTAGCAGCAGGCTGAGCCTGCGATCACCGGTATTGGCCTCCAGGCATCGGGACCAATGGCCATGCTGGATGCTGTCCTGCGACGCATCCGCCAGCAGCTTTTCCACAAGTTCCAGCATCTCGGCATGGGTCAGGTCGGTGGGGGTCGGAATCAGGTCCGCGAGCACTTCATAGGCAAAGGTTTCCGGATCGATCAACTCGGCAGCATCCTCGATTTGCGACACGCACAGGCGCTTCTGGCTGAGGGAGTTGAGCCCCGCGAGAGGCTCGGCGCAATCGCTGCCGGCGTTTAGGAGATGATAGATGCGTACGACCAACTTCCTCGCGTTCTCGTATTGCGTGCAGCAAGATCGCGGGTCTAGCAGTTCCCGGCGCACCATGTTGCTCCCTGAAGAACCATACTCGACCTTTCGGCCAGGCCGGTTCACTTGTTCTGCTTGGCTTTCTTCGGCCGGACGCGGTGCGTGCTGGCGACCAGGATCGCGGGCGGTTCGGGCACGGTTTCCTTGAGCCGTTTGTGCGCGTTCTGGGCGGCGATGTCGAGAAAGCGATCCTGGCTGCGGATGGCCGGCTGGCCCGCTTCGGGCAGCAGGCGGCGATAGCTGCCATCGGACAGCAGTTCGCGCGCCTTGCACGTGTCCGCCAGCGAGATGGCCAGCACTTCATCGATGAGCCGTTTCTGCAACTCCGGCGTCTCGATGGGGAAGACGACCTCGACGCGACGACTGAGGTTGCGATCCATCCAGTCCGCCGAGCCGATGTACACTTGCGGGTCGCGGTGGTTCTGAAAGTAGAAGACCCGGCTATGTTCCAGGAAACGATCGATGATCGACACGACGCGAATGGTGTCGCTGATCCCCGGCAAGCCGGGCCGCAGCGCGCAGATGCCGCGGCAAATCAGGTCGATGCGCACGCCAGCCTGGCTGGCCTGGTACAAGGCCTGCACGATGGCCGGCTCCAGCAGGCCGTTGATCTTGGCGATGATCCGACCTTCCTTGCCGGCCCGCTGGTTGGCGGTCTCCTGCTGGATCTTCTCGATCATGAAGTTCTGCAACCGGCTCGGCGCGACGATGAGCTTGCGCCACTGCGGCAGCTCGCAGTAGCCGGTGAGGTAGTTGAACAAGGCCGAGGCGTCGTCGCAGAAATCCGGGTTGCACGTGAACAGGCCGAGGTCGGTGTAGATACGGGCCGTCTGCGGGTTGTAGTTGCCGGTGGCCAGGTGGACGTAACGGCGGATGCCGTCGTCCTCGCGGCGAACCACGAGCGCGACCTTGCAGTGTGTCTTGAGCCCGACAAAGCCAAACACCACGTGCACGCCGGACTTCTCCAGCTCTCGGGCCCAGAGGATGTTGCGCTCCTCGTCGAGGCGGGCTTTCAGCTCGATGACGGCAGTGACCTGCTTGCCGTTGTCTGCCGCCCGCTGCAAGGCGCGGACGATGGGCGAGTCGCTGCTGGTCCGATAAAGCGTCTGCTTGATGGCCAGTACCCGTTCATCGGCGGCGGCGGCCTCGATGAAATCCGTCACCGGCGCGAATGACTCGTACGGATGATGCACCAGGATGTCGCGGGCCCGGATCGCCGACCACAGGCTTTGCGTCCCGGAAAACTCGATCACCGGCTGCGGTACGAACTGCGGGTCGCGCAGGTGCGGGAAGCCCGGCAAGCCGTGAATCTGAAAGAGGCCCGTCGGGTCAAGCATGCCGGGCACGGCGTACACATCGGCCGAATCCAGGTCCAGCGCCTGCATCAGAAACTGCCCGACTTCCGGCGGCGAGGCCGCCTCGATCTCCAGCCGGACGGCGAAGGCCCGGCGCCGCTTGCGGATCTCTTCCTCGATGGCCTTCAGCAGGTCTTCCACCTCGTCGTCATCGATCTCGTATTCGCTGTTGCGCGTCACGCGAAACACGGTGGCGTGCTCCAGCTCCATGCCCGGAAACAGCTCCGGCATGTGCAGTCGAATCACGGTCTCCAGCGGCGTGAAGACATGGCCCTTCTCGGAGGGCAGCGCGACGAAGCGCGGCAACACCGCAGGCACCTGCACGACGGCGAAAAGCTTTTCCTGGTTCTTCGGCCGTTGCAGCAGCACGGCCACGTTGAGCGACTTGTTGAGCAGGTGTGGAAACGGATGCCCCGGATCGATCGCCAGCGGCGTCAGCACCGGAAAAATTTCCTTGCGGAACAGATCGCGCAGATGGCGGCGATTCTCCTCCGTCAGATCCTTGACGCCGCGGATGACGATGCCCTCTTGCTCGAGGGCCGGCAGAACCTCTTCCGAAAGGCAGCGATAGGCGTCAGCCGTCATCTGCCGCACACTGGCGCTGATGCGCTCGAGCTGGTCCCGCGGCGGCATGCGGTCCGCCCCGGAGCCGACGGCGATGCCTGCCAGCACCTTCTGCTGCAGGCCGCCGACGCGCACCATGAAGAACTCGTCCAGGTTGCCAAAAAAGATGGCCAGAAACTTGACCCGCTCCAGAAGCGGCACGTTCGGGTCGATGGCCTCCTCCAGCACGCGGCGATTGAACTCCAGCCAGCTCAGTTCGCGATTGATGTACAGCGCCGGATCTTCCAGCGCCGGCGCCGACAGGGCAGGGCCGGCCGCCGGGGGCGTTTCCAGCTTCCGCATCGGCATCGCCAGCGTTGCGTCTTGCATGAGGTTTCTCCGCCCTTGATTGAACTTTCATTATACCGAATCCTCGTTCCCCAGGCTCTGTTGCGAACCAGGCAGAGCATCGCGCAACACGTCGGATTCGTTGCGTTGCCACCCCCACCTGTGCACCCCGACAACGAATCCGAGCCTGTGATGATTGCCGCAAAGAGCTTGTGCAACATCATTTACGGCAACGCGATCGAATTCACTTTCGTTGCCAGGGTCCTCTATCTTGGGGATGCGGACAAGGGTGCTTGCGGCCTTCCGCATGTTCCCATACAAGTACGGCATCATTCCCGGAGGCACATCATGGTCCAGAGCCGAGCCGTCACCGTTGCCGAGTATCTTGCCGGACTGCCTGAGGATCGCCGCACGGCCATCGAGGCCGTCCGCGCCGTGATCCTCAAGAACCTGCCCAGGGGCTTCGAGGAAAGAATGTCCTATGGCATGATCGGCTATGTCGTTCCTCACTCGCTGTATCCGCCCGGCTACCACTGCGATCCGCAATTGCCGTTGCCCTTCGCTTGCCTCGCCTCGCAAAAGAACCACATGGCGGTCTACCTGATGAGTATCTACGGCGACAAGACGACCGAGGACTGGTTCATCAAGGAATATAAGGCGACCGGCAAGAAGCTCGACATGGGCAAGAGCTGCATCCGCTTCAAGAAACTCGACGACCTGCCGCTGGAACTCATCGGCAAGGTCATCGCCCGCGTCCCCGTCAAGAAGTGGATCGAGGTCTACGAGCAGATGCGCGAGCAAACCGCGGCCGGCAGCCGCAAACCCAGGGCGAGCCAAAAGAGCAAGAAAACGAAGGCAAGAGTCAAACGCTAGCCTGAGGCCCAGCCAGATTTTGCCTCGTGCAGTCTCGCGCCTGAAACCGCAAGCGGTGCCTTGTGCGCAGCGTACAATGAATGTGCGCCGGCTTTCTCTTTTCAGGGACCAAGGACTCGTACCATGGCGGACGCGACCGCGAAGAAACTCGTGGGCCTGCTGCAATCGGATCAAGGCGCTCACGTGCGCGCTGCCGCCGCGCTCGTGCTTGCGGAGATCGGCCAGCGCGATGCCGGCGTTGCCGAGGAACTCTGCACCCGCCTTGACGATGCCGACGGCGCGGTCCGCCAGCAGGCGATTCGCTCCATCGGCAAGCTGAAGATCGAGCAGGCTTTGCCAAGGCTCCTGGAGCGCGTACAGGCCGGCGGCGAGGAATCGGAAGCCGCAGCACACGCTGTCGCCGGCCTCGGCGCCAAGGGGACGCGCGCCCTGCAAGGCCTCATGGACAAGGTCGCGCCGGGCTTGCGACGGCGCATCGCCGGCGCCCTGGCCGCCGCCGGCACCTCCAGCGCCGAGAACGCGGCCGTCGATGCGCTCCTCGACACCGACCCAGGCGTGGTTGAGGCCGCCACGCGCTCGCTCATCAACGGCATTCCGGAACTGACGCCCGCCCATCGCCGCAGCCTGGCCGACCATCTGCTCGGACTGCTCAAGGACCACAAGAAGGGGCTGGCCCTCGCGTCGGAAGCCGCCGTCGTTCGCTTGCTGGCGGCCCTGGGCGAGAACCGCGCCACCAGCATCCTCTGGGACCGCACCATGCCGCCGCATCCCCCGGAGATGCGCGCCGCCGCCCTGCAAGCCCTGGGCAAGTGGCCCGAGCCGCCCAGCAAGGACCACCTCAAGAAGCTGCTGGCCTGCGCTGTCGATGGCGATTTCCGCATTGCCGCCCCGGCCCTGATGATGCTCAAGGGCTTGCCGCCCGGCAAGCAAGCGCACGCCGAGTGGCTCGCCCTCCTCGATGCCGCCGAGGTCACCGTCCGCCAGTTCGCCATCGACAAGCTGGGCGAGCGCGACACCGCCGAGATTGCCGCCGCTCTGCTCAAACAGCTCGAGCATCCCGACCAGATGCTGCGTGATGCGGCGCTCGGACGGCTGGCCAGGTTGAAGCACGGTCGGCAAGGGCTGGCCAAGGCGCTGCTCGACGCCGATACACCGGACAAGTGCTGGCTGCTCGCCAAGGCGCTGGGCAGCTTCTTGAAGGAGTTTCCCGCGGCCTGGATGGAAGCGCTGTTCACGCCGGCGTGCAAGTGGCTGGAGGCGGGCGACCGCCGCGGCGAGGCACTCTTCTACCTGCTGCGCGAAGGCAACGCCAAGGATTTGCCGGACCGACTGGGCAAGCGCGCCCTGGAGCTGCGCAAGAAGAAAAAATACGCCGAAGCTGTCAACTACCTCAGGATGCTGGCCCGGGACCCGTCGAGCAGCCCGCCGCTGCGCATGGAACTGGCCGGCTGCGGCTTGAAGCTGTCGCGCCACGACCTCAACCCGGAGGCCCGCAACGCCGATCCCGCCTTGCAGCAACTCGGCCGGCTGCTGCACGGCTACGAGGCCGAGATCCTCGACTTCTTCAAGAAGGCCAAGTGGCTCGATCCCGAGGATCTTTACTACGTCGGCTTCCACTTCGCCGATCGCGACGGCCAGGGCCGCAAGTTCGGCGGCGAGGTTCTCAAGCTCCTCGTCCAGCGCTCGCCACGCAGCAAGCTCGCCCAGGACGCCAAGCGCAAGATTCGCAGCGCCGGGCTCTAGCGTGGAAGAACCACGGAGCCGTGCCACAAGTCAGAACCAGCGCGCGCGGGACAGAATTGCCAAGTTATCGATCTGGGCGGGGCACAGCATGCGTCGGGCCCGATTGCTCTCGGCCAACGGGCTGGCTAAACTGAACACAGGAGGTCTTGCATGAACATGCCCCTGAGCGCCTGGGTTCCACCGCTGGAGGAACGGCGACCGGCTGACGCGCGACGAGTTTGAGCGCCGCTATCACGCCATGCCCGCGCATACCAAGGCGGAGCTGATCGAGGGAGTCGTCCACATGTCATCTCCGGTTCGCGCCAAGCGACACGCAGAGCCTCACAACGACCTGGCGGGCTGGCTGACGATGTATCGAGCGTTCACGCCCAATGTGCATGCGGGAAACAATGCCACGGTTCGACTCGGCGTGGATCACGAAGTTCAGCCTGATGAGTTGTTGTATCTGGATCCTACGGTTGGCGGACACGCCTTGATCGATGCCGACGACTACCTTTCCGGGGCGCCCGAGTGGATCGGCGAGATCGCTGCCAGTTCGGTGAGCATCGACCTGGGAGCAAAACTGCGAGTGTATGAACGCAACCAGATTCACGAGTACCTCGTCTGGCGAGTGCTCGACCAGGAGATTGACTGGTTCTTCCTGCAAGCCGGCACGTTCGAGCGCCTGGCGCCTTCGCCGGACGGATATCTCAAGAGCCGGGTGTTTCCAGGCCTCTGGCTCGACGCCCAGGCGATGATTGGCGGCGATATGGCGCGGGTCCTTCAAGTGCTGCAAGCGGGGCTGGCCAGTCCGGAGCATCGGGACTTTGTCGCGCGTCTCCAGGCGTAGATCGCCTGATTTGCCCAGATTGGACTCGATCGATCGAAGAAGTGCGAGAAATGTGGTCCATTCTGCCAGATTGCGCTGCGTTTTTCGTGCCAATCCACTATAAAAGTATCTGATGCTCCTTGACACTTTTATTACGGAGTGTCATCATCGCCCGTGGGACCGAAACAGAGGTCCAGGATTGCCTGGATTAACGGCGGGGTGCGCCCCAAAGCGATTTTGCCGAAGGAAGGGACAGGAATGAGCACGACTGCGGTTCGCGAAAAACTGCCTCAGACCATCGAGGAAGCCGGCGAGGTCAAGTTTGAATACCCAGGAATTCCGACGACTTGCGACGGTGCCGAGGCGGTGGTGCACGTGGAGGTTCACGTCACGCAGGCGGCCGGTGCCTACCCCATCACCAGTTCCACCACCATGGGCGGCGGTTACAACGCCGCCGTCATGAACGGCGTCAAGAACCTCTGGGGCGACACGCTGCTGTTCTTCGAACCGGAGAGCGAGCATTCGGCGGCCACCATCTGCGAGGGCTTCGCCGTCGCCGGCGGTCGCGTCACCAACTTCACCTCCGGCCAGGGTCTCGTCCTCATGAAGGAGGTCCTGTACACCATCGCCGGCAAGCGCTTGCCGGTGGTCATGAACATCGGCGCCCGTGCCCTCACCAGCCAGGGTCTGAACGTCCACGCCGGGCACGACGACCTGATGGCCGTGGCCGATTGCGGCTGGGGCATGCTTTTCGGCCGCAACGCTCAGGAAGCCGGCGACCTGTGCCTGATTGCCCGTCGTGCCGCGGAAGCCTCGTGCACGCCCTTCTTCAATATCCAGGATGGCTTCCTCACCACGCATACTGTCGAGACGGTCCGCCTCACCGAACCGGAGTTCATGAAGGACTACATCGGCGACCCGAAGAAGAAACTCGTCAACCTGATGGACCCCGCGAACCCGATGATGTCCGGCGTCGTGCAGAACCAGGATTCATACATGAAGGGCAAGATTGCCCAGCGCTGGTACTACGACCGCATCGAGGACATCCTCAAGGAGTGCTTCGAACTCTTCCATCAGAAGACAGGCCGTCGCTACGACTTCGTCGAGGCGCACCGCTGCGAGGACGCCGAGTTCATCCTCGTCGGCATGGGCAGCTACATGGAGACCTGCAAGGCGACGGTGGACTACCTGCGCGACAAGCGCGGCATCCCGGCCGGCTGCCTGAACGTCTGCTGCTTCCGCCCGTTCGCCGCCAAGCAGATCGTCAACGCCCTCAAGAATTGCACGGCCTTCACCGTGTTCGAACGCATGGACGATCCTCTGTCCACGACTGGCAATCACCTGACGCGCGAGATCAAGGCGGCGTTCTGCGATGCTTTGCTGGGAGTCAACGGCCAGGAGAAGATTGACAACATCCCGCGGGTCTATCACGGCGCCGCCGGTCTGGGCAGCCGCGACGTCCGGCCGGCCGACATCATTGCCGCCTTCCACAACATGATGAAACCGAACGGCCAGCATTTCTTCTGCGTCGGCATCGATCATGCCCTGGCGCTCAAGCGCACCGAGGACCCCGACCTGCGGCCCAAGGGCGGCTTCTCGATGCGTGGCCACTCGGTCGGCGGCTTCGGCTCCGTCACCACCAACAAGGTCATCGCCACCATCGCCGGCAACGTCTTCGGCAAGGACGTGCAGGCCTATCCGAAGTACGGCTCCGAGAAGAAGGGCTTGCCGACCACCTACTACCTGACCATCGGCGACTCGCACATCTACATGCACAGCGAGCTCGAGCACATCGACCTGTTGTGCATCAACGACCCGACCGCGATGCTGAATCCGCTGACGCTGGACGGCATCCAGGCAGGCGGGGCGGTGTTCATGCAGTCGCCGCACGCCGAGCCGGCCGATGTCTGGAAGCACATGCCCGCCTCGGTGCAGCGCATCATCCGTGAGAAGAAGGTTCGCGTCTTCTACACCGATATGGTGCAGATTGCCCGCGAGATGGCCTCCGAGGCCGACTTGCAAATGCGCATGCAGGGCATCGTTCTCCTCGGCGCGTTCCTCAAGCTCACGCCTTACGCCAAGGACGCCCAGATGAACGACGACCAGGTGTATGCCGGCGTCGAGAAGGCCCTGCGCAAGTACTTCGGCAAGCGCGGCGACCGCGTCGTCCAGGACAACCTCAACTGCGTCAAGCGCGGGTACAATGACTTGAGGGAGATTCCGCGGAGCGTCATGGGCGCATGATCGCCGAATGTCCGCAACACTGGCCGAGCCGGACGCGCTAGCGACGGCAGAGTTGATAATCCGTCGCTAACGCTCTTCGGCCTGGCAGGCCGCTTTCCTGAGATCTACGTTTGGAGAATTCATGATAGCAACCAACGGACAGAGCACGAAGAACCCGTCCATGAACGAGGCCAGCGACAAGGACCCGTTCAATAACAACTCCTACGGCACGCTGGTGGACCAGGGCTACAAGCCCGTCAGCCTGCCCGTGCTGGACGTGCACGACTTCAACGAGCGCATCATTCGCGGCTACGAGGAAGGCTGGGGCGAGCGCGACCTGCCGGCCGACCTCACGGTGGCCCGCTCGCTCATCCCGGCCGGCACAGCGACGCTGCGCGACTTCAGCAACATCGCCCCCGAGATTCCGGAGTACATCACCGAGAACTGCACCGGCTGCATGGACTGCGTGACGGAATGCCCGGACACCGCCATCCTCGGCAAGGTCCTGTCCGAGACCGAGCTGGCCGAGAAGATGAAGCTCATCCCCGAGGCCGATCGCGAGATGTACGGCAAGCTCTGGTCAAAGACCAAGAAGTACTACGACGCCGGCAAGAAGAAGCTCGGCGAGGGCGGCATGTTCCAGATCATCATCGATCCGTCGAAGTGCAAGGGCTGTGCCGAGTGCGTCACCGTCTGCGACGACGACGCCCTCAAGATGATCCCCAAGACCGACGAGGTCATGCACGACGCCCGCAAGGCGCATCGCTACTTCAAGAACATCGGCCCGTCCAACGCCAAGTACATCAACGACAACCTGCTCATCGACATGATGCTCAAGGAGGAGACGCACCTGTACGTGGGCGGCGCCGGCTCGTGCGCCGGCTGCGGTGAGGGAACCGCCCTGCGCATGCTGTGCTCCGCAACCGGCTCGAAGTTCGGCGACCAGTGGGCCCTCGTCGCCGCCACCGGATGCAACACCGTGTACACCTCCACCTACCCGTACAACCCGTACCTGGTCCCGTGGACGAACTCGCTGTTCGAGAACGCCCCGGCCGACGCCATCGGCGTGCGCATGCGCTGGGACCAGCTGGGCTGGCAGGGCAAGCCGATCTGGTGCATCGGCGGTGACGGCGCCATGTTCGACATCGGCTTCCAGGCCCTGTCGCGCATGTTCGCCTCCGGCATGAACATCAAGGTCTTCGTCCTCGATACCCAGGTCTACTCCAACACCGGCGGGCAAGCCTCGACGAGCACCTTCACCGGGCAGAACACCAAGATGAGCGTGCACGGCAAGACCTTCGGCGGCAAGCAGGAACGCCGCAAGGAGATCGCCCAGATCGCCATCATGCACCCGCGCACCTACGTGGCGCAAACCACGTGCGCCCACATCAACCACTTTTACAAGGCGGTGCTGGGCGCTCTCGAGTTCGACGGCCCGGCCATCATTAGCTGCTACACCACCTGCCAGCCGGAGCACGGCGTGGCCGACAACATGGCCGGCGAGCAGGCCCGCCTCGCCGTCGATACTCGCGCCTTCCCGCTGCTCATCTTCGATCCGCGCAAGGGCAAGACCATCCGCGAGCGCATGTCGCTGCAGGGCAACCCCGCGGTGAAGGAAGACTGGTACAAGAACCCGAAGACGAACGAGGAAGTGAGCTTCATCGACTTCGCCCGCAGCGAGGGCCGCTTCGCCAAGCACTTCGACAAGGACGGCAACCCGTCCGAGACGCTGCTCTGGGCCAAGCAAGAGCGGCTCGAGAACTGGCACGTGCTGCAAGAGCTTGCCGGCCTGCGCTAGTGGCTTGTTTACGTTTCGCGTTCGCAGGTTTGTGTTGAAGTACTGAAGCCCTGCGTCTGCGAGCGCGAAACGTGAACCTCATTGTCGGCTCCCATTCGCCGACTAGCATAAACCGTGGGCATGTCCTGTCACCCACGGAGTTCCACCAGTGGCGACCGCACCCGATGCTCCTTCCGGACGAGGCATGCTGCGCCTCGCGCCGATTCTGATCGCGCTGGTGGCGATTGGCTTCCTGATGGTGCAAAGCTGCCAGGATGGGCCGTTCGGTCGGCGGCAGCACGTGGCTCTCAATCCCCAGCAGGAAGCGGCTCTTGGGGCCCAGGCTTTTCAGGAGGTCCTTGGTGAAGGCCAGGTCGTGCATGGTCCGCTGGACGAGGCGGTCAAGTCGATCACGAAACGCCTTGCCGACGCGACGCTGAACCCGGAGTTTCTCCGACTCACCGAGCAGAAACCGCAGGAGATGGCCTGGGAAGTGCGCGTGCTGCGCAGCAAGGAGGTCAACGCCTTCTGTCTGCCGGGCGGCAAGATGGTGGTCTACACCGGCATCGTTCCCGTTGCCCAGACGAACGAGGGCCTGGCCGTGGTCATGGGACACGAGATCAGCCATGCGCTGGCGCATCATGGCGCGGAACGCATGATGCACCAGAAGATCGCACAGATCGGCGTGGCGGCGGCCGGCGCCTCACTAGGCGAACTCGATGTCCAGCAGCGCATGCAGATCATGCAGGTGCTGAACGCCGGCGCCACGTTCGGCATCCTCAGTTACAGCCGCAAGCATGAATCGGAGGCGGATCGCATGGGCGTCTTGCTCATGGCTGCCGCCGGTTACGATCCGCGTGAATCCATACGCTTTTGGGAGCGGATGGCCAAGATCAGTGGCGGCAAGAGCCCACCCGAGTTCATGTCCACCCACCCGAGCCATGAAACCCGCATTCGTGATCTCGAGCAGGAATGGATCAAGCCGGCCCTGCCGCTCTACGACGCCAATCCGAAGAAACCTCCCGTGCGACGCTTGCCGGGACTTGGACCATGAACACGCGCGCAAGCGCGAAGCCAACTGCATGCCGGTTCGCTCGCGAACCCGCATACGGTCGAGACGCCGTCAGTCGAGAAGCCGTCAGTCGGGGGTTGTATGACCGAGCCACTTGCCACTCATGAATTCAAGGCCGGCGAAGTCGATCAGGCCCTGGAGTTTCTCAAGCGCACGCGGTCCGAACTGCGGACCTTGCGCAAGGTCCGTATCTGGCCGGACCGCATGCGAATCATCGACGTCAACAAGGATTGCTTCGAGATCAAGGGCATCGGCTACCAGGACGACGACATCGTGCCGATACTGCGGAATCTCAACACGGCCTTCAACCCGCAAACCATCCACGACGCCACCGATCAGGAGTACAAGGAGTTCGACACCGGCAAGCGGCGCCCCTGGGCAGAAGATCGGGTGATGTGAGGCGGCACGTCACTTTTTCGTGCTCTTGGCGCGCTTCCACACGTGCACGAAGCAGCCGCTGCCTTCCTTGCCGGTAAACTCCTTGGGACGGTCCTTGCCGGGCTCGGCAAAGCAGACCTTGAATGTCCCCTTCGTCAGCTCGTAGATGCCGAGCATCTTTCTGTCCCCATCGATGGAATCGATGGACTTCGGCTTGGTGGTCGCATCCAGCGTGTGCGTGCCGTCGCACTTCTCGCCGCCGATGCTCACAAAATGCTTGTTGCCCTTGATGATGAGCTTGGCGGTCTTGAGCATGTCCGCGGGCATTTCCTTGCCGTTCTGCTCGGCGCTCACCAGCAACCACGTTCCTTGCAGCGCCTTGAAGTCCTTGTCGCCGCCGGCGTCCAGCTTCACGACCACCACGAGGGCAAGAAGCGCCGCCAGGCTTGCTGTCATCTTCACGATCGACCTCCCAGAATGGGACCAAGCGTCACGCCGGTCCGTGTCCATAGATGTGCTGAATGGGCGTCTTGTGTCCCCAGGCGATTTGCTCCCGAGTCAATCCGAAGACGGCGGCGATCTTGTCGCGCTCCGCCGGGCTCGGCGTCCAGCGGCCCAGCACGATGGCCAGCACGCGCTGCTCGTCGAGGCCGGCCTTCTCCGCGAGTTGCTTGACATCGAGCTGGGCTTCGACGCACAGCACATCGACTGCTTTGACCGTTTCCATCAGGGGCTCCTGCCGAACTGCGGCCCGTGGCCATGGATATGCTGCACCTCGCTGGCGTGGCCCCAGGCAAGGTGCTGCGGATCGACCCCGAGGGCGGCAGCCACGCGACGCCGCTGCTCCGGGCTGGGCGTGTACCGGCCATGCACGATCGCCTCCACCACCTTGCGGTCCAGGCCGGTCGCGTCTTCCAGATCGACCAAGCTCATGCGGCGCTCGGCTAGAGTCTCCGCAATGCTACTCGTTCGCTTCATGAATTCCATCTTCCATATCGGCACCCCGTCCGTCAAGCATCTTTCCGACGCTCCTCGAACCACTACATTGCAAGCAGGGTAAACAATCTTCAACACGGAGACGCTTGCATGAAGACTCGACTCGCCATCGTGACGGCAATGTTCCTCGCCGTCGGGCTGGTCTGGGCCGGCGATGCCGCCAAGGACAAGAAAGCGATCCAGGGAACCTGGATCTTCACCGCCGGCGAGAAGGAAGGCTCGCTGACTTTTACCGGCGACAAATTCAAGGCCGTCATCGGCGATGAATCGTACAAGGGGACTTTCAAGATCGACCCATCCAAGGACCCGCCCGCGATCGACATGTCGGTGAAGGAAGGCAAGAAGTACGAAGGCATGACCTCGCTCGGCATCTACAAGCTTGAAAAGAACAAGCTCACCTGGTGTGCCAACGAGCCCGGCAGGAAGGAACGCCCCAAGGAGTTTTCCGAGACGCAGGGCGACATGAAATTCTTGCTCGTCGTGATGCAACGCAAGAAGAAGTGATTCTGCTGTTTACGTTTCGCGCTCGCGCGTCGCCGCGCGAGCGCGAAATTTAAACACCTTGACTACTCGAAGCGCAGCAGCAGATCGCCCGCTTCCACCTGGGTCCGGGGCCGCACCAGCACTTCGGCAACCTTGCCGGCTTTCTCGGCGTAGACGGTCGTCTCCATCTTCATCGCTTCCAGCGTGACGAGCTTGTGACCCTTGGCGACCTGCTCGCCGGACACGACGCCGACGGCGACCACCAGTCCCGGCATGGGAGCGCCCACGTGCTTGGCATTGCCGGCGTCGGCCTTGGGATGGGCGTGCACCTGGCTCGTCAGCGAATGATCGAGGACGAGGACCTCGCGTGCCTGCCCGTTCAACTCGAAGAACACCAGCCGCCGGCCATCAACGTGCGGGTCGCCCACCGTGAGGAACTTGACGATCAGCGTCTTGCCTTCCTCGATGTCCACGCTGATTTCTTCCCCAGGCTGCATGCCGTAGAAGAACACGGGCGTGGGCAGTACGCTGGTGTCGGAGTATAGCGCCTGGTGGGCGAGATAGTCCTCGGTCACGCGTGCGTACAGCAGGTAAGACAGGACGTCGCGCTCGCTGGGCTGCCGTTGTTGCTTCCCGGTCAGCTCCTTGGCCGCGGCCGCGAAATCGGCGGGTGCCAGGGTCGCGCCCGGCCGGTCGGTCTTGCCCTTGCGTCCCTTGAGGACGCGCGCCACCAGTTTCTCAGGGAATCCGCCCGCCGGCTGGCCGAGCTTGCCTTCAAGCAGCTCGACCACCGACTCCGGGAAGGCCAGCTCGCGCGAGCCTTCGAGCACGTCCTTGGCCGTCAGGTCGTTGGCGACCATGAACAGCGCCATGTCGCCCACGACCTTCGATGTGGGCGTGACCTTGACAATGTCGCCGAACATCTCGTTGACGACGGCGTACATGCGGCAAACGTCCGGCCAGCGCTGCGCCAGCCCCAGCGCCTCGGCCTGCTTGTACAGATTCGTGTACTGCCCGCCCGGCATCTCGTGGCGATAGACCTCGGCGCTGGAGGCGAGTTGCCCCGTCTCGAAGGCCGCGTAATAGCGGCGCACGTTTTCCCAGTACTCGGCCGTGGTCAACAGCGCGTCGAAATCGAGCCCGGTGTCGCGCTCCGTGAAGCGCATCATTTCGACCAGGGTGTTGAGGTTCGCCTGGCTGGTCATGCCGGACAGCGGCCCCATGGCGGCATCGACGACATCCACGCCCTCCTCGGCGGCAACGATCAGCGACGCCATCTGTCCGCCGGAACTGTCGTGCGTGTGGAAATGGATGGGGATGCCGATCTCCTGCCTCAGGGCGCGTACCAGCTCCCGCGCCGCGCGCGGCTTGCACAGCCCGGCCATGTCCTTGATGCCCAGGATGTTCGCTCCCAGCTTCTCCAGTTCCTTGGCCAGCTCCACGTAGTACTTAAGACTGTACTTGGGCCGGCGGGCATCGAGGAAATCGCCCGTGTAACAGATGGCCGGCTCGCAGAGCATGCCGCTCTCCCGTGCCGCCTCGATGGCCAGCCGCATGTTCGGCAGCCAGTTGAGGGCATCGAAGATGCGGAACAGGTCGATGCCGGCGCGGGCCGATTCCTTGACGAAGGCCTGCACCACGTTGTCCGGATAGTTCGTGTAGCCGACCGCGTTGTTGGCCCGCAACAACATCTGGAAGAGGATGTTGGGGATGCGCTCGCGCAGCTCCGCCAGCCGGCTCCAGGGGTCTTCCTTGAGAAAGCGCAGCGACGTGTCGAACGTTGCCCCGCCCCACATCTCCAGCGAGAACAGCCCGGCGTGCTCGCGTGCATAGCGCGGCGCAATCCGCAGCATGTCATAGCTGCGCATCCGCGTGGCCAGCAGCGACTGATGGGCGTCGCGCATCGTGGTATCGGTGACGTAGAGCCGTTGCTCGTTGCGCAGCCAGGCGGCGAATTTCTCAGCCCCCAGCTCGCGGAAGCGGTCGCGCGTTCCGGCCGGCATGGGCCCGGCCGACTTGTACGAGCGCACCGCGATGGGCTCGCGAAAGACATTCCCTGGCCCGGCCTTGGGAATCTCCTTGTTGCCGTTGACGATCACCTCGCCGATGTAGGTCAGCAGCCGCGTGGCCCGGTCTTGCCGCTGCGGAAAGTCAAACAGCGCCGGCGTCTCGTCGATGAAGCGCGTCGTCATCCGCCCGGCCAGGAAGTCCTCGTTGGTCACCAGATTGATGAGGAAGGGGATGTTCGTCTTGACGCCGCGGACTCGGAACTCTTGCAAGCAGCGCTCCATGCGCCGGGCGGCATCGACGAAACGCAGCCCGAACGCCGTTACCTTGACCAGCAGCGAATCGTAAAACGGCGTGATGACCGCGCCGGAAAACGCCGTGCCGGCATCGAGGCGGATGCCCATGCCGCTGGCCGAGCGATAGGCCGTCATCCGGCCATAGTCGGGGATGAACTTGTTGGCCGGGTCTTCCGTCGTCACGCGGCATTGCAATGCCGTGCCGTGCGGCTGGACGTTGTCCTGGGAACCCAGGCCGATCTCCGGGTCGGACAGCGGCTTGCCCTGGGCGATCAGCACCTGGCACTTGATGAGATCGTAGCCGGTGATCTCCTCGGTGACGGTGTGCTCGACCTGGATGCGCGGGTTGACCTCGATGAAGTAGAACTTGCCGGTATCGACATCGAGCAGAAACTCGACCGTGCCGGCGTTGTCGAGTCCTGCTTCACGCCCCACCGCCAGAGCCGAGTCGAGCAAGCGTTGGCGCACGTCGGGATCCAGGTTCGGCGCCGGCGCCATTTCGACAACCTTCTGGTGGCGCCGTTGCAGTGAGCAATCGCGTTCGTAGAGATGGACAATGTTGCCATGATGGTCGCCCAGCACCTGGACTTCGATGTGCCGGGCGCGCACGATGAATTTCTCCAGGAACACATCGGGGATGCCGAAGGCAGTGCCGGCTTCGCGGCGTGCCTGCTCGACGGCATCGTCCAGCTGGGCGGCATCGCGGGCGACGCGCATGCCCCGGCCGCCGCCGCCCATCGACGCCTTGACGATCACGGGAAAGCCAAGTTTCTCCGCCAGCTTGCGGGCCGCGCCCAGATCCTGCACCGGCTCATCGCCGCCGGACAGCACTGGCACCTGGGCACGCTTGGCAAGCGCTCGCGCCGCCAGCTTGTCACCCAGGCTTTCCAGAACCTCCGGCCGTGGGCCAATGAAGATGATGCCGGCCGATCGACACGCCCGCGCAAACTTCGGGTTCTCCGACAGGAAACCATAACCGGGGTGGATGGCATCCACGTCATGTTCGACCGCCAGGGCCACGATGGCGTCGATGTCGAGATAGGCCCGTAGCGGCTCGCCGGGCACACCGATGCGATAGGCCTCGTCCGCCTTGAAGCGGTGCAGCGCGAACCGGTCCTCGTGCGTGTAGATCGCCACCGTGCGTACTTCCAGCTCATGAGCCGTGCGAAAAACGCGAATGGCAATCTCGCTACGATTGGCCGCCAGCAGCTTGCGGATCGGCTTGCTCGCCCCCTGAGTGACCTGAGTGACCTGAGTGACCTGAGTGACCTGAGCGGGCGTCGTCGGCTTCTTCTTCTTGCTTGGCATCGGCAGGTCCAGCGTTGGCTACGTTCAGTCGGTTATTGGGCTTTCATTTCCGCGGTCTCTCTTATGATAATAAACTGATCCGGTGGCGAAGCGAGTCCGAGGATTTGACCGTGAACAAAAAAACCTGGATTGTCAGCGCTGCCATCGTGCTTGCACTGGCCACGGGTCTGGTCTTGTTCGCGCCCTTCTCCAGCCGGGAGAGCGAATTACGCTTTTCCGGCATTGTCGAGATTCAGGAAGTGCGTCTGGGATCGAAAGTCGGCGGCCGGGTCAAGGAAATCCTGGTCGAGGAAGGCGCGGACGTCAGCGAGAATCAGCCACTGGTCACCTTCGAGATACCGGAACTCGAAGCCCAGCGAGCCCAGTTGGAAGCTCGTGTCCGGGCCATGGAGGCCGACTACCAGAGGGCGAAGAACGGCCCGCGCTGGGAGGAAAAGCTGGCAGCCTGGGCTTCCGTTGAGGCCGCTCGCGCCAGGCTGGAGCGCATGAAGAAAGGCCCGCGCGAGGAGGAGATCGCCAAGGCGAAAAGCGACCTGGCCAGCGCCCAGGCCGATTTTCGCCAGGCCCAGCAAGACTTCGAGCGCATCGAGGACCTCTACAAGAAGAAGGCCGCCTCGCAGGCCGAGTACGACGCCGCCCTCGGCCTGCGCGACCGCCTGTCCGGCCGCCTGAACTCCTTTCAAGTCCTCTACGACATGCACGTCAGAGGCACCCGGCAGGAAGACAAGGACGAGGCGTCAGCGGACCTGTACAAGGCCGGCGCTCGTTTTGCCGAGTTGATGCGCGGCACGCGCCAGGAGCAAATCGACGAGGCGAAGGCGCGTCTTGACGAAGCCCGTGCCAGGCTCAAGGAATTGCAGGCCAACATTCATGAGTCTGTGGTCCGTGCCCCCCAGAAAGCCAAGATCGACGTGATCAGCGTCCGCAAGGGCGACCTGGTCGCTCCCAACCAGCCCGTTATCCGCGTCCTGTACAAGGAAGACCTCTGGGTCAAGGCCTACGTCCCGGAGCCGAAACTAGGAAAGATTCGTGACAACCAGAAAGTAGAAGTTACCAACGACGCCTGGCCGGGAAAGCGCTATCCCGGTACCATCAAGTACATTTCGCCGATCAGCGAGTTCACGCCGCGGAACGTGCAAAGCCTGGATGAGCGCCACCATCAGGTCTTCGCCATCAAGGTCCGGCTCGACGACCCCGCCAGTCCCTTTCGCTCCGGTATGGCAGCCGAAGTGGACGTGCCCGTTCTCAAGGCGCCATGACGGGTAGCGGATTTATTTGAGGACTGCGCGGCCAACGCGACGGGAGGGCGAGGCTCCTGCCGAGCCGATACCGACAGCGACCAGTCGGCTCGGCAGGAGCCTCGCCCGCCTCGCCCTCCCAGGTTCATTGACTGCGCAGCCGGCTGTAACGCATCTCAGCCGTTCAACGCATCCACCAGTTCCTTGCCGAGGTCGGCGATGGCGTCGATGTCCCGCGGCTCAGGCTTGGAGCCGGCCTGCTCGAGGCGGCGGACCAGGGCGCTGCCGACGATGATGCCGTCGGCGTGGTCACGGAGCATGTGGACGTGTTCCGGCTTGCTGATGCCGAAGCCGACGCACAGCGGCACGCTCGCCTGGCCGCGTAGCCAGTCAAGCTGCTGGATGATTTCCGGCGGCAACTGTGCACGCTCGCCGGTGATGCCGGTCACGCTCACGACATAAAGAAAACCGGTCGAACTCCTGGCGATCTGGGCGGCGCGCTCCGGCGGCGTCGTGGGCGTGACCAGGTGAATGAGCTTGAAATCGCGGGCAGCGGCCAGGCGGCCCAGCTCGCCGGCCTCGTCGATCGGCAAATCCGGCACAATGGCGCCGCTGAAGCCGGCATTGCTTGCCTGCTCGATGAATCTCTCCGCCCCGCGATGATGCACCAGGCTGAACGACGCCATGGCCACCAGCGGGATCGACAGTTCGGCAGCCAGCGGGCCGATCTGCCGGAAGATGTCATCGATGCGCAGCCCCCTGGCCAGGGCACGCGTGTACGAGGCCTGGATGACGGCGCCGTCGGCGATCGGATCGCTGTACGGGAAGCCGATCTCGACCAGGGCGGCGCCGCTCTTCGCCAGCGCGCGAACGAGCTGCGCCGTCGTCGCCAGGTCCGGATCGCCGGCGGGGACGAACGGGATGAACGCCTTTCGCTTGACGGCGCGGAACTTGCTGAACAGAGTGTCAATGGGGTTGGGCACCGTGGTTCCTCCGGGAGTTGTTATAGTCGCTTTGGCGTGGTTCTGTACGCGAAACCGTCGGGCGGTCACGCATGTCTGGGGGAATCATGTTACCGTGACGTTACGCGAGTTTTGCTCGAACCACGGTAGAATGATGTGGCTTGTTCGCATGCAAGACTTTTTCTGGGAGGAAATCATGAATCGTTCGACACTGGCGCTGGCGGCGGTCATTCTGGTTGGCGGCGCGTACTGGTGGGGCAACCATCAGGGCCAGGCGCAGGATCGAGGCGGCGAGCGCGCCAGAAAGGACGATGACAAGCGCGTGCTGACGACCTCCGGGCAATCGTCGTTGCGCGTCAAGCCGGACTCGGCACGCGTGTTTTTTCGCGTCGAGAACTACGGCTTGCAGGTACGCGAGTCACGCGCCGACAACGCGCAAAAAGTGAAGAAAGTCATGGAAGCCTTGCAGGCGCTCAAGATCCCCAATCTCAAGATGAAGTCGAGCAACCTGAGCGTGCAGCCGGTCATCCACAATTTCCCGCAAGCGGAGATGAAGCTGCCCAGGGTGCTTGGCTACCACGTGACCAATAGCTTCACCGTGCTGGTGGAGAACGAGGACGCCGTCAAGTTGGCGGAGGCGGCCAGCAAGGTGCTGGACGCAGCCCTGGAAAACGGCGCCACCGGCGTCGAGCAGATCGTATTCTTCAAGCGCAACGTGGAAGACATCCGCCGGCAAGCGCTGACCAAGGCAGTGGAAGAAGCGATGGCCAACGCGCGTGCCCTGGCCCGCGGCGCCGATGAGAAGATCGCCTCCGCCATCAGCATCTCCGGCGAGCCACGCGTCTTCTACGGCGGGCGCACGCAGAACACGCTGCAAAACATCGCGTTCCTGCCAGGCAACGACAGCGACACCCCGCTGGTCGCCGGTGATCTCGAAATCACCTGCAACGTCAGTGTCACGTGCCGTTACTAAGTAGTGTTGATTGAGCGAAGCAGTGGAAGCCACGGTAGATGGCGCTGGTCGACGCCGCCTACTCGACCGTGAAGTTTTCGCAGATTTCCGGAGTTCCACGCCGGCGGAGTCACGATGCGGCAGCGCCGAGAAGGACCATGGCCTGGGAAGAGCGGGAACTCCGGACAGGGCTTCTCAGGCTTGATGGACTTGGATTTGCGAGTAGACTGAGACATAGCGGATGCTCCTTACTAGCGTTCGCTCTGTCCTCGGGACGCGTCAACGTCGCCGGGGGTTTTCTGACCCCGCTTGCTACGAGATTACAAACACAGCAAATACCAAGGAAAATTCAACCATCGGAGGCGTAGCTCAGTCGGTAGAGCAACGGACTTTTAACCCACCGCGAGCATATCCCATATCACTCGAAAACCCTTGTTTTTCTGCGGCGAAATGCGCTTCTCGCCTTGTGACAAGCCACTGTCAAAAAACCTTGAAAAACCGCGTTTATCCGCGTTAAGAGTAGTAGCCTACTACTCCTGTCGCGCGGGCAAGCCAGGGCAGTTTGCCAGGGGCAAGAGCAACGGTCTATTGCTACGTTGGACTATGCCCGGAACAGGCCCGCAATCGCGCCAGGATCGCGCAGGACGGCCCGCAGTCGAAGTGAATGGGGAAAGGTGAGAAAGGGGGGGGGAGCGGCATCGGGCCGTTACGGTGCGCCGCTCAAGCCGCGATGCCCTGACTCGGCGATTAAGATTCGCCGAGCGCTCCCATGTCAAGCGCGATGCGACCGGGCGAGAAACTGACCGGGCGATATTCAGCCAGCGCCCGAAGGTCGCGCTTCGCGCGCTCTGCCGATGACCACTCCGCCTGAATCTCCAGACAGCGCTCCGCGATTTCTTCCGGCGTCGGCGGCACGGGGACGATAAATTCGGGCTGCTTGCGTTTCTTGCGGACCGCCTTCACCATTTCGTTTGACCCTCAAAGAGACAAAAGGGCGACACCGCCGGGAGGAGTAAAAACCCGGCGATGCCGGCGACTTGCGTCGCGCGCTGCGCTCCAGTCAGCGCCCCCCTCTTAACGTCAATCACCCATGCATTCTTCGTCGTCCGCGTCTTCGCATTCCTCATCGTCATCATCGTGCGGCCAAAGCCGCTTCATGTTTTCTTCCAGGCAATCTTCGTCGCCGTCGTTATCGTCCGCGCGTGTCGCGCGCTTGCGATTGCAATTGCTGACAACGGCAACGGGCGGCAGGGGCAAAAGCCAGTCATCATCATCCGGGCCGGCGTTGGCGTTCAGAAAGTCAAGGTCGGCAAGCAGCGTGTTGAAAGGATCATCGGTCGCGACGTTCGCGCTTCCGCCGCATCGCCCGCAATGGCTGCCGCACTTGCAATTGTGGGCATTGCGGGCAAAGACTCCGCAGCCATCTTGAAGCGAGCACGCGCCCTTGTCGCTGTCCAGAATCGCAACGTGGTCGGGGCGATGGTTGCGGGCTATCGCGCTGAAGGTCTTGCCGTCGGCTGTCCTTCCCGGCTTCTCTTCGTTGTCCGTGAACAATCCGGTTGACAACTCGATGCGCTCGCCGCGCTCCAAGTTCTCCAAGATGTTCGTGAAAAGGTCGCTGTCGCTCGCTTGGGTTTTCTCCACGTCAAACCACGCGTCAGCGGTCAAGCGGCCATTGCGAAACTTCACGTTCGTGATGCTGCCAATGGCATCTTCATCGGCGGCGCCGCGCATCTTGCCATTCCTTGTCGGATGGCCGTTCGTGAGTGGCTTGCCTTCCCACCCACGGACGGCCCGCCCCACTTCGGAAGCCGGATAGAAGAGCGCGCCCTGGCTGCCCGGCAACACGGTGTCGGCCATCAACAACGTCAGCGGGGCAACGATGTAATCGCGACCGTCAACCGTTCGCCGCTGGCTGCCGGCGCGGTTGCCTTGCAAGCCGTCGTCATCGTCCGTCCCAGCCCGGCGGCGATTCTTCGCAAGCTGCTTGACGCAAAGCGGCTGCCGCGCCTGTCGGTCCAGGTGGCGCCGAAGGTATAGGGGCGCGTTGAATTTCAGGTCGGCGTGATTCGTCCTGCGCATTGCTATCGTCCTTTCGTGAAAGAGTCTCCCGGTTGTCAAAGTTCAATGGCTGCGATGGCTTCGGTGCGTGCTTCGGCGGCTTGCCGCTGTTGCTCGTTCAGCCGGCGCGCCCATTCTTCGTGGGCGCGTCGCTCAATTTCTTCCGGCAGGTTGTCAATCTGCGCTTGCAGGTCCGCGACAATCGCACGCTCGGCCCGCGTCAAGTCGCGCAGTCGCTCCAGCGCTTTCGCCGCGTCGCGCGGGTCGGGTCCCCCGTGGGCGGCATCGTCCCACTCAAAGCGGCCCCGCGCATCGCCGAGCACGATGCTTTTCAAGCGGGCGAAATCGGCAGCTAGGCGCTCGGCGCGAACGCTGTGGTAGCGATAGCGCATCTTGAGCATTTCCCCGGCATCGGTCGGGGGCGCCATGGCGCGGACGGGCGCGGTCGCGAGTGTTAGCGCAGGATCGCGGCCCGCGAGGTCATTCCAGCAACGCCAGCCGTCAGGGAACAGCCAACAGCCGTTGCCGATGGCGACGGCGGGGCCGGGGTGTCTATCCAGAAACTCACTCACGGTTTCAACGTTCATTGCTTGTTTCTCCCTCACTCAAAAAGGTTTGCTTGTCGTCCTGCCGCTCTCATTGCTTCGCGAAATTCGTGTTGATGATCTTCGCCGCGCAGCCACTCCGCTTGCTCTTGCTCAAAGGCTGCCGCTCGCGCTTCGGCGTCGCGCATCGCCCGCGCGAATGGTGACAACGGCTTGTCAGCGTCAACGGTTTCCATCGTCCCCGCGTTGACCTTGCGCTTAGCTGCCAGTTCACTAGCGGCCAACAACGCTAATTGAAACGCGCTGCCCATGTCGCCGTGTCCGCTCGCATCGCGCGGGCTTTCGATTCGGAAGCCGTAGCTTTTTTCGACAACGCGCATCCGTGAAAGGTCGCGCTTCAAGTCGTCATCATCAAACAAGTGCAATCGACGGTCGGCGAAGCTTTCAAGCATTGCCGTGGCCATCCGCTGAAGGTTGCTCCCGGTCGGCGGCACTTCGACAATGGGCAGCGGCGATTTCAAGTTGTCGATTCTGCCGAGTCCGCCCGACTGCAAGCGTGAAGCCAGGTAGCGCAACTCCCACGGATCAAGGTTGATTGTTCGCAAGTTGAATCGCGCATGACAATCGACCAGTGCGGATTCGACTTGCCCTAGATCGACCTTGCTGCCTTTCGCCGGTCGCCAGATTCGCGTTGCCGCAAGCCGGATTGTTCCGTGTCCGGCGTGGTCGCGACGAATGCCAAGAATGACTAGCGCGCTTGCATCGCGCGAAACTCCGGCATCGCAGCCGGCAACGAAGTCGAAGCCCGGCGCTTCGGCCGCGCTGTTGAGGGGCGCGAGTCCGGGAACGAATGCCGCGCGAATGTCCGCTTCGCTGAGTGCATCGCCGCCAGCGTTCGCCCATTCATTCAGCCACAAGCGACGGTAGGCGGTCGGCGGCAACAGGCGCTCTTGCTCGGCAAGCCTGTCCGGAGTTATCCAGGCTGCGCAGGGCGATTCAAGGCGCGAGAAATACCAGCGGGCCGAGTCCTGGCGGATCGCTTCGCGCAGCGTCCATACCCAATCATCGCGCATGCCGGCGTTTGTGATGGCAATGAGCACGCAAGTTGCGCGCTTTGCTGCCGATGACAACAGGCTGTCCCACAAGTCGCGCTTTTTCCAATGGCAAACTTCGTCGCAAACGACAACATCCGGCGTGAGTCCATAACTGCTTGGCGCATCGCTCGGGATAACATCTAGCGCTGACTCGGTATGCGTGTTGATGACGCGGGCGCTTTGCACTTCCAGCACGCGGGCAAGCCACGGGTTGCAATGGACTAGCTTACCCACCGCATCGCGAAGCAGCCGCGCTTGATCTTCGTCGCCAGCGGCAGCGATGCCGCTAAGGCGCTTGCGACTGGCGAAGAGAAGCCATGCGACCATGATTGCAATGTCCAAAGTTTTCGAATGACCGCGCGGCCGTTCAAGCCAAGCCCGCTGGAAGCAACCGGCTTGCACTTGCTGACCAGCGGCCCTTCGCCAGCCATCATCCATAGCGGCGAAGTCGCGGGCTTGCCAATCATCAACGCAATCGGCAAACGGCTTCGGCCCGCTGTCGGTGTCGATCAACAGCGACGCGCGGAAGGCGCTCGGATCGGATTGGAGTTGAAGCAAGTCCACCGATTCACTCCCCGTATCGAAAGACAATCTGGTCATCAGTGTCATGCCGTCGCGCGTCGTGCTTCCGCTGCCGGTCATAGAGCGCAAGCGTGAACTGCTGGAGCTGACCCTCGCGAGCGATGTATCGCCTGGCTTCGGCCATTGCTTGCTCTAGCGTTCGGTGTTGCGACACTTCGCGACGGTCGCTGTCGCGCTGCCGTGTATGCAATTCATAGCGCATCATCGGTCCCCCGTGCCAGCGGCGCCATCGGCGCTGATTGCCGGGCGCGCGTATAACTTGTCAAGCAAATCCTCGCGGCAATCGCGGTCTAGGTTCAGCATCTTGATTGCCTTGTCGCGCTCGGCACTTGCTTTGGCAATCTCGCGCGAGAAGTTTAGCCGCTGCTCCGGCGTCATCTTGTCATGCTCTTTGGTCAGCCAGCGCTGCGCTAAAGCCGCGTGCCTTTCCCAGCGACATGCGGTCTGAATCGCGGCGGCATCGGGCAATGAGACCTCGCCCTTAGACTCGACAACAGCGCTTTCAAGATTGCGCCTCACGATGTTGACTCTCACTTCGATGTAGCGGGCGCTCTTCGGCAACTTGCCGGCTTTCAACCCGTGCCTCATGCCGTTATCATTGCCGCGCGGTGCGCCGCCTTTCGCTCGCTGGAATCGCGGCTTGGCTGTTTCGTCTTTGGGTGTTTCGGCCATAGTGGATGCCTCAAAAACCGTTGGCAATCTGCCGTGCTAAGGTCTCCGAATCCGTTGCCCTACTTCGATTCCGCTAGGCGATTCCTTGGCGATTCCAATTTCTCCAGGTTGCGGACTACTACTCTTCGGGGAGTAGTGGGCAGCCCGTTAAGGGGCCGGGCTTGCTGCTGTTCCTGGCTGCTGGGCTGGGGGCTTTCGCTGGCGCTGGTCTTGTCCTTCCGCGAATGCCGGTACGCTGTTGTCCTTCCGCGTTCGCTGTTGTCCTTGTCACCAATTGCACCAGACGCATTCCGTCATTCGCCGTTTCTCTTTCCCGCTCGCGGCGTTGTTGGCAACGTCGAAATCATGGCGGGTCCAACCGCTTAGCGCCGCGTCATACAACACCGAGCGATAGCCGCTCAACATGACCTTGCCCTTGCAGTGACATAGGCATGTCACTAACTCGCGATGATCCGCCGTTGTCATTTCATGCGCGTACACGTCGGGCGCGGTCCGCTTCGATGCGAGATATGGCGGGTCACAATAAATGAGAGTGTCCGGTCCGTCTTGCTGGCGGATGACTTCAACGGCGGGGCGATTCAGAATGACAACGCGACGAAGCCGGGCATGAACAGCAGCCAGTCCGTCAACCGCGCCAAGCCAAGCGGCGGCTTGCTCATTCATTCCTTTTCGGGTCCGTGTCCGCGAAAGTGGAGCAAAGCACGATTGACGGCCCGCGAGTGACTGACGGCAGCGAACAAAAAAGGCAATCGCTTGTCGCAATGAACTTCCGAGATTCGATGGCATGGCTTCGCGCCATTCGACTTCGCTGAAGGGTATCGCCTGGACAACGCGCGCGAATCGCTCGAAAGTATCCGGGACTTGCAGCGTCCGCCAAAAGTTCATCAGGTTGCCGTCAACGTCGTTGACGACTTCGCTAACCCCTTCGGGGTCCTTCGCGAGCAACACCGCCAGCCCGCCCGCGAATGGCTCAACGTAGTGAACGTGCGGCGGCATCAATTCAATGATGCGCTTCGCCAGGTAGTTTTTCCCGCCGTGCCATTTGAGCGGCGGTGTCAGCTTGCATCGGGCAAGAGCGCCAGGCCGCGCGGGAAGGACGGCGACGGTTGCGGGGGCATTCCTTCGCGGCACGGGCGGTAGGCGGCGAGTGGCGACGGCGGCCGCGCCATTGGAAGAAAGAAGCGGGGGCATCATTGCACCGCCTTTCTTCGGTTGCGGCGCTCCACGTCGGCGGCGATTTTCTCGCAGCGCTCGCAAGCGGATCGCTCGCAAGCCTGGACATGGATTCCATCCGCAAGCGTCATCGTGTCCGGGTCGATGGCATCCGCCAGGCCGGGCGGCAACTGGCTGGCGACATAGCGGCGGTAGTCGGTTGCAAATTGCGTGTCGCCATCATCGGCCATAACGCGGCAAATCCTGTCGGTTAGGCGCACGTCCATATCAAAAAGTCCCCAGCGCAAGGCGAGCGCTTCCATCGACACGCCGCGCTTCCGGCAGCAGTCGCCGACGGCGCGGATGGTTGCGAGCGCCTGCGATTCATCGGCCCCCCGCTCGGCAAGCACGGCGCGAAGGTCGGCGAGTGCATCAAAGCAAGCGTCAAGATTTGCTTCGCGCGCGATTCGCCTTGCTTCCGCGCGCTCCACGGGGCGAAAGATTTCTGGACCTTCGCCGTTCGTCTCGCTGTCTGCCTGGCTGTCGCCAAGCTGCTGCCATTGCTCGCGCCAGTCGGCGAGCAATTCCAGGCGGTCGGCATAGCGCAGTTCGGAGCGGCAGAATTGCAACAGGTCGTGAATGTCGGCGGGCGTGTTGAACGTGCAAGCCGCCCGCCAGCACTTCGCGCGATGCTTGTTCGGCGGGCGGTCGGGCATCGTGTGAAACGTCGCGCCATTGCAGCCGGGACACTTCCAGTTGGAAACTCCGCGCCCTTCGCTGCTGGTCGCCGGGCCGAGCAACTTTGCAATCCAGAATTCGAGAATCGTTGTCATCGTCGTTTGTCCTTCCTAATGGCCCGGATACCTGGATACCTTTCCGAAAGCCTGGAAATAATCAGGACTTGTCGCGCGGTATCCGAGTATCCGAGTATCCGGGCATTTCCAAAGCAACAGACAGGGGGCAGTATCGTTGCCAGGCATCCGCGAACCGAACGCGGAAATACCCGCGACACTGAAGGTTCTTGCCCGCGACTTTGTGTTGTTGCTTTTCGGGCCGGATGCCAAAGGGCCGAAGCAGTCGCGCAAGCTGTTCATCCGTCATTGCGTTCCCGCGCGACCAGTTGCCCCAAGGTTCTTCCGGGCGGTTGACCAATTCACACAGCAAGCCGACAGTTGGCAAGAAATCGCGGTCGCCAAAAATTTCACGGATGGCCGACAGCAAGAGCACGCCGGCGCTCGCGCGGTCGCGTTCAATTTCTGCTGAGTCAGCCGCGACCGCGAACGCGCGAAGGTCGGGCAAGCTGCCAGGATCGGCCACGGTCAACACCGCTTGCAACGGCAACAACAATTCGGCTAATCGGTCATTGGCAAGCGGAAAGGGTTGCAAGTCGTCATAAACCGCGCGTACACGGTCCGAGTTGGCGTTTGTCCATTCTTCGATTTCCGCGCGTAGTTCCGCGCCGATGGCTTCAACAACCCGCGACCGATATTGTTCAACAACTTGACCAGCGCTCTTCCGCTCCAAGCGAACCGGCAAACACCGATCCGCGAGCGTGCCGTCAAGGTCGCCAATGCACGCAATCACCTTCGGGGAAAAAATCGGAAACTCAACGACGGAATCAAATTTCCGCCCGCCCACGCGCAAGACTTTCGCGTTATGGTCGATGCTTGCACAATAAATTTCTCGGATGACTTCCGACGCTTCCGATCCGCGCCTAATGAGCGATTGGGCTTCATCCAAAAGCAACGTAGGTCGATCGCGCGCGATCAATCGAAAAACGACGGCAGCCGACATATTCGCGACATGATGCGACACGCGGCAAAGTTGCTCAATGAGTTGCAGCAGCCGAGTTTTTCCGCAGCGCTTTTCGGGCGAAGTAACCGCCAAATGTCCGAAGCGGTCGAATGCATCCACAACCCATGAAGCGATGCACCATGTTGCCACAACCAGAATCGCTTGATCGGGCAGGACAATGAACCGATGCAGGAAGGCGCACAACTTGCCCACGATGCCCGCGCGCTCTTGCCTTTCTCCAGGCCCGGATACCCCGCCTACCCGGATGCCGTTTTGTTCTCCGTGTCCAGGGGCGGCAGAGTCATCATCGCCCCGTGGACAGCGCGCGGAGTCAGGGGCAGGGGCCACGGTTGCCGCTGCGGTCAGCAATCGGCCCTTGCCGTTCGCCAGGTGCGCGGCCAGCCCGCTTCGCTGCTTGCCGTTGGCGTGGGGCTTTCTCAATCTTTCCGGGATCGGCGGCATTAAAAGTATTCCTTGACGGGCGCGGCGATCGTTCGCCGGCGCCGGCGCGGTTTTGCTGCGGGCGGTGTTGTCGCTCGCGACTGTAGAAAGCGCTCCGCGTCAGCCAGTGCGATTCGGTATCGCGGCTTGCCCTGCGGATTCACTGCCAGGTTGACCGCTGCGAGTTGCCCGGTGCGAATGAATGCCAATATTTTGTCAGCATCAACACCGAGCAACTTCGCGAACTTCGGCGGTGTTGTGTATCCGACTGTTGCCGTTGCCATTGCGTTCGCCCCGTTAGACCGCGTTTGCGGTTTACACGAAACGGGAATGGCGGAAGGGTGCGCGTGAGTGAAGGCAAAACAAAAGCGGCGGCTTCCTTGCGAAAACCGCCGCGAAAAAACTTGGAACATTTTGGCCCGCGTAAGTCGCGCGTGAGCGGCTTACAGTTCATCGAAGCTGGGCGGTTCGCTGTCCCGGTCGCGGGCTTCCTTTTCCAGCCACGCCTTGCGGTCCTCTTTCCACCACCGCGTTTGGCGGATGTTGTCCGCAGTGCAACCTAGCAGCGTGGCCAGCTTCGGCGATTGCCACGCATAGAAGAGGCTGTCAATTCGCGAGATACCCCGTAGCTTGTCGTCCGCGCTCCCTTGCCCGTCGATGATCTTGCGAATCTCATCATCGACCAGCGCGGACGTATCCGGACGACGGGGGGCGGGGGCGCTCGCGGTCGAATCGGTCGCTTGCGGTTGCTGCCGGTCGGCAGCGGATAGCCGGCGACGGGCAAGCAGCGCTTGACCAGCTTCCGCCAGGACGATGCCGCGACTGCCGCGCCTTACAAGGTCATCCGCCAGGGCGACGGCGAGCGCGTCCCCGAAGCCAAGCGCGACGAGCAAGCCTTCGCCGGGCGCGTCGCCCCGCTGCTGAAGTTCGGCGATTCTCACGCGCGGATCGGCGAGCGCTTGCCGCTTGATTTCCGCAAGCGTGTCGGGGGCCGGCTTCGGCGTTGGCGCGGGGCAGTGGGCGGCGAGAAAATGGCGCAGCGATTCGCCCGCTTGCTCGCGCTCCGCCTTCGCTTGCTGCGGATGGAAGTAATTGGCAACTGGCGAACGATTGCCGACAACCAGCGCCAGCAGTTCCAACAGGTTCAACACCGGGTCGGGATAGTTCATCGCGCACCGCCTTTCGTCGCGCCCGTGTCGTTCGTCGTTGTTGGCTTCGACCAAAGCCAATCGTGAATGACGTTGACAACGGCCCGCAACCTGTCATCGCTGATCGCGTGGCGGTAGTTCGCTGACATACTGCTGTCAACGTGACCCATGATGGCATCGACGGCAACTTGATCGCGCGATTCGCCGCCGATGGTTTCGACGCAATGTCGAAAGCAATAAAAGCCGCGCCTACCGTTGATGCCGAGTTTCCGAAGCAACTTGGCGAACGCTTGTGAAAGCGCATCGAGTGGAATGTCCTGCGGTCCTTTGTCGTCGTCGGTGTCATCATCAGGTGTCCGCTTGCGTGGTTGCACGCGGACCCAAGCACGGCCCTGCTTGGCTGTAAGAAAAACAAGGCCACGCGCTTCCGGATTGGCCGGGCGCGGTCGCAAGGGCAGCCACGCGTTGACCGCTTCTAAGGTTTCAGGCCAGAGCGGGCAGCGCCTTGGAATCTCCGTCTTGACGCGTGGAAACTCAACCCAGCCGCCCGGCTTGAAATGCGATTCGCGCAGGTTGGCAACGTCGGTGTTGCCATACCCGCAATTGAGCGCGAGCAAGACCATCGCCTTTTGCTGAACGTCCGCCGCTTCAAGAATCGCGATACACTCATCGCGCGTGAACAACCGCGCCCCGCGTGCATTGCGCTCGCGGCGAAGTGATAGAGCGGAAGGACGGTCGAAGCAACCGCCGAATGTCATAGGCTTGTCAATCAAGCCGGCTTCGTGCGCGAAATTGAAAATGATGCAAATGCGGTTGATGCAATTGCGCAAGCTGACGACGTTGTAGCGCTTCGCAAGTTGCGAGCGGAACTGGCGGAAGTCATCATGCCGAAGATCGGATACAAGGCGCTCGCGGCTGAATTGGTCAATCAGAATCTCGCAAGTCAAAAAATAATCGCGATAGGAGCGCGGCGACAACTCGCCGGCTTCCATCTTGCTTTCCTTCAAGGCAAGGAAGGCGTTGACCAACTGCTTCATTGTGCAGCCGTTGCCGACATCGACAGCTGGCGGCGTCTTGCCCTCTTTCAGGTACGGCCACTCGCGGTTATGCGATTCGAGCGCGGCCGTGCCGGAGCGGTCCGTGCGCCAGCTTCCGAAATAGACCAGCCGACCGCGAATCTTGCGCGCCCACTGCCCGCTGGGATGCGCGAAAAGAGGGAAGCCCTTGAACGGCTTCTCGGGGCGACTACTCCTCACTACTCCCGACGAATGCTTGCGAATGGGAACCGATCCGCTAGAATTGTTCATGCGACTACTCCTGCTCAAAGGGTAAGTAGTTGTAGAAGCCCGTTCGCGACGAACGGACGGGCTTCATTTTCCTAGCTTATCCGGTCGCTAGGAGTAGTTCAAGTAGTAGTAAGGAAAAAACAATGGAAAGGAAGAACGACATAAGTACTTGAAACTAAACAACTTAGGAGGCGTAGCTCAGTCGGTAGAGCAACGGACTTTTAATCCGTAGGTCCTGGGTTCGAGCCCCAGCGCCTTCAGTTATCGCAACAGTATGCCAGTGTCAGGCTTGCGTCACGGAAAATCTTGCGTCATCTGAACAAAGAATCACCGGCCGTGTAGCCATTGTGTAGCCAATCTCAGCCGAGGATGGCGTTCATGCGGTCGGCAGCGGCCGATTGCATGCCAGGCAGGACGTGGGCGTAGATGTCCAGAGTGATCTGGATGCTGGCGTGGCCGAGACGCTCGCTGACGATCTTTGGGTTGACATTGTCAGCAAGCAGCAGGGTGGCGCAGGTGTGCCGCAGGTCGTGGAAGCGGATGCACGGCAGCGGCTCACGCCCGGCTTTCTTGGCTGTCGCATTGGCGTCATCCATGATGGGCCGGAAGGAGCGGCGCATGAAGTTGCTCTTGCGCAGCCAGCCGCCGTCGGTATCGCAGAACACCGAGCTGCCAGCATAACCTGAGGCCAGCATGAGCTTGCGATGCTCGTGCAGGGCCTTGATGGTGAACGGCGACAGCTTAATCTTGCGGCCGCGACCGGTCTTGGTTTCTTTCACGCGGTGATGCCCCTTCACCTCTTCGAGGCTACGCTGCACCGACACCTCGCCGGTGTTGAAGTCGATGTCCGGCCACTGCAAGGCGAACAGCTCCCCCTGGCGCATGCCGCTGTCGATCGCCAGGACGTACAGCGCGTACAGGCGGTCGCTCTTGGCGGCGTCAAGAAAGCACTTCACCTGCTCCCTGGTGAAGCAGACCATGCTCTGGCTCTGCCGTCGTGGCTTGGTGATTTCTCGTGCCGGGTTGCTGACAAGCAGCCGGCGCTGGACCGCGTCGCGCAGGGCGATCTGCAAGACCGTTGCCGCCTTGCGGCACTGGCTGCTGTTGCCGCCGCCCTTCTCGATGACGCCGAACATGTGCTCGATGTGCAGCGCCGTCAGCTTGCTCAGCCTGGTGCCGCCAAGGTGCGGGCTGATGTGCTTGCGTGACAGGTACTCGTAGCTGGTCAGCGTGCTGGGCGACACGCGCTTGCTGGCGATGCTGTCCAGCCAGAACTTCAGGTACTGGGCCACCGTCATGGTGCTCGGGTCGGGGATGGCACCGTCGGCGAGCTGGTTCTGGAGCTTGCGCAACTTGGCCTGCACGTCCGTCTTGGTCTTGCCGTAGACGACGCGTCGCTTGCGGCGGCCGTCCAGGTCATGGCCGACGCTCACCGAGGCTGCCCAGGTGCCATCCTTTTTTTGGTAGATACTGCCTTCGTTGCGACCGCGACGCTTGCTCATGGTGTGTCTCCGGTTGCGAGATCATGGGTCGTGCTGACGTGGCTGCGACATGATACCAGATCTCGCGCTCGGGAAACAGCCTTGGCGCGTACTGGTTGCAACAGACGCTTGGCGATGACTGGGTCGTGCACACGACCGACCAGATCTACCGGTCGGCACACATCGACACGACCGTGCTAGCCCTGGACTCGGCCACCGTGCTGCTCAACGGCAGCCGCGTCGGCCCTCACAATTGCCCGCCGCTGCTGGACGGTTACCTGAAGCTCTACTTCAGCGACATCGTGCCGACGCCGAGCGGCACGATCGAGTTCCACGAAAAGGTGCGCAAGCCCGTGCACGCGGAGCTGGCCAGACTCGGCTTCGAGAGTTCGGTCGAGTTCCTGTGCTCGGACTGGATCGGCATGAACGTGCTGTCCATCGACCCTGAAACCGTCATCGTCGACAAGCGGCAACTGCCGCTGATCCGCTTTCTGGAAGCCAACAGGTACACGGTCGTTCCCATCTCCTTCCGGCACTCCTACCTGCTGGGAGGCATCCATTGCGCCACGCTGGACACGGTCCGCGACGAGTAAAAGAATTTACTATTGAATTGACTGTCGATAATCACCTCAGGCGGTCTTTCAAGGTCAATTGTTAGCGAGGTGCATCATGAAGAAGTTCTTGGCTGCGGCCGTTGTCGCGGTCGTCGTGCTGGCTGCCGCTGCGCCGGACGCCGAGGCGCGCTGCCGGCGTTTCCCGTTGGCGCGTGCCGTCGGCCGCGTTGCTCTGGCCCCGGCGCGGATCGCTGTCCGGGTCAGCGTCGGCGTCGCCCGCGTGGTCACGTTACCGTTTCGTGCTCCATTCCGGAGATGACATGGCGGACTTCCTGGACACCGTACAGAACGTGATCAATGGCGTTGTCGCCATCGACCGCGCCGACGGCAAGGGCTGGGGGGCGACCGGATTCGTCGTGGGCGACGGCCTGGTGCTGACCGTCAACCATGCGTTGTCCGGCCGCCCTTACGTCGGCCTGCTGACGTTCGACGGCCGGCAACTGACGGCCAAGAAGCAGATTGCCATGTCGGCCAACGATCTGGCGCTGCTGCATGTCGATGATATGCCGAGCAGTCTGGAGGTGCTGCCGCTTGCCGACGGCCTGCCGCGTCTGGCCGAGAGCGTGTTCTGCATCGGTACGCCATACGGCTATCCATTCTCGGTGTCGAAGGGCATTGTCTCGGCGCTTGGGCGCAGCATCAGCATGCCGTTTGGCGACACGATTGACGACGCCATCCAGACGGACGCGTGCGTCAACCCTGGCAACAGCGGCGGCCCGCTGTTCAACATGCGCGGCGAAGCGGCTGGCATGGTGTTCGCCCAGCACTCGGGTGCTGAGAATATCGGCTTCGCCATGAGCACCGGCTACATTCGCCGCTACCTGGACCTGCTGGCGTCGGCGAACAATCTCGATTTCCCGTGTCTGGCGTAGTCGCGGCACTGCATGCCAGCATGCGCACAAACGTACAGATTTCTTCCGAATTGGTTGCCGGTTATAACTGATGACCGGGGAAACCGTTTCGGAGAAATTCACCATGTTGCACCTCGTCGCCATTCTGCTGCCGCCGGCAGCCGTGCTTGCTTGTGGCAAGCCCATCCAGGCCATCTTCATCAACGTCCCGCTGACCATTTGCTTTTGGATCCCTGGCGTCATCCACGCCTTCGCGGTGGTGTCGGCGTTTCGCACCAGGTCAGCAGGCGTCAACATGTCACAGGTCGTCAACGTCAACATGCCTGGCGACTACAGCGACCGCGAGCGCCGCCGGCTACGCCAGCGCTGATTTGTAGCCAAACTGTAGCCTGACACTTCAGAACACCACTGAAGAGTAGTGTACAGCCATGGCGCTGCCTTCAAGGAATCCTGACAATTGCGAACATCCTTGTACACTACTTCACGGACTTTTAATCCGTAGGTCCTGGGTTCGAGCCCCAGCGCCTTCAGTTTGGCACGCGAGGATTTCGAGAACGTGTTGCAAAGAATCTTGCCTGCCTTCTTGCAATCGAACAGTCGCCCACCGCATTCTGCCAGTCGTGATTGAGATTCAATGGAGGTCGCCTCCTGCGTGGCGAATCAGCCAGTTCGACTTCCGCCACCCGGCGCGGATTCTTCGGCCAGATCGGGATGGGCATCTACGGCGCCGCGCTGGCCTGTCTCTATCAACGTGATCTCGCCGCCAGCGAGGGCGACGCCGTCGCAGACCTTCGTCCGCGCCGACCCCACTTTCCGCCGCGCGCCAGGGCGGTAATCCACCTGTTCATGAACGGCGGCCCCAGCCAGATGGACTTGCTGGATCCGAAGCCGGCGCTCGATCGGCATCACGGGCAATCCTACTTCGATCGCATCGCCGGAGAGGTGGAAAACGTCCGCGACGCGGGAGCCATCATGCGCAGCCCGTTCCGCTTCGCGCGGCACGGACGCTCCGGCATGTGGGTATCGGAAGCAATGCCGCACCTGGCCCAGCATGTCGATGATCTCTGCCTGGTTCGATCGCTTTTCACCACCAACATCACGCATGAGCCGGCGCTGTCGCTGATCCAATCTGGGCGGATGGCGTCGGGCTATCCCACTCTTGGATCGTGGGTCGTTTACGGGCTTGGCAGCGAGAGCCAGAACTTGCCGGCGTATGTCGTGCTCGATGATCCGCTGGGGTTGCCGGTGAACGGGCTGGAGAACTGGCAGGCGGGTTTTCTGCCGCCGATCTTTCAGGGGACGCGCTTTCGCTCGACCGGTTCGCCGGTGTTGAACCTGCGGCCCGAGCAGGAAGAGCCGCCCGCCATCCGGCAAATGCAGCGCGACTTGTTATCGCGCCTGGACGAGCTGCATCGCCGGCAACGGCCCGGCCAGCCCAACCTCGACGCCCGCATCGCCAGCTATGAACTGGCCGGGCGCATGCAACTGTCGGCCAGCGATGCCCTGGATCTGTCGCGCGAAAGCGTGCGGACCAGGGAGATGTACGGCATCGGCCGGCAGCCGACCGATTCGTATGGTCGGCGCTGCCTCATCGCCCGCCGGCTGGTCGAGCGCGGCGTCCGCTTCGTGCAGCTCTACATCAACGGGCAGATCTGGGACAACCACACCAACCTGGCGACCGAGATGCAGGCGGCCTGCGACCGCACCGATCTACCCATCGCCGGCTTGCTGCAAGACCTGAAGGAACGCGGGCTCATGGATGACACGCTGGTGATCTGGGGCGGTGAGTTTGGCCGGCTGCCCATCGCGCAGCTTCCCGCGGACCGCAACGAGCGCCATGCCGGCCGGGATCACAACAAGAATGCCTTCTGTAGCTGGCTGGCCGGCGCCGGCATCCGGTCCGGTACGATCTACGGCGCCACCGACGAGCTTGGCCTCGCTGCCGTCGAGAACCGCGTCAGCGTCCCGGACTGGCATGCCACCATCCTGCACCTGCTTGGCCTCAACCACGAGGAGCTATTCGTCATGCAGCACGGCCTGCGCGAACGGCTCACCGGCGTGCAGCCGGCGCGCGTGGTTCGCGAGATCCTGGCGTGAAGCTATCGAACGCGAATCGCCGCGCGGCGCATGGAACGTGTGGCACGGAATTCCGTGCTACGTTGTCCTACCAATCGTCGCCGAGCGGCTTGCCGTCGTTGGGCTGCACGGCCCGGTTCCAGGTTTCCACCGAGATGTTGCTGCTGACCGTGCGCACGCTGCCGTCCGCCAGGCCGACGTGAATCTCCTTCGGCAAGAAGCTCTGGGCGATGAGCGGCGAACACAGGCAAACCTTCGCGCTCGGCATGATCTGGAAGGCAGCTTCCTTGTCGCTGGCGTGGGCCTTCTTCTTGGCGGCATTCTGGCCGAAGAAGGCGGCGGTCTTCGCATTAGGCCTTGAGTCGTAACGGCTGCCGCCGTCGCCGCAGTAGGCGTACTTGGTGCTGAAGGCGATGGTGTTGGAGGTGCCGTCGGTGATGGTGCGCACGAGCCGACTTGCGCCCGGCGCGATTTCGCCCAGTGCCGGCATGTCCTTGTCATACTTCGTCGCCACGCCGGCATCAGCGAAGACGCGCAGGTTGGCGGGGAAGTTCTGGATGCCTACCTCCTCCTTGTCCTTCAAGGAGGGATCGAGCTTGGCAATGAACTGCGGCACGACGACCGCCGGCACCTTCTTGTCTTTGTCGTAGTACATCAGGTGCAGCTTCTCTTGCTCGACGAACGGCAGCAAGTGGATATGGATGCTGACTCCGATTCCTCCACCCTTGAAATTGCCGATCCACCCGTAGGCGGGCGGCAGCTTCTTGAACGTCCCGTCAAAATTGTGAATGGCCAGGCAGATTTGCTTGAGGTTGTTCACCGTCTGCTTGGCCGCGTCGCGCCCCTGCAACGCATGCACGGCGGGCAACAACACGCCGAGGCCGACGGCCGTTATCGCCAGTACCACCAGCACATCGACGCGCGACAGACCGGGACGACGCATCTTCGCCAGGCTCATGGTTGTCTCCTTGCAAGTGAGTTGGAACCCCACGCGAGGCTAACACGCCGCCGCGCCGCCGTCAAACGGAATCACCACGTAGCCGCAAGCTGCCAGCTTGCGAGCTTGACCCCGCAAGAGGCCGAGAATCGCCTCAGCGTCCCGGACTGGCACGCCACCATCTTGCATCTGCCCGGCCTCAACCACGAGGAGTTGTTCGTCATGCAGCACGGCCTGCGCGAACGGCTCACCGGCGTACAACCGGCGCGCGTGGTAAGCGAAATCCTGTCGTGACTGCTCAATATTCGTTGCGTTGCTCCCCCCTCTCGGCACCCCGGCAACGAATCCTCGCCGACGGTCGCAGACGCAAGATCTTGTGCCGTCGCCCCTTGCACGAGAGGCAGCTTGCCGGATTCGCTGCGCGCTCCGTAACTGAGTCGCAACAAGCGTAAGCGCGACGTGCAAGGCTGGCGCGCTCCTGCACGTCGGGCTTACGCACCGACGCTCGTCGAATCATCCCTTCGGATTGAGAATCAACTCGATCTCGCGGCGGCAATCGCGGAAGTGAAGCCTTGTCATGGGGTCCTGGGTGCGGGCCAGCGCGGCGGCGAGCAGGACATCGAGGTCTTGCAATGCGGCGCGAGCGACGGCGCGGAAGTCGGTCCCTTGCGTGGTGGCGCTGAGCGGGGCCAGCGGGTCGCCGTCCAGACCGGGCAGGCTGCCGCCGTCCTTGCGACCCAGCTCTTCCTTCATCAGGTCGAGATAGGCGCGTTGCAGATGCCGGCGAAAGACATCCACCGCCGGCAGCGACCCCTTGGCCTCGCTCCAGACGCCGTCCTGCACGTCGGTCAGGAACTGCATGGCCGTGTAGGCCTGGGAGGGGTCGATCACCTCGGCGTCCATGAGCAGGCGAAAGCGCTTGCCGCTGAGCAGGTTGCGCAGCAGCGCCTTCTGCTGGCTCATGACCTCGTCGGCGACGCCGAAGTACTTGAAGCGATTGACCAGGGCCGGTTGCACGACCTTGCGCGGCGTGGACAGCCCTTGCTCGAGCAGGAAGCGCACGGCGTCCCGCTGCTTCTTGCGCGACAGCCGCGTGAAGGTGTCGCCGCCGCGGCCGCCGAGGGTGCGCGACTCGACCACGCCGCCGACCATCAGCGCCACGGCGTTGAACCAGTTATTGCGATGCTTGAGCATCGCCTTGTAAGCTTCCTGGAGGAGGGTGTAATCCTCGCCCAGCCGCGTGGTGGCGGGAATCAGCAGATCGGCGACGCGATCCAGGTTCTTGAGGCCGAGCAAAGTTGCCTCGATGGAATCGGTGCTGATGTTCTCGGTCTTGACCGTGGGATCGACGCTGGCGGGGCCGTCCTCGCCGCCGAAGCGCAGCCACGGCTCATCGAGCTGCCGCGCTGCCCACTGGTCAAGCGTCGGCCGTTCCGCCTCGGGATTCATGGCGCCGGCCACCGGCTTGTAGCCCCACTCGATGGCGAAGAAATCGTAGGGCCCCAGCTTCGGAATCAGCGTCGTGACCTTGTCCTCCGGCTGGGCGACGTAGTTGAACCGGCCATAGGACATGATCGACGCCACCGTGCCATGTTTCCTGGTGAAGTCCGGATCGCGAAGCTGGGCGACGGTGTAAGCCGAGCTGGCGCGATGATTGTGCCGCAAACCGAGCGTGTGGCCAACTTCATGAGCGGACACGTAGCGAAGCAACTCGCCGGTCAGCTCATCCGGCAGCGGCAGTTTCTGGGCGCGGACATCGCTGGCGGCGCATTGCACGAAGTACCACTGCTGGACCAGCTTGAGGATGTCGTGCCAGAAGATGATATGGGCGGAGATGATCTCGCCGGAGCGCGGGTCGTGGACGTGCGGACCCATGGCGTTCTGCGTCGGGTCGGCGACCCAGCGGATCACGGAATGCCGGCCGTCCTCCGGGTCCCAGTTCGGGTCTTCCTCAGGCGTGGGGGCAATCTTGCAGATGATGGCGTTCTTGAAGCCGGCCCTCTCGAACGCCGGCCGCCAGTCCTCCACGCCTTGCTTGAGGTACATCCGCCATTTCTCGGGGACCTCGCGGCTCACGTAGAAGAGGATTGGCTTGACGGGCTCGGAGACGGCCGCCTCGGGGTCCTTTTTCTCCAGGCGGAAACGGGCAATGTACTGGCGTTTCACCATCCAGGTCTTGTCGCTGGCGTAGTCCTCGAAAGAGCGGGTGAAGTAGCCGACGCGCGGGTCGAAATAGCGCCCCTGCATCGGCCGCGCGGGCAGCAGGTTGACGCTGTGATGGACGACGACGGAGATACTCCTGCCGCCGGGAGTAGCCTTGAGCTTCTTCGGCGCCGGGCCCGCAGGACCACCGCCGCCGCCGGAGCGAAAAGAGAGCAGTGCCCGTGCCGAGATCGTGCCTGGAAATACCTTGACGTACTCGAGGAACGACCGGGAATCGTCGATGCCGGCGCCGCCGGGCACGGCATTCTTGACGTTGAGTTCGGCCACGTCGGCTGTGAAGAGCGGCGTGGCGTGGACGACGGCGCTCTTGCCTTTACCCTCGGTCTCGACGTTGAGACTCATGATGATCGAGTCGTGATTGGCGGAATCGACCGCCCGCTGGATGGCCTTGCCATCGGCGCGTTTCTCGAAGAAGACCTGCCAGAGCAATACCTTGTTGCCGCGCCGTTCCCAGCGCACGACGAGATTGCCCAGCGCCTTGCCTCCCCAGCCGACTCCGGACGGGGCCTTGGCCACCTCCGTCGTCCACAACATGAGCTTTCCATAGACGGAATCAGGAATCTCGAAATAGACCTTGTCGTCAATGCGATGGATCGTGAACAGGCCCGTGGTTGTCCTGGCCTTGTCGGTGATCACGTCCTCGTACTTCTTCAGCTCGCCGGGCTTGGTCTTCTTGCCCTTGTCCTTGGGCTTCTCTTTCGTCTTGTCCGGCTGGTCGTCGGCGACGATGGGCACGACGGCGCAGAAACCAACGCCGAGCAGTGCCACGAGGGAGAGCGCAAAAGCCAGCCTGGTTGTTCTCGACATGATCGGTGCCTCGAATTGATGCGTTGATGCGGACGATCGGGATGAGCGCATTCTACGAAAGCTGGAAGAATTGGCAGGGAGACTGGTGTCGGATCGGCGCGGCAGGATCCAGGTGGATCAGGTCGGCAGCAACTCGACAAAGTTGCCGCCGTTCTCGAACAGATCATCGCCGATCGCACAGGTCCAGAGGACGCGGACAAGAAAGCTGGATGCGGTCTCGCCGGAAGACAGCCGAACCTGCAGCTTTTGCCCCAGGAAACGACGCGTGCCTATGAGGCGGATGCCGGTCAGCGACAGATCGCGGCTCAGCAGCGTGTGCTGGCGCCCATCCTCGGTTTGCACGACGACCACTTGAATGAAGTCGATGCGATCCTGCTGGCGGCGGTCTTCCTTTTGCCGGGCCTGCCGGCTTTCGCGCATGATCTTGCGTATGGCGCGCTGCACGAGTTGCTGCTGCCGCTGTTCCTGCTGCAGCTTGGGGCTGACCGCCTGGATGTGATGATAACGCCCTTGCCTGTAGTTCAGGCGCCCCTGGGCAAGCTGTACGACGTCTTGCCATTGCGATTCCGGCAGTCCGGCTTGCTTCAGCTCGAGCCGGATGTCGCGTTGCACGACGTAGCCTAGTCGCTGTGCCCGGCGCACGACACTGTCGGTGATTTCTTGCAGGGTCGCCATGCAATTAGTTGTATACGCGTGCCCGCAGAGCGGCTTGTCGGATGGCTTGAGTCGCATAGCCCGTGCGAAAGCAAGGTGCAAGACCCACGGTCAGCAGTCAGCGATCAGCTTGCTTGGGACGGCTCAGGTAGCCCCTTATCCGGGACGCGTGACGTTCCTAAAATCAGCAGTGAGTCAGCGGTCGGCTGATAGCTGACCGCTGACTGCCGATAGCTCACCACCCAAGGACGGAACCTCATGCCAGAGAACATCCAGGCCGCTTCCATCGTCGAGGAAACCCGGCATCGATACTTGACCTATGCCCTGTCGGTCATCACGTCGCGGGCTTTGCCGGATGTGCGCGATGGCCTCAAGCCGGTGCAGCGCCGCATCCTGTACACGATGTTTCACGAGCTGCATCTGCGCTCCGATAGCCGGTACGTGAAGTGTGCCCGGATCGTCGGCGACGTGATGGGCAAGTACCATCCGCACGGCGACTCGGCCATCTACGATGCCCTCGTTCGCCTTGCTCAAGACTTCGTGCTGCGCTTGCCGCTCGTCGATGGCCAGGGCAACTTCGGCCACGTCAATGGCGATCCTCCGGCGGCGTATCGCTACACCGAGGCGAAGCTGCAGCCGGTCGCCGACAGCATGATGCTGGAACTGCGGCAGAACACCGTGGACATGCGGCCGACGTACAACGGCGAGCAAGATGAGCCGGTCGTTCTCCCCGCGCAGTTTCCGAACCTGCTGGTCAACGGCACGTCCGGCATCGCCGTCGGCATGGCCACCAACATTCCGCCGCACAATCTCGCCGACGTCATCAGCGCGGCCGTGCTGCTCATCGACGATCCAGACGCATCCACGGCCAATCTGCTCGACAAGCTCAAGGGCCCGGACTTCCCGCTCGGCGGCAAGATCATCACCGACCGCAAGTCGCTGCGCAAGATCTACGAGGACGGCACCGGCAGCATCCGCATGCAGGGCGAGTGGAAGCTGGAGGAGGGCAAGAAGCCGCACATCATCATCACGTCGATTCCTTACGGCGTGAACAAGGGCAACCTGGAGTCGGCCATTGGCGAGATCATCGCCACCCGGCAATTGCCGCACCTGGTCGGCCTGCTCGACGAGAGCAGCGAGAAGGCCGGCTTCCGCATCGCGCTGGAGATGAAGCCGGAAGGCGAGCCGGAAAAGATCATGGCCTATCTCTACAAGCACACGACCCTGCAGGAGAACTTCGCCTGCAACATGACCTGCCTGGTCCCCGGCCCGGACGGCAAGCCGAAGCCGGAACGCCTCGGCCTCAAGGAAATGCTCCGCTACTTCCTCGACTTCCGCTTCGCGACCGTGAAGCGCCGCTTCGAATATGAACTGGAACAGCTACGCAAGCGCATTCACATCCTCGAAGGCTTCCGCATCATCTTCAACGACCTCGACCGGGCCATCAAGCTGATCCGGCAAAGCGAGGGCAAGGCCGACGCCGCCGAGAAGCTGATGAAGGCGTTCAAGCTCGATGACATCCAGGCCGACGCGATTCTCGACGCTCAGCTCTATCGCATCGCCCAGATGGAGATCAAGAAGATCCTGAACGAGCTGAAGGAGAAGAAGGCGGAGGCCGAGCGCATCGAGGGCATCCTGCGTTCCAACCGCAAGCTGTGGGGCGTCATCAAGGATGAGCTGAACGCGCTGGGCGAGAAGTTCGGCGACCGCCGCCGCACCCGCATCGCTCTCGGCGAGGAGACGCCGGAGTTCGACGAGGAAGCCTACATCGTCAAGGAGAACACCAACGTCGTCTTGACGCGGGATGGCTGGATCAAGCGCGTCGGCCGGCTGGCATCGGTCGAAGGGACGCGCGTCCGCGAAGGGGACGAGGTCATCGCCGTCGCCCCCGGCAGCACGCTCGACCACGTCATCTTCTTCGTGGACGACGGCACGGCCTACACCATGCGCATCAACGAGGTGCCCGCCAGCTCCGGCTACGGCGAGCCGCTCGCCAAGTTCTTCCGCCTCGGCGACCAGGTCAAGATGGTGACGGCCATCACAACCGATCAGCGTTTCATGCCGCTCGAGGAGAAGGGCAAGAAAGACGATCCGCCCGGACCGTACCTGCTGGCCATCACGTCGCAGGGCATGTCGCTGCGGCTGCCGCTGGCGTCGTACCGCACCGAGTCGAACAAACTCGGCCGGCGCTACGCCCGGCTCGCCGAGGATGATCGCGTCGTCATGGTCGCCGTGCCGCGCCAGCACAAGACGATCTTTTTAGCCTCGGCGCAAGGGCGCGTGCTGCACTTCCCCATCGATGAGATCAACATCCTCTCTGGCCCCGGCAAGGGCGTCATCGGCATCAAGCTGTCGGATGATGACAGCTGCCTGGGTGGCGCCCTGATCGGCTCGTCCGAAGACCGCCTGCAAGCGCTGACATCCGCGGAAAAGATGCTGGACTTCGGTGGCCGGTACGAGATCACCTCGCGCGCCGGCAAGGGCTTCGAGGCGGTCAAGCGCAGCACCTTCATTCGTGTGGTGCCGCCGCCGATCCCGCTGGTGGACTGGGACGAGATCGAGGGCAAGAAGCCGGGGAAGAACGGGACGCTGTTTGATTGAGAAACCATCCGGGCGGCCCAGATTGGGAGGGCGAGGCTCCTGCCGAGCCGTTAGCCGTTCGCACGCTGACTTTCATGCGGCTTGCTCCTCGGTCAGCGGCTCGGCAGGAACCTCGTCCGCCCTTACCGGAGTGCGCTTGCGTGCGGCTGCCGTGACGCGTAACATCGAGCAAGAAGAAACGATGGCCACGGTTGCCCAAGATGTTCCGCCGCTCGCCGCCGGGGACAACCTGACGCGCGATGAATTCATGCGCCGCTGGGAAGCGCATCCGGAGATCAAGCGCTCCGAGCTGATCGGCGGAGTCGTGTACACATCATTTCCAGTGTCGGTCGAACACGCGGATCGGGAAGGCGACGTTGGCGGCTGGCTGTTTGTTTACAAGACGGCCACTCCCGGCTGTGCAACCGGGCACGGCAGCACGACTTTTTTCGGCGATGACGTCGTGCAGGCCGATGTCAATTTGCGAATCCTCCGAGAGTATGGCGGTAAATCGTGGGTCGAGGGAAGTTATCTGCATGGCGCTCCCGAGCTGTTCACCGAGATCTCCCGCTCCAGCTCCGCCTACGATCTGCACCAGAAGCTCGAAGTCTATCGCGAAGCCGGCGTTCAGGAGTATGTCGCCTTCCTCCTGTATGAACGCCAGGTCCGCTGGCATATCCTGGTGAATGGCGAGTACGAGCTGCTGCAGCCGGACGTCGCCGGGGTCTATCGGTCGCGCGTCTTTCCCGGCGTGTGGCTGGACGGCCCGGCGTTCTGGGCCGGCGACACGCAAGCTGTAATCACACGGCTGCATGAGGGCATCGCCACGCCGGAGCATCAGGAATTCGTCGCCAGGCTGGCGAGCCAGAAGAGGGCGTGACTTTTCTGCCCACCATCCGGGCCAAGCCGCGCACGAAGATTGACAAGATCCGTCATGTCCATGGGACATCACCTTCAGCATTGCTACCATACAGTGGTAAGCCCGGGAAATCGCAGGCGCTACCATGGCTACCGAGACGCATCTCAAAGAGTTGCTCATTCGCTGGGAGGAGCTGCGCGATCAGGGCAAGGACGTCACTCCCGAGGAGCTGTGCCGGGACCAGCCGGAGCTGGTCGAGCCGCTGCGGAAGCGAATTGCGGCCCTCCGGTCGATGGACTCGATGCTGGAGACGGCGCAACAGCAGGTCGGACCGGGCACTGCGGAGCATCAATCCCCTGCTGAGTCTGACGGTGACGAGCTATCGTCGGCGGGCCAGCGCGCGCCGGCGCCAGCCGCGACCGTGCCCGGCTATGAGATTCTGAACGAGCTGGGCCGCGGCGGCATGGGCGTTGTCTACAAGGCCCGGCAGATCAGTCTCAATCGATTGGTCGCGCTCAAGATGATCCGCGGCGAGCGCGACACCGACCCGATCCACCTGGACCGTTTCCGCGCCGAGGCCGAGGCGATCGCCCGCCTGCAGCATCCGAACATCGTGACCATCCACGAGATCGACACGCACGAAGGCCGTCCGTACATCGCCTTCGAACTGGTGGAGGGTGGCAGCCTGGACGACAAGCTAGGCGGCCGCCCGCAGCCGCCCCGGCAGGCAGCCGAGCTGATTGAGGCCCTTGCCGGCGCGATCCACTATGCGCACGAGCGCGGCATCATTCATCGCGACCTGAAACCGGGCAATGTGCTGTTTCAGGTGGCCCACGCCAGCGTTGCCGCGCATGCCGATGATATTGGCGGCATCCCGCGTGGCGCCATGCCAAAGATCACCGACTTCGGCCTGGCGCGGCGGATGGACAGCGGCCCTTCCCGTACGCGCACCGGCACGATTCTGGGAACTCCCTGCTACATGGCGCCCGAACAGGCGGCCGGCAAGACAGGCCAGCGGGGCCGGGGTGTCGATATCTACGCACTGGGAGCGATCCTTTACGAGCTGCTCACCGGCCGGCCGCCCCTGCAGGGGCTTACCAGCATCGAGACAATTCACCTGGTGCGCTACACGGAGCCGATGTGGCCGCGACGCCTGCAACCGTCCGTGCCCCGCGACCTGGAAACCATCTGCATGAAGTGCTTGCTCAAGGACCCGGCCAAGCGCTATGCAACGGCAAAGGAACTGGCCGTCGATCTGCGCCGCTTCCTGATGGGCGAGCCGATCGCGGCCCGCTCCACGCCATTATGGGAGCGTGGCGTCAAGTGGGTGCGGCGCAAGCCGGCACTGGCGACGTTGCTGATTGGCGGCGTGCTGGCCGCCGCTTTCCTGGTGGCCACCGAAATCTGGTTTCGCGCACAGTTGCAGTCCGCCTTGCAAGAGGCACGCGACGAGCATGCCGAGGCCAAGAATCGTCTGCTGCGCTTGCATGTGGCCAGTGCCGCCAATCTGCAGGACGCCGGCAACTTCTTCACATCCATGATCTGGCTGGTCGAGGCCCTCAAGATGGAGCCGCGCGAGCACGATCGTGAAGCCCATCGCATACGCATCGCTGCAACGCTGCGCTCGTGCCCAACGCTGGCGCAGCTCTGGTATCACAAGCAGCAGGTCAACTATGCGGATTTCAGTCCGGACGGCAAGCGTGTGGTGACGGCCGGGGCCGACGCCATGGCGCGGCTCTGGGACCCGGTGTCGGGATTGCCGCTTGAACCGGCCCTATCACATCGCGGTGCTGTGCTGTTTGCGCGTTTCAGCCCCGACGGCCAATGGGTGGTGACGACCAGCACCGACAAGACCGCTCGACTCTGGGTGGCACGCACGCGCAAGCAACACGGCGCCACGCTGGAGCACGAGGGCGCCGTCGCGTGCGCCGCCTTCAGTCCGGACAGCCGCTGGCTGGCAACCGCTGGCGCCGGCGGCATGGCGATCGTCTGGGATGTCGAGACGACCAGGGCGCGTTTCGCGCCACTCAAGCATGGCGACGCGGTCCGCGACGTGGACTTCAGCGACGATGGCCGCTGGCTGCTCACGGCGAGCGCCGGCACGGTGCACATCTGGGATGCCGCAACAGGCAAACCGCGGCTTGCCGACCCACTCCGCCATCCGCGCAGCGTTTGCTGCGCTCGTTTTCAGCCGAGCCCGGACAAGGATTCAACTGCCGAGCCAGCGATTGCCACCGGCTGTGAGGACGGCGGCGTTCGGCTCTGGGACGCGGCCAGCGGCAAGCCGATCTGGACCACGCACCACTTTGGGACCGTCAATGCCGTGGTTTTCAGTCCGAACGGCCAGCGCCTGGCCACCGGCAGCGCCGATCTGACCGCGCGTGTCTGGGACGTGAAGACCGGCAGCCAGGTGACTCCGACACTGAACCATGCCAGCAGTGTCCTGGGCGTCGCCTTCAGCAAGGATGGCGCCCGCCTGGCCACTTGCGGGGACGACAACACGGCGCAGGTCTGGAACTCCACGAGCGGTTGGCCGCTGGCGCCGCTGCTGTCTCATAACTCATCGGTGAGGCGCGTGGCCTTCGGGCCGGAGCCATCGGGACGCTGGCTGTTGACTGCATCCGAGGATCACAGCGCGCGGCTCTATGAATTGCCGGCGGCTGACGAGATGGTGCCGACCATCCGGCACGAAGCCGCCGTGCTTTTTGTCGGCTACGGGCCAGGTCCAGGAGCGGCCCTGGTGACGGCAAGCGCCGATCGCACGGCGCGGGTCTGGGACAACCAGGGCCAGCCAGTCACGCCGCCGCTGGTGCACGAGAAAGCCGTGCGCGATGCCGGCTTCAGCCCCGACGGCCAGTGGACCGTCACCGCCAGCGACGACAGCACCGCGCGCGTCTGGGATGCGCGGACAGGGAAAGCGAAGTTCGTGCTGAAGCATGGCGGGCCGGTGCGCCGCGCGGAATTTGCAGCAACCGGCCGCCGCATCGTCACCGCCAGCGCCGACAGCACCGCGGGCGTCTGGGACGCCGAGCGCGGCAGCGTTGTTGCTTCGCTGCGGCACGATGCCGCGGTTCGCGACGCACGCTTCAGCCCCGATGGCCTGTGCGTCGTCACTGCCAGCGCCGACGGCACGGCACGCATCTGGGAAGCGGACTCCGGCAAGCGTCTGGGCAGGCCGCTCCGCCACGATCTCGGCGTGACCCGGGCACTGTTCGCGCCGGACGGCAAACGCATCGTCACGACGAGCGAAGACCAGACCGCGCGTATATGGGACGCGGAGTCCGGCAAGCATCTGTTGAGTTTCGATCATGCCGGGATCATCCTGGATGCCGCCTTCGACGCCGAAGGCAAGCAACTCATCACGTCGAGCGACGACAACACCGCGCGGGTTTGGGACGCGCACACCGGCGAACTCCTGGTCCCGCCGCTGAAGCACAAGGGAGCGGTACTGGGCATTGCCTTCAGCCCGCACAAGGGCGTGGGCCGCTGGATCGTGACTGCCAGCAACGACAATACGGGGCGTGTGTGGGACGCCAGGACCGGCGAACCCCTGACGCCGCCTCTCATCCATTCCGGCTTCGGCCGCATCACCGATTCGGCATTCCACCCCTCGGGCCAGTTCGTGGCCACCGCCAGCGCCGACGCAACCGTCCGCATCTGGGATCTGCGGCCGACGGAGCTATCCCTCGCCGACCTGGAACTGCGCGCCGCCATCTATTCCGGCAGCCGTATTGATGAGAAGACGCTCGGTCTGGTGCCGCTCGGCCCCGTTGCCCTCGAAGAGAAATGGCGCTCGCTGCGCGTCAAGTCGAAATGACAGGTGGCCGTGGTGGGCATGGCCAAGTTACCAAGAAGAGGGCGCACATCCCGGCCCCAATAAGATGGGACGACGAGTTGCCGGCCACATGGGGTCGGCGGTTGGCCGACCACTGCCGAGCGACTACAGGGAGTGCGACTACAGGGGCACGCTCCGCGCCTCGGCTGCGGCGTTGGCTGCGGCGTTGGCCAGGCATTCGCGCAGGCGTTCGGCCAAGACGTGGACGTGCGGCTCCTGCACCATCGAGTGGTGCTGGCCGGGGACGAAGTAAACATCAACAGCGTCGGCAAGCTGGCCCCAGCCGCGGTCGTCCGGCATGGGGACGTGCACCGGCGCCTCCAGCGGACGGAACAGGGTGATCTTGCCCGGATAGTGGCGCACCGCGTAGGCGTTGCCCAGCTCGATGTGCGCGTGGAACAGCCGTTTCAGGTCGTCGAGCATGCGTTGCACCAGAGGCAGCGGCGTGCTGTCATCAACAACGCCAAGCTTCCTGGCGTGCTCCCAGAGATAGGGAAGCTGCTCGTCGGGACCGAGCTGAGCGAGTTCCTCCAGGGTGAAGTCCAGACCGTATTCCTGCCAGGTGAGATCGTCCTCGCCGACATAGGGCCGGTTGGCGTCGTTGTGAGGGATGGTCGTGTCGAAGAGGGTCAGCAGGCCGACTTCCTCGCCACGGGCCCTGAGTTGCTGGGCCATCTCCAGGGCGATGATGCCGCCCATGGACCAGCCGCCGATGTGATACGGTCCCTGCGGCTGCACGTCGCGCATGGCGGCGAGGTAGTCGGCGGCCATCTCCTCGACCGTCGCCGGCACCGGCTCGCCATGGAACCCGGCCGCGCGGATGCCATAGAGCGGGTGTCCGCCGCCCAGATGGCGCGACAGCGGCTGGTAGCAGGCGACGATGCCTCCCGGCGGATGCACGACGAACAGGGGCGGCTTCGTGCCGCGCGGCTGCAATGGCACGAGCAACTCCGGCGACGGTGACGCCGACGTGCCATTGACATGCTGGCCATTGCTCTGCTGGCCATTGCTCTCGTAGCCGCGCGACGCGGCTGGCAGTGCGTCCGCGCCAAAGACCTCGCTGATCCGGTCCGGACAGGTATCCGCGAGGTGCCGCATCAGCCCGGAGATGGTCGGCGCCTCGAACAGGGCAATCACGTAGATGTGTTCGCCCAGCTTCTCCTGCAGATGATTGATCATGTGCACGCCGAGGATGGAACTGCCGCCCAGCTCGAAGAAGTTGTCCTCGATGCCGACCTGCTCGACATGCAGCAACTCCGCCCAGAGTTCCGCAAGAAACTCTTCCACGGCGGTCCGCGGCGCGACATAAGCCTGTTCCATGTTGGGCCGTTCCAGCACGGGCAGGGGGAGCGCCTTGCGGTCGATCTTTCCGGTCGGCGTGATCGGCAGTTCCTCCAGCGTGACATATGCCGAGGGCAAGGCGTAGGCCGGGAGCTTTTCCTTGAGATGCTTGCGGAGGACCTCGATGGTGGGTAGCTCGGCGCCGTCGCGCGGTACGAGATAGGCCACCAGCCGTTGCGAGCCGACGCCGTCGCCGTGCACCGCGACGGCCGCTTCGCGCACCTCGGGGATCGATACCAGCAGCGTCTCGATTTCTTCCACCTCGATGCGATAGCCGCTGACCTTCACCTGCTGATCGATGCGTCCGTAGTATTCGATGCTGCCGTCGGCCCGCCAGCGACAGCGATCGCCCGTGCGGTACATGCGGCCCTGGCCCGTGAAGTGATTGGGCACGAAGCGCTCCGCAGTCTTGTCTGGATCGTTGAGATAGCCCCGTGCCACGCCCACGCCGCCCATCCACAACTCGCCTGGGACGCCCAGGGGTGCTGGGTTGCGAAACTCGTCCAGAATGTAGGCCTGCATGTTGGCGATGGGCCAGCCGATGGGCACGCTGGAGCGCGTGTCGCCGAGCAAGCACTTCCACCAGGTGGCCTCGACGGTGGTCTCCGTCGGACCGTAGAGGTTGTACAGGTCCACCGGCAGGATCGCGAATAGCCTGTCGGGTAGATCGACCGGCAGTGCCTCGCCGCCGGAGCTGAGCCAGCGTAGCCAGCGGCATTCCGGAAAGCGTGGGTGGTCGATGAACAGCCGCAACATGCTTGGCACGCTCTCCACCACGGTGGCGCGTTCCTCGATCATGCATTCCAGCAAGCGCGACGGGTCGCGTTCCGTCCCGGGCTCGGGCAACACCAGCAGCGCCCCGGTCGCCAGCGGGATGAAGATCGAGCAGATACTGGCGTCAAAAAAGTAGGCGAGACTCAAGAGATAGCGATCTTCCGGGACAACGGGCAACTTCTCCTGCTGCCAGAGGATGGTGTTGCAGATGGAGCGGTGATCGACCATCACTCCCTTCGGCCGACCCGTGGTGCCGGATGTGAAGATGACGTAGGCAAGGTTATCGGGCCCCACCTCGGCAGCCAGTTCCGGCCCGAAGCTGTAGCGGCCGTCCGCAGCATGAGGTTGATGCTCCACGCCGATGACGTCGCTGCCCGTTTCCGGCAATCGATTCTCCAGGTGCCTCTGCGTGAGGACGACCGGCGACAGGACCTCGTCCAGGATTGCTTTGAGCTTGTCGCGCGGGCTGGCCGGATCCAGAGGCACGTAGGCACCGCCGGCCTTCAACACGGCGAGGATGGCAACGATCATTTCCGGCGAGCGCTCGAAGAGCAGTGCCACGCACACTTCCGGCTTCACGCCCAGGGCGACAAGGCGATGAGCCAGATTGTTGGCCCAGCCGTCCAGGTCGGCGTAGGTCATGGTCCGGCCGCGAAAAGTCAATGCCACCGCATCCGGCGTCGCGCGAGCGCGTTGCTCGAACAGGTGATGCAGGCACAGGTCCTGCGGATAGTCGCGATAGGTCTGGTTCCAGTCGTAAACGACGAGTCGCCGTTCTGCTGGCGTGATCATCGGCAACTCGAGAACCGGCCGATCCGGATGTGCCAGCATCGCCTGGAGCAGGTTCAGGAAATGCTCGACCAGCCGAGAAACAGTCTCCTGGTCGAACAATTCCGCGTCGTAGCGGACGATGCCCTCGACGGTGTCCTCGCCCTCTTCCAGGACCATCTCCAGGTCGTACTGGACGGTATGCTGTTCGACGTTGCAAGTCTCCAGGCGCAGGCCATCGACAACGCGGCTGCCGTCCTGCTGGGAGAGCAGTTGCTGCCAGACGCCGCGCTGCATCGACAGGTGCGAGCGTTCGAGCGCGAACAGCACCTGGACCAGCGGCGACTGCCCGGTTTGCCGCGGAACGGTCAGCTTCTCGATGAGCAGCGGGAATGGATAATCCTGATGCGACAGGGCATCGAGGATCGTCTGCCACGATTGACGGATGAAGTCGCGCGTCGTCGGATTGCTCGCCAGCCTGGCGCGTAGCGGGATGAGATTCATGAAATAGCCGATGACGTTCGCGAACTCCGGCCGGCTGCGTCCGGTCACTGGTGACCCGACGAGGCAGTCTTTCTGCCCGCTGTAGCGACCGAGCAAGATCTGAAACGCTCCCAGCAGAACGGTGAACAGCGTTACTTCCTCGCGTGCAGCAAGCGCCTTCAAGCGTCGCGTCAAATCGGCGTCGAGGCGGCACAGCACCTGCTCGCCGCGATGGGCGCTGCGTGCCGGCCTCGAGCGATCGGTCGGCAATTCCAGAACGGTCGGCACGCCGGCAAGCTGTGCCTGCCAGTACGCGCGCAAGCGGTCCCCTTCCGGGCCCGCCAGCATGTTTGCCTGCCAGGCGACGAAGTCGCGGTACGAAGCCTTTGCCGGCAGCACCGCCTCTTTGCCCGCCAGCGCCGCGGCATACAGCAGCCGCATTTCTTCCAGTCCCACGACCAGCGACCAGAAATCGCCAACGATGTGATGCAACGTTCCCAGGAAGACGTGGTCCTCCGGGCCGCGCGTGAACAGGAACGCCCGGAACGGCGGGCCATGCTCGAGATCGAAGGGCCGATGCGCTTCCGCGCTGAGCCGTTCCTGCAATTGCTCCTCGCTCCACGCCGTGGCATCGACGACCTCGAAGTGCACCTTGGCGTCGTCGTGCACGCGCTGCACCAGTTCGCCGCGTTCCGCTGCGAAGGTGGATCGAAGCGCCGGATGCCGATCCAGCACTGTTTGAAGCACGCCGCGAAACACGTCGAGGTCGATGGTCGAGCGGAAGCGCAGCGGCAGGCTGATGTTCTGCACAGCGCTGTCGCGGTCCATCTGCTGCATGACCCACAAGCCGCGCTGCCCGTGGCTGAGCGGGAAAACGATGTCGGAACCCACGTCAGCCGCGATGTCCGCCGGCCCTTCGCCGGCCTCTGTCTTCGCCCACTGGCTCGCCACCAGCTCAGCCAGACGGTTCAAGGTCGGGCTGCGCATCAGCTCAACGATGGGCAGCGTGACGCGTAGCTCCTCCTCGATCCAGTTGCGTAGCTCGACGGCCATGAGAGAATCGACGCCAAGTTGCACCAACGACTTCTCGGCATCGAGACGGGCACTCGAATCGCCGAGGATGCGTGCGACCTTGTCGCGCAGCAGCGTACCGATGACGCCGTGGCGCTCCTCCGCTGCGGCGGCTTGCACGGCCTCGCGCGGCGCTAGCGGGCCGTCACTCCCGGTCGAACCTGCGCGATTCTTGAGCAGGTGCCCGAAGCGCGGCGACAGGCGGCCCGTCACGCCCAGACCCCGCCAGCGCGACCAGTCGACGCGCATGACGCTGACTTGAGTGAGTTGCCTGTGTAGCGCCCGCTCCAGGAGCGACAACGCCTGGCCGACCGAAAAGCTGAGCACGCCCTGGCGCTCCAGCCGTTCGCCCAGTTGCGGCCGCTGTGCCAGGTAGCCGACCTCGCCGAGGTAACCCCAGTTCACGGACAAGGCCGGCAGGCCAAGGGCGCGACGATGATGCGCCAGCGCATCGAGGAACAGATTGGCCGCAGCGTAGTTGCCCTGCCCGGCGTGCCCGAAGACACTCGACAGCGATGAAAACAGCACGAAGAAATCGAGTGGTCGATTCTGCGTCTGCCGGTGCAGGTTCCACGATCCTTGCATCTTCGGCGCCAGCACGCGCTTCATCAGGTCGTCGTCCAGCTTGAGCAGCAGCGAATCTTCCAGCACCATCGCCGAATGGAAGATGCCGCGCAGCGGCGGCAGCTCACGATCGATCTCGGCGAGCAAGGTCGCGACATCCGTCTCCCTGCTGATGTCGGTTCTCTTGACGACGATGTGTGCGCCTTTCGCGGCCAGGTCATCGAGGACCTTCTGCGTGGCCTCATCAGCGACACCGCGCCGGCCGACAAGAACCAGATGACGGGCGCCACGCTCGACAAGCCACTGAGCAACCGCCAGACCGAAGCCGCCCAGACCGCCGGTGACCAGATAACTGGCATCGTCGCGCAGCGTCAGTGGTTCATCCTCAGCGGGCACAACCGCAGCCGGCATCTCGCGCATCGACACGACGATCTTGCCCACGTGCCTGGCATGCTGCATGCACCGGAAGGCGTTGACCGCGTCGCCGACGGGGAACACTTGCTGCGGCAACGGCGACAGCGTGCCGTCGTCGAACTGTCTCGCCAGGTCGCGAAGCATCTTGCCCAGGAACGCTGGACGGTCGCGCATGACACGGTCGAGATCGATGGCGAAGAAGGAGAGGTTATTGCGAAACGGCTTCAAGCCGAGGCGGGCATTCTGATAAATGTCGCGCTTGCCGACTTCAAGGAAACGGCCATAGTCGTCCAGGACCTCGACGCTGCGCACCAGCGCTTCACCGGCCAGTGAGTTGAGGACGATATTCACGCCGCGCCCGCCAGTGACCGCCAGAACTTCGTCAGCGAAGGCCAGCGACCGCGAATCGAACGCATGGACGATGCCCATATCGTTCAGGAAAGCACGCTTCTCCTGGGTGCCCGCCGTGGCGAGAATCTCCGCTCCCGCCTTGCGGGCAAGCTGGACGGCTGCGAGCCCGAGGCCGCCGCTGGCAGAGTGAATCAGCACGCGCTCGCCGGCTTCGATGCGGGCCAGATGCTCCAGCGCATAGGCCGCCGTCAGGAAGACGATTGGAACGGCGGCGGCTTCCTCGAATGTCAACCGAGCCGGCTTGCGGGCCACCAGGTCGGCTCGCGTCGTCACGTGGCTTGCAAAGGCGAACGGCGCAACGGCCATTACCTCGTCGCCCAGTTGAAAGTCCTGTACCCCGGCGCCGACTGCCGTCACACGGCCGCTGCACTCCGCGCCCAGGGGAACCGGTCCCGGCTGCATGCCCGGGTAGAGACCCAACGCCTTCATCACATCGCTGAAGTTCAAGCCGGCGGCCACCACCTCGATCTGAACTTCGCCCTCGGCCGGCGGCAGACACCGGATGGCTTGAAGCCGCATGCTGTCGAGCGTCCCGGGACGCGGCGTGGTCAGGCGATACGCCGCCGCGGTCGTGTCGACCTTGCCTGGTTCACGCGCAGCGACAAAGCGATGGACATAACGATCTCCGCCACGCCAGGCCACTTCATCCTCATTGTCGTTTAGCGCAATCTCGTCGAGCAGCTCAAGGTCATCCGTCTCGGGATCCAGGTCGATAAGCTTGCAGCGCAGTCGCGGATACTCGTTCGTGATGACGCGGCCGAGGCCGACGACGGGGCTTTGTGCGACGGCAACGGCGTCCTGGGCGGCGACCGCCTGAACTCCGCGCGTCACCAGAAACAGCGGAGCAGAAAGTCCCTCGCTTGCCCGGTCCCAAGAATGGACGAGATGGAGAACGCTGAGCAATCCAGGCACCTGGGCGTCTTCCAGATCGTCAACCGACAAGTCCTTGGCCGCAGGGGCGTCGAGATTCCAGAGATGCACGATGCCGCCGGACACCGGCTCCGGCAACTCGCGAAGCAAGCGGTCCATGTCGTTCGCGCTGCCGGGATCGACATGGAAGCAGTTTTCACCTTCACGAAAGAACCGAGTGCCGGCCATGACGGTTGTACAGCGCTGTCCCTGGCGGCGAAACCGGGTGGCCAGTTCGTCTCCCTTGCCGGTTCGATCGGCAAAGATCAACCAGTGAGCGGGCTCGTGAGCCAGATCTCCGTTAGTTGAGCCGTTAGTTGTGCCGTTGGTTGCGGGCGGCTCGCGGCGCGGCGACAACTCCCACTGGTAGGCATGGAGTAGATCATTCAGCGCCTCCTCCGCGCTGTGGCCGGCGACGCAGTGGCTACGCAGACCGCGAACCTCGATGATCCGGTGGCCGGTCTCGTCGTAGACGTCGATCTCGACCGTGGTCCAGCGCGGCGTCTTCTCGATCTGCCGGGCATGACACCAGAGCTTGCCACCTGGCCGACGGTGAAAGCGAATCCGCTCGATTTCAGTCGGCAGGTAGAGTGCGGTCCCCAGTTCGCCGGACGATGGATCGGCACAGATAGCAACCTGGAAACAGGAGTCCAGCAAGGCCGGATGGAACAGGTAATCGCCGACGTCGCCGGCCACAGGTTCCGGCAGGCGAACGTCGCCGATGGCCTCGCAATTGCCGCGATAGACGTGTTCGATTCCCTGGAACGCTGGGCCGTAGTCCAGGCCAATTCTGTGCGAGTAAGCAAAGCAATCGGCCCCGCTGACCCGTTTCGGGCAGCGTGCGATAATCGCCTGGGCGTCGAAGTGAGTCGGCGACTCGACGGCCGTTCCAGCGCGAAGGTGCGCCCGGCAGTGCAGGGTCCAATCCGTGTCATCCTCGGCGCCGCGACCGTGGGTCTGCACGAAGCCACTCTCAGGTTGATAGGTCGTCTGAATGCGCACGGGCTTGTCGGCCGCGATGAAGCACGGATTGGTCAGCTTCACGTCCTCTAGCTGAATGCCGGCTTCCGGCAACGATTCGCGGGCCACGGCGAACGCCATTTCCAGAAACGCCGTCGCCGGAACGATGATGGATCGCTGCACACGGTGATCGGCCAGGTAGGGCAAGAGGCGGATGTCGAGGCGAGCCTCCCAGGTCGGGCGCGGCTCGGGCAACAGCATTCCGAGCAGCGGATGAACCGGCGCAGTTAGCCGCGACCACCGCGATTCCGAAGATTCGTGCCAGCAGCGTTCGCGCTGCCAAGGGTACGTGGGCAGACTGACAAACTGGCCGCGCTCGGAAAACACTCCCGACCAGTTGATCGAATAGCCGATGCCATGGAGTAGCCCCAGGGCACGCAGCATCGTGTCGCGTTCGTCCTCCTTGCGGCGAAGCGAGGCAACGACCTTGACCTTGCGACCGCGCTGCTGGTAGCACTCGGCAATTGCTGCAGCCAGCACCGGATGTGGACCGAGTTCCAGTGCGGTATCGCAACCGAGTTCGACCAGACGATCGACGCCATCGGCAAAGCGCACGCCCTGGCGCACATTGTGCCACCAGTATTCCGGGCTCAGTTCCGGGCCGGCAAGTTGCTTGCCTTGCACCGTGGAGACAAAAGGCAGCGTGGCCGGTTGCGGTCGAATTCCCGCCAGCGCCGCCAGCAGATCCGCCTGTACCGGGTCCATGTGCGCGCTGTGAAATGCGTACTGCACCTGAAGCTGGCGATGGAAAATGCCTCGCTCTTGCAACTGTCGTGCGATCTCGGCAAGCGGCGCCGGGTCACCGGATATGGTGACGGAACTCGGCGAGTTGACGGCGGCCAGGGCGGCCGCGTCGCCGTGGGGTGCGAGCAATCGTTCCGCCTCTTCGCGCGTCAGCGCGGCAGCGAGCATGTGTCCGTGAGCGCTCGCCCGATCCATGCAGCGGCCGCGATGAAAGATGATGCGCGTTGCATCCTCCAGCGTAAAAATACCGGCCAGATGAGCCGCGGCAATCTCACCCACGCTATGACCGATCACCGCGTCCGGTGTCACTCCCCAGCTGCGCCACAATTCGGCGAGGGCCACTTGCAGCGCAAAAATCGCCGGTTGCGAGATGGCGGTCTGGTTCAGCCGCGATTCGCCCTCGGCACGCGTCAGTTCCTCGAGCAGGGACCAGTCGCCAAGGCCGCGAACGATGCAGTCGCACCGCTCAATCACAGCACGAAAGACCGCTTCCTGATCGAGCAGTTGCCGGCCCATCGCCCACCATTGCGGTCCCTGGCCGCAACAGATGAACGCCAACTTCGGCTTCTTTGCGACCGTGAGCCGATCGCTCACAAGGTTGGGGGAGGCGCTGCCGGCCAAGAACTCGTCCAGCCGCTGGCTCAGGTCGTCCTTGGAACCAGCGATGACCGTGAGCCGATGGTCTTGATGCGTTCGCCGCAAGGCAGCATGGGAGGCGATATCGTAAAGTGAGATTTCCTGCGGGCTGCCGGCAACGAAGTCGCGCAACTCGCTGGCGGCGGCCCTGAGCGCATCGGCATTGCGAGCGGAAAGCACGACCGGTTGGCTCAGCGAAGGCGTGACCGCGGATTTCACGACCGCCGGGGCGGGGGGCGATTGCAGGATCGTGTGCGCATTGGTCCCGCCGAAGCCAAACGAGTTGACGCCGGCAAGGAGATCGCCAGTCGCGCTGAGCGACTGGTTGGTTGTAGGAACCCGCAGCTTCAAGCCGGCAAAATCGATGTCCGGATTGGGCCGCTCAAAGTGCAAGTTGCCAGGCAGGACGCGATGATGCAGAGCCAGTGCCGTCTTGATGAGGCCGGCAATGCCGGCGCCCGCTTCGAGATGGCCGATGTTTGTCTTGACGGAACCCAGCAGGCACGGACGATCTGCCGGTCGGCCGGGGGCAATGACGTTGCCGAGCGCCCGCGCCTCGATGGGGTCGCCGACCGGCGTGCCGGTGCCGTGCGCTTCGACAAAGTCCAAGCCCGCGGGCTGAATGCCAGCGCTGTCACACGCCTGGCGGACCAGCGCCTCCTGAGCTTCCTGGCTGGGGACAGTCATGCCATTTGTCCGGCCGTCCTGATTGACAGCCGTGCCGCGGATCACGGCATAGACGCGATCGCCATCGGCCAGGGCCCTGGAAAGCGGCTTGAGGACGACCATGCCCGCGCCCTCGCTGCGGACGAAGCCGGCACCGGCTGCGTCGAATGCCTTGCACCGTCCGTGTGGCGACAGCATGCCCAGGCGGCTGAAGCCGACGTACCAATCCGGCATGAGCAGAAGATTGACGCCGCCAGCAAGGGCCAGCGGGCACTTTTCCACCCAGATACTCTGGCAGGCGAGATGGACCGCGACCAGCGCGGAGGAACAGGCGGTGTCAACGGATGCGCTCGGGCCCCGGAAATCAAGGCAGTAAGCAATGCGATTGGCGGCGATACTCAGCGAACTACCCGTATTGGTGTGCACATCGATGACACCGCGATCGCGAAACGATGTCTGGGCCACCGAGTAGTCCCAGCTCGATATGCCAACGTAAACCGCGGTGCGGCTACGAGCCAGCTTGTCCTGTACCTGGCCCGCGTCTTCGAGCGCCTCCCAGGCCGTTTCAAGCAGCAACCGCTGTTGCGGATCCATCCAGGCAGCTTCGCGCGGCGAGATGCCAAAGAAATGTGGATCGAACTGATCAATGCTGGCGAGAAAGCCCCCCCAGCGCGTGGAACTCTTGCCGGGTTTGCCGCTTTCATCGTCAAAGAAAGTGCGCGCATTCCAGCGTTCCGCCGGGACCTCGGTGATGGCGTCCACGCCGGAATTGAGGAGTCTCCAGAACTTGTCAGGGCTATCAGCGCCGCCAGGAAAACGGCAGCCGATGCCAATGATGGCGATGGGCTCGCGTGAGCCGGCGAGGGGCGCTCCCTCCGGCCAATGGGGAATGGAGTTCACGGTGTTGGCTCCTTCGCCGACCGGGCCGAGCAAGTCCTCCTTTACTAAATCTGGCCTTGGACTCCGTAATCAGGCAAAACCCTTGCCCAATGTCCTATTTTAAACGCAAATTTTACGGAAACCGACCCAGGGGACAACATTTTGCAAATTGTGGCCCTGTCCCAGTTATCCCAACCGGCAATCCTTGACATGTCATCATTTTGATAAATACTGTGTCTGACAGATTACGAACCGCGCTGCTTTCGTTGGCGTTCCCTACCGCCGCAATGATAGGCAGATAGACGTAAAGCATTCATTTGCAGGACATTGCACGATCGATCCCTGGCATTTCCTGGGTCCGGCATCTGGATTGCAAATCACTTTCGATACAGAACCTGGACTTTAAACGACGGGAGAGTGCCGTGACCAGTACAATTAGACGCAACGCCGAGCGCAGTTTTGGGCAACGAATTGCACGGGCGAATGAGGGATCTGTACTTCGAGTCAGCCAGTCACGTCTCATGCAATGCTTGTCGCACGGCCAGAGAGCGCTTTGGTTCATGCAGCAACTGAACCCAGGCAGCGCGGCTTACAACGAGTCCTTCGCGTGGCGAATTCACTCACCCTTGAATGTGGACGCTCTTCGACAGGCGTTTCAGTGGATCGTCGATCGGCATCCGGTCCTGAAAACAACTTTTCCCTCGCGCGGGGGACAACCGCTGCAGTGCATCCATGGTCGCGTCATCCTGCCGTTTGCCCATGTGGATGCTTCCGGCTGGGATGCCGCCAAGCTCGATTCTGTTATTACGACTGAGGCGCATCGCACGTTCGACCTGGAGCGCGATGCTCCCATCCGCCTCCTGATTGCCAGCATCTCCCCCAATGAGCATGTCATGTTGCTGGTGATGCACCACATCGCCATGGACCTGTGGTCGCTGGGTGTGATGCTGGAGGACCTGCGTGTGCTGTACGATGCGGCGCGCAAGGGCTTCTCTCCGCCGGCCCAACGCAAGCAAAGTGCCTATGCCGAATTCATCAGCAAGCAGGCAGACATGCTGGCCGGGCCGGAAGGCAAGAAGCTGGCCGACTACTGGGAACACCAGCTTGCCGGTGAACTGCCCGTGCTGAACCTGCCGACCGACAATCCTCGGCCGTCGGTGCAGTCACAGAGGGGGGCCAGCTTCAACTTCGACATCGACGACGACCTCGCCGAATCCGTCCGCGAGTTCGCCAAGGGCGAGGGCGTGACGCCATACATGGTCGTTCTGGCTGTTTACCAGGTCTTGCTGCATCGCTACACAGGGCAAGATGACATCCTGGTCGGTTCCCCGACGGCGGGCCGCGTCCGTCCGGAGTTCCGCCGCACGATCGGCTACTTCGTCAATCCGGTAGTGCTCCGCGGAGACGTGAGCGGCAACCCAACCTTCAAAGAATTCCTGTCGCGCATCCGCCGTACGGTACTCGGCGCGCTTGGGCATCAAGAGTATCCGTTCCCGTTGCTGGTGGAGAAGCTGCAGCCTGTTCGCGATCCCAGCCGATCGCCGCTGTTCCAGGCTAATTTTGCCTGGGAGAGACCGATTGGCGGCATCGACGGCCGTCGGGATCGCAACGGCTCGCTCATCACCGGCTTCCGTCTCGGCGACCTGCAACTTGAGTCGTACCCGCTGAAACTGGAAGCGACGAAGTTTGACCTCACGCTGATGGTGATGGAGACGGGCCGGTCGTTGTCCGGCACGTTCCATTACAATCGCGACCTTTGGCATGCCGATTCCATCTCTCGCATGGCCGGCCACTTCCGCATGTTGCTCCGCGGCATCGTTGCCCATCCGGAGCGCCCCGTCGGCGAATGGGAGATGCTCACCGCTCCGGAAAAGCAGCAACTGATTGAATGGAACGACACTGCTCGCGAGTTTCGCGCAGGCGTGTGCATCCAGCGCCTCGTCGAGGAGCAGGTTGACAGGACCCCTGACGCGACTGCGGTTGCCTTCGACGGCGGCTTGCTTTCGTACCGGGCGCTCAACGAGCGGGCCAACCAGCTCGCCCGCCACTTGCAGACTCTCGGTGTCGGTCCGGAGACATGCGTCGGCGTTTTCATGGAGCGGTCGCCCGAGACGGTCGTGGCCATTCTCGGCATTCTGAAGGCCGGCGGCGCTTATGTCCCGCTCGACCCCGTCTATCCAAAGGACCGGCTGGCCTTCATGGTGGAAGATGCGGCCATGGCGGTGATCGTGACGCACAGCAAGCTTGAAACCGAGCTGCCGCCGAATCAGGCGCGCATCGTATCGCTGGACACGGATTGGCCGGCAATCGTCCATCACGACAGGGACAACCTCGGCACGCAAATGACAGCCGATAACCTCGCCTACGTCATCTTCACCTCCGGCTCAACCGGCAAGCCGAAGGGCGTGCTGGTGACGCACCGCGGCATCGGCAATCTTGCCCAGGCGCAGATCCGCGCCTTCGAGGTAACCGCCGAGAGCCGGGTGCTGCAATTCGCATCACTGAATTTCGACGCCTCGGTGTCGGAGATCGTGATGTCCTTGTGCGCCGGGGCGACTCTCGTCCTGGGCACTCCCGAGAGCCTGCTGCCTGGCCCCGGCCTGACGCGGCTCATTCAAGAGGAGTCCATCTCGATCGTGACGCTGCCGCCATCGGTGCTGGCCAACATGCCGGCGGATGCGTTCCCGAACCTACGCACGGTGGTGGCGGCAGGCGAGGCTTGCCCGGCCGAGATCGTGGCCCGCTGGGCCCCCGGCCGCAAGTTCCTCAACGCCTATGGGCCGACCGAGAATACCGTGTGTGCCAGCATGGCCGTTTGCCAGCCCAACGGCCGGCGTCCGACCATCGGCAAGCCGATGGACAATGTCCAGATTTTCATTCTGGATTCACGCCGCCAGCCGGTGCCGGTCGGTGTGCCCGGGGAGTTGCACATCGGCGGCATCGGCCTGGCGCGCGGCTATCTCAATCGACCCGAGTTGACGGCCGAGAAGTTCATCCCGCACCCGTTCAGCGCCGAGCCGGGCGCTCGCCTCTATCGCACCGGCGACCTGGCCCGCTGGCAGGCTGACGGCTCGATCGACTTCCTCGGACGAATCGACCACCAGGTCAAGATTCGTGGCTTCCGCATCGAGCTCGAGGAGATCGAGGCCACGCTCTTGCAGCATCCGGAGATCAGCGAGGCCGTCGTCATGGCACGCGCCGAAGACGGCGTCGACAAGCGGCTGGTTGCCTACTATGTGGCCGGCGAGATGGCGGCTCCGTCCATCACCGAGCTGCGTCGCTTCCTGAAGGAGAGCTTGCCAGAGCACATGATTCCGGCTGTGTTCGTGCGCATGGACGCCTTGCCACTGTCGCCCAACGGCAAGGTGGATCGCAAGAAGCTGCCGGCGCCAAGCGCCGACCGCCCAGAGCTCGAGCAAAAGTTCATCGCGCCGGAAACGGAGACGCAGCGTGCCCTGGCCGGCATCTGGGCCGGCATCCTGGGCATCGACAAGGTCGGCATCCACGACAATTTCTTCGAGCTGGGCGGCGCCTCGATCCAGGTGCTGCAGGTCGCCGAGCGTGCGCAGGAGGCCGGCCTTCCCCTGGCGCCCGAGCACATGTTCCAGTTCCAGACAATCGCCGAGCTCGAAGCCGTCCTTTTTCAGGGGTAGCCACCACGCGAAATCTCTGAAGCGGAGCACGATCGATTTCCCACGATCATCGTACGCTCCGCGCGCGGCAACGATTACACGCAGATATTCAGGAGACCACCGGTTGTCCGACCGGTGGACGGGCGGAAGGGCGGCGGGATCGGTTCCCGCCGCCCGACTCCGCGCTCCGTAGCCACAGATGCCAGCTTGTGAGCTTGCAAGGGCGGACAAGATGGCAGCTTGTCACCAAGCCCTGGCCTACAATAATCACCACCCGTAACAGGAGACCGGACATGATAGTCGAAAGCATGGGAGTTTATCTGCCGCCACGCTCGGTCACCACCGAAGAGATCACACGCGGCTGCAAGAAACCGCTCAGCTTCCCGCTGGAAAAGATGACCGGCATCCACACGCGGCGCATGGCCGGCGACACCGAGTTCTCTATCGATCTCGCCCGCAGAGCAATCGACGAGTGCCTGGCGCTGTCGCGGCACACGGCGGACGACATCGATCTGTTGATTTGCTGCAACATCTCGCGCGTCGATGGCCCGGATCACAAGACCACGTTCGAGCCGAGCACAGCCATCCGGCTGCGCGATCACTTCAAGCTGAAGAACGCCATCGTCTTCGACGTGTCCAACGCCTGTGCCGGCGTGTTCACGGGCATGGTGATGGCCGAGGGCTATCTCCGCACCGGGGCGGCACGCCGGGCCCTGGTCGTCAGCGGCGAGTATATCACTCATCTCACGAAAACCGCTCAGCAAGAAATCGACAACTTCATGGACCCACGCATTGCCTGCCTGACCGTCGGCGATTCCGGCGTGGCTCTCCTATTGGAACCGACAACGGACCCGAAGGTCGGTTTCCAGGCGCTGAGCCTGTACACACTCGGCAAGTATCACACTTACTGCGTCGCCAAGCCGACCGACCAGGAGCATGGCGGCGCCATCATGGTCACGGATCCGATCAAAAGCTCGGCGATCGCCATCAACCAGGCCGTCGAGCATTCCACCGAAGTGCTTCGGAAAGCAAACTGGCCCATCGAGACGGCCAGTCATCTGATCATGCATCAGACTTCGTCCACGGCGCTCAACGGTGCGGCCCGTGAGATCAACCAGCGCTTTGGCAAGAACGCCCTCGCCCCCGAAAAGGTCGTCAACAACATTGCCGAGCGCGCCAACACCGCGACCACGACCCACTGGGTCGCCGTCATGGACCAGATTCTCACCAACAAGATCAACCAGGGCGACCGCGTCATCTTCGGCGTGAGCGGCTCCGGACAGATCACCGGGACCGCGCTCTATGTCTTCGACGATCTGCCGGACCGTATCCGCGCGAAGACAAAGAGCCGGACAGGATCGGAAGTCCGCGTCACGGAGCAAGCAACCGCAGTGCGGGTGCGCATCGAGAGCGTGGGCACGGCCGGCGACGATGTGCCGCGCACCAGCATCCCGCTGGCGAAGTCGGCCGCCGAGGATTGCCTGTCGCGCTCCGGCCATGAGCGTGGCGATATCGACTTGCTACTCTTTGCCGGCGTGTATCGCGACGATTTCATCTGCGAGCCGGCCATCGCCGCCATGCTGGCCGGCGAACTGAAGATCAACGACGACGTCGAGGCCGTCAAGAAGCGCAAGACGTTCGCACTCGACGTCTTCAACGGCGGCATCGGCTTCCTGAACGCGTGCCACGCGGCTACCAAGCGTATCCAGGCGGGGTTGACGGGACGCGCCATGGTCGTCGCCAGCGAGATCGAGAACAACGCGCCGCGCGGCGCCCCGGTGCGGCGCGGAGTCCGCGAGACTGGCAGCGCCATGATCCTCGATGCCGAAGGGGACGGGAAGACCGGCTTCGGCAGGTTTCATTTCCACTACGACACGCAACACCTGGCCGACGTGCAAGCCCACACCATCTTTGCCGACGGCAAGACCACCCTTGGCGTGGAGTTGAAGCCGGACCGCGACCGCCATCTCATCGCGACCATCGTCCAGGGCGTGCACGCCCTCTTGAAGCAAGAGGGCATCGGCCTGGACCGCATCAAGGCGATCTTCCCGCCGCAGGTGTCGCCGGACTTCGTCGGCGACCTGGCGAAGGCGCTCGATGTACCGTGCGAGCGCATGATCGATGTCTCGCTCGCGGGCGAGGACCTGTTCACGTCAGCGTTGCCGTTCGCGCTGCGCAAGGCTCAGGAAGAGAAGAGGGTGCAGCCGGGTGATATTGGCTTGCTCATCGCGGCGGGCGCGGGCAACCAGGTGGGCTGCGCGATTTATTACTTCTAGTGCCTCCTCAAAGCTAGAATTTCGGGTTGGGTGCCATGGCCACGGCCTTGCGTGGCCATGCTCACCCAAAGCGGTGAGCATGGCACCCCAAAAAGACGTATTGGTTCACGGCGCGGGCAATAGAGATATTGCCCTTTGTTGATTGTGGTGGGCTTGGACTGCCTCGACAAGCCAGTCGAAGACGTTGCAGGATTGGCGGCGGCAGGTTTCGATGACAGTCAGCAGTCGCTCGACGAACTGACTGCCGGACGCTGATTGCGTGCCGAACGAGAGCTTCCG
>Ga0194121_10000362_pt1 | contig 80671 bp, 79 predicted proteins | sample TA2MahCa50mmetaG_FD_148609 | JGI IMG/M metagenome (GOLD analysis project Ga0194121, IMG submission 148609) | Freshwater microbial communities from Lake Tanganyika, Tanzania - TA2015020 Mahale Deep Cast 50m | ecosystem: Environmental > Aquatic > Freshwater > Lake | place: Tanzania: Lake... | reverse complement strand
CCGCTCGGGCTCGCCATGGCCGATGTCGCGCTCGAACTCGACGACGTCGACGCGCGCGCGCGCTCAGGCGCACCGTGGTCTGGGCGACGTCCAGCGACGCCGCGGCGGGACCCAGCGACTTCCTGAGGACGAACAGCGTCTGGCGCAGGTTGTTGCGCGCGGCGGACTCCGCGGCGCCGCTCCACAGCAGCGCGGCGATCGCGTCGCGCGCGACGGGACGCCCGGCGGTCATCGCGAGGTACGCCCGCAGCGCTTGCGCCTTGCGCGTGGGGATCCGCGCCGGCGCGCCCGCGCCGACGGCGACCTCGAAGCCACCCAGGAGCTTGAGGGCGATGGGAACCACGGCCGGTCAGCCTAGCATGGTATGTTCGGGGCCACCGGAGGGAGATCCATGGATTTCGAGTACTCGAAGAAGACGAAGATGTACTTGGAGCAGATCGGCGACTTCATGAACAAGTACATCTATCCCAACGAGCACGTCTTCCACGAGCAGCTCGACGCCGGACCGACGCGCTGGCAGGTCCCGCCGATCATGGAGGAGCTGAAGGAGAAGGCGCGCGAGCGCGGCCTGTGGAACCTCTTCCTGCCGGAGAGCGAACGCGGCGCGGGTCTGACGAACCTCGAGTACGCGCCGCTGTGCGAGCTGATGGGCCGCTCGCACATCGCGCCCGAGGTCTTCAACTGCTCGGCGCCCGACACCGGCAACATGGAGGTCTTCGAGCGCTACGCCAACGAGGACTTGAAGAAGCAGTACATGGTGCCGCTCCTCGAGGGCCAGATCCGGTCCGCGTTCGCGATGACCGAGCCGAAGGTCGCGTCGTCGGACGCCACGAACATCGAGTCGCGGATCGAGCGCGACGGCGACCACTACGTCATCAACGGCCACAAGTGGTGGACGTCCGGCATCGGCGACCCGCGCTGCAAGGTCCTCATCTTCATGGGCAAGACCGACCCGAAGAACCCCGACCGGTACAAGCAGCAGTCGATGATCGTGGTGCCGCGCGAAGCGCCGGGCATCAAAATCATCCGCATGCTGACGGTGTTCGGCTACGACGACGCGCCGCACGGCCACGGCGAGGTGCTCTTCGAGAACGTGCGCGTGCCCGCGTCGAACATGCTGCTCGGCGAGGGCCGCGGCTTCGAGATCGCGCAGGGCCGGCTCGGGCCCGGCCGCATCCACCACTGCATGCGGCAGATCGGCGTGGCGGAGCGCGCGCTCGAGCTGATGTGCAAGCGCGCGATGAGCCGCGTGGCGTTCGGCAAGCGCATCGCGGACCACGACGTCACGCTCGAGCGGCTCGCGGAGGCGCGGATCAAGATCGACCAGGCGCGCCTGCTCGTGCTGCACGCGGCCTACATGATGGACACCGTCGGCAACAAGGCCGCGAAGCAGGCGATCGCGGAGATCAAGGTCGCGGTGCCGAACATGACGCTGCAGATCGTCGACTGGGCGATGCAGGTGCACGGCGGCGGCGGTGTCTCGCAGGAGTTCCCGCTGGCGTTCATGTGGGCGCACTCGCGCACGCTGCGCTTCGCCGACGGCCCCGACGAGGTGCATCGCCGCCAGATCGGCCGGCTGGAGCTGCGCAAGCACAGCTAGCTCGCGCCCGACGTACATATAGTCGGTTGACAGCGACCGACGGGCGTCCATAGACTGCCGCCACCGCTCTCGGAGGTGAGACCGATGGCGCCTGAGACGGACGAGACCACGCGGGTCGACGGGCAGGTCGTCACGGCCCCGCCGTCGGGTACCCCACCGCCGCCGCCCTCTTCTGCGCGCCCGGACCGCGACACCTCGAGCATCGCGCTCGGCATCGCGTTCTGGGGCGTGGCCGGCGCCGTCGTGCTCGCCGTGACCGCCGGGCGCAGCGTCGTCTTCGCCAGGCCGTGGACGCCGTGGTTCTTCGCCGTGCTGCTCCTCCTGGTCGTGAGCGTGCCCTTCTGGTTCGGCTCGAGCCGGGAGTGGATCAAGAAGAGCGCGCTGCGCCAGGGCGCGCTGCTCACCTTCGCCGTCGCGCCGGCCCTTCTGGCGCTGGTGCTCGCCGTCGTGCTCGCGTCGCCGGGCTGGCAGTTCGCCCGGATCCGCATCGGCTTCATCCTCGTGGCGTGTCTCACGCCGCCGTCGCTCTACTACCTGTTCGTCGTCACGCGGAAGAGCAGCCTCCTGAACGAGTTCCTCGCGAACCTGACGCGGCTCGGGCTGCTCACGCCGCGCGTCGTGGCCGGGAGTGGCCCGGACGCCGACCCGATCTGGGAGACCGAGACCGAGCGGCGCGTCGCGTCGAGGCGTACCTCCAGAAGTTCGAAGCGGCGTTCGGTCAGATTCCCGACGACCTTCGCCAGCTCATCCTCGATGCGCCGCGCGACACCGGCCGTCGGCAGGTGACGGTGTCGCGTGCGAGCGTCGGCGAGGTCTTCGTGGCGGAGGCCGCGGCGCCGGTCGTCATCGCGACGTTCCTCACCGGGCTCCTGTGGCTCATCACGATGCCGCCGGTCACGCTCGACGTCGCCGTCCGGCTCCTCGCCGCCGATCCCGTGCTGAAGCTCGTCGCGGGCGACATCCCGACGGCGGTGATCCCGTGGTGGTACGCGCTGTGGCCGAATCTCACGCCCGTCACCGCGGCGTTCCTCGGCGCGTACTTCTTCTCGCTCCAGCTTCTCTTCCGCCGCTACGTGCGGAAGGGCCTGCGGCCGAGCGCGTACATGGGGAGCGTGCTGCGCATCCTGCTGTCCGTCATCGGCGTGTGGATGCTCGGGCTCGCGGGCAGCCTCGGCATCGGGGCGCGGTTCATCGAGATCGACGCGGTCTCGCTGATCTTCCTCGGCTTCGTGATCGGCGTGTTCCCGCGCGTCTTCATGCAGATCATCGAGGGCTCCATCAAGAAGCTGATTCCCTCGGCGATCCTTCCGGGCCTCAAGGCGCAGCTGCCGATCAGCGACCTCGACGGCCTCACGGTGTGGCACGAGGCGCGGCTCGAGGACGAGGACATCGAGAACACGCCGAACATGGCGGACGCGGACCTGCTCGACCTGATGATCAACACGCGATTCCCCGCGGAGCGGCTCGTCGATTGGGTCGACCAGGCGATTCTGTACACGTGCCTCGGTCCCGAGGCCCGTGGCGAGGACGGAGCCCACGCGAAGCTGGCGTCGCACGGCATCCGGACCGCGACCGCGTTCACCGAGGCGTACCGGCAGGCCGCGATGGGCGATCACGACATGGCGGAGTTCGAGCAGATCCTTCCGACGACGCCGCGGCCGATGGCGCGCGCGCTGGCCGACGCGGTCGACACGATGCCGAACACGCGGCTCGTGCGCGTCTGGCGCAGCTTGCCGCCGACGAGCTTCCGGATCGTCGCCGCGGCGCTGCCGGCCTAGTACGCCGGCAGCACGCCCGCTTTCGTCCCGCTCTTTCGGACGGCGTTGATCTCGTCCGACGCTTTCGCGGCCAGGAGACGCGAGTCGCTCGCGAGCGTCACCAGCTGATAGCCGTCGTTGATCATCTTCGACGCGTACGCCGCCGTCGCGCAGTGGATGCCGGCGGCGACGCCGTGGTTCTTGCACGCCTTGACGATCATCTTCTGGGCCTCGACGACCGGCGCGTCCGTCTGGTCGAGACGCGGCGGCTTGCAGCCGAGCGACAAGCTGAGGTCGGCCGGGCCGACGTAGACCGCTTCGACGCCGGGGACGCTCAGGATCGCGTCGAGGTTCTTCAGCGCCTCCGCGGTCTCGATCATGGGGATGACGAGCAGCTCCCGGTCGGCGTGCTGCCAGTAGTCGGCGCCGCCGTAGAGGACGGCGCGCGCGGGCCCGAAGCTCCGGATGCCGCGCGGCGGATACTTGCAGTACTGCACGAGCTGCTCGGCGTGCTCCGGCGTGTTGATCATCGGGCAGATCACGCCGTAGACGCCCGCGTCCATGATCTTGCCGATCCACGCGGAGTCGTTCCACGGCACGCGGGAGAGCGGCACCACGCTCGTGGTGGAGATCGCCGCGAGCATCGTCGCCGCGGCCTGGTAGTCGACGATCCCGTGCTGCATGTCGACGGTGATGGAGTCGAACCCCTGGTGCGCCATCACCTCGGTGGCGAAGGCGCTCGGGATCGACGCCCAGCCGTTGAGTGCCGCCTCGCCCTTCGCCCAGATCTCTCGGAGCCTGTTTGCTCGCACGTTCAGCGTCCCTTTCCCGATTGTTCGACGACGGCCCAGCCCGCCTCGCCCAGCGGGCGCGCGCGCTTGCCGCGCTCGATCGCGCGCGGATCGTTCGCCGTGCCGTCGCGCACGCGTCCCATGATCCCTTGCGCGATCGCGCCGAGACGGAAGAGCGCGAACGCGATGTAGAAGTCCCAGTGGTCGATCGGGCCGCGCCCCGCCTTCTCGCAGTACGCGTCGAGGTATTCCGCCTCGGTCGGAATGCCCATCGATTCGAGATCGAGACCGTCGACGCCGCCGAGCATCTCGCCGGGCCCCATGTGGTACGGCACGCAGGTGTAGGAGAGATCGCCGAGCGCGTGGCCCAGCGTCGACAGCTCCCAGTCGAGCACCGCGAGGACGCGCGGCTCCGTCGGGTGCACGATCATGTTGCCCGGCCGATAGTCGCCGTGCACGAGCGTGACGGTGTCGTCCGCCGGGATGTTCTCCGGCAGCCACACCATCAAGCGCTCCATCGCGTCGATCTTCTCCGTTTCCGACGCGCGGTACTGCGACGCCCAGCGGTGGATCTGGCGCGCGAAATAGTTGCCCGGCCGCCCGAAGTCCTCGAGCCCGACCGCCTTCCAGTCCAGGCGATGGAGCCGCGCGAGGATCTCGGCGAACTGGTCGTAGAGCGCCCGGCGGTCGGCCGGGCTGACGCCGGGCAGCTCGGGGTAGGCGAACACGCGCCCGTGCACGCAGTCCATCAGGTAGAACGACGTGCCGACGACCGCGGGGTCTTCGCAGAGCACGTACGTGCGCGGCACCGGCACGCCGCTGGCCTGCAGCGCGGTGATCACGCGGTACTCGCGGTCCACGGCGTGCGCCGAGGGCAGGAGCTTGCCCGGCGGCTTGCGTCGCAGGACGTACTCGCCGCTGCCCGTGCGCATGTAGTACGTCGGGTTCGATTGCCCGCCCTGGAACTGGCGGAGCTCGATGGGCCCGCGGAAGCCGTGCACGTGCTCGACGAGATAGCGCTCGAGCGCGGCCTCGTCGATGCGATGGGCGTCACGGACGGGAACGGTTTCAGTCGTGCTGGAAACGCCTTCGACCATGCGATCGGCATTATAGACTGGCGCGCATGCTCTGGTTCGTCCTGGCCGTCGGCAGCGCGCTCTTCCAGGTCCTCCGCAACATGGTGATGAAGCGTCTCGGGCACGCGCTCGACGAGACGATCAACGTCTGGGGCCGCTTCACCTTCATCCTGCCGTTCGCCGCGCTCGGCGTGGTGACGCAAGGCTGGCCGACGCTCCAGCCCGGCGTGTGGCTCTACTGCCTGCTGTTCGCGATCGTGCAGATCACCGGCACGCAGTTCCTCGCGATGGCGCTGAACGTCGCCGAGATCTCGCTGGTCACCGCGCTGTGGAAGCTGAGCCTGCTGCTGCTCGTGGTGTGGGGCATCGTGGCGCTCGGGGAGTCACCGACGCCGCTCGGGCTCGCGGGCGTCGTGCTGTCGGTGGTCGGCCTCTATCTGCTCAACGTCGAGCGCGCGCGCGTGTCCATCTGGGCGCCGCTGGTCGCGCTCGTGCGTGACCCGGGCCAGCGCTACACGATCGGCGCGGCGTTCTTCTTCGCGCCCAGCGTGATCTTCATCAAGCAGCTCGCGTTGCTCTCGAGCCCGACCTTCGCGGTGTTCATGGGCTACGTGTTCTGCTCGGCGCTCATCACGCCGTTCGCGATCTACCGCTCCGGCCGCCATTTCCGCCAGATCGGCAAGCACTGGATGAGCTTCCTGGCGCTCGGCGCGTTCGCGGCGATCTCGACGTGGCTCGGCACCACCGCCTACACGATGACCGTGAGCTCGTACGTGGAAGCCGTGAAGCAGCTCGAAGTCCTGATGGCGCTGGCGATCGGCTATCTCGCGTTCGGCGAGGGCGCGCGCATCAAGCTGATCTGGCCGGGCTGCGTGGTGATGGTGCTCGGCCTGATCCTGCTGATCCTCGGCGGATAGCGCGCTAATGAATCTCGCGGAATAAGTTAGCGATATTCACGGGTACGATCGCATGCTGATCCATGCCAACCACCAGCCGCGGATCCCGAACGGATCACGCCGCCGTGGGCGTTGATTCTGGCGGGAGGCGATGGGACGCGGTTGAGACCCTTGACGACGCAGATCGCAGGGGACGAGCGTCCGAAACAGTTCTGCGCCCTGCTGGACGGCGAGACGCTCCTCCAGGGCACCCGCCGCCGGGCCGATCTGCTCGCCCGCTGGAGCGCGCCGCTCGCGATCACGCTCGCGATGCCGGATGACGCGACACCGACGAGCGCGGCGCCGGCGAGGTAGGACGAGCCGACCGCGAGACCGGCCGGCGGGGTGATGGCGGTGGCGTCGGTCCGCGCACCCCACGTCATCATGGTCGTCGAGGACGATGCCGACACCCGCCTCGCGATCGGCGAGTATCTGAAAACGGTCTTCCCGGACGCGCGCATCGTGATGTCGGAGTCCGGGGAGGCGGGGCTCGAGCTGGCACGCCGCACGCGGCCGCGCGTGATCGTCCTCGATCTCCGGCTGCGCGGCATCGGCGGCTTCGAGTTCGCCGAGCGCCTCAAGACCGACCCGGGCGCCGCCGGGGTCGCGATCGTCGCGTTGACCGGCGACATGAGCCCGGATACCTTAATGAAGGCCGAAGCGGCCGGGTTCAAAGCCTTCCTGCGCAAGCCTGCGGACATGGACCGGCTCGAGATGGTGTTGCGCCCGCTGCTTCAGGCCTAGCCGTCTCATCTCTCGGGTCGGGGGTATCTGCTGGAGTCTCTTCGTGATCGCGTCGCCGTCGTCACCGGCGGCGGCAGCGGCATCGGACGTGCGCTCGTCGGCGTGTTCGCGCGCGAAGGCGCCCGGGTCGTCGTGGCCGACGTCGACGAGGCGAGCGCGCGGGCGGCGGCCGACGAGGTCCGCGCGCGCGGCGGCACCGCTCTCGCCGTTCACACCGACGTCACCGACCTCGCGCAGGTCCAGGCCCTCGCCGATCGCGCGTTCGCCGAGCTCGGCGCCGTGGACGTGCTCTGCAACAACGCGGGCGTCGCGCTGTGGGGCTCGCTCGAGGACGCGACGCACCGCGACTGGCAGTGGGTGCTCGGCGTCAATCTCTGGGGCGTGATCCACGGCATCGAAGCCTTCGTCCCGCGGATGATCGCGAGCGGCCGCCGCGGGCACATCGTCAACACCGCGTCGATGGCCGGGCTCGTGGCGACGCGCGGCCTCGGCATCTACAACACCTCGAAGTACGCGGTGGTCGGTCTCTCCGAGACGCTGGTGAAGGACCTGGCCCCCCACGGGATCGGCGTCTCCGTCCTCTGTCCGCTCGGCGTGGCGACGCGCATCCGCGCGTCCGAGCGCAATCGGCCCGCGCACCTCCGCAACGAGCGCACGCGGGAGCCCGAGCCCATTGCGCTCGACGGCACGACGCTCGCGCCCGAGGCCGTCGCCGAGCTCGTGCTGTCCGCGATCCTCGAGAACCGTCTCTACGTCATCACCCATCCCGAGTCGCTCGAGCCGATCCGCAAGCGCTTCCAGCGGATCGAGCGCGCGATCCTCGAACAGCAGCCGCGACACAGGTGACACCGGGCTGGGTCCAGACCGCCGGCGAGCTCGCGGAGCTGGTCCGCGCGCTCACCGCCGTGCCGGAAGTCGCGGTCGACACCGAAGGAGACAGCCTCCACCACTATCCGGCGCGGCTCGCGCTGGTACAGCTCGGCGCGCCCGGCGCGGTGTGGCTCGTCGATCCGCTGGCGGTGGAAGATCTCGGCCCGCTCGGCGCGATCTTCGGCGACGCGCGGACGACGACCGTGCTCCATGCGGGCGACAACGACCTCGTCGATCTCAAGCGGCGCCACGGCCTGCCGTTCGCGCGGATCTTCGATACGTCGGTCGCGGCGCGCTTCCTCGGCGCGCCGGCGCTCGGGCTCGACGTGCTCCTCACCACGTACCTCGGGGTGGACCTGCCGCCGTCGCGGCAGAAGGACGACTGGTCCGAGCGTCCGCTGTCGGAGGCGCAGCGGCGCTACGCCGTGGGCGACGTGGAGCACCTGCTGCCGTTGAAGGCGCGGCTCGTCGAGGAGCTCACGCGCGTGGGGCGGCTCGCGTGGGTGGAGGAAGAATGCGCGGCGCTCGCCGCGCAGGTGGTCGTCGAGCGGCCGATCGATCCGGCGGCGTACGCGGGCCTGAAGGGGGCCAGGGAGCTCGCGCCGCGCGGCCTCGCGATCCTGCGCGAGCTGCACGAGCGGCGCGAGACGCTCGCGCGCCGCCTCGACCGGCCGCCGTTCAAGGTCTTCAACGACGAGGTGCTGGTGAAGCTCGCGCTCGCGGTGCCGGGCGATCGCGAGCATCTCGCGCAGCTGCCGGGCATGAGTCCGCGTGTGATCGGCCGCTGGGGCGACGAGCTGCTCGCCACCGTCGCGCGCGCGCTCGCGCTCCCGGAGAGCGAGCTGCCGGTGCTCGAGCGCCGGCCCCGGGCGAACGTACCGGCCGCGGTCCGGCGGCGCATCGAGTCGTTGCGCGTGTGGCGCACCGAGGCCACGCCGCGCTTCGGCCTCGAGCCGGGCGTGCTCTTTCCCAACCGGCTCATCGGCACGGTGGCGGAGGCGGGGCCGCGCGATCTCGACGCCCTCGCGCGCGTCGAAGGGTTTCGCCGGTGGCGCGTCGAGGCGTTCGGACCCGAGATCCTCGCCGCGCTCGCGCGCACGTGAGAGGATAGCGGTGATGGACGCGCATCTCGTCGACGACGACGCCGGCCTCACGCGCGTGCTGCGCGAGGCGCGGCGCGTGGCGGTGCTCGGCGCCAAGCCGGACCCGCGTGAGCCGGCGCACTACGTGCCCGCGTATCTGCAGGCGCACGGCTATCGCATCCTGCCCGTGAATCCGAACTTCGAGGGGCGGACGATCTTCGGCGAGCGCGTGGTGGCGACGCTCGCGGAGCTCGACGAGCCCGTCGACGTGATCGACGTCTTCCGGCGGCCGACGTTTCTGCCCGGCCACGCGCGCGAGATCCTCGCGCTGTCGTGGAAGCCGCGCGCCGTGTGGTTCCAGCTCGGCATCCGTCACGACGGCGCGGCCGCGGAGCTGGCGCGCGCGGGCATCGACGTCATCCAGGACCGGTGCATGATGCCGGAGCACCGGAGACTACTGAAACACACAGCGTAGAAGAGGGGGCTTGGGGGAACCGTCTCGGTGCCCCCAATTGCAAATGGCCGGCGAGTACGCGTTCACGATCAAAGACCTCAGGAAGGTCGTCCCGCCCAAGCGCGAGATCCTGCGCGGCATCTATCTCTCGTTCTTCCACGGGGCGAAGATCGGTGTGCTCGGCGCGAACGGCGCGGGCAAGTCGTCGCTGCTGCGCATCATGGCCGGCGCCGACGACGACTTCCTCGGCGAGGCGCGTCCCGCCGACGGTCTGCGCGTCGGCTTTCTGCCGCAGGAGCCGTCGCTCGACCCGAAGAAGGACGTGCGCGGCAACGTCGAGGACGGTGTCGCGGCCACGCGCGGCTTGCTCACGCGATTCGAGGAGGTCAGCGCGAAGCTCGGCGAGCCGCTGAGCGACGACCAGATGGAGAAGCTGCTCGAGGAACAGGCCGCGCTGCAGGACAAGATCGACGCGGTCAACGCCTGGGACCTCGACCGCACCGTCGAACTGGCGATGGACGCGCTGCGCGTGCCGCCGGGCGACGCGGACGTGACGAAGATCTCGGGCGGCGAGCGGCGCCGCGTGGCGCTCGCGCGCCTGCTCCTCTCGAAGCCCGACATGCTGCTGCTCGACGAGCCCACGAACCATCTCGACGCGGAGTCGGTCGCGTGGCTCGAGCGGTACCTGCACGACTATCCCGGCACGATCGTCGCCGTCACCCACGACCGCTACTTCCTCGACAACGTCGCGCGCTGGATCCTCGAGCTCGATCGCGGCCACGGCATCCCGTGGGAGGGCAACTACTCCTCGTGGCTGGATCAGAAGCAGACGCGGCTCGCGCAGGAGGAGAAGGCCGACGCCGCCCGCCAGCGCACGCTCGCGCGCGAGCTCGAATGGGTGCAGATGGCGCCGCGCGCGCGCCAGGCGAAGAGCAAGGCCCGCCTGCAGGCGTACGACGCGCTGCTGAACGAGTCGTTCGAGCAGCGCGCGGCGAAGCTCGAGATCGCGATCCCGCCGGGGCCGCGCCTCGGCGACGTCGTCGTCGAAGCCGATCACGTGAAGAAGGCGTACGGCGACCGCGTGCTGATCGACGACCTCACGTTCAAGCTGCCCCGCGGCGGCATCGTCGGCGTGATCGGACCGAACGGCGCGGGCAAGACCACGCTCTTCCGCATGATCGCGGGGCAGGAGACGCCCGACAGCGGCACGCTCCGCGTCGGCGAGACCGTGAAGCTCGCCTACGTGGACCAGAGCCGCGAGGCGCTCGACGCGAAGAAGACGGTGTGGGAGGAGATCTCCGGCGGCGCGGACTCGATCGACCTCGGCGGCCGGAGCGTCGCCTCGCGCGCGTACGTGGCCTCGTTCAACTTCAAGGGCACGGATCAGCAGAAGCGGGTGGGGGAGCTGTCGGGCGGCGAGCGCAACCGGCTCCACCTCGCGAAGACGCTGAAGACCGGCGCCAACCTGCTCCTGCTCGACGAGCCGACGAACGACCTCGACGTCGACACGCTGCGCGCGCTGGAGGACGGCCTCCTGGAGTTCGCGGGCTGCGCGGTCATCATCAGCCACGACCGCTGGTTCCTCGACCGGATCGCCACGCACATGCTCGCGTTCGAGGACGAGGGCACGGTGGTGTGGTTCGAGGGCAACTACCAGGACTACGAAGCCGACCGCAAGCGCCGCCTCGGCGCCGACGCCGAGCAGCCGCACCGCCTCCGCTTCAAGAAAATTCCCGTCGCCTAGCCTCGCTCCGCGCGGCGCGGGCGGGACGCGATCACCAGCACGTTCTCGCCTTCGCGGCGCACGCGCCGCTCACGCACGCCGCGAAACATCGGGCGGAGCGCGTCGATGACCACGCCCGCCTCGCGGCGGCGGTGGCGATTCGCCACGAGCACGCCGCCGGGCGCGACGAGCCCGGCGAGCGCGCGCGCCAGCGGCACCGAGCGCTCGCCGCCGTCCCCGTAGTCGACGTCCTCCATCACGAAGTCGAAGCGGCGCCCCGCGTGCGCGAGCGTGTCCGCCGCGGTCTGCGCGTCGGTGCAGAGATACTCGACGCCGCCGACCGACCGAAGCCCGAACCACTCGTGCGCCGCGCGAAGGATGACGGCGTCGCGCTCGACGGCGGTGATCTCCCGCGGCCTGGCGATCATCCGGAGCAGATGAATCTGCGTCCCTCCGCCAAGCCCCACGAGCAGCACGCGCGGCCGCGGCGGAATGGGAATCTCGGCGAGGGCGTGCCACCAGTACTCTTTCCTGACGCCGGACCAGTCGCCGTTGGTCGGATAGACGGACAGCGTCTCGCCGAACATCATGAGCCGCCGCTCGCGATGGTCTTCGATGACGCGAACGGCCCCCCCGAACTCCGACTCTTCTTCGAACACCGTCCGCGACCGTCTGGTCCTTCTCACGGGCGTTCGAGATTCGAGGTGGCGGGGCAATGGGTCTGTGGTTGTGGAAAGCGCGTGACCGCGCGGGCGGCGTGTGGGTGGGCGTGCTCCGGACGGGTGGCGCCGGACGGAGCCGCCGAGGAGCGCAGCGGAAGGGCCCCACTGGGGGATGGGTGGAGCGAGCACCGCAGGCGGCCCGGCCGGCGACAGGACCCGTCCGAAGCACGCCCGCCCACGCGTCGCCCGAGCGACGACACGCTCAGCGGGGCTGCATCCGAATCGCGCCGTCCAGGCGGATCGTTTCCCCGTTCAGCATCTGGTTCTCGATGATGTGGAGCGCGAGCGCCGCGTACTCCTCCGGCCGCCCGAGCCGCTGGGGGAACGGCACCTGCTTGGCGAGCGACGCGCGCACGGACTCCGGGAGCGTGCCGAGCAGCGGGGTCTCGAAGATCCCGGGCGCGATCGTGACCACGCGGATGCCGAGCTCCGCCAGATCGCGCGCGACGGGGAGCGTCATCCCGACGATGCCGCCCTTCGACGCCGAGTACGCGGCCTGGCCGATCTGACCGTCGAAGGCCGCCACCGACGCGGTGTTGATGACGACGCCGCGCTCGCCGTGCTCGCCCGGCGACTCCTTCGCCATCTCCGCGGCGACGAGCCGGATGCAGTTGAACGTGCCGATGAGGTTGACCTGGATGACGCGCGTGAACTCCTCGAGCTTGGCCGGGCCGCCCCGGCCGAACGTCTTCATGGCGGTGCCGATGCCCGCGCAGTTGACGAGCACGTTGACCCCGCCGAGGTGCTCGCGCGCGTTCGTGACGGCCGCCGCGACCTCATCGCCGCTCGTGACGTCGCCCGGCGTGAACGCGGCGCGCGCGCCGAGCTCCTTCGCGACGTCCGCACCGGCCGACGCCCGACGATCGAGCAGCGCGACGCGCGCGCCGCCCGCGACGAGACGGGCCGCGGTCGCGCGCCCGAGGCCGGACGCGCCGCCCGTGATGATGGCCTTCACCATGTTCGCGTTCATCGAATCCTCCCGGGGGGAGTGCGGACACTCCCGTGCGGGATTCTAGCCCAGGGGTTACACTGCCGAGCAGCCGCCCATGCGCACTCCGTACACGCCCGGCACCTCCAGGCGAATCCTCTGCGTCTTTCCCGAGTACGCCAAGTCCTTCGGGACGTTCCAGCATTCGTATCCGTTGTTCGGCGGTCGCGTCACCGCGTTCATGCCGCCGCAAGGCCTCCTCGCCGTGGCCGCGTACCTGCCGGCGTCGTGGGAGGTGCGCTTCGTCGACGAGAACTCGCGCCGTGCGACGGACGCGGACTTCCGCTGGGCCGACGCGGTGCTCACGTCCGGCATGCACATCCAGCGCCCGCGCATTCACGACATCGTGCGGCGCGCGCACGCCTTCGGGCGGCCCGTCGTCGTCGGCGGCCCGTCGGTCTCCGGCTGTCCCGAGTGCTATCCCGACGCCGACGTCCTCCACGTGGGCGAGCTCGGCGACGGCACCGACCACGTCATCGAGTATCTCGACCGGCACGCCGGCCGTCCGCCGCGCCAGCTCCGCTTCGAGACCAAGCGTCGGCTCGACCTCGCGGACTTCCCGCGGCCCGCCTACGAGCTGATCCGGATCCGCGAGTACTTCATCGCGAACATCCAGTTCTCGAGCGGCTGTCCCTACGCGTGCGAGTTCTGCGACATCCCCGCGCTCTACGGCCGGAACCCGCGGCTCAAGACCGCCGCGCAGATCCTCGAGGAGCTCGACGTGATCGCCGCCGCCGGCGCCACGTCGGTCTACTTCGTCGACGACAACTTCATCGGCAACCAGAAGGCCGCCCACGAGCTCCTGCCCCACCTCGTCGAGTGGCAGCGGCGCAACCGGTACCCGCTGCGGTTCGCCTGCGAGGCAACGCTCAACATCGCGAAGAACGAGCGGCTGCTCGCGCAGATGCGCGAGGCCGGCTTCATCACGGTGTTCTGCGGCATCGAGACGCCGGAGCCGCACGCGCTGCGCGCGATGTCGAAGGACCAGAACCTCCGCCTCCCGCTGGTCGACGCGGTCGCGCGCATCAACGCGTACGGCATGGAGGTGGTGTCGGGCATCATCCTCGGGCTCGACACCGACGACGCGGGCACCGCGGACCGGATCATCGCGTTCATCGGCGCGTCGGGCATTCCCGTCCTCACGATCAACGTCCTCTACGCGCTGCCGAAGACGCCGCTCTGGAGCCGGCTCGAAGCCGCGGGGCGCCTCGTCGCGGACACCGGCCGCGAATCGAACGTGGACTTCCTGCTGCCGTACGAGACCGTCCTCGGCATGTGGCGCCGGTGCATCGCGGCCGCGTACGAGCCCGCCGCGGTCTACGCGCGGTACGCACACCAGCAGGCGCACACGTTCCCGCATCGCTTCGATTACCCGCGCAACGAGCGGCGCGAGTCGTGGGGGAACGTCTGGATGGGCCTCGGGATCCTCGCGCGGATCGTCTGGAGAATCGGGATCCGCGGGGACTACCGCCGGACCTTCTGGGCGATGGCGAAGCCGGCCCTGCGCGCCGGGAAGGTCGAGCAGCTCATCCACATCGCGATGGTGAGCCACCACCTGATCGAGTTCACCCGCGACTGTCTTCGCGGAGCGGGCGAGTCGTCCTTCTACGCGCCGACGGCTGTCGCGCCGGCGACGACCGAAGCCGCCGTCTAGGCCGCTTCTCCCGTGTGCGCCCAGAAGTCGTCGTCGCGATCACCCTGCGCCAGACGCGGCGGGACCTTCTTGCGATGGAAGAAGTCGCACATGATGCGGTTCGCCACGGCCCAGTCGTCGCCGTAGACGCAGTGATGGTGCGGGCACAACCCGGTTCGTAGCATCTGCAGGTTCTCAGCCCAGAATATCCGGGAGGCGGAACGACGATGCGCTTGTGGTCGTGGGTGGCGTTCTTCGTGGTCTGCAACGTCGTGGGCGTGGAAGTGTTCAAAGCCGCGACGACGCTGCCCTTCGAGGAAGCGCTGCTGCCCGGGATCCTCTGCGTGCCCCTGATCGGCCTCACCGCCATCGGCGCGACGCGCGTCGTCGCGCACTGGAACGATCCCAAGGAGTAGGTTCTACACGTCGAGTGCATGGCATTCGCCGTGCACCTTTCGCCCGTGACGCGGGCCATGGCATGCATGCGTCCGGCGAAAGGAGTGCACGATGGACCTCCTGCTCTGGATCGTGTTCGGGCTGGTCGTCGGCATCGTGGCGAAGCTCATCATGCCGGGGAACGATCCCGGCGGCATCTTCCTCACGATCATCCTCGGCGTCGTCGGTGCGATGCTCGGAGGCTGGGTCGGACGGATGATGGGCCTCTATCGCGAGGGCGAGCCGGCGGGCTTCATCATGGCCGTCGTCGGCGCCGTCATCATCCTCGGCCTCTATCGCCTGGTGATGCCCGGCCGGCGAGTCTGAGACACCGGTCACACGGCAGTCGCGTCGGGCGCGGATTCACTCCGCGCCCGGAGCGTGGGGGGCTTGGGGGGTGCGCCTCGCACCCCCCCATCTCTAGAGAAGATCGCGGATCGGAAGCGCGATCAGCTCGATCAACCGTTCTTTCAGACCGCGCCTGGACCACGCTTCGAACGTCACCTGCTTCGCGTGCTTGAGATCCTCCACGAAGATCCGCTCGAGCCGCTGCGCGACCTCGCGGTTGTAGACGATGACGTTCAGCTCGTCGTTGAGCGCGAACGAGGCGTTGTCGAGATTCGTGCTGCCGATCATCGACCACACGCCGTCGATCGCCATCGTCTTCGCGTGCAGCAGCGCCGCGCGGTACTCGTAGATCTCGATCCCCGCCTTCAGCAGCCGTCCGAACTCCGCGCGGCTCGCCGTCCTGACGAGGTTGTGATCGATCTTCCCCGGCACCAGCACGGTCACCTTCGCGCCGTTCGTGTGCGCGTCGAGCAGCGCCTCGGTCATCTTCTCGTCGAGGACGAAGTACGGATTCGTCACGAGGATCGACTTCCGCGCGGAGGCGATCGCCAGCAGGAAGGCCGTGTAGATCGCGAAGTCGCCGCTCGCGGGCGAGCTGCGCACCACCTGGACGTGCGCCTGGCCCCGCGGGGTGAGCGTCGTCGGGAAGTACTCCTCGCCGCCGAGCACCATCCCGGTCGCCTCGAGCCAGGTCTCGGCGAACGAGCCCTGGACGTAGCTGACCGCCGGCCCTTCGACGCGGATGTCCGTGTCGCGCCAGTGGTCCGCGACCCGCCCGTTGCCCATCCACTTGCGGCTCACGCCGGAGCCGCCGGTGATCGCCGCGCGCCCGTCCACGACCAGTGAGCGGCGGTGATTGCGGTTGGCGAACTTGCCGCCCGGCCAGAGGCGGTGGAGCGGCCGGAACCAGGCGACGTGGCACCCGGAGTCGCGCCTGTGGTCGACGTAGTCGCCGGGAATGCCCATCGACCCGAAGGCGTCGAGCAGGACGTTGACGCCCACGCCCGCGCGGCAGCGCTCGGCGAGCGGACGCGGCCGCCTCATGGCTTCTCAGTCTGCGAGGGTCGTGCCAGACGCTCTGTCTTCTGTTCCCGACCGACTGGCCGGAGCCGTTCGGGCTCGCGATGATCGAGGCGCTGGCGTGCGGCGTCGCCTCGCGTAGCGGTCGCGGCGTCAAGAGCCCGCGCTGTTGATCTTCGCGCCGTCCATGCCGAGCGCCTGGACGGTCTTGTCGTCGAGAAGGCCCGTCGCTTCCATGCCCTGCGTCTTCTGGAAGTCGCGGAGCGCGGCCATCGTCTTCGGGCCCATCTTGCCGTCGACGACGCCCGGCTCGTGGCCCTTGTCCTTCAGGGTGCAACGCCGAGGCCAGTGGGTATACGTTCGTAAAAGCGCTGCATGCCCTTCCCATGGGGGCCCCCGCCGTCCTGGGCCCAAGATCTCGGTCTTGCGCGATACTAAACATCTGACTAGTTTGACCGCATGGGCGTGCGAACGCTGGGGCGCGCAGGCGAAATCACAGAGATCGCCGGTCGACTGTCATCAGGCCGCACGAGCTTGCTCATCGGGGCCCTGCGCCGCGCGACGCGTGGCGGTGCGGCCGCCGCGCTCGTCGATGCCGACGACGCGTTCGACGCCGCCGGCGCCGGCCGCGCGGGCGTCGATCTCGCGCGGCTCTTGTGGGTGCGCTGCGGCCGGCGCCGCGATCTCGCGCTGCGCGCCGCCGATCTGCTCGCGCGCTGCCCCGGCTTCGCGGTCGTCGCCGTGGATTTCGGCGAGCTTGCGCCGTGCCTGTCGCTTGCGGCCGCGTTCCGCTTGCGGCTCGCGGTCCGGCGCTCGCAAGTCGCGCTGGTCGTGCTCTCGTCGCGCCGCATCGCCGGGGCGGGCGCCGCGCTCGCGGTGGAGACCGTTCAGACGGGCGTCGACTGGACCGGCCCCGCGCGTGCCGCCACCCGTCTGGCGCGTCTTCGCGCGCGCGTCTCGGTCGTCCGCGCGCGCAGCGCTCCGCCCTCGGCCCCGCTGGACATGGAGTGGTGGTGCGAGGTGAGCGACGGCCGAGGCGCATGAGCGCGTTCGCGTGCGTGGTCGTCCCGTATTTCCTCGCCGCCGCCGTCGAGCGCGTGGAGCCCGGGCTCCGCGAGCGGCCGCTGATCGTGGTGACGGGCACCGCGCCGGCGACGCGGGTGGTGGAAGTCAACGCGCCGGCGCGCGTGCTCGGTGTCCATCCGCCGATGACCGAGGCCGAAGCGCGAGCGCGCTGCCCGGAGCTCACGAGCCGCACGTGCGCCGACGAGGTGGCCGCTGCCGCGTGCCACGCGCTGCTCGACGCCGCGCTCGCCGTCTCGCCCCGGATCGAGGACGCGGGGCCCGGCGTGGTGCACGTCGACGCGAGCGGGCTCGAGAAGCTGATCGGCGACGCGACCGCGGTCGGCCGTCGCCTCGTCCGGGAGGCGCGGGCCGTGGGCTTCACCGTCACCGTCGGCCTCGCCGAGAGCCGCGCGGCGGCGCGCGTCGCCGCGCGGCTGGGCCGCGCGGTGACGGTCATCGACGCCGGGCGCGAGCGCGAGATGCTCGCGGGCGCGTCGGTCGCGCTGCTCGAGCTGGACGCGGAGACCGCCGCCACGCTCGCGCGCTGGGGTGTCCGGACGCTCGGCGAGCTCGCCGCGTTGCCGCGCGACGGGCTCGTCGCCCGGCTCGGCGCGACGGGCCTGCGGCTGCACGACCTCGCGTGCGGGCTCGACCGCGAGCCGTTCCACGCGTACACGCCGCCGCCGTTCTATCAGGAGGCGCAGGGCGTCGACTGGGAGATCGACACCCTCGACGCGCTGGCCGCGATGCTGACGCCGGTGCTCGAGCGGCTGTGCGCGCGACTCGCCGCCGGGCATCTCGCGGCGGACGTCCTCGACGTCGACCTCCGCCTGGTGTCGGGCGAGCACCACCAGCGGCGCGTGCCGCTCGCGCACCCGCTCGGCGACGCGCGCGCGATGTGGACACTCGTCCGCCTCGATCTCGAGGCGCATCCGCCGACGGCCGCCGTCGTCGGCGTCGCGGTGACCGCCCAACCGGTGCGCGTCGTGGCGGGTCAGGGCGGCCTCTGGCAGCCGACGATGCCCGCGATCCGCGACCTGGCCACCGTGCTGACCAGGCTCGCCGCGCTGGTCGGCCCCGCGTCGGTGGGCGCCCCGCAGCTCGTGGACTCGCACCGCCCGGACGCAGTGACGCTGACGCGTTTCGATCCCGGCGCCGTCGCGGGAGCGCGCGGGCGCTCGACCGCGCGCGCGCTGACTGGCGACGTGAATGGAGACACGCTCGCGCTGCGACGCCTCCGCCCCCCACGCGCCATCGAAGTGGAATGGAGCGACGAGGCGCCGTTTGCGGTCCGCTGGAACGGCGCGCGCTACCGCGTGATGACGTCGGCGGGGCCGTGGCGGCTGTCCGGCGACTGGTGGGACGTCGACGGCTGGGCGCGCGACGAGTGGGACGTCGCGCTGTCGGACGGCACCCTCTGCCGCATCGCGCTCGACCTCCGCACCGGCCAGTGGTTCCTCGACGGGGTCTACGATTGATTGGGGGGTGCGAGACGCACCCCCCAAGCCCCCCTGCGCTCCGGGCGCGGAGTGAATCCGCGCCCTCCGCGAGTGCCGATGTTCGTTGAATTGCACGCGCAGAGCGCGTTCTCGTTTCTGGAAGGCGCCGACCTGCCCGAGACGCTGGTCGCGGAGGCGGCCGCGTGCGACATGGGTGCGATCGCGCTGCTCGATCGCGACGGCGTGTACGGCGCGCCTCGTCTCCATCGCGCCGCGGTCGATGCCGGGATCAAGGCGCTCGTCGGAGCCGAGATCACGCTCGCCGGCGGCGCGCGCCTGCCGCTGCTCGTCGAGGACCGCGAGGGCTATCAGAACCTCTCGCGCCTGATCACGAAGATGAAGCTGCGCGCGCCGAAGGGCGAAGCGGCCGCGCGCTGGGACGATCTCGAAGCGCATGCGAGCGGGCTCGTGTGTCTGACCGGCGGCGCGCGCGGCCCGCTCGCCGCGACGATCGCGGCCGGCGATCGCGACGGCGCGCGGGCCGAGCTCGACCGCCTCGCCGGCATCTTCGGCGCCTCCAATTGCTTCGTCGAGGTCCAGCGTCATCTCGACCGCCGCCAGGAGCGCGATCTCCCGCGCCTCGTCGCGCTCGCGCGCGAGCGCCAGGTGCCACTGCTCGCCACGAACCAGCCGCTCTACGCGCGGTCCGGCGGCCGCGCGCTCGCCGACGTGTTCGCGTGCATCCGGGAGAAGACCGATCTCGATCACGCGGGCACGCGGCTCGCGGCGAACGGCGAGCGCTCACTGAAGGGCGAGAAGGAGCTCGCGCGTCTCTTCCGCGATCTCCCCGACGCGGTCGCCGCCAGCGGCGAGCTCGCGCTGCGCCTGGCCTTCACGCTGAAAGATCTCGGCTATCGCTTTCCGGAGTTTCCACTTCCGCCCGGCACCACGCCGCAGGGTTATCTCGCCATGCTCGTCGACCAGGGCGTGCGCCGGCGCTACGGCGAGCGCGGCGATCTCGCGCAGCGCGCGCGGCGCCAGGTGCAGCACGAGCTCGAGATCATCGCGCGCCTCGACCTCGCCGGCTATTTCCTGATCGTCTGGGACATCGTCGAGTTCTGCCGCACGCACGACATCCTCGCGCAGGGCCGCGGCTCGGCGGCGAACAGCGCGGTCTGCTACGCGCTCGGCATCACCGCGGTCGATCCCGTGAAGATGGAGCTGCTCTTCGAGCGCTTCCTCTCCGAGGCGCGCGGCGAGTGGCCGGACATCGATCTCGACCTGCCGAGCCACGACCGCCGCGAGATCGTGATCCAGTACCTCTACCGCCGCTACGGCCGGCTCGGCGCCGGGATGACCGCGAACGTCATCACGTACCGCGGACGCAGCGCCGCGCGCGAGATCGGCAAGGCGCTCGGCCTGCCCGCGGAGATGCAGGACCGGCTCGCGAAGCTCGTCGCGAACTGGGGCTACCAGGATCCCGAGGAGATCCTGACCAGGCACCTGCCCGAAGCGGGCTGCGATCCGCGGCACCCGCGCATCCGCAAGTTCGCCGCGCTGTGGACGCGCGTGCTCGACCTGCCGCGCCACCTCGGCCAGCACTCGGGCGGCATGGTCATCGCCGCCGATCGCCTCGACGACGTCGTCCCGCTCGAGCCCGCCACGATGCCGGGCCGCGTGGTGATCCAGTGGGACAAGGACGACTGCGCGGCGCTCGGCATCGTGAAGGTCGACCTGCTCGGCCTGCGCATGCTCTCGGTGATCCAGGAGTCGATCGAGATGGTGCAGGAGCGCGGAGGGGAGGTCGACCTCGCGCACCTCCCCGAGAACGATCCCGACGTCTACAAGATGCTGCAGGCCGCGGACACCGTCGGCATCTTCCAGGTCGAGAGCCGCGCACAGATGGCGACGCTGCCGCGGATTCACCCGGAGCACTTCTACGACCTCGTCGTGCAGGTCGCGATCATCCGGCCGGGGCCGATCGTCGGCGACATGGTGCACCCCTACATCCGCCGCCGGCGGGGGCGCGAGGCGGTGAGTTATCCGCATCCGAGCCTCGAGCCGATCCTCGCGCGCACGCTCGGCGTGCCGCTCTTCCAGGAACAACTGCTCCGGATGGCGATGGCCGCCGCGGGATTCACCGGCACCGAGGCCGAGGAGCTGCGCCGCGCGCTCGGCTTCAAGCGGAGCGAGCAGCGCATGAAGGACGTGGAGACCAAGCTGCGCGCGGGCATGGCGCGGCAGGGCATCCGGGGCGACGCCGCGGAGCAGATCGTCCACGCGATCACCGCCTTCGCGCTGTACGGCTTCCCGGAGTGCGTGGTCGGTGAGACGGAGGTCGTCGATGCCGGGACCGGGCTGCGCGTGCGGATCGACGACGTGGTGGCGGGCCGCGTGGCGCTCGAGCGCACGCTCGCGTGCGGCGCGGATCGTCACTTCCGCCCGCGGCAGGTGCTTCGCGCGACGGCGAGCGGGCGTCGGCTCGTGCATCGCCTCCGCACGGCGCACGGCCGCACGCTGCTCGCGACCGCCGAGCATCCGCTGCTGACGACGCAGGGCTGGCGCGCGCTCGCGAGCCTCCAACCGGGGGATGCGGTCGCGGCGTCGGGGGGCGGCGCGCGCGCGGTGTGGGACGGCGTCGTCTCGGTGGAGCCCATCGGCGTGCGCGAAACCTACGACCTCGAGGTGGAGGACGACCACAATTTCCTCGCCAACGACCTCGTCGTCCACAACTCGCACGCGTCGAGCTTCGCGCTGCTCGCCTACGCGAGCGCGTATCTCAAGGTGCACCATCCGGCGGAGTTCTACGCGGCGCTGCTCAACAACCAGCCGATGGGCTTCTATCACGCGTCGACCATCGTGACCGACGCGCGCCGGCACGGCATGCGCGTGCTCCCGGTGGACGTGACGCGCTCGGCGTGGCTCACACGGCCCACGGGACCGCGCGCGGTGCGTCTCGGCCTGCGCTGCGTGAAGGGCCTGCGCGAGCGCGCGGCGCTGGCACTGCTCGCGGCGCGCGCCGTCCGGCCGTTCACGTCGGCCGCGGACGTCGGGCGCCGCGCGGCGCTCGCGCGCGACGAGCTCGCGACGCTCGCGTCGATCGGCGCGTTCGCGGCGCTGGGCGGCACGCGGCGCGCGATGCTGTGGTCCGTGACGCGCGTGGATCCCGGTCCGCTCGCGCCGCTCGACGAAGATCCCCGGCCCTCGCCGCTCGCCGAGATGCACGCCGAAGAGCGCCTGGTCGCCGATTACACCGGGACGGGTGTGACCGTCGGCCCGCATCCGATGGCGCTCCGGCGCGCGACGCTCGCCGCGGCGGGCGTGACGCGCGCGATCGATCTCGCGCGCGGCACCAGCGACACGCGCGTACGTGTCGCTGGCAGCGTCATCGTGCGGCAGCGACCCGGGACCGCGAAGGGCTTCGTGTTCCTGAGCCTCGAGGACGAGACGGGGATCGCGAACGTGATCGTCACGCCCGGTCTCTTCGCGCGGGCGCGCTGGGCCCTCGTCGCCGAGCCGTTCCTGCTCGTGGAGGGGATCTTACACATGCAGGACGGCGTCGTGTCCGTGCGTGCACAGCGCGTGCAACCGCTTGCGCGCCCGGCATCGGTCGTGCCCTCACACGACTTCGGCTGAGCCGGAACTCCGCAACCGTCTGCAGCACGGTGTCGCCGTGCACCGCCTCCCCGCGCGCGTCGAGCCCTCGCACGACGCCTCCGTCCTCGGCCGCCTCGTGAAGCTCGTCAAGCTCGAGCTCGAGCTCGCGCTCGCGGAGACACGCGAGGTCGTCGTCGCCGCGGCGATCACCGTGGCCGTCGCGGTGCCGGCGATCGTGCTGCTGCTCGCGGCGCTCGTCGTGCTCGTCGCCGCCGCGTTCGCGCCGCTGTTCGGCGCCGCGTGGCAGCACCTCGTCATCGCGGGGGGCGGTGTGGCGCTGCTCGCGCTCGGCACGCTCGCGTGGAGCGTCTGGCGCCTCACGCATCTCTCGTGGCCGAACGAAACCGTGGAGTCCCTCCAGGAGAACTGGCGATGGCTCGGAGCACAGCTGAGATCCAGGCTGACATCGCGGTGACGCGCGGCCTCATCGAGCGCCAGCTCGAGGGCCTGCGCCACCGCGTACCGGACCGCTGGTGGACGCCGTACGCGATGCTCGCGGGCGCGCTCGTCGCGGGCGCGGTGCTCGCGCGGCTGCCGCTCCTGAGGCTCGTCGGCGCCAGCACGTGCGCCGTGCAGGCCGGCCTCGCCATCGCCTCCACCGTCGCGGCGCCACGCTCATCAGCCCGTACTCGGTGCGCGAGCATCCGCTCGCCACCGTGTGCACGCCGCTCGAGTGGGCCGAGCTCGAGCGGCCCGTGTACCCCGAAGACTTCCACATGAAGCACATCACGGACCGGCTGCGCGCGAAGGGCGATCCGCTCCGCGGCTTCTTCACCACGCGCCAGCATCTCACGCCGCTCCTCGAGAGCGGGCGCGCGCGCCGCGCCCGGCCCATGGCATAGACGTGGCATCCCGACGTGTCGTCGGAAGGAGGACCGTCATGAAGGACCGGTTGATGGAGTCCGCGCGCGACGTGGCCGAGCGCGCCGGTACGTACGCGCAGAGCAGCGTGCGCCGGCTCTCGGATCGCGCACAGCACGTCGCTGACGTGCGCCGCTTCGTCCGGGAGCGCCCGCTGCAGGCCATGCCGGTCACCGCCGCGATCGGCTACGTCCTCGGCAAGATTCTGAGACGGGGCTAGCGTGCGGTTTGTCAGGAAGGGGAGCAGACCTTCAAGGATCTGGCCGAGCCCGGCGGCGAGGGGCAGGGCGCCGCCAGCCCGAAACTCGAGCTCTGAATTACATGGGGGGCTCCGGGCGCCCCCCAAGCCCCCCACGCTCCGGGCCCGGAATGAATCCGGGCCCGGAGCGAATGCCGCGGGCCCTCCGCGAATGCCTACCGCGCGCCGCGCAGCGCTTCGATGCGGTCCGTCGTGGCGGGGTGCGTCGCGAAGAATCCACCCGGGCTCGAGCCCTCCGTCGCGATCAGCCACTGGAGCGTGTCCAGCATGACCTGCTTCCCCGGCTGTCCGATCCGTTGCAGCAGCGCGGCGCCGTGCGCGTCGGCCTGGTACTCCTCACGCCGGCTGTACCCGCGCGCGATGAGCTGACCGGCGATCGGCGTGAGCGCGCCGCTGCCGGGGATGATCTGGTCGAGGATGACCGCGCCGATCTGGAGGCCCGTGCCGAGCGTCTGTGCCTTGGCGACGTGCCGCAGGTCTTCGTGGGCGACCTCGTGCGCGAGCACGCCGAGGAGCTGCTGGTCGTTCGCGCGCTCCAGCAGGCCACGCGTCACGTAGAACTCGGCGCCGCCCGCGTTCGCGGCGTTGATGCGGGAGTCGTCCATGATGCCGACCTTGACCCGGTTGAGGGGCAGGTGATCGACGGGCAGCGCCGCCACCATCGCGTGCGGGTCCTGCTGGAGGACGCTGAACGCGGCGAGGAAGATCTCGGGCGCGGTGCCGCGCGACGCGGGCTCGAGACAGCGCTGGAGTCCGGGCACCGCCGCGAGCTCCTGCCGCGCGTCGGCAGCCGCGTCACGCGTGAGAACCGTGACGAGACGCGAGGCCGGAATGAGACGGCTCGCGCGCTCGAGCAGGCGGGCGAGGGTGCCCTGTCGCTCGCCGCGGCCGGTATAGTGACGCGGAAGGACGACGCCCCAGAGATGACGAAGCGACGCGGCCGCCGAGTCGCCTCGGAGCGGCCGGATCTGCGCCATCATGCGCGAGGCTCCGACACTTTCATGGGGCGGTTCTCACGAGCAGCCGCCATGCCACGGACGGAGGCACGTGTTATCAGGTGCTTCGGGCGCAGACGGTCGTGAAAGAAGTTCAATCGTCTAGCGGCGACGTGTAAGAGTTACATCACGCTGCGGAGGAGGAGCCGGGTGTTCGATCTGAAAGGGCGGATCGCGGTCGTGACGGGAGGCAACGGTGGGATCGGTCTCGGCATGGCGCGCGGGCTCGCGCGCGCGGGCGCGCACGTCGTGATCGCGGCGCGGAACACGGAGAAGTCCGCCGCGGCGGTGCGCGAGCTCGAGCGCGCCGGCGGCCAGGGCTCGGCGGTGAACGTCGACGTCGCGGACGAAGGATCGGTGACGCGGCTCATGGACAGCGTGAAGACGCGCCACGGGCGGCTCGACGTGCTGATCAACAACGCCGGCATCAACATCCGGAAACCGGTCCACGAGCTGTCGCTCGCCGAGTGGCGCCAGGTCATCGACACGAACCTCACGAGCGCCTATCTCTGCTGTCACGCCGCCTATCCGCTGTTCAAAAGGGGTGGTCGCGGCAAGGTCATCAACATCGGGTCGATGATGTCGATCTTCGGCGCGTCGTTCGCGCCCGCCTACGCCGCGAGCAAGGGCGGCATCGTCCAGCTCACGAAGGCGACGGCGGTCGCGTGGGCGACGGACAACATCCAGGTGAACGCGGTGCTGCCGGGCTGGATCGACACCGAGCTCACGCAGAACGCGCGCAAGCAGGTGAAGGGCCTGCACGAGAGCGTGCTCGCGCGCACGCCCGCGGGGCGCTGGGGGACGATCGACGACATGGAAGGCATCGCGGTGTTCCTCGCGAGCCCCGCGTCGGACTTCGTGACCGGCACCGCCATTCCCGTCGACGGCGGCTACGCCATCAAGGGCTGAAGGTGCGGGTTCTCGTCGTCGAGGCGATCGCGCCCGAAGGCCTCGCGTACCTGCGCGCGCGCGGCTGCCAGGTCGACGAGCTGCGCACGCCGCCGCTCGAAGAGCTGCACGCGGCGCTGCCCGCCTACGAGGCCCTCATCACCCGATCCGGCACCGCGGTGACCGCGGAGCTGCTCGCGCACGCCCCCAAGCTCCGGATCGTCGGACGCGCCGGCGTCGGCACCGACAACGTCGACGTCGACGCGTGCTCGCGGCGCGGCATCGTCGTCGTCAACGCGCCGTACGGCAACGTGGTCTCCGCCGCCGAGCACACGGTCGGCATGATGCTGGCGCTCGTGCGGCGCATTCCCGAGGCGCACGAGCGCCTGAAAACGCTCGAGTGGAACCGCGGCATCTACGGCGCGGAGCTCTATCGCAAGACCATCGGCGTCGTCGGCCTCGGCAAGGTGGGCTCGCGCGTGGCGGCGCGCCTCCGGGGCTTCGAGGCCGAGGTGCTGGTCTACGACCCGTACATCCCGGAGACGCGCGCGCGGGATCTCGGGGCGCGCCTCGTCGATCTCGACACGCTGCTGCGCAGCGCCGACGTCCTCACGTTCCACACGCCGCTCACGCCCGAGACCGAGGCGATGGTGGCCGCGCGCGAGCTCGCCACGATGAAGCGCGGCGTGCGCATCGTCAACTGCGCGCGCGGCGGCATCGTGCACGAGGCCGACCTCCTCGCGGCGCTCGAGAGCGGGCACGTCGCCGGCGCCGCCATCGACGTGTGGAGCGAGGAGCCGCCGGAGCGCGACGTCCTCAAGCGGCTGATCCGCCACCCGCGCGTCGTCGTCACGCCGCACCTCGGCGCGAACTCGAGCGAGGCGCAGGTGAACGTCTCGGTGGACGTCGCCCGGCAGCTCGTCGCCTTCCGTGACGGCGAGCTGGTCGAGCACGCGGTCAACATCCCGGTCGGCGACCCGGCGCACGTGGCCGAGCTCCGTCCGTTCGTGGCGCTCGCGGAGCGCCTCGGGCTGTTCTCGGTGCAGCTCGATCCCGGCCGCCTGGAGCGTGTCGACCTGCGCGTCGCCGGCGCGCTCGCGGATGCCGACACCGAGCTCCTCGCGCGCGCGGTCCTCGCCGGCCTCCTCCGCCCCGTCATGGCCGATCCGGTCAATCTCGTGAACGCGCGCCTCGTCGCCAGGGAGCGCGGGCTCGAGGTGAGCGTGGAGCGCGAGGAGGAGACCGGCGGCTACAAGAGCCTCTTGACGCTCTGCACCCGCACGAGCGAGGGCCGCAAGGTCATCGCCGGGACCGTGTTCGACGGCCAGCCGCGGATCGTCCGCATGCGCGACCTGGACATGGAGTTCACCCCCGAGGGGTACATCCTCGTGCTGTCCTACGCGGACCGGCCGGGCGTGGTCGGCAAGATCGGCAGCCTCCTCGGCCGGTACAACGTCAACATCGCGTCGATGCAAGTGGGCCGGCGGGCGAAGCGGGGCCGGGCCATCGTCGTCCTGACGCTGGACGAGGACCTGGAGCCCGAGCAGCTCGAGGAGCTTCGGGCCGCCGTCGAGGCGGATTTCGCCCGATTGATCGACATGGGGGACCCGAGACGGATCCCCCAGGCCCCCTACGCTGCGGGGCCGGAGTGAATCCGGCCCCTCCGCGACTGCCGAGTAGGACCAATTCCCTTGGGGCAACCGACCGCGTCTGCTACGCTCGCTCCATGCATACCTTCAAGCGTGTCCTCGCCGGAGCGTTCCTGATCGCGGTGACCGCGGGGTGCGCCACGTTCTCGACGCGTGCGGCGCGAAGCGAGTTCGAGGACATTCCCGTACCGAAAGGCCTGTCGTACGTGGAGAGCGAGTCGACGATCATCGAGTCGCCGACCGTGAAGGCCGCGAAGCTCGTCTATCGCGGGCGCGTGGAGCCCGTGAGCCTCGGCAACGCGATGCGCTCGACGCTCGAGGCGAACGGCTGGCGTCACGTGTCGACGGCGACCGCCGGCGACAAGGGCACGACGCAGGTCTACGACAAGCTCGGCAACTCACTGCACGTGCGTCTCTGGGAAGGCTGGTACTACACCTACGTGGAAATGACCGCCAGTCGGACGCTCTCGTCCGGCACGACGTCGTCGTCGAAGTAACCTCCGGCGGCGCGTAGTCCCGATGCCCAGCTACCGGATCGAAGGCGGGTCGCCGCTTCGGGGAACGATCCGGGCCAGCGGCGCCAAGAACGCGGCGACCAAGCAGATCGTCGCCGCGCTCCTCACCGACGACGAGGTCGTCCTCGACAACGTCCCGCGCATCGGCGACGTCACGGTCACGATCGACATGTGCAAGGCGCTCGGCGCCGAAGTCGAGGTGCACGGCGAGACCATCCGGATGCGCGCCGCGACGGTGAGCTCCGGCGAGGTCCCGGTCGCGTTCTCCGGCGTCAACCGCATTCCCGTCCTCATGGTGGGCCCGCTGCTCCATCGCTACGGCCGTGCGAGCGTCCCGCTCGTCGGCGGCGACGCGATCGGCGCGCGGCCGATCGACTTCCACATGGACGCGCTGCGCCGGCTGGGCGCCTCGGTCGCGCTCGAGGGCGGCGTGTGGCGCGCGGAGGCCAAGCGGCTGCACGGGGCGCTGATCGACCTGCCGTACCCGAGCGTGGGCGCGACGGAGTCGGCCCTCCTCTCGTCCGTGCTCGCGGAAGGCACGACCGTCATCAAGAACGCGGCCGTCGAGCCCGAGATCGTCGACCTGATCCTGCTCCTGCAGAAGATGGGCGCGCTGATCACGGTGGAGGTCGACCGCAGCATCGTGGTCGAGGGCGTGTCGCGTCTGCGCGGCGCGCGGCACCGGATCATCGGCGACCGGATCGAGGTCGCGTCGTTCGCGGCGGCGGCCGTCGCCAGCAACGGGAACGTGCTGATCGAGGGCGCCGAGCAGGCGACGATCACCACGTTCCTGAACGCGCTTCGCCGCGTCGGCGGTGAGTTCGAGGTGACGCCGGACGGCGTGCGCTTCTTCCGCGGCGGCGAGCTCAGGTCCACGACGGTCGAGACCGACGTGCACCCGGGCTTCGCGACCGACTGGCAGCAGCCGTTCGTCGTGCTCCTCACGCAGGCGCGCGGCCTCTCGGTGGTGCACGAGACCGTGCACGAGCGGCGCTTCGGATACACCGCGGAGCTGCGCGCGATGGGCGCGACGATCGAGGTGTACACGGCGTGCCTCGGCGGCCGCCCGTGTCGCTACCGCTACGGCGACCATCCGCACAGCTGTCTCGTGCAGGGCCCGACGCATCTGCGCGGGACGACGATGCAGATTCCCGACCTGCGCGCCGGCTTCTCGTATCTCCTGGCCGCGTGCGTGGCCAGCGGGCTGTCGGTCATCGACGGCGCGCACTACGTCGAGCGCGGCTACTCCGACATCCCCGGCAAGATCACCCAGCTCGGCGGGCGCATCTCGGCTTCGTAGGCGCGCTCGGCGTCAGCCGGGGATGTCGTCGACGGTCAGCACGACGTCGGGGAAGTCGGGACAGATCAGACGATCACTGCGGCCGGCGAATCGCCGTTCCGTGTATTCCCCGGCCTCGGGCGACCGGTAGACCTCGATCCGCTCATCGTTGACGTCGACGATCCAGACTTCCTGCATGCCGGCGGTGGCGTAGAGCTGTAGCTTCGCGCGATCGCGCTCTAGCGTGGTGTCGGCGACCTCGATGACGGGTGAACGTCCTGGGCTTCAGGATGCGCCGTTCGATAGAAGTCGCCGCGTTCTGCGAGGACAGCGACGTCCGTCTGCGGCAGCGAGCGTGGGCGGGCAGGCACTGGCCCTTGAACCCTGACGATCGCGCGCGTACCGAGACGCGTGATAAGCAGACGCGCAAGGCGATCGACGACGCTCGCGTGCGGCGGATACGTCGGCGCCATTTCGTAGATTTCGCCGTCCAGCAGCTCGAGCCGCTGGTCCTCTCTGAGCACGCCAATTTCGAACAAGCGGCAGTAATCCTCGAGCGTGAAACGGTGGCGCGTCGCCGGCATGCTCATCCGGCACGATTGTACGACCGGCTCGTGGCCGTCAATGTCCAGAGATTGATACGGCTCGCAGCCGGGCCGTCACGTATGTGACATGCCGGCAGGGCGCAGCCCATGAGTTACATTCGAGCCGCGGAGGCGGCTTGCCGCCGCCCCGGGAGGACGCATGGCCCGAGCGAAGAAAACCGACACCCCGGCGCCGGCGAAAAGGCGGCCGATCGAGCAGTACGATCACCGCAAGGAGCAGCGGAAGAACAATCCCCCCGTTGGTCTCGTCACCGAGGCGACCGATCGCGACACCGCCAGGAAGGCGTATCAGTACGACCCGCATCTCGATCCGACGCTCCAATGGGCCGGCAAGGCAGAGCACACGTCGTTCGAGGTGTCGACGGTCTCGCTGCACGTCCACGAACGGATTGATCCCAAGACGACCATTGAGGCGGTACGCCGTCGCAACGGCACGCCAGCCTTGACGCAAGGTTCGCTCTTCGAGTCGGCCGGGGAAAACCCACCATTGCGCGAGGCGATCGACTTCTACCAGCACGCGCACGCTTGGTCGAATCGCTTGATCGCCGGGGACTCCCTGCTCGTGATGAACTCTCTCCTTGAGAAGGAAAGCCTCGGCGGCAAAATCCAGATGGCCTATATCGACCCGCCGTACGGCATCCGCTATGGTTCCAACTTCCAGCCCTTCGTCGATAAGCGGAACGTCAAGGACGGCAGCGACGCCGATCTGGCGCAAGAGCCGGAGATGATCCGCGCGTTCCGCGACACATGGGAGCTGGGCATTCACTCATACCTGACATACCTACGCGACCGTCTGTTGCCCGCGAGGGATCTGCTTCATGAGAGTGGGTCATGTTTCGTGCAACTCTCGGACGAGAATCTCCATCTAGTACGCAATCTGATGGATGACGTTCGCACACTTAGTCCGCGGCCGAGCATCCTCGCCTTCGCGGCGTTCCAATTCGATCCTGAAGCTGCCAAGGATATTGACGAGCTCACGCTTGAGAAAACCGGGATGACGTTCCTCAAGGTCCAGATGAATCCCGACCTGGTGGATGCTCGATCAAGATTACGATGGCCGTAGTCTCTTCCCGCGTCAGGTCTTCTTCCCCATGGCCGCTGATAATGAGGGATGGGCCCGTCTCGCTCGCAACCTCAAGGCCGAGGTCGATCTGGAGCGCATTGAAGCCTATCGCGGCACGGTCTCGCTGCCATTCGAGCCCGGCGCGCACAAGCGTGTGGGCGTGAAGATCGTGGACGACCGCGGCATCGAGAGCCTCAGGGTCATCCCGCTCAAATGAGTTCCGGCCGCGTCAAAATCGACATTCCGCGTGAGCGCATCGCCGAGATCTGTCGCCGTCATCACATTCGTAGGCTGGCGCTGTTCGGTTCGGTCCTCCGCGATGACTTCAGGCCTGAAAGCGACGTCGACATCCTTGTCGGATTCGAGCCCGGCAAGACGCCCGGGCTCGCGTTCTTCGGCATCGAGCAGGAGTTGTCCGAAGTCCTCGGCAGGCAGGTCGACCTGAAGACGCCTCAAGAACTGAGCAAATACTTTCGCGACGAGGTCCTCGCCGAGGCCGAAGAGGTGTTTGTCGCGGCGTGACGATACGGTCCCGATGCGTCACATGCTCGATCACGCGCGGGAAGTGGTCGCGATGGTCCACGGGGGCACGCGTCGCGACCTCGATACCGACCGCATGCTGCAGCTCGCGCTCACACGGTTGATTGGGATCATCGGCGACGCGGCAAATCGCGTGACCACAGTCGGCTATGAGCGATACCCCGAGATCCCGTGGCTGAGGATCATCGGTACCCGCAATCGCATCATCCACGGTTACGACGCCGTCGACCACGACATCGTCTGGGGCATCGTCACGGTCGAAATGCCTGCGCTCGTCACAACGCTCGAACGAGCGTTGCCCGGACATCGAGGCTAATGGCTGCCACGATCGACCAACTCATCATCAACAGCCCGTGGGAGGAGCCCGGCAAGCACTGGCGCTACGACCGCGAGAGTCGCACGTTCAGCCGAGAGGAGGGCCGGCGTCCCGCCGGTTACGTCGTCGCGACTCCTGGCTCGAAATCCTTCGACGATCCCGGCGTCTTCCGCGAGCTTCCCGAGGTCAACCGCATCCGTCCACGCGTGAAAGCGTGGCGTGACGCCGGTCATCCAGGAGTGACGGGAACGACACGGCGTCTCCTGGAACACTGGCGCGATCCCGAGCTGTTCGAGGAACGGCGATTCTTCTTCTGCCAGCTCGAAGCCATCGAGACGCTGATCTGGCTCATCGAGGCGCCCGAAGGCGATCGCCAGGGCATCAGCGTGAAGGGCGACGGCGGTCCATTCGAGCGCATCTGCGCCAAGATGGCGACCGGCGCCGGCAAGACGCTCGTGATGGCGATGGCGATTGCGTGGCAGATCCTGAACCGCGTCGCGAATCCGCAGGACCCACGCTTTGCGAAACACGTTCTCGTCGTAGCGCCCGGGCTGACCGTACGGAAACGCCTCGCCGTGCTGGAACCCACGGATCCCGGGAACTACCATGAGCGATTCAATATGGTCCCGTCGGCGCTGCGCGAGCGGCTACGCCAGGGCCGTGTGCTCGTCCGCAACTGGCATTGGCTGAATTGGGAGAGCGACGAGCGGGTATCGCGCAAGCGTGGAGTCGACAAGCGCGGAGCCAAGAGCGACGCCGCCTACGTGCGCGACGCCCTCGGTGACATAGCGTCAGTCTTCAACATCCTCGTGATCAACGACGAAGCGCACCACGCCTGGCGCGTTCCCGCTGGGAAGCTCAGAGGCGTGACGAAAGCCGACGTGGAAGAAGCGACGCGCTGGATTGGTGGCCTCGACCGCATACACCGCGCCCGCGGCATCCTGCGCTGCTACGACTTCTCCGCGACGCCTTTTGCACCGTCGGGCCACGAGAGCACTGAAGAAGCGCTCTTCGGATGGATCGTGAGTGACTTCAGCCTCAACGACGCGATCGAGTCCGGTCTCGTCAAGACGCCGCGTGTGGTCGTGCGCGACGACGGAGTTCCGGCGGCCGCGACCTACCGCTCGAAGCTCTATCACATCTACCAATGGGTACGGGACGATCTGAACGGCAAGGCGGAGGCGCACGAGCCATTGCCCGATCTCGTCGTAAACGCCTACTACCTAAAGACTGGCTGGAGACAGCTCGGAAGTGGAAGGAGATCGACCTGCCGACTCCGCCGGTGATGATCACCGTCGCCAATCGCCAATCGGACCGAGACGGCGGCTCGCGTCTATCACGCCTTCACGCATGGCAAGGTCCGCATCGAGGAGTTGGCGGACGCCCAGCGAATGCTCCATATCGATTCACGCGTGCGCGAGAAGGCGGAAGCGCGTGACGACACCGAAGTGATTGAGAGCGCCGACGACGATGACGAGGACGACGACGACCGGCCGGCGCGCCGCCTGACGAACCAGGAGCAGGCCGAGCGCCTTCGCGTCCAGGTCGATACCGTTGGCCAGCTTGGCAAGCCGGGTGAGCGTATCCAGAACGTGATCTCGGTCGGCATGCTGACCGAAGGCTGGGATGCGCGCACCGTGCCGCACATCATGGGACTCCGCGCGTTTTCGAGTCAGCTACTCTGCGAGCAGGTGGTCGGCCGCGGCCTTCGGCGAACGTCCTATGAGATCGATCCGAAGACAGGGTGCTTCCCTGCCGAGCACGTCAACATCTTCGGCATCCCGTTCACATTCCTGCCGCACGAAGGCGGTGATGCCGTCGTGCCGCCTCCGCCACCGCCGAAATCGCGGAGCGAGCCGGTGCCGGACAAGCGCGCGTTCGAGATCACGTGGCCGAACGTCTTCCGTATCGAGCCCACATGGACGCCACGCCTCACACTGGACATCGCGGCGACTGCCCTTCTGCTTCTGGATGCCTTAGAGACGCCGACCATTGCCCAGCTCGCGCCGGTCGTCGAAGGCAAGCCGGACGTGAGCCGGCTCACCGAGATCCAGCTCGACGGCCTCGCGGGTCGGATGCAGACGGTCGTGTTCGAGACAGCGCGTGACGTCTTCGACCAAATGGCGCCAACCTGGCGCGGACCGCGAGAGCTACTGATCGCGCAGCTCGTGCCGCTTGTCGAGGCGTTCTTGGCCTCCGACCGCATCTCGATCGTTCCTGCGATTTTCCAGGCCGACTCGAAGCGGCGCCGCATCCTCCTCACCCTCAACATGAGTAAAATCGTGCGGCACCTGTGGGGCGCGATCCGCGACGAGAACACGACCGCCCTGACGCCGGTGTTCGACAGCGATCGGCCGATCCCAAGCAGCGGCGACATGTTGCCGTGGTTCACGGGACGCCCCTGGGCCGAGACGATGCGCTCACATGTCAATCGCTGTGTCTACGACAGCACGCGGGAAGCGAGCGAGGCCTTCGCACTCGATCGACACCCCGACGTCGTCGCGTGGGTCAAGAACGACCACCTCGGCTTCGACATCGTCTATGGCTTCGACGGCGCGGTCCGGACGTATCGACCTGACTTCTTGATCCGACTGGCGACGGGAACGACGCTCGTTCTCGAAGTCAAAGGGCAGGATTCGCCCCAGAACGAAGCCAAGCGGCGCGCGCTCGATGAATGGACGCGCGCGGTAACGGATCACGGTGGCTTCGGTCGCTGGACATGGGCGGTCTCCCGCAAGCCTGGAGACTTCGCCGACCACATCAACGCCGCCATGCGACGGTAGGTGTTCGAGCGCCGGCTTTGCCGGCGCAATCCGCGGGGGAGGCAGCGACGAACCGGCGTCAGCCGGTGAGAAGCGTCGGAAGGGGGACGCAGTCCCCCTCCGAGGACCTACGGGGTGTGCCAGGCGCCCCCGTCGCGCGCGATGAAGCGATCGGCCTCGGGCGGTCCCCAGCTCCCGGCTTCGTAGAGGTGCGGATCGCCGCCGTCGGCCCACGCGCCGAGGACGGGCGTGAGGACGTTCCACGCGTGCTCGACCCAGTCGCCGCGCGCGTAGAGCGTCGCGTCGCCGTGGATCGCGTCGAGCAGCAGCCGCTCGTACGCCTCGGGCGTGTGACCGCCGAAGACCTCGCCGTAGCGAAAGTCCATCGTGACCGCGCCGAGCTGGAGCTCCGGGCCCGGCGTCTTCGCGGTGGTGGTGAGCGCGATGCCCTCGTCCGGCTGGATCCGGATGATGAGCTGGTTCGGCGCCACGCCCTGCGGGCTGCGGCGGAAGATCATGTGCGGCGTCCGGTGGAACCGGATGACGATCTCGCTCGCGCGCTTCGGCAGCCGCTTGCCCGTGCGCAGGAAGAACGGCACGCCCGCCCAGCGCCAGTTGTCGACGTGCAGCTTGAACGCGGCATACGTGTCGGTGCGTGAGCTCGGCGCCACGCCCTTCTCCTGGCGATAGGCCTGGACCTGGCGGCCGCTGATGAAGCCGCCCGCGTACTGCCCGCGCAGCGCCACCTCGTCGAGGCGGGCGGGATCGATCGGACGCAGCGCCTCCATCACCTTGTTCTTCTCGTCGCGCACCGGCCCGGCGTCGAACGTCACCGGCGGCTCCATCGCGATGAGGCAGAGGAGCTGGAGCATGTGGTTCTGGACCATGTCGCGCAGCGCGCCCGCTTCCTCGTAGTACGCGCCGCGCGTCTCCACCCCGAGCTCCTCCGCCACCGTGATCTGCACGTGGTTCACGTGCACGCGATTCCACAGCGGTTCGAGGATCTGGTTCGCGAAGCGGAAGACCAGGATGTTCTGCACCGTCTCCTTGCCGAGGTAGTGGTCGATCCGGTAGACCTGCTCCTCGTTGAAGACCGCGGCGAGCTGCGCGTTGAGCTCGCGCGCGGTGTCGTAGTCGTGCCCGAACGGCTTCTCGATGATGATCCGCGTCCACCCGTGCTCCTGGGTCGCGAGCCCGGAGGCGCCCAGGTTCTGAACGACGGCGCCGTACACGCTCGGCGGCGTCGAGCAGTAGAAGAGGCGATTGGCCGAGCCGCCGCGCTTCGTCTCGATCTCCGCGAGCGTCGACGCGAGCCGCGGATAGAGACTCGCGTCCTTGGGATCCCCGGAGAGATAGTGGAGCGATCTGGCGAAGCGCTCCCAGACGTTTTCGGACGGCGGCTTCACGTGCGCGAACTCGGTGATCGCCTCGCGGGTCCGCGTGCGGAACTCCTCGTCGGTCATCTCGGTACGGGAGACGCCGAGGATCGTGAACGGCTCCGGGAGCGTCCGCGCCGCGTAGAGACTCCAGAGCGCGGGCATCAGCTTGCGGCGGGCCAGGTCGCCCGACGCGCCGAAGATGATCAGCGCGAACGGTTCATCGGCGGACGGCATGGCCCCCGAACGCGTTCCGGAGCGCGGCGAGCATCCGGTCCGCGAAGGAGTTGTCGCGCCGCGACCGGAAGCGGGCGAAGAGCGCGGCGGTGATGGTCGGGGCGGGCACGGCCTTGTTCACGGCGTCTTCCACGGTCCAGCGGCCCTCGCCGGAGTCTTCCACGAAGGGCTTGAGGCTCGCGAGCTTCGGATCCTGCGCGAGCGCGCTCGCGGCCAGCTCGAGGAGCCACGACCGCACGACGCTGCCCTGATTCCAGAGGTGCGCGATGCGCGGCAGGTCGAGGCCGTACTCCGACTCCGACATGAGCTCGAAGCCTTCAGCATACGCCTGCATCATCGCGTACTCGATGCCGTTGTGAACCATCTTTACGTAGTGCCCGCTGCCCACGCCGCCGGTGTGCAGGAAGCCGTCGGGCGGCGCGAGGGTCGTGAAGATCGGCGTCAGGTGCGCGACCACGTCCTTGTCGCCGCCGACCATCATGCAGTAGCCGTTCTCGAGCCCCCAGATGCCGCCGCTCGTCCCGGCGTCGACGTACTTGATCCCGCGCCCGCGCAGCGCCTCGGCGCGCCGCTGGTCGTCGGTCCACTTGGTGTTGCCGCCGTCGATGACGATGTCCCCGGAGGCGAGCAGCCCCGCGAGCTCGTTGATCGTCGACTCCGTCGGCGCGCCGGCGGGCACCATCACCCACACCGCGCGCGGAGCCGTCAGCGCCGCGACCAGGTCCCGCAACGACGTGACGCCGCGTGCGCCCGACTGCTCCGCGGCCGTGCGCGCCGCCGCCGCCGGGTCGTACGCGACGATGCTGTGACCGCCGCGCTGCAGGCGCGTGACCATATTGCCGCCCATCCGTCCGAGACCGACGAAGCCGATCTGCATCAATGAACCTTCCTTTCGAGCGTCGACGTGACGCGCGCGAGCGCATCCACCGGCGCGCCGTCGAGGGGAAGCCACAGCGCGCGGCGCTGTGCCGCGCGCAACGTGGCGAGGTCTCCGAGCGCCTGCGCCATCTCGAGCGTCGCGAACCCGTAGCGTTCGCCGGGAATGGGCAGCTCCTCGTGCGCGGCCGTGAAGAGGACGAGGATCGGGGTCGGCGGCCCGCCCTTGTGGAGCTGGCCGGTCGAGTGGAGATACCGCGGACCGTAGCCCATCGTCGTGGCGAGCCGCGTGCGGTCGCGCAGCATCGCGCGCATCTTCTGCAGCGCGGTCGTCGTCGCCTCGGCCGGCGTCAGGTACGCGAGCAGCCCGATGTAGTCACCGGGCCGCGCCTCGCTGAGCACGCGCGCGAGCTCGTCGACCGAGTCGGACGGCCACTCCGGCAGACGCCCGGTCTCGAGGAACCGCGCGAGCGCGGTCGTCGTCGCGTCCTTCGCCTGCGCCACGTTCGGCTCGTCGAAGGGATTGAGACCGAGCACGATGCCCGCGGCGGCGGTCGCGACCTCCCACCGGAAGAACTCCGCGGGCACGTCGTACGCGTCGGACATCGTGACCCGGATCACCGGGTGACCGGCGGACTCCAGCGCGGCGGCGGTCGCGTCGAGGGCCTCATCGCGTCCGAGGCGCACGGCCACGAAGACGCGATCCGTACCGTAGGCGTCCGGCACGCCGAGCGGCTCGTCGTCGACGACGACGAGCCCGCGCCCGAGCTCGCCCGTCGATTCCGTCAGCAGCTGTTCGAGCCATATCCCGAGCGCGCGGACGCCGGGCGAGAGCATCAGCGTGACCTTGGCGCGGCCGGCCTGCGCGAGCCCGGCCAGCGTCGCGCCGAGGCGCAGCCCCGGATTCTCGCGGACCGGCACCTCCGCGCCGCACGACGCGGCCATCGCCGCGGCGCGATCGAGGAGCCGCCCGAGATCGGCGCCGACGAGCGCGGCGGGCACGAGCCCGAAGAACGACAGGGCGGAGAAACGCCCGCCGATGCGCGGATCGTTGAGGAACGTGCGCCGGAAGCCGCTTTCGCTCGCGAGCTTCTCGAGCGGCGTGCCGGCGTCGGTGATCGCGACGAAGTGGCCTCCCGCGCGCGCGTCGTCGCCGACCGCCTTGTCCGTCTCCGCGCGGAAGAAGCGGTAGAGCGCGAGCATCTCGGGCGTCGTGCCGGACTTCGAGGACACGAGGAAGAGCGTGCGGGGGAGTGCGAGGCGCCGGAGCGTCGCGCGGATGGCGCCGGGATCCGTGGTGTCGAGCACGGTGAGCGCCGGGTGGCCGGGTGCGGCGCCCAGTGCCGCGTGCAGGACCTCGGGCGCGAGGCTCGAGCCGCCCATGCCGAAGAGCACGACGTCGGTGATGCCTTCGCCGCGCACCTCGGCGGCGAACCGCTCGAGGTCGGCGACGTGGCGTCGCATCTCCTGCGGTGCGCGAAGCCATCCGAGGCGGTTGAGGATCGCGGCGCGCGTCGTCGCGGCCGTCGTCCACGGCGCCGGGTCTTCGGCCCAGAGGCGCCTGCCGGCGTCGATCGACTCGAGATGGGCGATCGCCGCCTCGGCCGGCGCGATGGCGTGCGTGTCGACGGCGGCGCCCTCGCCCATCTCCGCGCGCTCGAGCGCGAGCACCTTCTCGAGCCGGCGGCGGTGCCGCTCGGCGCCCGAGAAGCGCGCGCCCAGGAACGCGCGCGCGAGCGTGATCGCGAAGTCCTCGGCGATCACGCGCGCCCCGAGGCACAGCACGTTGGCGTCGTCGTCCTCGCGCGCCTGACGCGCGGTGAAGACGTCGTGACAGAGCGCCGCGCGCACGCCGCGCAGCTTGTTCGCCGCGATCGAGACGCCCGCCCCGCTGCCGCAGATGATGACGCCGGCGTCCACGCGGCCTTCGCGGACGGCGACGCCGACGGCGCGCGCGAAGTCGGGGTAGTCGGCGGGCGCGTCGGAATCCGTGCCGAGGTCGAAGACCTCGTGGCCGTCGGCCTTCAGCGCGTGGATCATCCCCGCCTTGTACGGAAACCCCGCGTGATCCGCGGCGACCGCGACGCGCATCGTCATCGCGGCAGCAGCGCCGCCGCGGCCTCGTCCACGAACCACCACAGCTCGCCGTCTTCCGGGCTCACCATGCCCGCCGGTACCAGCTTCTTCTCGACGAGCACCGACTTCACGACCTTGCTCTTCTCGCCGCCGGACACGAGCACGAAGACGCGCGCGGCGGCGTTGATGACGGGCAGGGTCATCGTGAGCCGCTCGGGGACCGCGGCGGCGGCCGCGTGCACGGCCGCGACGGGACGGAAGATCTCGCGCACCGCCGGCGAGCCGGGGAACAGCGACGCCGTGTGCCCGTCGACGCCCACCCCGAGGAGGACGAGATCGAGCCGCGGCACACCCGCGCGGCGCGCGGCGCAGGTCTCCCCGAGCGCCTTGCCGTACTCGGTCGCTGCGGTCTCCGAATCCTCCCCTTCGCCGCGCATGCGGAAGACGTGATCCGGCGCGAGCGGCACCTTCGCGAGGAGCCGCTCGTCGGCCATGCGGTAGTTCGACTCGGGATGATCGGCGGGCACCATCCGCTCGTCGCCGAAGAAGATCCACGAGCGGTCCCACGGCATCGCGGTGACGAACGGCGGCTGCGCGAGCCGCGCATAGGTGAGGGCCGGCGTCGCGCCGCCGGCCAGCGCGATGGTGAAGCGCCCGTGCGCCTTCACCGCGGCCTGTGCGGTCTGGAGGATCGCCGCGGCGGCGGCTTCGGCCAGGGCCGCGGTGTCCGCGACGCGGATGAGCCGGGGCGCGCCGCTCATGACCCGATCATACCTTTTCGTCGAGCGTGCGCTGCCGTTCCAGCGCGGCGCGATAGCGCGCGTGGCGGACCGGATCGGGCGCGATGGTCTCGCCGAGCGGCCGGCGCGCATCCGCGAGGCTCCGGAGCAGACCGAGGGACTGGAGAGCGAGCACGGCGACGCCGCGCGTGGTCGCTTCGCTGTCCGGCGACCAGCGCAGCGGATGCCCGATCGCGTCCGCGATGATGCGCCGCCACGCGGGCGAGCGCGCGAGGCCGCCGCCGGACGCGACGATCGCGTGGTCCGGCTCCGCCGCGGGCGCGAGCAGCTCGTAGACGAGCGCCAGGCGCAGCGCGACGGCTTCGAGCGCGGCCTCGAGGACGTCCAGCGGCGTCGCGTCGAGCGTCAATCCCGCGATCGCCGCGCGGCGTCCGTCGCGCCAGCCGGGCGCGCGCTCGCCCGCGAGGAACGGCAGCACGGTGAGCCCGTGCTCGTCGGGCATTCTCTCGCCGAGCGTGCGCTCGACGACATCGTCGGGAGGCAGCTTCAGGAGGTCGCGGCACCACGCGTAGACGTTCCCGCCCTCCGACGTCGCGCCGCCCGTGATCCACAGCGTGCGATCGACGCGATAGCGCCAGAGCCCGCGGACCGGCGCCGGCGCGTCCGGCGTCACGATGCGAAGCGCGGCCGACGTGCCGACGTTGAGCGCGATCCGTCCGCGATCCGTGCAGTCCGAGCCGACGCTGCTCGCCACGCCGTCACCGACGGCGGGAAACCACGGCACGCCGCGGAGCCGCGGCCATCGCCGGGCCCACGCGCCGCGCAGCCCGCGGCGGGGCTCGTGGCGGTCGACGAGCGGGAAGAGCTGGCTCTTGGTGATGCCGGCGACGGCGAGCGCTTCGGTGTCCCACGTGCACGCGACCTGATCGAAGAGCCCGGTGCCGGACGCCATCGCGATGCTGGTCGCGGCGTCGCCGAAGAGCTCGGTCTCGAGGTGCTCCCCGAACGAGCCCCAGCGCGCCACGCGCGCGACCAGGTCCGGATGCTCGCGCGCGAGCCATCTGAGGCGCGACGGCCAGTACGAGGCGTGGAGGTGACAGCCGGTGCGCGCGTGGAGGTCGGTGGCGTCGAGCGCGCCGCGCAGCACGTCGGCTTCGCCGGCGCTCCGCGTGTCCGCCCACATGGAGATCGGCGTCACCGCCCGGCCGCCGCTGTCGAAGCCGAGAAGGCCGTGCCAGAAGGTGGTGACGCCGACGCCGGCGGTGGAGACGCTCTCGGGCCACGCGTGCACCGCGTCGAGGCACGTCGCCACCGCGTCGAGCAGCGCGGCGGGGTCGTGCTCGACGCCGCCGTCCGGCGTGATGCGCGCCTCGTAGGGCACCTGGTGGAAGCGGCCGGCGATCGGCTCGCCGCGCGCGTCGAAGAGTGCGGCACGCGCCGACGAGGAGCCGACGTCGACCGCGATGACGACGGGATCCATGAGCGACCCCCATAGTAAGATGCCCGCGATGGCAGAGGAATGGGAGATCTTGACGCTGCGCGGGCTCAGCGCCGTCGACGAGCGCGCGGAGGAGTTCACCGGTACCCTCGTGATCCACCGCGCGGGCACATCCGAGCCCGTAGAGAACATTAGCGTACGGATCAAGCGTTCGATCGTCCGCGAGCTGAACGACAACCTCGGCCGTCTGCTCAGGCGCTCGACCGGGTTCGTCAAGCCGAGCTGAGGAGACTCCAATGGGCAAGATCCGCGTGCTGAGCCCCGTCGGCGTGGCGGCCGGCGAGAGCCTGACCGTGCCGGCGTTGCCGCGCCAGTGGAGGGGCCTGACCATCGGCTTCCTCGACAACACGAAGGCGAACTTCGACCGGCTCACCGCCGAGATGGGCGACCTGCTCCGCACGCAGCACGGGGTCGCGAAGATCGTGCACCGGCGCAAGGCCAACGCCTCCACGCCCGCCGCGCCCGGCCTCATCGCGGAGATGGCGAAGGAGTGCGACGTGGTCTTCGCCGGCTCCGCGGACTGAGGGTCCTGCACGTCGTGGAGTCTCCACGACTCGATCGAGATCGCGAAGGCGGGGACGCCCGCCGGCCTGATCGGCACCACCGTCTTCCAGCGTCTCGCCGTCGGTGAGATGGCCTCGCTCGGCATCACCGGGATGCCGCTGCTCCTCGTCGATCATCCGCTCGGCGGCGAGCGGGCCGAAGGCGTGGCGCGCCGCGCGCACCAGGCGGTCGAGCAGCTCGCGGGGCTGATCGGCCGGTGACGGAAGTGCTGGAGCTCGACGACACCCCCGAAGCGGTCTTCGCCGAGTTCTGCGCGCGCGAGTGGTGCGACGGGCTGCCGATCGTTCCGCCGACCGAAGACCGGGTGCGCGCGATGCTCGACGGCCGTCCGCCCGGCCACTCCCTGGGCGCCATGCCGCCGCTCTGGCGCGCGGCGACCTTCGAGAAGCTCGCGATCAACGCGGTGATGGCGGGCTCGGAGCCCGCGTGCTTCCCGATCATCGTCGCGGCCGTCGAGGCGATGCTCGACCCGGCCTTCAATCTCTACGGCGTGCAGGCGACCACGCATCCGGTCGCGCCGCTGGTCGTCGTGAACGGGCCGTACGGCGCCTCGATCGGCGTGCACGGCGGGCAGGGGTGCTTCGGGCCGGGCTTTCGCGCGAACGCGACGATCGGCCGCGCGATCCGTCTGATCCTGATGAACGTCGGTGGCGCGTGGCCGGGCCGCGGCGACATGGCGACGCAGGGGAGCCCCGCGAAGTTCTCGTACTGCATCGCCGAGAACGAGGAGCAGTCGCCGTGGGCGCCGCTCACCGAGGGCGACGTCGTCACGGTCTACGGCGGCGAGCCGCCGCACAACGTGAACGACCACGTCTCGACGACGGCGGCCGGGATCCTGGCGAACGTCGCCGACACGGCGGTGAGCCTCGGCTCGAACGTCGGCGCCTACTTCTCGCAGGCGCAGCTCATGGTCGTGCTCGGCCCCGAGCACGCGGCGACCGTGGCGGGCGACGGCTTCTCGCGCGCCGACGTCCAGCGCTACGTCTACGAGAACGCGCGCCTGCCGCTCGGTCTCCTGAAGCTGAGCGGGATGTGGGGCATGCACGACTGGCCGGGCTGGATGAACGCGATCACCGATCCCGACGCGCGCCCGCCGCGCGTGCCGTCGCCGGACGACGTGTTCGTGCTCGTCGCGGGCGGCTCCGGCAAGCACTCGTGCGTGATCCCGAACTGCACGTTCAGCCGCGCCGTCTCCCGCCCGATCACGCGCTAACCGCTACAAGCGGATCGAACCCTGCGCCTCGGTGTACAACGCGTAGACCGACTGCCCGGCGGTCATGAAGAGCCGGTTGCGCTGGACGCCGCCGAAGCAGAGGTTGGCGCACGGCTCGGGCAGCAGGATGCGCGCCAGCTTGTCGCCGTTGGGCGCGAAGACGTGGACGCCGTCGAAGCCTTCGCCGCCTTTCGCGGCCGTCCACACGTTGCCGTCCATGTCCACGCGCATCCCGTCCGAGTTGCCCGGACTCATGTCGACGAACGCCCGGCCGTTGGCGAGACGCGTGCCGCCGGCGACGTCGTAGACGCGCAGCGCCGGCGGCTTGCCGGACGAGTCGACGACGTAGAGCTTGCTCTCGTCCGGCGAGAAGGAGAGGCCGTTCGGTCCCGCCATGTCGCCGGCGACGACCGACGCCTGCCCCGTCGCGGGATCCAGGCGATAGACGCGCGCGGGGTGCTCGAACTTGCGGTTGCGCGCCTCGTAGAGGCCGCCGTAGACGGGATCGCTGAACCAGATGGATCCGTCCGACTTCACGATCACGTCGTTCGGCGCGTTCAAATTCTTGCCCTCGAACGTGTCGATGAGCGTGGTCACCCGCCCGTCGAACTCGGTCCGCGTGATGCTGTGGGATTCGTGCTCGGCGCAGATGAGACGCCCCTGACGGTCGCGCGCGTTGCCGTTCGTGTAGCGCGAGGGCTTCCGGAACGTCTCGACGCGTCCGGTCTCTTCCGACCAGCGCATGATGCGATTGCTCGGGACGTCGCTGAACAGGAGCGAACGGCTGTCGCCGAACCACACCGGTCCCTCGGTGAAGCGGAAGCCGGTCGCGATGCGTTCGATCAATGCGCTGTCGACCCAGTATTTTTCGAAGCGGTGGTCGAGGATCTTGACGCCGGATTCAGGATAACGAACGACGGCACCTCCTCTGGCGAACGCGCGGGGCGCCAGGGCCAGCGTGAGGGCGGTCGTGCCGCTCGCCGCGATGAATGTCCGCCGGGTGACTCGCATGGGCAGCCCTCTGGTGCAGTGCACCGCGATCCCTTCCACTCGTCGCGCAGGACTTCGCCGAGCCGCAGGTCCCGCCCCGCCACGCGCCGACGCGCGCGAGGTGGTCGAGGTGGGTAGCTTAGCTCAGCGCGACTGGGTCCGGAGGACGGCGATGGGCGCCCAATAGTTCAGCGCGTTGCTTCGGCGTTGCCCGGCCAGGTGAAGAAGAAGGTGGCGCCGGCGCCCGGGGCGGATTCGATGCGCAGGGCGCCGCCCGCGCTCTCGACGATCTTCTTGACGATCGCGAGCCCGACGCCGCTGCCCTCGACCTCGACCTCCTTGAGCCGCTGGAACGTCTCGAAGACCTCGTGATACGCGGGATCGATGCCGATCCCGTTGTCGCGCACGTGGTACTCCACGACGCCGTCGCGCTCGCCCCGGCCGATCTCCACGCACGGCTCCGCCCGCTCGCCGATGTACTTGACGGCGTTCCCGATCAGGTTCGAGAACACCTGCTCGATGTGCGTGCGGATGGCGCGGACCTCGCCGAGCGCGCCGCGCGTCACCTTGAATCCGCGCGTGCGCAGCGGCTCGTCGAGCCGCTGGAGGACCAGGTCGACGACTTCCTCCAGCGCCACGGTCTCGGCCTCGCGCCCCTCGCGGCCGGCGCGCGCGAGCGCTAGGAGGTCGGCGATCAGGCCTTCCATGTGTTTGATCGTCGCGCCGATGCGCGCGACGTAGTGAAGGCCCTCTTTGCCGAGTCTGTCCGCGCAGGCCTCGGCGAGGAGGCCGACCATGCCCTGCAAGCTCACGGAACAGCTCCAGGCCAAGAACGCGGAGCTCGACAGCTTCGCGTACGCGGTGTCGCACGACCTGAAGGCGCCGCTCGCCTGCGCGCGCAGGTGCTCGTTGGTGCGCGTGACGTCCTGGCAGAGCCGCGACCGCTCGATGGTGATCGCCGCGTGCCCCGCCAGCGCCGTGAGCAGGTCGACGTCCTCCGAGAAGAACGGCTCGAGCGAGCGGCGGCGGACCGACAACCCGCCGAAGCACTGCTCGCCGAGGAGCAGCGGGACGGCCATCGCGGTGCGGAAGCCCTCGGCCCGGCTGAGCGCCCGGTTGTGGCCGCGCTCCTCGACGTTTTCGATGATGATGTGCCGCCGCTCGGCCACGACCCGGCCGACGAGGCCCTGGCCGGCCTTCATGGTGCCCGCCGGACGCAGCTCCGGGAACCGAACGCCCTCGTCCGCGACGAGCGTGAGCACGTCCGTGCCCGGCTCGAGCAGCCAGAGGCTGCAGCCGACGTCACCGAACAGCTCGAGGGCCGCGCGTGCGACCGCCGTGAAGATTTCCTGGCCGCCGAGCGTGGCCGTGAGGCCGAGGGCGAGGCGGTGCAGGACTTTGAGGCGCTGTGTCTTGTCCGCGAGGCGCGCGTAGAGCCGCGCGTTCTCGAGCGCGACCGTCGCTTGCGCCGCGTACATCTCGAGGATCCGCGGCTCCTCGTTCGAGAACACGCGCCCTTCGCGGTCGGAGAGCGTGAGCACGCCGAGGATGGCGTCGGCGCCGACGAGCGGGACGGCGGCGACCGCGCGGATCGGTGTGCTCTCCCAGTAGGTGCGGAGATCCGGCTCGAGCCGCACCCTGGGGTCGGTGAGGAGATTCGGGGTGACGACGAGACGGCCCTCGCTGGCCGCGAGGCCCGGCATGCCCGTCCGGTTCGTGAAGACGATGTTCGAGACGATGGTGACCTCGCGGTCCGTGGAATTCGCGATGAGGCTGAAGTCGTTCGAGCCGGGGTCGCCGCGATAGAGCGTCACGCGCAGCACCGGCACGAGCATGCGCAGATCGTCGACCACGTGCTGGGCGACGGTCCGGACGTCGACGGAACGCGAGGTGAGACGGCCCAGGTCGGCGAGCCGCTCGAGCAGGATCATGTCGGCCGGGCGCTCTGTCATGAGGGCGGTCCCCGACCAGGTATCGGCACGGCGCGGGAAAAGATGAGCGGGTCAGCGCGTCTCTTCGCGGACCAGCATGGCGACCGCGCCGAGCAGGAGCACGGCGCCGGCGACGCCGATCGCGCCCAGACGCTCCTCGAACAGGAGCACGCCCAGCAGCGTAGCGGTCAGCGGCTCGAGCAGCGAGACGATGCCGGCGGCGGCGGCCGACACGCTGGTGAGCCCGGTCGTGTAGGCGGCGTACGCCAGGCCAGTCGTCACGACGCCGAGGTAGAGCAGCAGCGGCCAGCCCGTCGCGATCTGCCGGGCCGAAGGCTCGGCCCACAGCAGCGCGGGCGCCAGCCACAGCCCGCCGGCGAGGAACGTCGCCGCCGCGAGCGGCAGCGGCGCCGAGCGCGCCACGCTCGCCTTCGCGATCACGACGTACACCGCGTACGCCACGCCGGCGGTGAGGGCGAGCGCGACGCCGGCGGTGAAGCGCGGCGCGAGGTCCGCGACGCCGCGCGGGAAGGCGATCAACAGCGCGGTGCCCGTGACGCCGATCACGAGCGCGAGCGCCGCGCGCCGCGTGAGGCGCTCGCCGAGCGCGATGCGCGCGAGGACCGCGATCGCGAGCGGGGCCGAGCAGATCGCGATCAGCGCCGTGAGCGCGACCCCGACCAGCACGACCGCGGTGAAGTAGCCCGCCTGGAAGACGGCCATGCACGCGCCCATGGCGAGGCAGGGCACGACATCGGCACGCGCGATCCGCGACGACCCGCCGATCCACGCGAGGGCGGCCAGCACGAGCGCCGCGACGGCGAGACGCGCGACGCCGATCGTGAGCGGGCTCACCGCGGTGTCGCGGACGAGGAAGGTCGTCGCGGTGCCGGTGGTGCCCCAGGAGACGGCGGCGAGCGCGATCAGCAGGAAGCCGCGCACCGCGCGCGGACTTGACGGGCCGGACACAGCCCGTGATGATAGCGCGCATGAAAATCGCATTCATCGGAACGGGAACGATGGGCGGCCCGATGCTCGCGAACCTCGTGAAGAAGGGCTTCGCCGTCACGGCGTACGACATCGTGCCCGCGGCGCTCGACGCCGCGGTGAAGGCCGGCGCGACCGCGGCGAAATCCAGCGCGGACGCGGCGCGCGGCGCCGACCTCGTCATCACGATGCTGCCGTCCTCGTCCCACGTCGAGACGGTGTACCAGGGCAAGGGCGGCGTGCTCGAAGGCGTGGCCGCCGGCAAGCTCTGCGTGGACATGTCGACGATCGACCCGGCGGTCTCGCGGCGCGTGGCCGAGGCCGTCCGCGCGAAAGGTGTGAGGTTCATCGACGCGCCGGTCTCCGGCGGCGTGCCGAAGGCGATCGACGGCACGCTGGCGATCATGATCGGCGGCGACGCGCGCGACGTCGAGGAAGCGCGCCCCGCGCTCGCCGCGATGGGCGCGAACATCATCCACGTCGGGCCCGTGGGCGCGGGCGAGGTGGCCAAGATCTGCAACAACCTCATTGCGGGCGTGGCGGCGGTGGCGGTGAGCGAAGCGTTCCGCATCGCCGAGGCGTTCGGCGTCGATCACAAGGTGCTGACGGACGTGATCTCGAAGTCGTCCGGCAACACGTGGGTGATGGAAGCCGCGCACCCGGTGCCGGGCCTGGTGCCGCGCGCGGCGTCGAGCCGCGACTACGAGGGCGGGTTCATGACCGACCTGATGGCGAAGGATCTCGGGCTCGCGGTCAACGCCGCGCGCGAGCTGCGGATCCCCGTCGTCGTCTCGCCGGCCGCGCAGCAGGTGCTGCGCCTCGCGTCGTCCCACGGCCTCGGGCGCAAGGACTTCACCGCGATCTATCAGTTCCTGAAGCCGTCGAGTGGCTCCTCGCCCGTCTGATCCCCGGAGGGGGCTTCGCCCCCCTTCCGGCGGTCGTCGCACGCCCGACGGCGTGCTCCTCCCTGCCTCCCCCAGGAATCCGATTGCTCTGAAAATCACGCGGCCGCAGGGGTGTGCTCGAGCGAGACACGATAGCCCTGACGTTCGAGGAGAGCGACGGCGCGACGGCGAGCGCGGTCCGCGTCGCGTCGGTCGTTGTAATCGAAGCCGAGTTCTCGGTAGGTCGCCTGCTCCTTGATGACGTGGTAGGCGGTGATGAGGAGTGCGTGGGCGACTGCGACGAGCGCTTTCTTCTCCCCGCGGTGGCGGGCAATGCGTTGGTAGCGGGCCGCCAGCGCCGTGCCGCGCGTGCGGCGGGCGCCGTGGGCGGCGAGCACCAGCGTGCGGCGCAGCCAGCGGTTGCCTTTGCGGGTGCGGCCCGAGCGGCGCTTGCCCGCACTTTCGTTGTGGCCGGGACAGAGGCCCGTCCAGCTGCTGACGTGGCGATCAGTCGGGAAGACGGTCATGTCGAACCCGACCTCGGCCACGACTTCTTCAGCGGTCTGGCGGCTGAAGCCCGGAATGGTGTCCAGCCGCTCGATCCCCTGCGCGAAAGGGGCGAGGAGCGCGCCGATCTGCTCGGTGAGCGTGTCGAGGGCCTCATCGAGATAGTCGAGGTGGGCGAGGATCTGACCGCCGAGGAAGGCGTGATGCGCTCGGGAGCGGCCCGCGAGGGCTTGGCGGAGCGCGGGAAGCTTGCGGCGCAGTTTGCCGCGGGCGAGGTCGGCGAGCACGGCGGGGTCCGTCGTGCCCTGCACGAGCGCCGCGAGCATCGCGCGGCCCGATACGCCGAGCACGTCGGAGGCCACGGAGGCGAGTTTGATGCCCGCGCCCTGCAGCAACTTGTGCAAGCGATTGGCTTCGCGCGTGCGCTCGTCCGTGAGGACGCGGCGGTAGCGCGTGAGATCGCGCAGATCGCGAATCAGGGGGGGGCGGCACGAAGCTGCCCCGCAGCAGCCCGTGCTCCAGCACCTGGGCGATCCACACGCAGTCCTGCACGTCGGTCTTGCGGCCGGGGACGTGCGTGAGGTGGACGGCATTGACGAGCAGACACTCGAAGGTGTCCTCCAGCACGTAGTACACCGGTTTCCAGTACACGCCCGTGCTCTCCATGGCGACGTGGGTCACGCCCAGGGCCTCCAGCCAATCGCGCAGGGCGAGCAGATCGGCGGTGGTGGTGCCGAAGGTGCGGGCATGCTGGCCCCGCTCTCCGCGCGGGCCGGGCACCCGCACACAGACCGCCACACTATCGCGATGCACATCCAGGCCGGCGCAGCGTTCCATCACCCGGTCCATCGCCGCCTTCGATCGCCCGTGTCGTCAGGGGCCGCAGGAGCTTCGGTGGGGGCGAGTTTGCTCTGCGTGCTCCGGGGCAACATTGCGGGGTGCCGAAAGGCTCCTACGTCAGATTGCGCCTCGGGTTCGAGGGCACCAGTTCCAATTTCGACGTCTCCGGCTCCCTGACGCAGCGTTATGCTACGCCCCGATTTTCATGGCCGCATGGGTGTCCCCCCGGGGGACATGACCGATTGCGTCGGCGAAGCCGGCGCTCGAACGCCTCATCTCTCTACGTTTGCAACATCAACTCCGTCAGGCGGCGGCTGAACGCCGCAGGGTCGGGGAGCGCGCCGCCTTCCGCGAGGAGCGCCTGGCCGTAGAGGAGCTCCGCATACATCGCAAGTCGAGGATCCTTCGCATCCAGCGCGTGGAGCTGACGGAGCTTCGTCATCACCTGATGGTTCGGGTTCAGCTCGAGCACGCGCTTGACCTTCGGGACCTCCTGACCGGCGCGGCGGAGCAGCTCCTGCATCTGCGGTGAGAGATCGCCGGCGTCGCCGACGAGGCACGCGGGTGATTCCGTGAGACGCGTCGAGAGCCGGACGTCCTTCACCTCGTCCTGCAACGCCGCGCGCAGCGCCAGGAGCACGTCCTTGAGACTCTCCTCGCTCGCCTTGCGCGCCTCTTCCTCGCGCGCCTTTTCCTCGTCCGTCCCGATCTTCAGGTCGCTCGTCGCCGCCGAGACGAGTGTCTTGCCCTCGAACTGGCGCGGCAGGCGCAACCACAGCTCGTCGACCGGATCGACGAAGAAGAGCACCTCCCACCCGCGCGCGCGGAAGGCTTCGAGGTGGGGCGACCGCGCCGCGGCGTCGCGCGACGTGCCGGTCATGTAATAGATCGCGTCCTGCCCGTCCTTCATGCGGGCCACGTAGTCCTTGAGGCCGATCGGCGGGGCACTCTCCGTCGACGGCGCCAGCACGAGGTCGAGGATCTTGTCGTGGCTGTCCTCGAACGAGATCATGCCTTCCTTCAGCACGGCGCCGAACTCCGTCCAGAACGTCCCGTACGTCTCGGGCCGCTGCTCCTTCATCTCCTTGAGGGCGGCGAGGATCCGGCGAACGAGATGGCGCTTGATCGCCTGGACCTGCCGGTCCTTCTGGAGGATCTCGCGCGAGACGTTCAGCGAGAGGTCGTCCGACGCGACGACGCCGCGGACGAAGCGGAGATACGGCGGCAGCAGCTCGCGCCAGTCGTCCATGATGAAGACGCGCTTGACGAAAAGCTGCAGGCCGCGGTGGACGCCGTCGCGCATGTGGAGGTCGAACGGAGCCTTCGACGGGATGTAGAGCAGCGCGCGCGCCTCGAAGTTCCCCTCGACGTGCACGCTGATGTGCTCGAGCGGGTCGTTCCAGTCGTGGCTGATGTGCTTGTAGAACTCGCGATGCTCCTCCTCGGTGATCTCGTCCTTGCCGCGGGCCCAGATCGCCTTCATCGAGTTGAGCGTCTCGGCCTTCAATCGGATCGGATACGTCACGAAGTCCGAGTAGCGCTTCACGATGTCCTTGAGGGTGAGCGCGTCGGTATAGTCCTTGAGCCCGTCCTCCTCGTCCTTCGGCTTGAGGTGGAGCGTCACGGTCGTGCCCGCACTCACGCGCTCGGCATCGTCGAGCGTGTAGCCGTCGCCGGTCGACTCCCAGCGGGTCGCCGTCGCCTCGCCGGCGCGACGGGTGACGAGGGTGATCCGATCGGCCACCATGAAGCTCGAATAGAACCCCACGCCGAACTGTCCGATCATTTCTTGGGGGGCGCGAGACGCGCCCCCCAAGCCCCCCACGCTCCGGTCCCGGAGTGAATCCGGGCCCTCCGCGGCTGCCGAGTCGTGCATGGCGCGCAGGAACTCGCGCGTGCCCGAGCGGGCGATCGTGCCGATGTTCGCGACGACCTCGTCCCGGCTCATGCCGATGCCGTTGTCGTGCACGGACAGCGTGCGCGCGTCCTTGTCGGCCTCGAGGCGGATCTCGAGCTCGCCCTCGGGCGTGAGCTCCGGCCGGCTCAGCATCTCGAACCGGAGCTTGTCCAGCGCGTCGGACGCGTTCGAGATGAGCTCGCGCAGGAAGATGTCCTTGTGCGAGTAGAGCGAGTGGATCATGAGGTCCAACAGCTCGCGGACCTCGGTCTGGAACTCGTGGCGCTCCGTGCCGGTGCTCATACGGTATTAATAGCAGACGCTCGAGGAGGCCATGTGAACGCTCAGGTGCAGGGCTTGATCGCGATGATGCGCGCGGCGATCCCCGCCGACGCGCCGCGGATGTGGCAGCTTCCGGTGGCCGAGGCGCGCCGCCGCGGCGACGCGTTCTTCGCGATGCTGAACCACGGCGGCCCCGAGATGGCGGAGCGGCGCGACCTCACGATCCCGGGTCGCCGCGGCGCGATCCCCGCGCGGCTCTACGTCCCGCGCAACGCCGGCGCCGCCAGTCCAGGCCTCCTCTATCTCCACGGCGGCGGCTTCGTCATCGGCAGCCCGGACACCCACGACCGCCTCACCCGCGAGCTGGCGGCCGGCATCGGCGCGCGTGTCCTCTCGCTCCACTACGCGCTCGCGCCCGAGCACCCGTATCCCGCGGGCCTCGACGACTGCGTCGACGCTTCACGCTGGCTCGGCGCGCACGCGCGCGAGCTCGGCACCGACCCGGCACGTCTCCTCATCGGCGGCGACTCCGCCGGCGCGAATCTCAGCGCGGCGACGATCCTGACGCTGCGCGACGACCGGGCGCCGGTCCGCTTCCGCGCCGTCTTGCTCCTCTACGGGCGGTTCACGCACGAGGACACGCCGGCGATCACGGCGTGGGGCACGCGCGACCTCGTGCTGTCCCGGCACGTGATGGACTGGTTCAAGGACCACTACGTCGGCGACCGCGGCCGCGCCGAGGATCCGTATCTCAATCCGCTCGTCGGCGATCTCCACCACTTTCCGCCCTCGATCCTCGTCGTCGGCACGCTCGATCCGCTGCTCGACGACTCGCGCCTCTTCGCCGCCGCGCTCGAGAAGGCCGGCGTGCGGACCGAGCTGCACGTCTACGAGGACGGCCTGCACGCGTTCGCGCAGTTCTCCATGCTCGACATGTGCGCCGAGGCGCTCGCGAAGCTCAGCGCCTTTGCTATACTCGCGCTCGCTGCTCCGCAATCGCCATAGTCAAGGAGGCGCTCGTCGCATGGGTCTGTACGTCATGCTCAGCACGCTCTCCGAATCGGGGCGCAAAGTCCTCCGCGAGCGCCCCGGCTGGATCAAGAAGGTCAACGCCGACGTCCAGCGCATGGGCGCCCGTGTGGTCGCGCAGTACGCCGTCCTCGGTCCTTACGACTTCGTCACGGTCATCGACGCGCCGAGCAACGCCGCCATCTCCCGGATCTCGGTCGAGCTCGGCGCGCGCGGCGGCGTGCACGGGATGACGATGGCGGCGATCCCGCTCGACCAGTTCATCGACGGCCTCGAGACGAACGGACGACCCGCGAAGCGCACCCCACGAAAGAAACGGTGAGATGGCGACCCTGACCGCGCTCCCGACCCGCGTCCTCAAGATCCACCCCACGCGCTGCACCGGCTGTCTCCGCTGCGAGATCGCGTGCTCGTACATGCAGACCGGCGAGTTCCAGCCGGCGAAGTCGGTCATCCGCGTGTCGCCCTTCGAGGGCCACACGTCGTACGCGCCCTACACGTGCACGCAGTGCGCGGAGGGCTGGTGCATGACCGCGTGCCCCGTCGGCGCCATCACCATCAACGCCGCCGGCGCGAAGGACGTGATGGACGACACGTGCGTGGGCTGCAAGCTCTGCACGATCGCCTGCCCGTACGGGACGATGTTCTACGACACGTCGACCCGCAAGGCGTTCAAGTGCAACCTCTGCGGCGGCGATCCTGCCTGCGCGGACGCGTGCCCGACCGCGGCGATCACCTACGAAGAGGTGGCGACGGCCGACTGGCTCGCGGACTTCGCCGCCGAGCGCGGCGTGCGCTTACTGGGTGACGGGAGGGTCGTCTGATGCCGGTGCGCCATCTGATCATCGGCGGCGGCACCGCGGGCATCAACGCGATCCGGACGATCCGGGAAGAGGAGCAGGAGAAGTCGGAGATCACGCTCGTCAGCGCCGAGCGGCCGTACTCGCGGATGGTGCTGCCGTACTACCTGGACCGCTCGATCGCGGAGTCGCACGTGTTCACGGCGACCGCGGCCGTGCTCGGGCAGTGGCAGGTGAAGACGCACCTCGGCCGGCGCGCCACCAACCTCGACATCAAGTCGAACACCTGCACCCTGGACGACGGCACCAGGGTCGAGTACGACGACTGCCTGATCGCCACGGGCTCCTCGCCCGTGCGGGCCCCGGTGCCCGGCGCCGACGGCAAGGGTGTCCACTCGTTCTGGACGCTCGAGGAAGCGCGCGGGGTCATCGCGCAGGTCCAGGCCGGCACGCACGTGGTCATGGTCGGCGCCGGCTTCATCGCGTTCACGATCCTGAACTCGATCCTGGCGCTGGGCGCAAAGCTGACGATCGTCGAGATCGCGCCGCGCATCCTGCCGCGCATGGTGGACGACGCCGGGGCGGCGCTCGTGCAGGAGTGGCTGCAGAAGCGCGGCGTCACGATCCGGACCAACAGCGCGGTGACGGGGATCGAGGACGCGAAAGGCAAGAAGCGCCTGCGCTTCAAGTCGGGCGGGGACATCGCCGGTGACGTCGTCATCATGGCGACGGGCATCCGCACGAACCTCGAGTGGCTGAAGGACTCCGGCATCGCGATCAAGCGGGCGATCGTCGTCGACGACCAGCTGCGCTCGAACGTCCCGAACGTCTACGGCGCCGGGGACGTCGCCGAGGGCAAGGACGTCGTCACGGGCGAGGCCGCGGTGCACGCCATCGAGCCGACGGCGCAGGAGCACGGGCGCGTGGTCGGCGCCAACATGGCGGGGAAGAACGTGCGCTACCGCGGCAGCCTGCTCGCGAACATCGTCGAGGTCTGCCACCTCGACGTCGCGTCGTTCGGCGCGTGGGAAGACGCGAAGGCTGAGACGATCACGGGGCTGCGCAAGGACCGCCCGGCGTACCGCAAGCTGCTCTTCCGCGGCGACCGGCTGACCGGCGCGATCATCCTCGGCCCGTCGAGCGACATCTGGACGACGAACGACGTCGGCATGCTGAAGGGCCTCGTGCAGACCGGCGTCTCGCTCGGCCGGTGGAAAGCGCACCTCGAGCGCAACCCGTTCGACATCAAGCCGGCGTTCATCGCGTCACGCACGACCGGCACGTTGCTCCTCGAAACCGTCCTGGGCCGCCCGTCGAAGGCGCCCGGCGACAGCCCGGTGGCCGTATGACGACCCTGACCGCAGCGAAGGCGAAGAAGAAGACCGCGACCCAGGCGCCGCTCCCCGGCGGCTATGCCGGCACGCTCCTGCGCGTCGACATGACGGGCGGTAGATGCTGGGCCGAGCCGTGGGGCGCCGATCAGATGCGCGACCTCATCGGCGGCATCGGGCTCGGCGCCATGATCCTCTACAAGGAAACGGCGAAGGGGAAGAAGAACGCGAGCTGGGACGACCCGGAGAACCGGCTCGTGCTGGCGACCGGTCCGCTCGCCGGGCTGCCGGTGTGGGGCACGGGCGGTCTCACGGTCATCACGATCGGCCCCGGCACGAACGGGCCGACGTCGACGCAGGCCAACGGCTTCTTCGGCACCAACCTCAAGTACTCCGGCTACGACGCCATCGTCGTCCAGGGGCAGTCGAAGACGTGGAAGTACCTCTACATCCACGACGACGTGATCGAGCTGCGCGACGCGAGCGGGCTCGTCGGCAAGGACACGTGGGAGACGCAATACGCGCTGAACGCGGAGCTCAAGACCGGCGGCCACGCCCTCAGCGTGTACTCGATCGGCCCGGCCGGCGAGAACCTCGTGAAGTTCGCCGCCATCCAGGGCGACTTCGGTCACGTCGCGTCGAAGAACGGCTGCGGCGCGGTGATGGGCAAGAAGAAGCTGAAGGCCGTGGCGATCGTGAAGGGCACGAAGGCGCTGCGCGCCGCCGACCCGCGCGGCCTGATCCAGGCCGCCGACGACATCGCGCACGACCTGAAGACGGATCCGTCGGCACGCTCGCTCTACGAGTACGGCACGCTGCCCGGCGTGACGAACCTCTACAAGATCGGCGCGCTGCCGATCAAGAACTACACGACGAGCCTGACCAGCGAGGACCTGACGCGCTGGGAGGCGCCGCGGCTGCGCGAGGGCTTCGACCATCGCGGGCATCAGTGCAACGCGTGCGGCATGCATCACTGCCACATGCAGATCATCCGGAGCGGCGAGCACAAGGGGAAGATCGTCGACGAGCCGGAGTACGAAGGCTGGTCCGGCGCCGGCTGGACGATCGGGCTCACCGATCCCGAGAGCGTGTCGTGGCTCAACACCGAGCTCGACCGCGCGTGCCTCGACGTGAACGAGTGGGGCTGGCTCTGCGGCTGGGTGATGGAGTGCATGGAGAAGGGCTACATCACCAGGGAGCAGCTCGGCTTCGAGCTCAAGTGGGGTGACGCGAAGGGCATTCGCCAGCTCATCGACATCGTGTCGCGCCGCAAGGGCTTCGGAAACATCCTGGCCGAGGGCACCAAGCGCGCGGCCGAGAAGGTCGGCGGCCCCGCGAAGGACTGCGCGATCTACACGGCGAAGGGCGCGGTGCCGCGCGGCCACGACCATCGCAACCGCTGGGAAGAGATGCTCGACACGTGCACGTCGGCCGACGCGACGATGGAGACGGGCAACCCGGTCCACCCGACAGAGCTCGGGCTTCCCGCGCGCATCAATCCGTACGACGGCGAGCAGGTGGCCAAGATGGTCGCGGGCATGCGCGGCCGCCGGCACTTCGAGGACTCGCTCGGCGCCTGCATCTTCACGACCCGGACGCGTCTGGACAGCCTCGTCCGCGCCGTCAACGCCGCCACGGGCTGGCGCATGACCGTCGACGAGGCCATGCGCTTCGGCCGCCGCACGGCGGCCATCCTGCGGGCGGTGCTCCTGCGCTGCGGCCTCGGGCCGGAGACCGACTACCCGTCCAAGCGCTACGGCTCGACCCCGGTCGACGGGCCGGGCAAGGGGATCGCCATCTCTGAGCAGTGGGAGAAGATGCTGAACGTCTTCTACGCGGAGATCGGCTACGACCGGAAGACGACCAGGCCGAAGCCCGAGACCCTCAAGGCCCTTGGCGCCGGCTGGCTCGTGCCCGTCTTCTGGGGGAGGAAATAGTCCGGGAGGGCTTCCTCCAGACGTAGCCACGATGGGCCCGTAACACGGTAGTAACGGGGAGCTAATGGCAGTCGTCCGGCCCCCGTTCGACGTGATGCAGGTGGCCCGTGCCCGGTTCATAGGCATGGCCCTGCTCTCCCTCATCGTTTTCGTCCACAACGCCGTCGTGATGCCCGAGCTCCCCCCTGGCGTGGTCCGCGGTCGTCGCCGGGGTTCTCCTGGGGTACGCGCTGTTGGTCGCGGCGTTCCTCGCCAAGGTCGCGCGTCACCCCAAGATCGCCCGCATCAACGACATCTTCTTCGCCATCGACTTGCCGATGTGGGCGTTCGCGATCTACGGCACCGGGGGCGAGCGGAGCTGGCTCGCCTTCCTGATGATCATCCGCGCCATCGACCAGTCGCCGTCGGGCTTCCGGCGGGTCCTGGTCTACGCGCATCTCTCGGTCGCGACGTACGCCGGGCTCATCGTCTACATGGTCGGCGTCGAGGGCCGGCCGCTCTCGTGGAGCTCGGAAGCCGGAAAGGTCGCGATCATCTGGCTCACGAACATGTACGTCTGCACGATCGCGCTGACGATCGAGCGCATCCGCGCGCGGCGCCGCGAGGCCGAGCGGGCGCTGCGCGCGAGCGAAGAGCGCGTGGCGAAGGAGCTCCACAAGCTCCACGCGGTCATCGACTCCATTCCCACGCCGACCTTCTACAAGGACTCGCAGGGCGTCTACCGCGGCTGCAACGCGGCGTTCCTCGGGTACCTCGGCAAGAGCCGCGAGGAGATCATCGGGAAGTCGGTGTTCGACCTCTCGCCACGCGACCTCGCGGAGGTCTACCACAAGGCGGACGTGGCGCTGTTCGAGGCACGCGGCACGCAGACGTACGGAGCCAACGTCCTCTACGCGGACGGCTCGCGCCACGACGTCATCTTCTACAAGGCGGCGTTCTTCCTTCCCGACGGCAGCCTCGGCGGCCTCGTCGGCAGCATCCTCGACATCACCGATCGCAAGCAGCGCGAGCGCGAGGCCACGCGGCTCTACGAGGCGACCGCGGCGCTCGCGGCGGCGCGCGACATGGACCAGGTCCTCGAGCACGTGGTCACGCACACGGTCGGTCTGCTCGGCTGCGACTCCGCCGCCGTGCTGCGCTACGATCATGCCCGGGAGGGCCTCGTGCCCGTCCGCGGCGTCAACCTTCCGGTCGCGATCCGGGGTGCCGTGATCCGGCCCGGCGAGGGACTCACCGGACGCGCCTTCGCCGAGCGCACCGCGGTCTGGTTCCGCGACATGACGTCCGAGCGGCTCAAGTACCGGGACGCCGCGACCACCGACGCCGTCCGTTCGGGCGTCACGCACGGCACGCTCGCGGTCCCGCTCCTCACCGGCGACACGACCTACGGCGTGCTCGCGGTGGGATTCACGGAGGCGCACGACTTCACCCAGGCCGAGGTCGGCCTGCTCACCTCGCTCGCCCACCAGGCCTCGATGGCCATCGAGAAGCAGCAGCTCCTGGAGGAGGCCGAGCACCGCCGGCAGCTCGCGGAGACGCTCGCCGGGCTCGCGCGCGCGGTGGCGGAGGGCGTCGATCTGGAGCGCGTCCACCAGGCCGACCTCGTGCGGATCCACGGGGCGTCGCTCCGGCTCAAGCGTCTGCTCGCGCTGCTCATGCAGGACCCGGCGCCGCTCGTGGAGCTGTTCGCGCGCTCGGGTGTCCGGCACGAGCTCAACACGCCGCTGAACCACGTGATCGGCTACAGCGAGCTGCTGCTCGAGGAGGAGACGCCGCCGCCATTCGTGGCGCGTCTGCGGCAGGTCCGCGAGCACGCGCAGGCGATCTTCCGCATCGTGAACCGCTCGCTCACCACCACGCCGCCCGCGCCTCCGCCTGCGGCGCCGCCCGCGCCCACGTCAGCGGCCGTACCGGCGCCCGCGTCCGCCGTCGAGGCGCCGCCCGTCGCGGCCGAGCGGCAGGCGCCGCCGGCGACCGAGCGCGGCGCCGTGATGATCGTGGACGACGACCCCGAGCATCGCGAGCTGCTGCGGCGCTACCTGACGCACCTCGGGCACGAGACCATCGAGGCCGAGCACGGCGCCCAGGCGCTGGAGATTCTCGACGCGCGCCGCCCCGACGTGATCCTGCTCGACATGCACATGCCCGTGATGGACGGGTATCGAACGCTCGAGCGTCTCAAGGACCATCCGGCGTGGCGCGAGATTCCGGTCGTCGTGCTCTCGGCGCTCGACGATCTCGGGAGCGCCGTGCGCTGCCTGCAGCTCGGCGCCGAGGACTACCTCCACAAGCCCTGCAACGCGGTGCTGCTCAACGCTCGCGTCGCGGGCGCGCTCACCCGCAAGCGTCTGCGCGACCAGGAGCTCGCGTATCTGAACGCGCTCGCCGACGTGACCGCCGCGGCCATCGCGGTGGAGATGGACGCGTTCGATCCGTCGAGCCTGGATGCCGTCGCCGCGCGTCCCGACGCGCTCGGCCAGCTCGCGCGCGTGTTCCAGCGCATGGCGCACGAGATCCACGTGCGTCAGGAGCGGCTCGACGCGCTGCTCGAGGACCGGACGCGGGAGCTCCGCGACAAGACCATTTGACCGGCCGCCAGTCGGCATGCTATTTGTTGGCGCGATTTTTTGGGGGAAACATGGCGCAAGTTATTGGATTCATTGGTCTTGGGATCATGGGCCGCCCCATGGCCAAGAATCTCCTCAAGGCCGGCTACGCGCTCGTCGTCCATAGCAGGAGCCGCGGCCCCGTCGACGAGCTCGCCGGCGCCGGCGCGAAAACGGCCGGCTCTCCGCGCGACGTGGCCGGCCAGTGCGACGTGCTCATCACGATGCTGCCGAACTCGCCCGACGTGGATCTGGTCGCGCTCGGTCCGAACGGCATCATCGAAGGTGCCCCGGTGGGACTGACCTACGTCGACATGTCGACGATCTCGCCGATCGTCTCGCAGAAGGTCGGCAAGGCGCTCGCGGCCAAGGGCGTGAAGATGCTCGACGCGCCCGTCTCGGGCGGCGAGCAGGGCGCGATCAACGCCGCGCTGTCGATCATGGTCGGCGGCGACAAGGCGGTCTTCGACCACGCGCTGCCGATCTTCCAGGCGATGGGCAAGACCATCACGCTGCTCGGCCCGCTCGGCTTCGGCGGCTTCACCAAGCTCGCGAACCAGATCATCGTGGCCGGCAACCTGGTGGCGCTCGCCGAAGCGCTGACGCTCGCGAAGAAGGCGGGCCTCGATCGCGAGCTCACGCTCACCGCGCTCGCCGGCGGTCTCGCGGGCTCGAAGTGCCTCGAGCAGAAGAAGCCGAACTACGTGGGCGACACGTACAAGCCCGGCTTCAAGATCGACCTCCACTCCAAGGACCTCGGGCTGATCATGGAGTCGGCGCGCGAGCTGGGCGTCCCGCTGCCCGCGACGGCGGTCGTGCAAGAGCTCTTCAACGCGCTCCGCGTGAAAGGTGGGGGCGGCCTCGACCACTCCGGGATCATCACGCTGCTGGAAGATCTCGCAGGCGTCCGCGAGTGAGGGCGACCGTCGATCGGGCCGGGCTCGACTCGCAGGGGCGAGCGTCCAAGGTCCAGATCCGGCGCGTCAAGAAGGGCGATCTCTCCCGCATCCGTGACGTCATCGAGCAGACCTTCGCCGACTTCCTCGAGCGGCAGCTCGGCACGCGCCCGCGGCAGGCGTTCGGCGGCGCGCAGTACGTGCACCACCGCTGGCTCATGGAGCCGTGGGGCTGCTTCGTCGCCGAGGAAGACAACGCCAAGATCGTCGGCACCGCGCTCGCGGTGAACTGGGGCTCCGTGGGGCTCATGGGGCCCGTCGCCGTGCTGACGAACTACCAGAACCAGACGATCGGCCAGCAGCTCATCCGCGCCGTCGAGGAGTTCTTCGAGGAGAACAAGGTCGCGCTCCACGGCACCGTGACCTATCCCACGAGCCCGAAGCACCTCTTGCTCTATCACCGCTTCGGCTACCGGCCGAAGGACCTCACGGCGGTGATGACGCGCGTCCTGGATCGCATGCCCGCGCCGCGGCCCGCGGTCAACGCGCCCGCGCTCAAGCCGCCGCTGCGGCAGCCGGGCGTGACCGTGCGCAAGTTCTCCAGCCTCGAGGAGGCGAAGAAGAAGGCGACGCTGCAACGGCTGCACCGCATCACCAACGCCGTGTGCCGCGGCCTCGACCTCGCGAAGGAGATCGAGATCGTGGACGGCCTGGCTCTCGGCGACACGCTGCTCCTCGAGCGCGGGAAGGACCTGCTCGGCTTCGCCGTCTATCACGCGCCCGGCGTGAGCGAGGCGCCCGCGGGCGCGCTCTACGTGAAGTACCTCGCCATCGATCCGCAGCAGAAGAAGGTGGAGCACCTCGAGCACTTCGTGGGCGCGCTCGAGGAGCTGGCGCAGGAGGCCGGCCTCGCGCGCGTGATCCTGCCCGTGTACACGAAGTACCACGCGGCGTACAGCACGCTCGTGCGGCTCGGCTACCAGATCGAGTTCACGATGGTGCGCATGCAGCGTGGCAAGCAGGAGGATTACGAGGACCCGACGCACCTCGTCCTCGACGACTGGCGCTGATGCGCCGGCGTCTGGCGCCCGTCCTCGGTCTGTGGCTCGTTCTCGTCGCCGCGCCGCTCGCCGCCCACTCGCTCCTCATGGAAGCGTCGCCCGCCGCGAACAGCACGGTCGAGGCGTCGCCGCGCGAGCTGCGCCTGCGCTTCAACAATCGCATCGAGAAGCGCCTCTCGCGCCTTCGCCTCGTCGACGAGCGCGGAGCCGCGCGGGACCTTCCCGCCGCTGAAGACGGGGCCGCGGACTGGCTCACCGCGCGGATGCCCGCCCTCGCGCCCGGCCGTTATCGCGTGGAGTGGCAGGTCCTGTCGACGGACGGTCACGTGGTGACGGGAAGGTTCACCTTCACCGTGAGAGACTCCACCCGGTGAGCCGACACCCGAGCGGGCGGGCGCTCGAGCGCCCGGGCGCCCGCGAGTTCACATGACGGGGTTTGTCGACGTCCTCTTGAGAGGGCTCGCGCTCGTGTGCGCGAGCCTCGCGCTCGGCGGAGTCGCGTGGACGTGGTTCGTGCTCCGCGCGGAGCCGCACGCCAAGCCGGATCGCGCGACGGCGCTCGCGCTGCGCGGGATCGCCGTCGCCGCGCTCGGCGTGGCCGCGACGCAGATCGCGCTCATGGCCGTCGCGCTCGGCGCGCTCGCGGACACCCACGGCGGCTGGCCCGTCGCGCGGTACTTCGAGACCGCGTTCGCGCGCGTCGCCATCGTTCGCACCGCGCTCGGCGTGGGGATCGCGCTCCTGGCGTGGCGGCTCGCGCGCCGGCCTGCCGGCGCCGCGGCGTGGCGTGCGCTCGCCGTCGCCGCCGTCGCGCTCGTCGCCGCCTCGGCCGCGCTGAGCCATGCCGTGGCGCGCGTCGAGGGCCGTGCGCTGCTGCTGCTCCTCGATGCGCTCCATCAGGTGGCCGCCGCCGTCTGGGTCGGCGGCCTGGCGCACCTCGTCGTGTACGCCGCGCGCGTGACACGTCACGACGGGGGCGTCCTCACGCAGCGCTTCTCGCGGATGGCGCTCGTCTCGGTCGGAACGCTCGTGGCCGCCGGCGTCGGGCTCACGATCGGTTACGTCGGCGACGGGGCCGCCTTCGTCGGCACCGCGTACGGCGTGATGATCGTCAGCAAGGTCATGCTCTTCGTCGTCGCGCTCGCCTTCGCCTCGGCGAACTTCGCGATGGCGCGCGCCGCCGTGGGGCCCGAAGGCCGCCTCGGCCGCTACGTGGAGATCGAGCTCGGGCTCGCGATCACCGTGCTGTTCGCCGCCGCGTCGCTGACGTCGCTGCCGCCGGCGGTCGACGTGCGCGAAGACCGCGCGACCGTCGCGGAGGTCGCCGGGCGCTTCACGCCGGCGATGCCGCGTCTCGTCAGCCCGCCCGCGGCCGAGCTCAATCGCACCGCCGAGCCGTTGATGGCGATTCCCAACGAGCGCCTGCCGATCGAGCGCGCGTGGTCGGAGTACAACCATCACTGGGCCGGCTTCTTCGTGGTCCTGATGGGCCTCGGCGCGATCGCCGAGCGTCTCGGCGCGCGGTGGGCGCGTCACTGGCCCCTCGTGTTCCTCGGCCTCGCGGCGTTCCTCTTCGTGCGCAACGATCCGAAGGCATGGCCGCTCGGGCCGACGAGCTTCTGGGAGAGCCTCATGCTGCCCGACGTCCTCCAGCACCGCTTCTTCGTGCTGCTGGTCGTGGCGTTCGGCGTCTTCGAGTGGGCGGTGCGCACCGGCCGGCTGGGCGTGCGTCCGTGGGGCTACGTCTTCCCGCTGCTGTGCGCCGTCGGCGGCGGGCTCCTGCTCACGCACTCGCACGCGATGTTCAACCTGAAGCAGGAATTCCTCACCGAGGTGACGCACGCGCCGCTCGGCATCTTCGGCGCGTTCGCGGGCTGGGGCCGCTGGCTCGAGCTGCGCTTGCCCGAGGCGTCGGCACCCGCGGGGTGGGCGTGGACGCTGTGCTTCACCGCCGTCGGGCTCGTGCTCCTCGTCTATCGCGAGGGGTGAGCCGTACCGCATAATGACGGCATGATTTCCGGCGTGGCGACGTTCGCCGGCACCGAGCGCTACGCCTCGCGCATCGGCGGGCGCTTGCCGGCGGATCACTTCCGGCGCCTCGACGGCGGGCCGCGCACGTCGTCGATGGGCATCGGGACCTATCTCGGCAAGGAAGACGCCGCGACGGACGTGCAGTACCAGAAAGCGGTCACGCGCGCGCTCGAGCGCGGGATCAACGTCATCGACACCGCGATCAACTACCGCTTCCAGCGCAGCGAGCGCGCGATCGGCGCCGCGCTCGAGGAGGCGATCGGGCGCGGGCTCGTGGCCCGCGACGAGATCGTCGTCGCGACGAAGGGCGGCTTCATCCCGTTCGACGGCGCGGTGCCGCGCGACGCGGGCACGTTCTTCACCGAGACGTATCTGAAGCCGGGCATCGTCACGCCCGACGAGGTCGTCGGCGGCGCGCACTGCATGAGCCCGCGCTATCTCGCCGACCAGATCGACCGCTCGCGCAAGAACCTCGGGCTGGCCGCGCTCGACGTGTACTACCTCCACAACCCCGAGATGCAGCTCGAAGAGCTGGGCGCCGACACGTTCTTTCCGCGCCTGCGCGGCGCGTTCGAGGCACTCGAGCAGGCGGTGCGCGACGGGCGCATCGCGCGGTACGGCACGGCGACGTGGAACGGCTACCGCGTGGATGCCGGCACGCCGGGGCATCTCTCGCTCGAGGCCGTGGTCGGCGTCGCGCGCGAAGCCGGCGGCGCCGAGCACCACTTCAAGGTCATCCAGGCGCCGTACAACCTCGCGATGACCGAGGCCTTCACCCGCGCGAACCAGCGCGTGGGCGGCGAGGTCGTGCCGCTCGTCGAGGCGGCGCGACGGCTCGGCGTGTACGTGATGGCGTCGGCGTCGGTCTATCAGGGGCAGCTCACGCGCAACCTGCCGCCGGTCGTCGCGCAGTTCCTGCCCGGTCTCGAGACCGACGGCCAGCGCGCGATCCAGTTCGTGCGCTCGACGCCGGGCATCGGCACGGCGCTCGTCGGCATGAGGCTCGCGGCGCACGTCGAGGAAAACGCGGAGGTCGCCGGCGTGAGCCCGCTGTCCGCCGGGGACTTCGCGCGGCTCTTCACCCCGGCATGATCACCGGCCTCCATCACGTGGGCATCGCCGTGGAACGTCTCGCGGACGCCTGCCGCTTCTATCGCGACGTGCTCGGTCTGCCGCTGGTCAAGGAGGCGGAGATCGCGGACCAGGGCGTGCGCGCGGCGCTCCTCGCGGCGGGCGACAGCGAGATCGAGCTGCTGGAGCCGATCGGCGGAGCGAGCGGGATGGCGCGATTCATCGCGCGCCACGGCGAAGGGCTTCACCACGTGTGCTTCGAGACGCCGGACGTCGCGCGCGAGCTCACGGCCGCGAAGGACAAGGGCGCCGAGCTGATCGACGCGACGCCGCGCGACGGGCTCGCCGGGCGCATCGGCTTCCTGCACCCGCGCGCGTGCGCCGGCGTGCTCGTGGAGCTTGCGACGCCGTTCGGCGCCGCGAGCCGTCATGACTCGCCCCTGCGCCTGGCCCGGCTCGTGATCGGCGCGAAGGATCCACGCGACACCGCGGCCGTGTTCCAGCGCGTCTTCGCCTTTCCCGAGCTCGGCTCCGGCGATGCCGGACGCGCGCTGCTCCGCGTCGGACCCGGCGCGCTCTCGATCGTGCCGGTGGCGGAGGCCGGCGGCCTCGAAGGCATGGCCGCCCTCGACATGATCGCGACCGACGTGGACGCCGTCCGCGCCGCGGTCGCCGCCGCGCCGACGACGCACGGCGTCCCGCTCCACATCACCCGCGACCAGTGAGGATCCGATGAAACAGGGATTCCGCGTGCTCGACAGCGACCTCCACACCATGGAGCCCGACGATCTCTGGCTGAAATATCTCGACGAGCCCTTCAAGAAGTTCGCGCCGCAGTTCCTGCGCGGCACGGTGAACGCGCCGAACCAGCCGGTGATCAAGATCGGCAGCGTCGAGATCGGCGAGATGTCGAAGCGCCCGCACACCGCGGTCGTCGGCCGCTCGCTGCAGGAGCGGGCGTTCGAGCGCCACGCGCACTACAAGGTCGCGCACGCGCGCGGCTACGACGCCGAGTCGCACGTGCAGGCGATGGACATCGAAGGCATCGACGTCGCGGTGCTCTACGGCACGCGCGGGCGCCAGGTCCTGATGCACGACGAGCTCGATCCGCAGGTCGCCTCCGCGCTCGCGCGCGCGCACAACACCTGGACGCACGACTACTGCCGCTTCGCGCCGTCGCGGCTCAGGTTCGCGGCGCAGGTCGCGTTCCACGACATCCCCGGGGCGATCGCGGAAGCGCGCCGCGCGGTGCGCGAGCTCGGCGCGATCGCGGTGATCGGCAACCCGAACCCGATCAACGGGCGGCACATCCACGACCCCGCGCTCGAGCCGCTGTGGGACGCCATCGAGGACCTCGGCGTGCCCGTCGGCTTCCATCCCACCGGGCAGTCGTCGCTGCGTGACGACCTCGCGCGGCGCTACCTCGACACGCCGAACGGCCGCGTGATCGGCGTGGCGGGCCGCAATCCCGTCGAGCTGATGATGGCGTTCGGCAGCATGGCCGCGGGCGGCGTGCTCGAGCGGCATGGGCACCTGCGCTGCGCGTTCCTCGAAGGCACGGCCGGCTGGCTGCCGTGGTGGCTGTGGCGCCTCGACGAGGCGTGGGAGAAGTTCGGGCCCGGATCCGAGGTGAAGATCTCGATGATGCCGAGCGAGTACTTCGCGCGTCAGTGCTGGGTGGCGACCGACGCGGACGAGAAGCCGCTGCGCCAGGTCATCGAGGCCATCGGCGACGATCGCATCGTCGTCTCCACCGACTATCCGCACTCCGACGGGCTGTTCCCGACGGCGATCCATGAGTTCGTCGGGCTGGCCGGCGTTGCGGACGCGTCGAAGCGCAAGATTCTGTGGGACAACTGCGCGCGGCTTTACGGCCTCGCGTAACGGCGACGGATCGTAGGCTTTCGATCGCGTGGGCAAGCGGCGCTATCGACGCCAGGAAGAGAGCTTGCGTGAGCGGCTACGTGAACACGTTATGAAGATCTTGGCGGAACGGGGGAAGGATCCTCCGGACGAGCGACTGATTTCATACTGGCAGCGCGAAATCAGAGCGTTCGAATCAGGGATCGAACGCGCGCGGAAACGACAGAGGGGTAGGCGATGAAGACCGTAAAATCCAAAGAGCCGCGCTCAACGACAACAGCGACATTGTTGCGTGAGTTACGTGAAGAATGCGAAAACGTGGTCGGTCTCATCCGGCGCCTTGAGGCGCGACCGCGTTCCGTGCGGGAACGCGACGAGATCCTGGGCGAGTTGAGTGCGGCCGTTCTCCACGTCCATGTTCACACGAAGGGACTCGACAGCTTCCTCTGCGAAGCGAAGTGACGCGATCGACGACATATCGCCCGGACGAGATCCACGTCGCGCTCGGGCTCGAGCTACTGTCCGGGCTTCTGTACTGGAAGATGACCGGGCAAGTCGAGATGCTGGCCGCCTATCGGCGCCGATTCCAGCGCTGGCTGGACGGCGATGCGTCCTAACCGCCCCAGACGCGGTGGGCGACCTCGGCCACGCGGCGGAGCTTGGCGTCCTGTTCTCTCGGCGTCAGCGGGTTGCCGGCCTCGCCCGACGCGAAGCCGCATTGAGGGCTGATCGCCAGGCGCGCGAGGTCGACGGTCTTCGCGGCTTCGTGAACACGTCGCTCGACCGACTCGGCGTCTTCCAGCGCGCCCTGCTTCGTCGTCAGCAGGCCGAGCACCACTTCCGTGCCGTCGCGGACGTGCTTCAGCGGCGCGAAGCCGCCGGCGCGCGGCGTGTCGAACTCGAGGAGGAGGCGCGAGTAGTTCGTGAGGCGAGGGAAGACGTCGGCAGCAATCCTCTCGTAACCGCCGTTCGCCAGCCACCGGCCGCCGGGCGCGTTGCCGCGGCAGACGTGGATCGCCTTGGTGATGCCCGAGATCCCCGCGAACACCAGGTCGTCGATCTCGGCGTCCGCGATCAGCTCCGCCGCCATGTCGTGGCCCCACGACTCGAAGGCGGCACGATTGTCAGGGTCGACGTGCCACTGCGCGTAGTTCGGCGCGTCCATCTGCACGTAGTCGCCGCCGAGCGCGACGACCTTCTCCACCACGTGCGTCCGCAGGTACGCGGCGACGGCGCGTAGGAAGTCCTCGGGCGCCGGATACGCGGCGCGCGAATACTCCGGATGCCAGAAGATGCGATGCCAGCTCGGCGCGGGGATCGTGAACTTCGTGCGGGCGCGCCCGTGCGCCTTGAGGAAGGCGTATTCGGCGCCCACGATGTCGCGGACGACCGTCAGCGGCTTCGTCACGAACGGCCGGCGCGCCTCGTGCCACACCCGCGCGGGGCGCCCGTCGGGCTCCTTCCACAACGACCACCAGCCGAGGTCAGCGGGCAGGAACTCGAACCCGGCGAGCGGCGCGTGCGGAATCGCTTCCATGCGGAGCGGAATCGTGACGACCCACGAGCTGCGTCGCAGCTCGCCGTCGGTGATCACGTCGAGACCGGCGTTCTCCTGCAGCGCGATGGCCTCGCGGACCGCGCGATCCTCGACGACGTGCAGCTCGCTCGCGCTGAGGCGGCCCTCGCGCGCTGCCCTGCGCGCCTCGCGCAGATAGTCGGGGCGGAGCAGGCTGCCGACGACGTCCGCGCGCGCCGGCATGCTAGCCCCGGGCGGTGAGGCGGCGGAACGCGGCACCGTACTCGAAGGCGTACCCGTTCGCGAGCTCCCGCGCGCGCGCCTTCACGCGGTTGCCGATGGTCTCACCCTTCGGCACGTTGAAGCCCGGCACCTGGCTCTCGTGCCGGATGAGCGCGGCGATCTGCTGGTCGACGCCGTCCGTGACGTCCACGATCACGTCGGGCTCGTCCATGCCCCAGTACCAGAGCTCGCGCACCTTGTGCGGCTCGAGCCCTTCGCCCGTGATCTGGTCGGGGAAGTGCAGGTGATCGCGCGCGAACGGATACACCGCGTCGGTCGTCGTGAGGCCGACCGCGCGATGGTCGCGGTGCTGGAAGCCCTTGATGCGATACGGGTCGTGCGTGAACACCGTGTGCGGGCGATAGGCGCGGATGGCGCGGACGACGTCGGCGAGGAACTCGCGCGTCGGCTCGAGGCCGCCGTCGGGATACCCGAGCATCACGAGATGCTTGACGCCCATGAAGTCCACCGCCGCGCGCTGCTCCGCGGCGCGCTTCTCCGCGAGCTGCGCGGGGGTCAGCGCCCGGTCGGCGGTGCCTGCGCTGCCGTTCGTGCAGAGGACGTACGTCACTTCGCATCCCGCCGCGATCCAGCGCGCGATGACGCCGCCGGACCCGATCTCCGCGTCGTCGGGGTGCGCGAACACGACCATCGCGCGCTCGGGGACCTTCGTGATGATGTCGAGTGTGGGAGTAGTCACTCGGCGATTCTAGCAGCACTCCGCGCTAGGATAAGCGGCCGTGGCCGCTCCGATCCTCGACGTTCTCGTCACGATGCCGTTCGGCGACGCGCTGCTCGATCGGATGCGCGCCGTCTCGCCGCGCGTCCGCGTGACCCGTGCCGACCCGAGCGCGGCGGACTACGCGGACACGACGGTGCTCTACGGCAATGCGCTGCCGGCCGACACCGCCCGCGCGCCGAAGCTCCGGTGGGTGCAGCTCCACATGGCCGGCGTCAACACGATCGCCGCCCATCCGCTCTTCGCCGAGACGCGCATCGCACTCACGACCACGAGCGGCGTGCACGCCGCCACCGTGGCGGAGTACGCGCTCACCGCGCTGCTCGCGCTCGCGCACCGCGTGCCGCGCATGGTGGAGTGGCAGGCCAAGGGCGGCTGGCCGCCCGACGAGCGGCGGTGGCCGCTGTTCGTGCCGAGCGAGGTGCGCGGCACGACACTCGGCATCATCGGGTACGGCAGCATCGGTCGCGAGCTCGCGCGCATGGCGAAGAGCGCGTTCGCGATGACGATCCTCGCGTGCAAGCGCGATCCCTCGCAGCGCGTGGATACGGGCTACGCATTGCCCGGCACCGGCGACCCGGACGGCCGCCTGCCCGACGGGTGGTACGCGCCGGACACGCTCACCGATATGCTCGCGCGCTCGGACGTCGTCGTGCTGGCCGCGCCGCTGACGCGGGAGACGGAGCGGATGATCGGCGCCCCGGCGCTCGCGGCGATGAAGCCGAGCGCGTACTTCATCAACGTCGGCCGCGGCGGCAGCGTCGACGAGGCCGCGCTGACGCACGCGCTGCGCGAGCGGAGGATCGCCGGCGCGGCGCTCGACGTCTTCGCGCAGGAGCCGCCGCCCGACGGCCATCCGTTCTACACGCTCGACAACGTCCTCGTGTCGCCGCACGTCTCCGGCTTCATCCCGACCTACGACGACAAGTGCACGGACCTCTTCGCGGAGAACCTCCGGCGCTTCCTCGCCGGCGAGCCGCTCCTGAACACGGTCGACCGCGCGAAAGGCTACTGACGCCGGGCTATACTCGCGCCCAAAGGCATATAAGGAGCTGCTCATGACCATCGTTCGCGCAGGCACGCTCATCGACGGCACCGGCGCCGCGCCCGTGCGCGACGTCACGATGTCCCTCCACGACGGCCGCATCGAAGCGATCACGCCCGGCGCCGTCTCCGGCGGACGCGACGACGTCATCGACGCGTCCGGCATGACGGTGCTCCCCGGCCTCATCGACTGTCACGACCACATGGCGCTGCACGGCTACGAGCTGGCCTCGCGCTGGGGACTCGCCGAGCGCTCGAGCACGCGCACGCTGCGCACCGCGCAGGCGATCGAGCGGACGCTCGCGATGGGCTACACGGCCGTGCGCGACGCGGGCGGACTCGACGCCGGGTTCCGCGCCGCGGTCGAGGAAGGTCTGATCAAGGGGCCGCGGCTCTACACCGCGGTGTCGATCATCTCGCCCATCGGCGGCATCGGCGACCGCGTGAGCCCGTCGGGCCACGAGTGCATCATCCCGCACGACCCCGCGCTGCCCGTCGGCGTGGCGAACGGTGTCGACGAAGTCCGGCGCGTCGTCCGCACGATGGTCCGTTCGGGCGCCGACGTGATCAAGTGCGCGACGACCGGCGGCGCCAGCTCGCGCGCGGGCCACGGCCCGAGAGACCAGGCGTTCGACCGTGACGAGATGCAGGCCCTGTGCGACGAGGCGCACGCGCTCGGCCGCAAGGTGATGTGCCACGCGCTCGGCGGCGCCGGGCTGCGCATCGCGCTCGAGTGCGGCGTGGACTCGATCGAGCACGGCTGCTATCTCGACGAGGATCCCGACTTCATTCCGATGATGGCGGAGAAGGGGATCTTCTTCGTGCCGACGCTGCTCGTGTACGAGTACCACAGCGAGTCGAAAGCGCCTCACGTGAAGGAGCGCTCGCGCGCGCTCCGCGAGCATCACCTCGAGAGCATCCGCCGCGCGATGGCGAAGGGCGTGAAGGTCGTCGCCGGCACCGACGCCGGCGGCCACGGTCATCCGCCGAATGCGGGGGAGCTGCGCTGCCTCGTCGAAGCCGGCCTCACGCCGATGCAGGCGCTGCAGGCGGCGACCGGGATCGCCGCGGAGTGTCTCGGCGTCGAGCAGGAGCTCGGCACGCTGGTGAAGGGCAAGCGGGCGGACCTCATCGTCGTCGACGGTGACCCGCTCGCCGACATCCGCATCCTGCAGGACCCGGCGCGCATCAAGATGGTCGTCAAGGACGGGAAGGTGGCGATCCGCCGGTAACGGCGATGGACTTCACGTTCACCGCCGACGAGCAGGCCTTCGCGGCGGAGGTCCGCCGGTTCCTCCGCGACCGTCCGCCCTCGACGTTCGCGATCGACGGCATGGACGCCGGCTACGGCTCCGGCGCCAACTCCAAGGCGTTCATCCGGGCACTCGCGGAGCGCGGCTGGATCCGCATGTGCTGGCCGCGCGCGTTCGGCGGCGACGAGCGGCCGATGTTCTTCAAGCTGGTCCTCCTCGAGGAGCTGGCGCGCGCCGGCGCGCCGTTCGGACCGCTGCCCGGCATCTGGCAGACCGCCGACGCGATCATCGAGTACGGCAGCGAGCGGCTTCGTACCGAAGTGCTCCCCGCGATCGCGCGCGGCGAAGCGAGCTTCTGGCAGGGCTACAGCGAGCCCGACGCGGGCTCCGATCTCCTCGCGCTGAAGACCGAAGCGCGGCGGGACGGCGACGACTACGTCATCCGCGGACACAAGATCTGGTCCAGTCACGCCGGCATCGCGACGCACGGCCTGATCTTCACGCGCACGAGCCGCGAGGCGCGGCGCAGCCGCGGCTTCAGCATGTTCGTCGTGCCGAACGGCACGCGTGGCATGGACATCCGCCCGATCACGAGCCTCACCGGCGAGGTCTACCACTACGAAGTATTTCTCGACGAGGTGCGCGTTCCCGAAGGCTTGCGGTTCGGTCCGGAAGGCGAAGGGTTCGTCGCGCTGCTCAACGGGCTCGACTCCGACCGGTTCTGGGGCCGCTTCTACAAGGCGCCGGCCCTCGAGCGCGTGCTGCATCGCCTCGTCGAGTACGCGAACACGACGCGCGTCGACGGCGTGCCGCTCGCGCGTGACGCGGGGCTGCGTCGGCGGCTGGCGGCGATGGCGACCGAGCTCGCGGCGTTGCGCTGGCTCTTCTATCGCGCGGCGTGCCAGTTCCGCGACGGCGCGCCGATCACCTACGAGACCGCCGTCGCCAAGGTCATGGCCGACGAGACCGGCCAGAAGCTCGCGCGCCTCGGCATGGATCTGCTGGGCATGTGGGCGCCGCTGCGCGCCGGGTCGCCGGAAGCGAAGCTGGATGGCGAGATCTCGCATGCGTACCTGACGAGCCTCGGGCACACGATCGCCGGCGGCACCGCGGAGGTCCTTCGTACCACCGTGGCGACGCGCGGCCTGGGCCTGCCGGCGGGCGCGCGATGATCGACTTCCGTCCGTCGTCCGCGCAACAGCTCCTCGTGTCCACGGCGCGCGAGTATCTGCGCCGGCACTGTCCCATCGAGCCGGATCGGCGCGCCGGCCTCGATGTGATCCAGCTCTGGCGCGGCATGGCGGAGCTGGGCTGGCCGGGATTGCTGATCTCGTCCGGCGTCGGCGGCAGCGACGGCACGCTCGTCGACGTGATCCTGCTCGTCGAAGAGCTCGGCTACGCCGCGGTGCCCGGCCCCTTCGTGCCGAGCGCGGTCGCCGCGACATCGCTGCTCCTCGCGGGTGGTGCGCGGCAGCAGCGGCGTCTGACGGAGCTCGCAACCGGCGATCGCATCGCGACCGTCGCGCTCGTCGAGGAGCGCGGGTCGTTCGATCCGGCCGGGCTCACGCTCACAGCCGCGAGCGGCCGCCTCACCGGACGCAAGCTGTTCGTCGGCGCTGCGGACCTTGCCGACGATCTGGTCGTCGTGCTCCGTGACGGCGTCGTCGTGCTTCCGAGTGACCGCCGCGGCATCGCGCGCGTGCCGCTCCAGGCGATCGGCGGCGATCCACTGTTCGAGGTGAGATTCGACGACGTCGAGATCGGCGCCGACGATCGGCTCGCGGTGACGGCCGGCGCTGTCGCCGCGGCGCTGGAGGCCGGCGCGCTCGCCCGCACCGCCGAGATGGTCGGCGCCGCGCGGCGCATTCTCGAGATGAGCGTCGAGCACGCGAAGACCCGCGTCCAGGGCGGCCGGCCGATCGGCGGCCACCAGGCGATCCAGCACGCGTGCGCCGACCTCGTGCGCGACGTCGACACCGCGCGGGGCCTCCTCTACGCCGCGGCATGTGACGCGAGCGACGTTGCCGCGGCGAAGGCGTATGCGAGCGAAGCCTGTCTGACCGTCGCGCGCCGCGCCCACCAGATCTTCGGCGCGATCAGCTACTGCGCCGAGCATCCGCTGCACATGATCCACAAGCGGATCCTGGCGGCGAGCCTCGACTTCGGCGACACGACGCTGCATCTCGAGCGCGTCGCCCGCGCGATCGGCCTGGAGGCCTAGTGGCCGGCCGCGTCCAGGATCGCGTCGCCGTCGTGACCGGCGCCGGGCAGGGCATCGGGCGAGCGGTCGCCGATCGCCTGGCCGCCGAGGGCGCGCGCGTCATCGGCGGCGACATCGACGCCGCGCTCGTCGAGCGAATGGTCCTCGAGCTCCAGAAGACGGGCGCGACGGTCGTCGGCGTCGTGGGCGACGTCACCGAGCCGGAATCGGCGAAGCGCCTGGTCGAGACCGCGGTCGAGCGGTTCGGCCGCCTCGACATCCTGGTCAACGTCGTCGGCGGCGCGAAGAACGCGCGGATCTGGGAGATGCCCGAGGAGGCGTGGGACCACACGATCCGGTGGAACCTGCGCTCGACGTTCCTCTGCACGCGCGCGGCGGCGCCGCACATGATCTCGCAGCGCTACGGCAAGATCGTCTGCATCTCGTCGGGCGCGCGCGAGGGCACCCCGTGGACCGCGTACTACGCGGGCGGCTCCGCGTACTCCGCGGCGAAGGCGGGCGTGCACGGCTTCATCCGCGACGTCGCGCTCGAGCTCGCGCAGTACGGGATCAACGTCAACGCGGTGGCGCCGGGCCCCATCGACACCGAGCGGACGGGCGCGAACCTGAAGGAGCTCGACCGCACGGTGGAGTACAGCCCGTCGAAGATGACGCCGCTCGGCCGTCTCGGCCTTCCGGTCGAAGTGGCGAACGCGGTGCTCTTCCTGGCGTCCGACGAGGCGAGCTACATCACCGGCCACACCCTCCCGGTGACGGGAGGCCGATGATTCCGGCTCGCGCGTGGCGAGTCGCTGAACGTCCCCGATCCCGCCGTCGGTGCTGTCGCGCGCGGACCCGCTGGATCACTCGGCGAGCAGGCGGCCGTAGCCCCGCACCCGCGCCTCGGCACCGGCGACGCGGAGCGCGTTCCACAATGCCGCGGTCTGGCCCGTCACCACCGGCTTGCCGATCTCGTCTTCCAGCCGCTGGATGATCCCCGCCGTCGGCAGCCCCGTGCCGCTGATCAGCAGCGCGTCCGCGTCGCGTGTGTCGGTCGCGCGGCCCAGCGCGTAGGCGCGCGCCTCCGTCTCCTCGTAGATGTTCGTGACGCCCTCGAGGCGGTGGTGCGCGACGACCTCGAGGCCGGCGGCCTTCCAGTACGCGGCGCCGAGCGCCTCGATCGACGCGGAGTACGGTGTCGCCAGCGCGATGCGCCGCACGCCGAGATGCGCGAAGGCCGCGAGGACCGCGCGCGAGGCGGTGATTCCCGGGCATCCCGCGAGCTTCGTCATCCGATCGATCAGCGCGGGCTCGTGCGCGAAGCCCAGGGCGTAGCTCACGGACGTGTGCGCGAGCACGACGACCGCAGGCTGTACCGCCGCGAGCAGCGGCACCGCCGCGGGGAGCGCGTCGAGATACACGAGCAGTCGTTGCTCGATCCCCGCGAGCTCGCCGGGGGTGCCTTCGCCCGAGTCGAGCCGGGTGAAGTGCAGCGTCACCGACGCCGGTGCCATCCGGCAGAGCTCCGGCTCGACGGTGGGGTTGCCGGCCGGCACGAGCACGCCGATCCGTGTCGCCATGGGCTGATCCTCCGGACGCCCAGTCTGCCGTAAGATGGGGCCCTCCGCAGGAGGCAGACATGAGGCTGAGTGGCAAGGTCGCGATCGTGACGGGCGGGGCGAGCGGCATGGGGCGCAGCGAGGCGACGATCTTCGCGCGCGAGGGCGCGCGCGTGATGGTGGCCGACATCCTCGACGACGAGGGCGAGGCCGTCGCCAAGAGCCTCGGCGACGCCGCGCGGTTCCGGAAGCTCGACGTCACCAGCGAGAGCGCGTGGGAGGCGCTGGTCGCGGCCACCGAGCGCGAGTTCGGCAAGGTGGACATCCTCGTCAACAACGCCGGCATCAGCGGCACCTACACCTCCGACCTCACCAGCACCGAAGCGTGGGACCGCGTGCTCGACATCAACGCCAAGGGCGTGTTCCTCGGCATGAAGCACGCGTACCCCGCGATGAAGCGCGCGGGCGGCGGCGCCATCGTCAACATCTCGTCGATCTCCGGCTTCGCCGGCCAGCTCGGCGTGCACATGGCGTACAACGCGTCGAAGGGCGCGGTGCGCATCATGACCAAGACCGCCGCGGTGCAGTGGGCGCGCGACAACATCCGCGTGAACTCCGTGCACCCCGGCTTCATGCCGCCGATGCGCACGTCGGTCGGCTCCGCGAATCCCGAGTGGCGGGCGAAGGTGCTCGCCACCGTGCCCATGCGGCGTGAGGGCAAGGTGGAAGAGGTCGCCAACGCCGTGCTGTTCCTCGCCTCCGACGAAGCCTCGTACATCACCGGCACCGAGTTGGTGGTGGACGGCGGCTTCCTGGCGATGTGATGCGGCACATCGGGCTCTTCCTCGAGGAGCTGCGCGAAGGCGCGACCGACGTCGACTTCTTCCAGGAGCTCATGGAGACCGTCGACGCCGCGGAGCAATGGGGCCTCGACGGCATCTGGCTCGGCGAGATCCACTTCCTGCCGACGCGCTCCATTCTTTGCTCGCCGCTCACGATCGCCGCGGCGATCGCCACGCGGACGCGCCGCATGTGCGTCGGCACGGCGGTGCACGTCACGCCGCTGCGCAATCCGCTCAGCATCGCGGAGGACGTCGCGACGCTCGACCACCTGAGCGGCGGCCGCTTCGAGTTCGGGATCGGCCGCAGCGGCTCGCCGCGCTCGTACAACGCGCTCGGCGTGCCGTACGAGGAGAGCCAGGGACGCCTCATGGAAGGGCTCGAGGTGATGCGCGAGGCCTGGAAGGGCAAGCCGTTCAACTTCCACGGCACGTACTACGACGTCGACAACGCCGTGGTCCGCCCCGTGCCGCTCCAGCAGCCGCATCCGCCCGTCCGGATCGCCGCGCTCAATCCCCACTCGTTCACGCGCGCGGCGGAGCTCGGCCTCCACATCTTCGTCGGCCTGCGCGGCACCGACATCTCGGTGCTCCGCGGCCACATCGAGTCGTACCAGGCGACGTGGCGCGCAGCCGGCCATCGCGGCGAGGGCAGCGTCTACCTTCGGATACCGCTGTACGCCGCCGCCACCGACACCGAGGCCCTCGAGGAGTCGCGCGACACCGTCGTCTACTACTTTCGCCGCCAGTCGCAGCTCGCGCGGACCGGTACGGGTAGTGGCACGGTGACGACCGAAGAACGTCTCGCGCAGGCGGACGTCCTGGCGACGCTGCCGCTCGAGCACATCCTGCGCGAGCGCGTGGTGATCGGCAGCCCCGACAGCCTCGTCAAGCGCCTGCGCGAGCTGCAGGACCAGCTGCATCTCGACGGCGTCATCGTCGAGCCGAACCCCGGCGGGGGGATCCCGCTGCCGAAGATGATGAAGAGCCTCGAGCTCCTCGCCCGCGAGATCGCGCCCGCGTTGTGGTGACCGTTCCCTCGCACGCGCGCGTGGTCGTGGTCGGCGGCGGCATCGCCGGCTGCAGCGTCGCCTATCACCTCACGAAGCTCGGCTGGCGCGATGTCGTGCTGCTCGAGCGGCGCGACATCTCGTGCGGCACCACGTGGCACGCCGCCGGGCTCGTCGGCCAGCTCCGCGCCACGCAGAACCTGACGCGGCTCGCGAAGTACGGCGCCGACCTCTACGAGACGCTGGAAGCGGAGACCGGGCAGGCGACGGGCTTCCGGCGGCCGGGCAGCGTCAGCCTCGCGCGCACCCCCGAGCGCATGCACGAGCTCAAGCGCCTCGCGTCGATGGCGCGGTGCTTCGGCGTGGAGGTCGAGGTCGTCACGCCGAAGGAAGCGGGACAGCGGTGGCCGCTGATCCGCACCGACGATCTCGTCGGCGGCCTGTGGCTGCCGCGCGACGGCCGCACGAATCCGATCGACACCACGCTCGCGCTCGCGAAGGGCGCCAGGCTCGGCGGCGCGACGATCCTCGAGAACACGGCCGTCGCCGGCATCCACGTGCGCCGCGGCGCGGTCGCCGGCGTCAGCACGGTCGCGGGCGACATCGCGTGCGAGGTCGTCGTCAACTGCGCGGGGATGTGGGCGCGCGATCTCGGCCGGCTCGCCGGCGTCGCGGTGCCGCTGCACGCCTCCGAGCACTTCTACATCGTGACCGAGCCGATGGCCGGCGTGACGCCGGACCTGCCGGTGCTGCGCGACCCCGACGGCTACATCTACGTCCGCGAGGAAGTCGGCGGCCTCTTGATGGGTGGCTTCGAGCCCGTCGCGAAGCCGTGGGGCATGCAGGGCATTCCCGAGAGCTTCGCGTTCTCGCTCTTGCCCGAAGACTGGGATCACTTCCAGGTCATGATGGAGCAGGCGATCCTTCGCATCCCCTCGATGGAGCTCGCACCCGTGCGCCGCCACGTGAACGGGCCCGAGAGCTTCACGCCGGACGGCCGCTATCTCCTCGGCGAGGCGCCCGAGTGCCGCAACTTCTTCGTCGCGGCCGGCTTCAACTCCATCGGCATCGCGTCCGGCGCGGGCGCGGGCAAGGCCGTGGCGGAGTGGATCGCCGGCGGCGAGCCGCCGATGGATCTGTGGGACGTCGACATTCGCCGGGTGGCGCCGTTCCAGACGAACCCGCGTTACCTGCACGATCGCACGGTCGAGATGGTCGGCCGCCTCTATGCCATGCACTGGCCCTTCCAGCAGCCCGCGACGGCGCGCGACGTCCGCAAGAGCGTCCTGCACGATCGGCTCGCCGCGCGCGGCGCGTGCTTCGGCGCGGTGATGGGCTGGGAGCGCGCCAACTGGTACGCGAGGCGCGGCACGCCCGCGGAGTATCGCTACAGCTGGGGACGTCAGAACTGGTTCGACGACTCGGCCGAAGAGCATCGCGCGGTGCGCGACGCGGTCGGGCTCTTCGACCAGTCGTCGTTCTGCAAGCTCAGGCTCGAAGGCCCGGACGCCGTCGCCGTGCTCCAGCGGCTCTGCGCGAACGACGTGGACGTCCCCGTCGGGCGCATCGTCTACACGCAGATGCTCAACGCGCACGGCGGCATCGAGTGCGACCTCACGGTGACGCGCCTCGCGGACGACGCCTACTTCATCGTCACCGGCGCCTCCGTCTCGACGCACGACACCGACTGGATCCGGCGCGCGACCCGCGACGCGCGGGTCGTGCTGACCGACGTGACGTCGGGCGCTGCCGTGCTCGGCGTGATGGGCCCGCGCTCGCGGGCGTTGCTCGCGCGCCTCACCGACGCCGATCTTTCGAACGGCGCGTTCCCGTATCTCACGTCGCGCGAGATCTGGCTCGGCGCCGGGCGCGTGCGCGCCTCGCGCGTGACGTACGTGGGCGAGCTCGGCTGGGAGCTCTACGTGCCGACGGACCACGCGCCCGGCGTGTACGACGCGCTGGTGGCCGCGGGCGAGGATCTCGGCCTGCGCCACGCCGGCTATCACGCGATGGATTCGCTGCGCATCGAGAAGGCGTACCGGTCATGGGGCCACGACCTCGGCAGCGAGGACACGCCGCTCGAGGCCGGGCTCGGCTTCGCGGTGCGCTTCGACAAGCGCGTGCCGTTCACCGGCCGCGACGTGCTCCTGGCCCAGCGCGAGAAGCCGCTCGCGCGCCGTCTGGTCGTGTTCACGCTCGAGGATCCGGAGCCGCTGCTCTATCACGACGAGCCGATCTTGCGTGACAGCGTGCTCGTGGGCCGCATCACGTCCGGCGCGTACGGCCATACGTTCGGCCGCGCGATCGGTCTGGGGTACGTGGAGCACGCCGACGGCGTGACCGACGCGTTCATCGAGAGCGGCCGGTGGGAACTGGAGATTGCGTGCGAGCGGCATCTGGCGCGCGCACAGCTCACGCCACCGTACGACCCGAAATCGCTCCGCGTCCGAAGCTAATTAGCCTACCGGCCCGAAAGCGCGTCGGCCTCGTCGAACGCGCTCGTCGCCAGATCCCTCAAGCCGATCCGCTCGTACACGCGGCCCAGCATGAGGTGGAGCGTCGCCTCCTGAGGCGACGCGGCGATCGCGGCGCTGAGCTCGCGCCGCGCGTCCGCGTCGAACCGGTCCTGGACGAGCACGGTCGCGCGCATCAGCGCGAGCGTCGCGGGCGGGTAGGCGGACCCGGCGCCGGATGTCAGCTCGGCCAGCGCGTCGCGCACGGCCGCCGCGTCGCTCGGGGCGGCGACCTGGAATTGCGCCGCCTGCACGCCGTGCTCGCGCGTCACGAGCTCCCACACGTAGCCCGCTCCCGGGGTGAGCGCGGGCGCGGACGCCGGATACGCGAGCGGCTTGCGCTCGAGATCCGCCGCTTCCCACACCACGCCCTGCGGGCCGACGAGGCCCACGCGATAGCGCAGGCGATCCGAGCCGAGCCACTCGAACACGAGCCCCTCCGGCATCACGCGCGTGTTGCGCGGCGCCACGGGGGCCGGCGGCGCCGCGCGAATGATGCCGCGCGTGCTCAGCGACTGGTACGTGCGCTCGCGCTCCTGGCGCAGGAGAAAGCTGGTGACGTCGCCGATGACGGACTTCGCGCGTCCCCCGAGTCCTTCGGCCGCCGGCGCCACGGCGGTGAACGGCGAGCTGGCGGCTGTCACCACGGCGGTGCCGCGGCCGCCCGTGAAGAGCAGCACCGCGCGGCCGTCGCCGCTCACGCGGATCTGATCGCCGGCGCGCAGGGATTGCAGCGGCTTCGCCGCGGCCCACTCCGGACGGTCCGCGGCCTTCACCTCCACCTCTCCACGCTTTCCGCGCAGCTCGGTCAACGCCGCGATCGGATCGGCGGCGAGCGCGGGGAGCGCGGACAGCAGCACGAGCGCCAGCGCGAGCATGCGTGTCATCGGGCGGCCTCCATACCGAGCAGCTCGTAGACGCGCACCGGTTCGAGGCGGCCTTTCACGTGCACGAGGCCGCGGTCCTTCACCGTCGCCCGCCCGCCGACGGCGGCGAGCGCCTCGGCGGTGATGAGCGTCTGCGTGCCGAGATCCTTGTTCACGCCCTCCACGCGGGCCGCGACGTTCACCGCGTCGCCGATCAGCGTGTACTTGATGCGGTCCTGCCCGCCGATGTTGCCCGCGAAGACCTGCCCCGTGTGGACGCCGATGCCCATCTGCAGGAGCGGCAGCCCGCGCGCCGCCCAGCCGCGGTTGAGCTCGTCGAGCGCGCGTTGCATCGCGTCCGCGCTCTGCACGGCGTGCAGCGCATGGTCCGGATCGCCGACCGGCGCGCCGAAGACCGCCATGACGGCGTCGCCGATGAAGTCGTTGATCATCCCCCGGTGCTTGAAGATCGCCACGGTCATCGCCTCGAAGTACTCGTTGAGATGGGCCGCGATCGCTTCGGGCGTCATGCCCTCCGACAGCGTCGTGTAGCCGCGCAGGCTCGGCGCGTCGTCCACGACGCGCGCGAGCACCTCTTTCGAGAGGTGGCGGCCGAGCGTGTCCCGGATCCGGCGGCGCGCGAGCGCCTCGGTGCCGAGCCCCATCACGGACGTGGCGAGCACGGGGACGACGAAGTCGACCCAGTACCCGCCGCCCGCGAACGCGAGGTAGCTCGCGGGCACGCCGAGCACGATCGAGCCGGCGACGATCACGCGGCTCGTGCCGCCGTCGCCGAACTCCAGGATCGCGCGCGCCAGCGCGCCGTCCGCCGCGGGCGTGGTCGGCGTGCCGAACGTGATGTCGACGCCGACCGCGGCGGCGCCGCCGCGCTGCAGGCCGCGGATCACGCGCGCGAGGTAGTCGCGCGGAATGGGCGCGCCCCAGCTTCTCGAAGGCCGCGGGATCGATCGCGACGATGACGACGTTCGGCGGTGGATCGCGGGGCTTGAGGCGGAGGAGCACGTCGAGCCCGCGCGCCTGCCACGACTCGAGATAGCCGAGCGCGGACGCAGCGGTGACGACCACACTCGCGAGCAGACCGACCGCCCAGAGCTGCAGCAGGCGGCCGCGTCGCGCGCGCCACCACCCGCGCACGCTCACGAGGTCACTTGGCGACCTTGGTCAACGGCAGCACGCCTTCCATCTCGCCCTTCATGACGGGATGCTGGTTGCCGCCGGCGGCGCGCGACTTCGCG